>Ga0102946_1000787_pt1 | contig 11052 bp, 8 predicted proteins | sample SalPon2A_A_D1_MG_FD_78209 | JGI IMG/M metagenome (GOLD analysis project Ga0102946, IMG submission 78209) | Soil microbial communities from South San Francisco under conditions of wetland restoration - Salt Pond MetaG R2A_A_D1_MG | ecosystem: Environmental > Terrestrial > Soil > Wetlands | place... | reverse complement strand
TATCGTCGGTTGTTCCACTACGCCACCACCCTCTGAAATGGAGACGGTCAGTCAGGCCGATATGAGCCAGCAGGCTGATGCAAAGGGAGCTGCTGGTACCGGTGGAGACACCATGAAGAGCGAGACCATGCCGAGTCACGTAGATATGGCCGCCATGGAAAATATTTATTTTGATTTTGATCAGTTTACCCTTTCCGCCGATGCCCGTAGAACTCTTGCTGACAACGCCGAGTACCTGAAGGCTAACAGCGGCATCCAGGTCGTCGTCGAAGGACACTGCGACGAGCGCGGTTCCGATGAATACAACCTGGCTCTCGGTGAAAGCCGCGCCCTTGCCGCCAAAAACTATCTGGTCTCCCTCGGCATCAGTGCCAAACGACTCTCCGTCATATCATACGGCGAAGAGAAGCCTGCCGTCATGGGCTCCAACGAAGACGCGTGGGCGAAGAACCGTCGTTCCGAATTCAAGGCCGTTCAATAAAAATACGTAATGACGCTTACCGCGTCGATCAGGAGCATGTTGATGTTGCAAGTTCGTAGCCTGGCTATCTTGGTTGCCGGTCTGTTGCTGAGCAGTTGCGTGGTGACACAGCAGGATCTGCAGATGCAGCGCGATCTTATGGAGATGAAGCGCCGGCTCGGTGAAGCTGAACGGGCGGTCAAGGAATTGCAGGATGACAGCTCGGGAGGCGTCCGGGCTCACGTCGATACGCTGGCAAGCAACCAGGCCGATTTCCAGGCGGAGCTCGATGGTCTTCGTGTTGACCTGCAGTCGATGCAGGGGCGATCCGGTGACCAGGAACGAATCAATGATGAGCTTCGCCAGGACCTGATCTTGTTGCGCGACGAGTTGAGTCTGCAGGTCGCTGACCACGAGCAACGCCTGGCTAAACTCGATGCCGGTCTGGCGGCAGCGTCAGCCGCACCGGCGATGGTGAGTCCGTCGCCGACAGCCGCAGTGACTCCTCCCGAAGTAATGACGCCGGCCGGGGAAAGCGCACCGGAGCTTTATGACCGGGCACTTAAAAAGATCCGTGAAGAACAGGATTTCACCGCCGGCCGCGAGCTGATGGAACTGTTTCTCAAGCGTTATCCGCAGCATGAGCTGGCGGTAAATGCCGCCTACTGGATGGGCGAAACCTACTACGCGGAAAAGAACTACGAACAGGCGATTCTGCAGTTTGAAGAGATAATCCAGAAGTACGGTGACCATCCGAAGGTCGCCTCGGCCATGCTCAAGCAGGCTCTGGCTTTTGAATCCACCGGTGACCAGGCAACGGCCAGGCTGTTGCTGCAAAGGGTGACCGAGCGCTATCCGCTCTCCGATGAGGCCGGTAAAGCCAAGCAGAAACTGCAGGCACCTTAAATCGAAGGGAATGAATCTCCCTGGAAAAAAGGGGTTGACAAGCAAGTCCGGGTCAGTTTATAAGACGCCTTCTGTGTGCCGCTAGCTCAGTTGGTAGAGCATCTGACTTTTAATCAGATGGTCGTAGGTTCGATCCCTACGCGGCACACCATTTTCAAACGGCGTACATCGCAGGACCTTTTCCTGCTAGGTACTCAAGATATCGAGTCCCTATCGTCTAGCCTGGCCCAGGACACCGGCCTTTCACGCCGGCGACGGGGGTTCGAATCCCCCTGGGGACGCCAAATTGTTAAAAGCCCTTCTGCTGCAAAGCGGAGGGGCTTTTTGCATTGGTCTGTTATGAAGAAGACCGCACAGGCTTGAAATGAAGTTTTAAAGAGTCCCGAAGCGGCCTCATGGTGAGGATTCAAAACCTTGACACAAATCTAACTTCATGTATTTTTAGATAGTTATATCCACATGTTAAATTTCTCTCGGGTTTGTGTTTAAAAATGCTGTTTTTCTTGGGGAGGGAAAAATGAAAAGTCTTTGCTTGCGGTCTCTCGTTCTGTTCATTGTCGCTACCCTGTTTGGTTGTGGTGGTGGCGGCGGTGGCGGCGGTGGCGGTGGCGGTGGCCTGACAACGTACATTTTCCAGGACTGGTCTTCAGTCGATCCACCGGAGACTGTCGCGGCGACAGGAATTTCACAGGACTCGGAATACGACACTGATCCTGACGCACTACTACCGTTAGACGTCAAGGACGTCAGCACTGACTCAACTGCCAGGATCAGATACAGGGAAGATGGCACGATAAGACGCATTGATGTCGTAACGCCTTTTGTCGCCCTGTCATGGAACGAGGCGAATGGTGATAGCATCACCGATGCCGATGGTGACCCGTGGGTTATCGCCACAGACGCGGCCCAGTCAGAGCTTGGTGTCCTGTTCAATCCCCTGGAAATGGATCCCGCAGAGGCTTGGGAATACCAGACCTTCGGCGCATGGGCGACTGGTCAGGGTGTTAGCGGCGCCATCGGGGCGATTTCCGTCGGTACGCCTACCCCAGGAGACGCAATTCCGCAAGGGGTAGATGGTGAGCTGGTAACTTTTACCGGACATAGTGCCGGAATATATATAGACAGTGAAGGCACGGCTTACAGGACGAAGAGCGATCTTTCGATGGATGTCGATTTTTTTAATAACAGCTTGATTTTACGTACAGACGAAACTTATAAAATTGATCTAACTGATCCGGTAGCCGGCGTACCCGTACTGGACACCAACTTGAACATGGTGGGAGAATTATCCTATGTCGATGACATAAACTCTTTCGCAGGAACAGTCTCTGCCAACGGCGACGCGGCAGGCATGAGCGGCACTTCAACAGGACGCTTTTACGGGCCGGCTGCACAGGAACTGGGCGGTGTGTTCTCCCTCTCCGGTGAATCATCTCCAGAATACTATTCCGGAGCCTACGGGGCGGCGCTACCGTAGTGTGCCCTAGGCAATTGAAGGCCAGGGTTCTTTTCAGTTTTTGCTTCTGCCTCTCGCTGTTTTTTATCGTGGGAGGCAGTTGCTTGTCTTACGCCGCATCTTCACAGGACGGCACCGAAGTCACCATCACCACAAGCATAAGCGACCCTGTCGAGATCCTGTTTCGGATCGGACTGAATGAAACGCAACAGGGCAATTACCCGTCTGCAATCAAGATCTTTTCGTCACTGGCAAGAGAAACACCGAGCCCGCGCATTCAACTTGAATTGGCCAGGGCTCTCTTTCTCGATCGCAGGTACCAGGAGTCGGAAGAAGTGTTCAACGAGGTTCTTCGCCAACCGGATCTCCCCTGGACTGTTCGGGAGAACATCCGTGCCTACCTGGAAGCCATCGATGCCGCTCTGGGGTATCTCAGGTTCGGTTTTTCTCTGGTCAGCGACAACAACCCGCGAAATTTCACCGACAGTCAGCAAGTCGTGATTGCCGGGCAGCCCTTGAGGGTCATCCCACCAAAAGACAATAAAGAAATTCAGGGTGTCCGATACTCTGTCCATGGGGCGAGAGTCCTGAACAAAACCGGCTGGTTGACCGGTTACCTCAACGCATCCTACTCGGATTTCCCAAGCTCCCAGTTTGACCGATGGAATGTCGACCTCGGGCTGTTCCTGGCGTCTCGAACCTTGCCGAAGGTTAAATTGAGGGCCGGACTTGAAGAGTCTTATTACGGTGGCGACCATCTCTACGAATATCCGTATCTTGGCGTCATCTACAACCCGGACCCGGTTTATCAGTTCCGGTCCAGCGGTGAGTTGAAGGTCGGCCAGCTCCGAGTCCCGGATGCCGACCAATATGACGCGACGAATATCTCCTTGACGATGGTTACCGGTCGACCGGTTACCGAAGATATCCGCGTCTCAGGAGACCTGTACCTGGAAAAGTCGGTCGCCGATGAGAAAGCCTATTCCTATTATGGCGGGATGATCGGTCTGGGTTTGGGCTTTGCCCTGTTTGAGGATTGGAACATAAAGCCCTATGTCTCAGCCGGGCGGAGAATCTATGAAGACGACGACCCATTCTTCGGCGACACCCGTCGCGACACAAGAACAACAGCAGGGATGAAGCTCAACAAAGACAGCTTCAAGGTTTTCGGTTTCGTGCCGGAAGTTGAGCTGCGATACGATGAGACCCAATCGAATCTTGATTTTTACAGTTTTGATAAGGTGGTTTTCCTTTTGAACTTCAACGAATAACCCCTGATTCAGTTGTTCCTCCTCGTCTCCTGATTCAGAATTCTTGTCAAGGGGCGCCCTGCTCAAGGTTCTGTCACGGAAGCTTTTTCGCTTGAATGCGAAACTGTTTTCGGCTATAGGTGGGCCTCTGCATAAAATTTATACAAATAAATGCTTAAAAGGGAGGCACAAATGGCCAAAATGGACGAAAAGGTTGAACCTATTTATCAGGAAGTCCTGGCACGTAATCCTGGCGAAACAGAATTTCATCAGGCTGTCCGGGAAGTTCTCGAGTCCCTTGGACCGGTTCTGGTCAAACACCCCGAGTTTGCTCATCACAAGATTATTGAGCGCATCTGCGAGCCGGAGCGCCAGATCATCTTCCGGGTTCCGTGGCGTGATGACTCAGGGACGGTGCAGATCAACCGGGGCTTCCGCGTCGAGTTCAACAGTGCCCTTGGCCCGTATAAGGGGGGGCTGCGTTTCCACCCTTCGGTTTATCTTGGCATCATAAAGTTCCTTGGCTTCGAGCAGATTTTCAAGAATGCCCTGACCGGCCTGCCGATTGGCGGCGGCAAAGGCGGCTCTGACTTCGATCCAAAGGGTAAGTCGGATGACGAGATCATGAGTTTCTGCCAGAGCTTTATGACGGAGCTCTATCGCCACATTGGCGAACACACCGACGTTCCTGCTGGTGATATCGGCGTCGGCGGTCGTGAAATCGGTTTCATGTTCGGCCAGTACAAACGCATTACCAATCGATGGGAAGCAGGCGTGCTGACCGGCAAGGGGCTTGACTGGGGTGGCTCGCTGGTGCGGACCGAAGCGACCGGCTACGGGGCAACCTTCTTCGTCGACGAGATGCTCAAGGCCCGCAAGGACAACTTTGAAGGCAAGATTTGTTCGGTCTCGGGCTCGGGGAATGTCGCCATCTACACGATTGAGAAGATCCACCAGCTTGGCGGCAAGGTTGTGACCTGCTCTGATTCCAACGGCTATATCTATGATGAAAAAGGCATTGACCTGCAACTGATGCAGCAGCTGAAAGAAATTGAGCGCCGCAGGATCAAGGACTACACTCAGTACCGCAAGCACGCCAAGTACGTTGCCAAGGGCAACATCTGGGAGATCCCCTGCCAGGTTGCTATGCCTTCGGCAACCCAGAATGAGATCAACGGGTCGGATGCTGCACTGTTGGTTAAGAATGGCTGTATAGCTGTGGGTGAAGGCGCCAACATGCCGACCACTCCTGAAGGAGTGAAGATCTTTCTCGAGGCACAGATCGCGTACGGTCCCGGTAAGGCGGCCAATGCAGGCGGCGTGGCAACTTCGGCACTGGAGATGCAGCAAAATGCCCAACGCGACTCATGGACTTTTGAGTACACGGAAAAGCGCCTGCAGGAGATCATGCACAACATTCACGAACTCTGTTACCACACGGCAATAGAATATGGTACGCCTGGTAACTATGTGAACGGAGCAAACATTGCCGGCTTCATCCGCGTCGCCAACGCCATGGTTGCCCTCGGCGTCGTTTGATACATGGTGATTATCAACCGGGTTGGCGTTCGTCTGCCGACCCGGTTGATAATCAGGTTTAAAACGGCGGTGAAATTGATCTTTCGATCATAGACAGCACGAAGAGGAGAGCATGAACGACAGGTGGGTCACGACAGGGTTCAAGGGACTAGATGACATCCTCGACGGCTTGAGAATCGGCGATAATGTGGTTTGGAAAGTCGACACTATCGAAGATTACCGCTACTTCGTCGAACCCTACGTCAAGCAGGCTCTGGCAGACCGGCGTGAGGTAATCTACTTCCGCTTCGGTCAACACCCGCCGATTGTAGAGGCGGACTTGGGGGTTGAAACCTTTGAACTAGACCCCCGTGAAGGTTTTGAGCCCTTCGCCTGCGCGATCCATGCGATCGCCACCGAAAAGGGCGTTGGCGCCTTCTACGTGTTTGACTGCCTGTCCGAGCTTTTATCCGCCTGGGCCACCGATCACATGATCGCGAACTTTTTCCAGGTGACCTGCCCCTACCTGTTTCGTCTCGATACCGTTGCCTATTTTGCGCTGCTGCGTAACCGTCACGCCCACAAAACGATAGCCCGCATACGTGAGACCACCCAGGTATTTCTGGAACTGCACAACCGCGAAGGACAATTGTTTGTTCATCCTCTGAAGGTTTGGGAGCGACACTCGCCAACCATGTTTCTCCCCCACCGCCAGTCAGGTGAAAGTTTTATCCCCTTGGCCAACAGCTTCGAAGCGACCCGTCTGCTCGCCGGCGCCTATAGCCAGGACCAGGCTGCCGTCAATCGCCGCCTTGATCATTGGCATCGCTTGTTCCTGCAAGCAGAGGATTTGAATGATGAAGGGGTTCCTGCTGCAGATCAGGAAAAAATGATAGACCATCTGTGCCGGCACCTGATTGGTCGTGAGGATAAAATCCTGGATCTGGCCCGGCGGTTCTTTTCCCTGAATGACCTGCTCTCTTACAAGGCCCGCATGATTGGCACCGGTTTTATCGGTGGCAAGGCCGTTGGCATGTTGCTGGCGCGTCGCATACTCGAAGCACAGCCCGATGCTGACTGGTGTGATCAACTTGAACAACACGACTCCTTCTTTGTCGGCTCGAATGTTTACTACTCCTATATTGTCAACAACGGCTGGTGGGAGCTCTACGCTGCACAAAAGACCCCGGAAGGGTATTTCAAGGCTGGCGCTGAATTGCATAAAAAAATGCTGACCGGCTCGTTTCCGGAACAGTTGCGCGAAGACTTCCAGAGCATGCTCGATTACTATGGCCAGTACCCGATTATCGTGCGTTCAAGTTCATTGTTGGAAGACAGCTTTGGTAGTGCGTTTGCAGGCAAATACGACAGCTTCTTCTGCGCCAACCAGGGTTCACCCGAAGATCGCTACGATGCCTTTGAGGATGCTGTACGAAAAATCTTCTCCAGCACCATGAGCGAGGATGCGCTGACTTACCGCAAGCAGCGTGGCCTTGATCAACAGGTGGAGCAGATGGGGCTGCTCGTGCAGAGGGTATCCGGTTCATATCACCGACAGTATTACTTCCCGGAGCTGGCCGGGGTGGGAATCTCCTACAATACCTTTGTCTGGGACAAGAAGATGGATCCGAAGGCAGGGATGCTCCGCCTGGTCCTCGGCCTTGGAACCCGTGCTGTCGACCGTGTAGAAGGGGACTACCCGCGGATCGTGGCTCTTGACGAACCGATGAAGCTGCCACTGAAAGGATACGAAGATATCCGGCGGTTCTCGCAGAAAGATATCGACCTGGTTAACATCAACGATAATGATCTGCAGTCAAAGTCGCTTTTCCGGCTGATTGAGGAGGGCATCGATTTCAACCTCAATCGATATGGTGTGCTCGACCGGGAAACCATGAGCCGATTGCGTGAGCGGGGCAAGCCGGTCCAGGATGTCTGGCTGCTGACTTTCGAACACCTGCTGACCAGGACGGACTTTCCACAACGAATGCAAAAGCTGTTGAAAACTCTCGAACAAGCTTACCTGTATCCTGTCGACATAGAATTTACCGTCAACAGCGATGCTGATGAAACGGCCAGGATCAACCTCTTGCAATGCCGGCCGCTGCAGACCAAAGGTTTAAAGAAGCGGGTCAACATTCCCGATGGGATCTCCGCGGACAAAATCTTTTTCAAGGCGGATGGCGGTTTCATGGGCGGCAACACGGCACTGCAGATCAAACGGCTGATCTGGGTCGATGCAAAGCGCTATTCGCAACTCTCCCTTTCTGACAAGCACGAAGTCGCACGCTTGATTGGTCGTTTGAACCGACGCATCAAGGATCGCGAGCAACAGCCGACTCTCCTGCTGGGCCCGGGCCGCTGGGGAACCTCGACACCATCCCTGGGAGTTCCGGTTAAATTTTCGGAAATCAACAACATGGCCGCTATTGGCGAGGTGGCCTTCCAGGAAGGTGAGCTGATGCCCGAGCTGTCTTTCGGCTCCCATTTTTTCCAGGACCTTGTTGAAGCGGATATTTTTTACCTGGCGTTGTTTCCTGATACTTTCCCGTGCACCCTGAACAATGACTGGATTTACCAGAGCAGCAATGCCCTGGAAGGGTTGATGCCTGGTAGCAGCCATTTCAAGCCCGTGGTCAAGGTTGTTGAACTGCAAAAACAGAACCTGATGCTTTTGGCCGATGTGGTTGCGCAACAACTGGTCTGTTTCTGGGCCGAGGAGTAGACTCGGGCTGACCGCAGGCAGGCCAGACCTAAAATAACGATCGGTTGACTTGAATCACGACAGCGACTAGTTTATAGCCAACCTGTCCGGCAAAGATGCATGGGCCGGTGAGCATGTTCAGATGCGTCGTCAAGGATGCCGGCTCAACCGTGAAAACGGGAGAGCCTTTTTTTATTCATATGACATTCCGGTGTTGAAGAATTTTTAATATATATACTGAGTCTAGATTACTGATTTTGGCTGTAGCGCTGTGCTAGAATGACAGAGTTTTTTAACCGCACACAACTTAAAGCGTAATGCCATGAATGAGACAGAAAACCTCCTGGTGGAAATCTTCTCCGACGGCGCCTGCTCCGGTAACCCGGGGCCTGGAGGCTGGGGCACCATTCTGCGTTTTGGCGGACATGAGAAAGAACTCTCGGGCTTCGATCCGGAGACGACCAACAATCGTATGGAGTTGAGCGGTGCGATCGCCGGGCTTGAGGCCTTGACGCGTCCGTGTCGGGTCAGGGTAACCACGGATTCGGAATACGTCAAAAAGGGCATGACCGAATGGATCGAAGGTTGGGTCAAGCGTGGCTGGAAGAACACCCAGAAGAAACCGGTCGCCAATCGCGATCTTTGGGAGCGTCTGCTCGAACTGACTGATCAGCACCAGGTTGAATGGCACTGGGTGCGTGGTCACGATGGCCACGCCGAAAACGAGCGCTGCGATGCGCTGGCCAGGGCGGCAATCGAGACGGGCAGAAGCTGTCAGTAAGGCGTATCAACCGATGGACGGGACCGGTTTTTGTGCTAGTCTTTTGTGATGCTTTTGTTTGAGACAGATATGGGACTGACTCAACTTTCAACTGAATTTTTTAAACGGCTATGACACCAGTCAAAACCTCGACAAAGCTGATGGTGACACAACCGGATTTCGAGGCCTACCTGGCACTGGGAGTCTACATCGGGATAGCCATCTTTCTGGTTGCGGTGCTGTTGCTGCTTTCCTGGGGGTTGGGCCACAAAACCCGTTCCCGCCAAAAACAGGAGCCTTATGAATCAGGTCTTCTGCCGCTTGATAACGCCCGACTGAAAGGGCCCGTTCCCTTCTACCTGGTTGCAATCTTCTTCATCATTTTCGATGTCGAGGTGATCTTTGTCGCGTCATGGGCGGTCGCCTACGATCGGCTCGGTTGGCACGGGTTCGCCCACGTCTGCTTCTTCATCTTCATCCTTTTCCTCGGTCTGGTCCATCTCTGGAAAACCGGCGGTCTCGAATGGGGTCCGCGTGCGCAGCGTCAACGCCGCAATGCGGAAGGGAGTTCTTCGTGAGCGAACAGCTGCCTCCCAATGTGATTCTGACTACCCTTGACGACGCCATCAACTGGGGACGAAAGAACAGCCTCTGGCCGATGTTCTTCGGCCTGTCCTGCTGTTTCGTCGAGATGATGACCAGTATGACGCCACGCTTCGACCTGGCCCGCTTCGGCGCTGAAGTGCTGCGCAGTACGCCGCGCGAAGCTGACCTGATGATTATCTCCGGTACACCCTTCAAGAAGATGGGCGCCAGCATGCTGCGTGTCTACGAGCAGATGGCCAACCCCAAGTGGGTCATGGCGATGGGCAGCTGTGCCAACTCAGGTGGTATGTACGATGTTTACAGCGTCATGCAAGGGGTCAACCAGGTTCTGCCGGTCGACGTCTATATCCCCGGCTGCCCGCCGCGGCCGGAAGCTTTTCTGCAGGGACTGATGTTGCTGCAGGAGAAGATCGCCAGTGAGGAACGTCCCGCCCGTAGCGTGCTCGGCATGCAGGGCGGCAGTGAGGGAACCACGCGCCCGATGCTGGTCGACGGGATCAGCAAGAGCCGTGACACGCGCGGGCCCGGTTTCGGCAACAGCCCGAATCGCGGCACTTCAACACAATCTCCCCACTTTTGGGGCAACCGCTCTGCGGGGATGTGGCGTCCGGCACAGCCGCGGGTCGACTTTGTCGAATCGACGCCCGATTTGCGCAAGGCGCTGCACGATCAATTTGGCGACAAGGTGCGTGAAGACGCCAGTAGTGCCGACATGCCGACTTTCTTGACCGATACGCAGACGGCCACCAGCCTGCTGGGTTTCCTCAAGGAGCAGGCACCGACTAAATACCGCCGACTCGAGGACCTGACCGCGATCGACGAGCGCGCCCGCGACAACCGTCCGGATCACGACTTCACCATGGTCTACCACCTGATGTCTTACGATGATCCCGGATATGTGCGGGTCAAGGTGCCGCTGCATGGCGAGATGCCGTCGGTGCCGACGTTGACAAAGGTCTGGACCACGGCCAACTGGTACGAACGCGAAGTCTTCGACATGTTTGGCATTGATTTCAAGGGCCATCCCGATCTGCGACGCATCCTCATGCCCCACGACTGGCAGGGCCACCCGCTGCGCAAGGAGCATGTCTGTCGCGCCACCGAGATGGAGCCTTTTACACCGGAAGCAGCCATGAAGATGGTGCCGCGCGATGCAGAGAGTTTTTTTGGCGGCAAAGAGATGGAGCTTGTCGATGACGAGACTATGATCCTCAACCTCGGCCCTCATCATCCCGGTACCCATGGCGTCTTGCGCCTGGTTGCCAAGCTCAACGGTGAAGAGGTCGAGGATGTCGACGTCGATCTCGGCTATCACCACCGTGGTGCCGAGAAGATCGCCGAACGCCAGAACTGGAACCAGTACATCCCCTACACCGACCGTATCGACTATCT
>Ga0102946_1000786_pt1 | contig 11064 bp, 10 predicted proteins | sample SalPon2A_A_D1_MG_FD_78209 | JGI IMG/M metagenome (GOLD analysis project Ga0102946, IMG submission 78209) | Soil microbial communities from South San Francisco under conditions of wetland restoration - Salt Pond MetaG R2A_A_D1_MG | ecosystem: Environmental > Terrestrial > Soil > Wetlands | place... | reverse complement strand
GCGGTAACCCGCAAGCGATCGCCGGAGCGTCGCACCGAGCCCTCGACGATGTGATTAACGCCAAGCACGGACGCGATTTCCTGGATCGGCAAATCCTGGCCCTTGAAGGAAAATGCCGAAGTCCGTGCTGTCACCAAAAGCTCCGGCAATTGAGCAAGGGAGTTCAAGATTTCTTCGGTGAGGCCATCGGCAAAGTATTCGTCGTCCGGGCCACTGCTCATCGCAATGAAGGGCAGAACTGCAACCGACTTGTCGTTAGCGCCTTCATCGGGTGCGACGACTTCCGCGACTTGGGTTGTCGTGTCTGTGTCCGGCCGGGTGACAAACTTGTCGAAAGCAAACCAGCCGACTGCGATGAGCAACACGACAATGATCATGCGATCAAGCTTGCGCCCGGTTTGCGAGACGATCGACTTGCTGCGATCGACCTCGACTTCACGTTTGATGCCATCGGGCGTCATTTCGAAGGCCCAGGCAAAAAACACGGCCAATGGCAGGCCTAAAAGCAGCAGAACCACTACCGATTTCAGCACCCAGTCCGGTGCCCCGAAGTTTTCAAATGCGAATTCGGCGACCTGGGCGATCACCCATGCGACGATGATATAGGCGGCTGCAACACGGAAGACGTTACGGCGTTTCAGCTCGGCGATTAGCGACATTGAGGATTCTTGTTCTGGGCCAGGTTGCCGCATTATACCTATTACGATTCTTCAGAATTGGTATTATCCAGTACCAGCCTAAGTCACGGATTGAGCGTTTGAGCCTATTTGCAGAACTACAGCGACGTAATGTTATTCGCGTCGGCATTGCCTACGGCGTGGCGTCATGGGTGCTGCTGCAGATTGTTGATGTCATCTCGCCCATCCTGGAGCTGCCGGAATGGGCCCCCAAGCTGATTCTCCTGATTCTAGCGATCGGTCTCGTGCCGGCGTTGATTTTTGCCTGGGCGTTCGAAATGACGCCCGAGGGCATCAAGAGGGAGGCCGAAGTCGACCGCAGCGCGTCGATCGCTGGCAAAACCGGCAAAAAGCTGGACCGAATCATCATTGCGACCCTGGCCGTTGCGGTCGTCCTGTTGTTGGCTGACCGGCAGTACAACGCTCCCACCGAGGAGGCAGTCGCGGAAGTTGCCGGCGAGGACACTGCTGAAGCGCAGGAACACAAGTCAATTGCGGTGCTGCCATTCGTCAACATGAGTTCCGACGAAGAGCAGGAATACTTCTCGGATGGCATCACTGAAGAAATCCTGAACTCGCTGGCTGGCGTCAAGGAACTGAAGGTCGCGGGCCGCACCTCGTCGTTTGCCTTCAAAGGACAGAATGATGACCTGCGCCGCATCGGCGATGCGCTGGGTGTCAATCACATCCTGGAAGGTTCGGTACGAAAATCCGGTGACCAGGTGCGTATCACGGCCCAGCTGATTCAGGTCGACAACGGCTTTCATCTCTGGTCGGAGACCTATGACCGTGAGCTGATCGACGTCTTTGCGATCCAGGATGAAATTGCCAACGAGATCCTGCATCAGTTGCGCACCGCCCTGTTGGCCGATGATGTAGCCATTGCTGAAGCGCAGCGCACCAGCCCGGAAGTGTACGAGTTGTACCTCCGCGCCAAGCAGCGGATCTACACGCGCATTGGCTCCGAGATTGAAACTGCCGTCCGGGAGCTAGACGAGGCAATTCAGCTCGATCCGGATTATGCGCCAGCGTTCGCACAACGCGGTATCGCCACGATGCTGCTGTCCGACCAGCAATACGGCTCAATCCCGAACGATGAGTCCAACCGGCGGGGCAAGCGGTTTGCGGACCAGGCGTTGCGCCTTGATCCAAACCTGGCAGAAGGCTGGGCGGCGCTGGGCCTTTACTATGGGAGGGATGGCACAGAAAACGATATGGCCGTTGATGTGCTCGTCAAGGCGCTCGAGATCAACCCCAACATGATCGATGCCAGCAACTGGCTGCAGATTGCCTTGCGAGGTCTGGGTGATTTGAGTGGCGCGCTTGAGATCGTGGAGGAGATGGTCGAGCGCGATCCCCTCTACCGGCCGGCGTTTGGCAATGCAATGTTTCTTTTTAACGCCTTCAATAGACAGGATAAGGCAGAGCAAATGATCGAGCGCATGACTGCCTTTGATCCGGATAATCCCGATTTGTTGGCGGCTAAAGCGGTCAACTATATGTTCTCCGGTCGCGCCGGAGAGGCGCTGCAGCTAATGGAGCAGGTTCGAGAAGTCGACGAGATTGATGGCATTGACCGTATTTATCTTAGCCTTGGACTGTTGCGAACCGGTCAGTATGAAAGAGCTGCCGAGGAAGGCTCGCAGTTTTTCCAGCCCGACGCACTGTATGAACTTGGACGCAAGGACGAGGCCTTCGAGATGGCCTACCGCCAGGCCACCAGTGGCAATCCGGGTACCTATTTCTACCTGTTGCTCCGGGACGGACGCGACAAGGACATGATCGATTTTCTCGAAGAGCGTTGGCCAAGTGTGACAGCACTGGCAGACGAGCATCCCGGTGAGGACCTGGGCTATGACCTGATGCAGAACGTGGCGTTGGCCTATCAACGTACGGGTAATCATCAGCGTGCCGATGAAGCCCTTACGCTGGTTGATCAACATCTCGCGCGTCTGGCGAACCAGGGGATCGAAAATTTTGCGTTCTCGTTCAACCAGGCGGTACACGCTGCAATGCTCGGTGATACCGATCTGGCCTTCGAACACCTGTTTGTGGCTGCGGAGGGCGGCGCATCGAGCGGTGGAGAGCTTGCAGAGGTTGTTCCGCAACTCACGAACCTCGTTGACGATCCGCGTTACGCCGAGATTCAGGAAATGATGCTGGCGACGATGAACCGGGACAGGACAGTCGCGGGGTTGCCGCCTTTTGATGCCAACTACGAGGTGGTAGCGCAAACGCTCGATTCGAGTAACTAGCCAGGCCAGCCAGGTGTGGAAAGGACAATGAAACAGGTACTTTTGCTTCTTTCAGGAGCACTATTTGCTGTGCATGCGGTAGCGCAGGACGTATCGGCCCCGCGACTGCACGTGCTCGACAACGGCATGCGCATCGTTACCGTTGAAGACCGCAGCAACCCCATCGTCAGCGCGGTATGGACGGCGCATGTCGGTGACAGCGCTGAGCCACCGGACTTCACGGGTAATTCGCATTTCCTCGAACACCTGCTGCTCTTTCGCGGCACGGAAAAATTCCCGAAAAACCAGATCGGTGAATGGGCGGCGAGTCGCGGCGGCTACTTCAATGGCTACACCTGGTACGACTACACGGCATTTGTGCTCATGACCTCGACGGCGGACCTCGATGGCATCCTCGATCGGCATGAGCAAATGATGTTTCACGGTGCATTCTCCGGCCAGGACTTTGAGACCGAAAAAAGCGCGGTGTTTGAAGAACTGCGTTCGGGCCAGGATACACCTTACGGCTACCTGTGGAGGGCTGCTGCCTACAACATGTATCCCGAAGAGACGTTCTACTCGCGCTCTACCATTGGCACAATCGAAACCGTGCAGGCGGCAACGGCGGACCGCGTCAGGGAGTACTACGAAGACTACTACGTGCCGAACAACATGACCCTGGCGGTGGTCGGCGATTTCAACACCGAGGACCTGTTGATAAAAATCGAAAAGCGCTTCGGTGCATACCCGGCCGGTGACGTTGCCGACGTCCCGTATGACGTGGTGCCGATGAAGTCCGGCATCAACCTGGTGACCGAGGAGCGCGAAGTCGGCAAGGCCTACTTCCTCGCTGCCTTCGAAGGGCCGGATGCGAGCTCCCCCGAGTGGTTTCCGTACATGCTGTTGACCGAATACCTGGCCGGTGGCAAGACCTCGGTACTGTTTTCGGACCTGGTCACGGACAAGCAGCTCCTGGACGATCTCTTCATGAGTGCGTTTCCGCGCCGGTTTGCCAAAGGCTGGCAGGGCATTTCCGCAGAGACTGAACCCGGCGAGATGGTTGCCGCGGTCAATGCGCTTTGGGAGCAACTCGCTGCAGCCGCACAGAACGGCATTTCGAACGACGACCTCCAGTTCACAAAACAGCGGCTGCTGAAACAGCACTGGCAGCAGCTTGATGATGTAAATGCCGTGGCGGAACAGCTGGCAATATTCGATGCGCATGGCGACTATGGATTGTTTGCGGATTTCGAAACGCGGATTGCAGCGGTTACCTCCGCAGACGTACAGGCAGTTGCCAAGAAGTATTTGACGCCAGATCGGTTCTTTCTGATGTCGCTGTTCCCGCCAGGCCAGATTCCGCCGGGATTCGATGCGCAGGTCCAGGCCAATGCAAAGAACATCGGCAGTGCGGGCAGTAGCGTCCGCGGCTCAAAGCTGCCCTCGGGTGTCACTTTGCTGCATGAACTCAAGCAGGGCGCAGCCATGGAGAGTTACACCGCTGCGATACGTGCGGGTTCGCGGCATGGCGACAAGGCCGGACTGGCCGAAGCCGTTGCAAACCTGCTGGTACGCAGGACCGGCAACTACTCGAAGACCGAACTGCAAAATTACCTGGATGAGAATGGTTTCAGTCTGGAAGCCTCTACCACGCCGGATGCCAGTTTCATCACCTTGCAGGCACCGACTGGCTCTGCGAACACAGCGATGGCACTGCTCGTCGAAGTCCTGACCAACCCGGGGTTGACTGACGAGGAATGGACGAGTCTGCAAACCGAGTTGCTGGCGCAGATTGAGAGTGAGCTGGACCAGCCGCGCTTGGTGGTCGATGAATTGACGAGAGCTACCGTCTTCGCAGACAGCGCCTACGGGCGTTCGATCTCCGATGAGCAGGCGGTCCTGCCTGATCTGGATGCTGCTGACCTCCGCACGTTCTATGACGACTATTACACGGCAGAGTCCATAGCGGTCGCTTATACCGGCGATGCAGGAGCGGACGAAGTCGCGGACGGGCTTGCCGCGCTGGACGCACTCAAAGGACGCGCGGCAACGAGCCAGCCTATCGAGATTGCAGATATTCAGGGCGTGACGCATGCGACCAAGGCGATGGAAGGCAAGCAGCAAACGAATCTCAACGTCGTCTGGTATGCGCCGGATATCGATTCTGATGACTTCATCCTGTGGCAGCTCGCGACCAGGGCGATCGGGGGTGACCTTGCAGGCCGCTTGTGGAAGCTTCGCCAGGATGAAGGCCTCGCATACTCGGTGTGGCTGTACAATCAGCCATTAGCTGAGCAACCCTTGACGATGGTCTACATGGCTACCGCTGCTGAAAAGCGTGCGGACGCTGTTGCGGCAATTCACCGTGAGATCGACAAATTGCAGGCTGGACTGACGCAGGACGAGCTCGATCGCGTCAAGGTATCGCTAATCGCCAACCTGAATCGACTGGACCGGACCTCAGCGAGGCGGTCACACCGGCATGCCGAGTGGTGGGTGACCGGATTCGATGCGAATCATCGCGAACGCCTGAGCAATGTCATTGCCAACGCGACGCTCGAGGACGTGAACAGAGTCGTGCGGAATGTCCTGCAACCCGACAATTATATCTTTGTCGAGGCCGGCGCGGTTGGCGATTCCAGTGACTGATGTCGGCTAGGAGTGGCACCGGGCTACCGATCGTACTGATTACGGTCGGTTCTGTCCTGGGACTGGCGGCAACGGACCTGGTGCTGCCAGCGATCCCGATGCTCCCTGACGTCGTCACCGGTTCCGCCGAGTCGGCGCAGTGGGTGCTGGCGGCCTTTGCGTTAGGCACCGGTACCGGCCTGCTAATCTTTGGCGAGCTTGGGATGCGTTTCAGGCTGGTAAATATCCTGTCGGTTTCGCTACTGCTGTTTGCAGTGCTTTCGTACCTGGCAACGCAGGTGCAAACCCTCGTCGAGATGTCCATTGTCAGGTACCTGCAGGGCATCGCGGCGTCGGCGTCTGCAGTGTATGCACCCGTGCTGATTCGGCAGCTTTACGATGGACCTGCTGCTGTGGCGATGATCGGTCGGTTGGGTAGTATTGAGTCGATCGCACCCGCAATCGCACCAATCATTGGTGCCTACCTGCTCAGCGCATTTGGCTGGCAGTCGTCTTTTTACGTGGTTGCAGCAGTCGCGGCGGCACTGGGCATTGCATGGTCGGCAACCCCGCGATTCCGGGAGCAGTTCGGCAGGCTGGAAACGGTCGCAGGCGGTTATGTCGACCTACTGTTGAATGCGATGTTTATCCGATACTCGTTGAGCCAGGCCTGCACGTTGGGGGCGATACTCGTCATCGTTTTCTCCGCGCCAAAGGTGATCACCACGAGCATGGGCGGCGAACTCTCAGACTTCATTATCATGCAGGTATCCGGGATCACGTTTTTTGTGATTGCCGCCAACATGACGGGCGTATTCACGAGATGGTGGGGCCCGGAACGGACGATATTTATTGGCTCGGCTATCTCCGCGGCAGGCTGTATCGCAACCTGGTTCATGGCCTTCATTGGTCAGGCAAGCATCTACCTGCTCTGGTTCTTTTTTGTGTTCGTCAACCTCGGATTGGGCATTCGCGGGCCGGTCGGCTTCTACCAGGCATTGCTGGCGTCCGGCGACAACGACTCGCGAGGCTCCGCGCTGATTATTCTGTTGGTCATGCTGCTGGCGGCAGGCGGGACCGGCGCGGTCGCACCGTTCATCGAGAACGGGTTGTTACCGGTTGCGAATGTCGCAATGGGCCTGGCTGTCGCGTCGGTGGTGCTGCTGGTTATACTGGCGCCAAGAGCCGAAGATAAAGCCGAACACTGAAACAGGAGGGGCCGATGGCTATGCTGAAGTGGTGGTTGCCAATTGTTGGAATGATTTCTGGTTGCGCGCCCGCGCCGGTTGGACAGTTTGATTTCGCGGACGGTGTGGTTCAACACGCGGTGCCGGTCGATGCGATGCCCTGGCGAGCCTGCCCTGCCAATTTGCCGCCCGGGTGCGAGCTCGCAGTTCTTGAAGGTGATCCGCAGGCAGCGACCCTGTTTACCGTGCGGTTCCGACTGGCTGCGGGTCTTAAGATGCCGCCACACACGCATCCGAAGGACGAGCGCGTGACTCTCCTCAGCGGACAGATGGCCGTTGCTTTTGGCGCCAATGCCACACGTGCGGATGCCAAACAGTTTGGTCCCGGCGATTACTACGTGAACGCGAGAAATACGGTGCACACTGTGTGGGCCGACGAGTTTTCTGTTCTGCAAATTACCGGGATCGGTCCGTGGGAGGCCAACTTTATCGAGGCGCAGAATCGGTGAAGGTGCCATTAAGGCGTTGCTCGGCTTGCAGGCGGGCAGCCGCTGTATCAGAAATGAAATAACCGAAAGAGCTTAGCAAAAACGCCAGATCCGAGCGAAACGCGGAATCGTCCCGAAGCACAGCCGCCGCTGCGGCAATTCGGTCCTCCGCGAAGTCGATCTTGCAGTCGCTGTGAATGCCGGTGCTAAAGCCAGTATTGCCGTCTATTATGTCGCCGCACTGCTCACGAATAGCAACCTGCACGTCGTAAGGGATAATGCGCCGGACCCGCTCACGGTAGTCGGAATCGAAAACGTAGCTGGAAAGGCGCTCGCGCACCACGGTGTTATACAGGAAGAGTGCGGTATTTCTAAGATTGTCGTCTTTTAACAGATAAAGATTGCCGGTTGCTACCAGTTCATCAAAGGTAGATCGAGCAGATTGCCCGTGATAAAACTGCGTTGCGTTATAAGCGCTGACAACGAATTCATTGTCGAATGCCGGATCATCGTTGTCGACCAGATCGATCGCACGTAATGCATACTCGTGCACGGATGAGTAATAGCTGTCTTCATTTTCATATATTTCAAATTCCTTGCGCAAGTCTTCACGTAGTCGTTCCGCGAAATACTCGCCCCTCTGGTTTTCAAGGAATGCCTCGTTCCAGTTGGAGACCTGGATGCCAATGTAGACGCCGAAAACAACGATTACCAAGTCGACACCTACGGCAAACCAGTTTTGCGTCCTGACGTGTTCGGTGACACTTCGAAGCAGCATAATTCAGTCTTTGATTCCGTGGTTCCCCATTGAAGCCCGAATGCCTCCTGCAGGTCAACGAAGAGCGCTGAGAACTACCGGGCGACAAAAAACGAGACTCTCGACTAGGTATCTGGATTCCAGCCCTCTACATGAGAAAACCCCTCATACCGTTGGTTGCGCTGGGCCTCGCAGATCCTGAGCAAGTGTTCCTGATAAAACTTGACCATCGTGAAGTCTTCGAAAAAGGTAACGTAGTAGGGCTCGCATTCCGCGCTTTGAAACTGCTGCCCTGTCAATGCGGCACGGTGCTCAACGGAGAAATCGTCGACAGAATCCCCAATGACAACACCAACATGCTCCAATCCCATTTTGTAAACACGACGGTGCACAGGCGGAATTAGCTCGATCACCCGCACCTCAAAATCATCAGTCAACACCAGGGGGGCTTTGAGCTGCATGATAGAGATGGGGCGTCCATTCCAGACGTTTTCTACATTGGATCTACAATGCTGCTCAATTTCGTCTCTTTTCTGAATGTATTCTGCGTAGGTCTTCGTCCTGTAGGCGAGATGACTAATCTCACATCCGGCAATATCGATATTAAGATTGTTCAACCGTGCGAGTTGGCGCGAGAAGAATGCTTGATAATCTCCGATGATGGATTTCATCGACATGGCGACGATGTCTGCTGCAACTCGTGAGCCACAAATTCGGCCTTACGAAGTGCCCGCAGCAGGTTCTCCCCCGCAAGCTTGCGTAATTCTTGATCGGTCCACCCGCGCTCGATCAAAGTAGCGAACAGGCGTGGGAAACCGGAAACATCTTCCAACCCGATCGGCATATCGACCATACCCCAGTAGTCGCTGCCGATCCCCACATGGTCAATTCCAGCAACGTCACGGATATGCTCAATGTGTTTGACGACATCGTCGATCGATGCGCGTATTGCGCCGACCTCGGCGTCATGGGCCAACCAGATATCCCTGTAATCGCTGACAAGATCAAGTGCTGCATCCGTTGCCCATAGACCTTCCTCCATTTCCCAGACTTCTTTCGACAGGAAAGAAGGAATGAAAGTAACCATAACCACGCCACCGTTTTCGGACAATCGTAACAACACGTCGTCAGGCACGTTGCGAGGATGATCCACCAGTGCACGGGCAGCTGCGTGTGACCAGATGACCGGCGCCAGGCTTACGTCAAGGGTCTGATGCATTGTGTCGGGTGATGTGTGCGCGATGTCTACCAGCATTCCAGTACGATTCATCTCACGCACCAGTTTGCGGCCGAATTCGGTGAGGCCTCCGTTGCGTTGCTCGCCCAATGCGGCATCTGCTCAATCGACAGTAACATTGTGTGTCAAAGTCATGTAGCGGACGCCCAACTCGTAGAATTCGTCCATCGCAGCAATCGAGTTGTTCAGGGCATAGCCACCTTCCATGCCCAACAGCGAAGCAATTTTTCCTGTGGCGAAAATTGTCTCGATATCGTCGGCTGTTAGTGCAAGTTGAAAGGTATCGGGGTGGAGACTGATTATCTGTCGCGCAATTTCGATCTGTTCGAGCTGAAGCCGCCTGCTGTCTGCAGGGGCCGTTTCGCCAGGTATCCAGACCGACCAAAACTGCGCACCAACCAATCCTTCACGCAGACGGGGAATATCGGTATCGAATTTGTTTTTGCGTTCGAGTCCGAACGCTGCTACATCGCCGCCGGTTTCCTCGCGAATCAACCAGGGCAAATCGTTGTGTCCATCGATGAGCGGTGTGGACCTTAACAGCTCTTTCGCGTGTTCTATTGCCGCATCGGGGATTGAACCCTCACCGAGACCAATAGCCGGAGTCAAAATAATCAGCGCGCAGGCGACCCTGGAGATAATGCGTAGCAAAGAAAAATTCACTCTTCCTGATCTCAGTAAAATCACTCACGACCGTCTTGGTCGATATCCGTCGTAAAATGGCAACGACCCCAGCGTTCTCGCGGGGTCGTTGCACGACTTACTATTTGGCGGGTACGGTTTCTTCGCCCCGGATCATACGGTTTCCGCTGCAAGTTGTGACTTCGTTAAACTCAGAGTCAAAGTCCGAGTCGGCGTCAACAACCTTGCCCCAAGTCGCGATATCCGGATAGGTGTCAACCCACATGAAACCACCCTGGTCACCGACGACGGTCGAGACGTAGGAACTCGTGATCTCGTCAGATTCTCCCGTGGCACGAGCCCACTTAAGCCATCGGGCATTGATTTCCATAGCATCATCCTTCGTGCTGCCATCTTTCAATTCGCAGTAGAAAACGATCGAGATCGGCTCCGCATGAACGGCGACGGAAAGTAGCAGAAAGACCGATGTTGCGGTGGCCAGCATAGTTTTTTTCAACATGATTACATCCTTTTCTTGTTTTAGTTATATCCACCTCAGTATAGAGGAGGAATTCAGTTTTGCTTGCACAGACCAACCCGTCGCCAGCCACCAACTTAGATTGAATCCAAGCGAATACACTTGAATGTCTGCCGTCATCAAAAGCAGACATTGGTAAGTTTCCAAGGGACCGATTGAAACCGCAGCCAATAGCAGCCGTTCAGACGGTAGGTGAAGCGCCTTTTTCTTCGTCAGCTTTATCAGGCACTGCTGACTCAGCGAGCTGCGCCAACGCTTCGGGGTCTTGATTCACGTATCGCTGAAGCAAATCTAGCATCTTGTCTTCGGGTCTGACTGCGAAATAGGTATGTGCCAAATACATGGCCGCAACTGCAATCCCTACGTAGAGAATCGATTCGTCACCCAGCGATGAGAACATCTCTACGTTGTTCGTTATCCCAACTAGCAGGAATGCAGCGATAAGGTATATCCACGCGTCTCGTCTTCGGCGCACGCGCCTGGGTTCAATCTCGGAGAGAATCTTCAGTTCTCTGGTACTGAGTTTCATAGCATTCTCCATTTCCAATGACCTGCGAACGGCCGATTCGAGTTAACGCCAGCCGAGAAGTTTAATGAATGTGTTGCGTCGACCGGTTGAAACCGCAGTCAACAGCCGAAATTATAGCGCAAGAACTATGACTGGCAGCTCTGCGCAGTTGAGCGGACTATCGATCTC
>Ga0102946_1000785_pt1 | contig 11066 bp, 8 predicted proteins | sample SalPon2A_A_D1_MG_FD_78209 | JGI IMG/M metagenome (GOLD analysis project Ga0102946, IMG submission 78209) | Soil microbial communities from South San Francisco under conditions of wetland restoration - Salt Pond MetaG R2A_A_D1_MG | ecosystem: Environmental > Terrestrial > Soil > Wetlands | place... | reverse complement strand
TCTCTCCTGCAGGCTTACCTTTGGCCGGTCAATATTAGAGAGTTGCGCAATGTGCTGGAGAGGGTGTTCATTGAGAGCCATGCCGAGATCAGCGACGCGCGGGCTATCCGCGAATGGGTCAGTGAGCGGCAGGATTTTTCGCCCGGAGACTGGGGTCCTGGCCGGTTGGATCATGACGGGGTTGCCATGGCACTGCCCTATCCATTGGCGAACGACCGGGTCCTCCTGTCGCGACCGGAACGCCTGGCCCTGGCTGGTCCGGAGTCGACCGGTGCGACGGACTCTGCTCGAACGACACGACCGGTTAACCTGACTGCCGAGTCTATCCGCAAGGCCTGGACCAGGTCTCAAGGCAACCTCGCTTCGGCGGCCCGGCTCCTCGGCGTACATCGCGCCACTCTCTACCGCTACATGAAGAAGCTCGACCTGTCCCGGGATTCTCTCGATTCCTAGTCACAAAAGTCTTTGTGTTGGTTCCTTGGACTTGCGACACAATTCCTGTCGCAAGTGTCGCTTGCAACACCTCCTTGCGACGCTGCAAGTTGTCTGTAATTCTTCTTTGAAATCCACAAATAACTGAAAATACTACAGAATATAAATTTTCAAAGGTTGGCACGTGGTTTGAAATATATAAGCGTGAAAACAATTCAACCACACACCGAATCCAACACAGGAGGTAGAGAATCATGAGAAACTGGGATCTTTTCAAAGAAATGGACCAATTGCACCGGGAAATTGACAGCCTTTTCAACGGTCATCACCGGGGACGTTTGTTCGGGCCGGCATTTGAGCCGGGACTGGGGTTGCGTCAGTATCCCAAGACCAATTTGCGTGACGATGCAGACAATGTCTATGTCGAAGCACTGTTGCCGGGGGTTGACCCGGACAAGATCGACATGAATATCCTCGGTAATACCCTGACCCTGGCTGGTGAGCGCCCGGCCGTCGACGAACCTGAGAGTAATTGTACCTGGCACCGTCGGGAGCGCGGCATCGGAAAATTCATGCGCACCATCGAATTGCCGGTCGAAATTGTTGCCGACAAGATCAAAGCGGAATGTCGAAACGGCCTGTTGCGTGTGACGATGCCGAAAGCTGCGGCTGCAAAACCCAAGAAAATCAGTGTCAAAGTACGTTAATCGACAGACGACAGAATATAATGAGAAAGGAGTTTATCAGTCATGACCGAGAAGAATATTGCCAATCTGGAACCTGCATCGGCGTTGTCCCGCGAGACCACGCGCAAAAACGATCAATATATCAGCCCGTCCGTGGATATCTTTGAATCCGAAGAAGGGTTGACCCTGGTCGCCGATATGCCTGGCCTTGATGATGACAGCCTGGATGTCACGATCGACCAGGGAGTTTTAACCCTGCAGGGCAGTGCGCCGGCCGGTGCCGGGGATTACCACTACCGTGAGTTTGCCATGGCCGGCTACTGGCGCCAGTTCCTGCTTTCGGACATCTTTGATGCGGAGAAAGCAGAGGCCACCATCAAGCATGGTGTGATGACCCTGAAGATTCCCAAGGCGGAAAAGGCCAAACCGAAGCGAATTGAGGTTTCGGTCCACTGACATGTACCAGTCACGAAAAAAGGCCGGTTTGATCCCGGCCTTTTTTTCCGCCGGGTGACCGGGAAAAATACCAGGAGACTGGTAAAATCTTAAAAGAGCTTAAGAGAGGACAACCATGGATATCAATCGGATGACGCAAAAAACCCAGGAGGCGCTGCAGGCGGCCCAGAGTCTTGCCGTGAATTTCGGGCATATCGAGGTCGATGGCGAACATCTGCTTCTCGCCTTGCTGGAGCAGGAAGGCGGCCTGGCCCCGCGACTTGTTGCGAGGCTGGATATCGATCTGCGCAACCTGGTTGCGGCCATCCGGAAAGAGCTTGAAAAAATCCCCTCGGTGTCCGGTCCGGGTGTTGAAGCCGGCAAGGTTTATGTCACCCAGCGGTTCAATCGCCTGGTGGTCAAGGCCGAACAGGAAGCCAAACGACTGAAGGATGAATATATCAGTGTCGAACACCTGCTCCTGGTGTTGGCAGACGAAGGCAAACAGTCACCGGCAGGGCGGATATTGCTGCAGTATAATTTAACCCGTGACCGTCTTTTGCAGGTGCTCAGCGATGTGCGAGGTCACCAGCGGGTCACCAGTGCCGATCCCGAGGGAACCTATGAAGCCCTGGATAAGTACGGTCGGGATCTGGTCAAGGAGGTGCAGAAAGGCAAACTTGACCCGGTGATTGGCAGGGATGGTGAAATCCGGCGCGTGATTCGCATCCTGTCGCGAAAGACCAAGAACAACCCGGTGCTGATCGGTGAACCGGGAGTCGGCAAGACGGCGATCGTCGAAGGTCTTGCCCAGCGCATCGTACGCGGCGATGTTCCGGAAGGGCTCAAGGACAAGACCGTCTTCGCTCTCGATATGGGCTCGCTGCTGGCCGGTGCCAAGTATCGCGGTGAATTCGAGGAACGGCTGAAGGCGGTTTTGACCGAGATCCGCGAGAGCGATGGACGGGTACTGTTGTTTATCGATGAACTGCACACGATCGTCGGTGCCGGCAAGGCCGAAGGTGCGATCGATGCCGGAAACATGCTCAAGCCGATGCTTGCACGCGGCGAGCTGCACTGTATCGGTGCGACGACGATCGATGAATACCGAAAATATATTGAAAAGGACGCCGCCCTGGAAAGGCGCTTTCAGCCGATCCTGGTCGAACAGCCGACTGTTGAAGACACGATCAGCATCCTGCGCGGTCTGAAAGAGCGCTTCGAAGTCCACCACGGTGTCCGTATCCAGGACAACTCGCTGGTGGCTGCCGCGGCCTTGAGCCATCGCTATATTTCTGACCGGTTCCTGCCGGACAAGGCGATCGACCTGGTTGACGAAGCCTGTGCCATGATCAGGACGGAGATCGATTCGCTGCCTGCGGAACTCGACGAAGTGACACGCCGGGTCATGCAGCTGGAAATAGAGGAAGCCGCCCTGAAAAAGGAGAAAGACAAGGCCAGCAAGGCCCGTCTGGATGTCTTGCACAGGGAACTCGCTGATTTGAGAGATCGGTCGAAAACGCTCAGGACCCAATGGGATACGGAGAAGGAAGAGATCAAGTCCGTCCAGGTGCTGCGCGAGAAAATCGAAAAAGTGCGTCAAGAGATTGAGGTTGCCGAACGTGAATACGATTTGAACCGGGCCGCTGAACTCAAACACGGCCGTCTGCCTGATCTCGAGCGCCAGCTGGTTGAATCCGAAGCCAAACTGCCAGGGGCAGAAGATGGAACGCGGCTGTTGCGCGAAGAGGTCACCGAGGATGAAATTGCAGGGATTGTCTCACGGTGGACGGGCATCCCGGTGACCAGGCTGGTAGAAGGCGAAAGGGAAAAACTGCTCAAGCTTGATGAGATCCTGCATCGCAGGGTGATCGGCCAAAACGAGGCCGTGCAGCTGGTTGCCGACGCCGTAATCCGTGCCCGAGCCGGGATCAAGGACCCGCGGCGACCGATCGGTTCGTTCATCTTTCTCGGGCCCACCGGGGTTGGCAAGACGGAACTCGCAAGAACTTTGGCCGAAGCATTGTTTGACAGCGAAGAGAATATGATTCGCATCGATATGTCGGAGTACATGGAGAGGCATGCGGTCAGCCGCCTGATCGGTGCTCCTCCAGGTTATGTTGGTTTTGAAGAGGGCGGACAGCTATCCGAAGCTGTCCGGCGTCATCCTTACAGCGTGATCCTGTTTGACGAAATTGAAAAAGCTCACTCTGATGTTTTCAATGTGCTTCTGCAGGTGCTCGATGACGGCCGGATTACTGACAGCCAAGGACACACAGTCGATTTCAAGAACACAGTAGTGATTATGACCTCAAATGTCGGTTCCCAGCATCTGCTCGAAGGTGTCACGGATGATGGCTTGATTGCGGAAAACGCCCGCGACCTGGTTATGCGTGAACTGCGCAACGGCTTCAGACCGGAATTCCTCAACCGGGTTGATGACATCATCATGTTCAAGCCGCTGACCCTGACTGAAACCGAATCTATTGTCGATCTCCAGGTTGAGGAGCTGCAAAAGCGTCTGGCCGGCCGTGGCTTCACTCTGGAACTGACACCCGCTGCCCGCTCTTTCGTGGCACGTGTGGCCTACGATCCGGTCTACGGCGCAAGGCCCCTGAAACGATATCTGCAGCATCACCTCGAGACCCGGATTGGCAGGGCCATGATCGCATCGGAGGTTCACCAAGGCGGCAGCATCAGGGTCGATGAAGAGAACGGTGAATTGAAAATCGGTTTTTCAGAGGCCTGACCGTTCGGTTAGAGCCGTTCCGGCAATCAGTGGACCGGGGTTGCAATAAATGATTTTTGCGCAAATACTTGGATATTCCGGAGAAAATTGTTACTGTTGAAAATAAGTTGCGCAACAATTCTAACCTTTTAGAAGCGAGGGCGTATGGCCAAGCACAAGCGTTTGGGAGAAATCCTGCTTGAAGCCAAGGTGGTTGACGAGAAGCAGCTGCAGCAAGCCCTGGAGAGGCACTGGGAGACCGGTCGTCGGCTTGGCGAGGTTCTCAAGGACATGGGCATGGCCACCGAGCGCGATATCGCCGTCGCGGTGGCACGTCAGTTCGGTTTCAAGACGGTCTCCAATATTGCCAAGGCGACATTCAACGCCGAACTCCTTGAGCTCTTCGATGGCGACATGGCCATTGAAAAAATGTTGTTCCCCCTGAAGAAGGAGGCCAACACCCTGTACCTGGCGATGGTCAACCCACTCGACATGGAGACGATCGACAATCTTGCCTTCAAGACCGGTCTGCGGGTCGTTCCGTGCGTGACCACCCCCACGGAGATCCAGGCAGCGGTCAACCGACATTATTTCAATATCGTCGAGCAGTCCCACGGACCGGGTGTCTGGTGGACAGTTCTGGTCATCGAAGATCAGAACCTGGTCCGGGCTGAAATTATGGCTACCCTGAAGAGAGAAGGTTACAACCTGCTCGAGGCAAGCAATGGCGCTGACGGTATCAAGGTGGCTCTCGAGGAAAAGCCACATCTGATCATCGCCGACACCGTGATGCCACGCATGAGCGGCCATGAAATGTTCCGGGCAATCCAGAGTAATCTGAACATCAAGCACATTCCCGTCATAGCGCTCTCCTCCCAGTCCTCGCCGGAAGAAGAAGCCAAGTTGCTGGAGATGGGGTATTTCGACTTGATAGTCAAGCCGATCAACCCGATCCGCCTGGTGACCCGCATCAGGCATGCCTTGCGCATCATTTACGGCAACAGTCCGCCGCCGTGTTAAGCCCGACCACAGCTATCGTCACTGGCAAGGCAAGCATTTTCTGCTTGCCTTTTTTGTTTAGAATCATATAATTGACAAAAACAGTCATATTTCAAGGAAAGGATATCGCCATGCGTATCGATATACTATGCAAGCCTGAAGCCGGTCAGCGCGGTGAACGAGTCCTTGCCAACGTACGCAAAGCTTTGCGGGAGATGGATGTGCGTGCCGAAGTGCACCTCTTCTGCGACCGTCGCAAGATGGTTGATAACCGTGTCTATGTTACTCCGGCACTGTTGATTGACGATGTCGTCCGTGTTGCAGGGCGTGTTCCGGAAATTCGTGAGATCAAATCATTTATTGTTGAACGCCCCCGCTATGTTGAGCGGATGCAGGATGTCGCTTGACCGGGTCTCGGTCTGCCTGACAGTTGCAAAATGGGCTGTTATTCTACAGTCCCACAGATTGCTGACAAACCCCACATTGCGTTGATGTGGGGTTTGTTTTTGGGTCTGTCAGTCTGTTCAGAGGGAAAATTACAGATTAGTTGTCATTTTACGACAACAGATGGTTAATCTGTTGCCATTGTGCTTTTTCTTAATATCAAAATCGGCGGGTCGCGTCCCGCCGGACGTCATACTTTTGTCTGGCAACAAAAGTATGCAAAAGTGCCTTCTCCTTGCGGAGGGCATCTCCTTTGCCGGGTTTTGAGATATTTAATTACGATGTATCATAAGTAGCCGGCCCGTTGCAGGGGGGCCTCCCTTCACGTGTAATTTGCAACGAAAAGCTTGAAGCACAGCGGCCGCTGCAATCCTCCACAAAAGGAGAGGCTCTCAAGAGCCTCGTCGCCTGCGGGGGAAATGTAGGGATTTAGTCGGATGATCTTGTTTGAGTTGAGGTTGCCGTCTTGACGAGTCAGACATGCCCAGCGCAGCGCAGGCCCTTTTCTGCTTACTCTTTTGGGCCAACAAAAGAGTAAGGCGCAGTTGGGGGGCGCGACCCCCAGGTTTTGCTTTTATCTATAAATTTCGGAGTAAAACAAGAACAGGCAACAGATAAACCATCGTTTATCCTCTCCTTATTGTGAACCAGAGAGGAGGTGAGTCAAAATAATGACTTGATTTTTGACCGAAGTCTCAGGGCCTGATCTCACAGGGCCTTTTTTTCCCCAGGCGATTAAGTAACCAGGCGCCCTGCCGGATATAGGAGACCTTCACTGACGGCGAACTCGACCATTTCAGCGCCGGTTGCCTCTGGCAGGCTGCCGGCGAAAATATCTTTGGGAGTGTTCTTGCCATCGCTCCGCTTGAGCAACTGCAACATCTCCTCGCCGAGTGATTCACAAAAGACCTGGTTATCCCGACGCATGAAGAGTGCAACGGAGCCGACCGGACGGAACAGGGTGGTCATTTCCTCAAGGTGCATCCCTTCCATTTCAAGAAGATCGAGTATTTCGTAGGCAAAGGGCACCAGACGAAATTTATTCGAACGCTGCCAGGGGGTCTCCCAGGCCTCTTTATGCAGTAGCGGTTCACCGGATATAGGTCGGAGCTCTTCACCCAGCAGGGTCTCCGCATAGTTGAAATGGTAGCAGAGCAGGTCGAGGAAGATGCTCACCAAGTGCCCCTGGTCATTGCTCCTTAAACGATGGCTAAGGTACCCCTGAAGCATCCGATAGACATCTTCTGCGGTCCATTGCTCGGTTTGCATCAGGCTGTCATGCTCAGTCTCAGGTTGTTGCCGTACCCATCTGAAAAAGTCCTCGAAGAGATCACATGGGCGGGTCTGCAAGGTTTCAAGGATTGCCGGGAAAAAAGCCACTGCCCGACCGGTGTTGTAGAAAAGATCTGCTGCAGCGGCCAGGTGCCGGCAGAGTTCCATCTCTTCCGCCGTCCAGTCAGCCGAAGAGACCAACTCGTATGGAGGTTGACGCTGCGCCTCGATGCCGTACCTGCTCTGCTGAGCTGCCAGGCGGGTTCCGGGCAGCACGGCCAAAGGGAAGATATGAATATGGTTAGGGGCGAAGCCCAGCACCGTGTCAATGCTTTCCCGGAAGCCGTTGTAGCTATCCGCCGGCAACCCGTAGATCAGGTCGAAACCGTACACGATCCCTCCGGCCTCGAGGAGATGAATTTTCTCTGTCAGGATTTCCAGGTCAATCGGACGATGGATCGTTTTAAGGACCCGTTTATGCACCGACTGCAGGCCAATTTGAACGGAGCAACTCAGCTTGCCAAGCAGACTCACTGTGTGGCGATCAATGAAATCGGCCTTGGCTTCCAGATGATAGTGAAGCCCGGGGGCAACCTCCAGAAGCATCTCCAGAAGTTCAACACCACGCTCCGGTGGATAGTTGAAAGTGGAGTCCAGAACCCACACCTGTCGGACATCCCTGTCGACAAACAGATCCAACTCGGCTTTCAGTCGTTCTTTCGGCAGAATCCGAACGCCTTGTTGCCCGCGGGCATCGAAGCAATAATCGCAGGAAAAAGCACAACCGCGCGCAACTTCCCATAGAACACCTGAAGATGATGGTTCGATAATTCCTGAAAGCCAGGGAGATGTTGCGTCGTCCAGATCGTAATGACACATGCTCCCGGGGGATAAAGGCCCCTGCTCAAGCATCAGTGTCACACCGGGCAAGGGCTGTTGCGGAAGACCTTCCGCCAGTCTCCCGAGCAGGCCGGCGAGAGCCGCCTCTCCCTCACCGTGAATCAGTGCGTTCCAGGGCGCTGCAGACAACAGCCCGTCCGGGTCACCGGTGGCCTCCGGCCCTCCGGCAATCAGGTATAGAGATTGGTTCGACCGGCGCAGTTGCCGTGCCAGTTCGATGATGCGTTGACGGTTCCAGACATAAACCGGAAAAGCCACCACATCAGGCTTCGCAGAGAGAATCGCGGTGATAATCTCATCATCCGATTGTTCTGGATAGACATCAACCAGGCTGGTTGATGTGCACAACCCGATCGGCAAGGCTGCTGCCAGGCAGCCGGCAGCCAGAGGGACCGCCTGTGAAGAACGGCGAACATGCAGGGTACAGAAGACAAGATTCATAAGCACACCAAGGTGGATTAACTCTATCTGTTCAGTTCGTATTCGTCAACTGAGCAGGCACTGGTGGCTGTCTGGACATATAAGTGGCGAGTGGAAAAAAAGAGGAGAAGAGGCGGGCAAGGGGGTATGTCAGTCGATTTCTTAAGCCGTCCCATGATGTCAGCGCCGGCAAGGATCATTGCAGTTCCAAGAGTTTCTCAGTCATCTGCCCTCTTGAGCATAATCCAGGCTTAAGTTTTGGCGCGGACCTTTATCTTTGGTTTGCCGGCTTCGGTCACTACGACGAAATAGACCGGCTTGTCGCCAAAGCGCTGTTTGATGGTCTCGGCCTGCTTGGCCAGAAAGCTGGCAACCTGATCCCTGTTCGGGGGACGCATCTGGCAGCTCTGATGGACCTGGACAAGTTGCTCGTACAGGTTGTCCACCTGGTCGGCCTTGTGGTTGGTTGCTGTCTCTGCCGTTGAAGTTGTTTCGCTCGCCCTGCGCTGGATCCGGGAGGTATGTCGTTCATATTTCCCCTCATCGATCAGGCGTTGACTCCGGTCCCAGTAGCCGCAGTAACTGTTGAAGCGGCTGGCAATCCCGTTCAGCCGGTAGCGCAGGTCGGTCTGCGGGATATGCAAGGTGACCAATTTACGCATGCGTATTGTGAACTTGCTGCGTTGCTGTTCCGGGGAACGTTTTTCGATGCCGAGGAAATACTGCTCGTAAGCAATCTCGAGGTTCTTGAGTTCTTTCTCGACCTGATTCAGCAACCCGGTGATTTTTTCACGCCCGACCATCGCCTGAGGACCTCCAATAACTTGAAGAAATCAATATACTAAAGCAACGGCGTTATGGTAAAGGGAAACCTCGATATCAAACAGGCCCCGATCGGAGCATGATCGTTTACGCAATAATGGCCATCTCGCTACTTGACCTTGACAGGGTGTTCCGAAATAATAAACTACTTGCATATTCGGGGAGTTTAAATGCCTGAGAAATTAGCCGCGGTAATCCTGGCAGCCGGCCAGGGCACCCGCATGAAATCTGCTCTTCCCAAGGTCCTGCATCGGGCTGCAGGCAAAGCGCTGCTGGCCCATGTGGTGGAAACCGCTGTGGCTCTCAATGCGTCTCCGGTCATTCCGGTTGTTGGCCACGGTGCCGAAGAAGTCCGTGTTGCCATGGCAGGTCAGCAACTGCGCTTCGCTCTACAGGCCGAACAACTGGGCACCGGCCACGCCCTGCTCTGTGCGGAAGAATCCCTGAATGGCTTTTCGGGCGACCTGCTGCTGCTTTGCGGTGATGTCCCCCTGTTGCACGAAAATACCCTGCGGGCCCTGATTGATCACCATCGTCAACAAGCGGCCTGTGTGACCATCCTTACTGCGGAAATGGAGAACCCTGAAGGTTATGGCCGGGTTATCCGCGGAGCCGGAGAGGTCGAAGGGATCGTCGAAGAAAAGGACGCGGATGAGTCAGAGCGGCAGATCCGGGAAATCAATACCGGGATTTACCTGTTCCGGGCGCCGCAGGTTTTTGACCTGCTGAGGGATGTCGATAACCGGAATGTCCAGGGCGAGAATTATCTGACCGATGTCGTGGCTGCGGCACGATCTGCCGGCGAGCGCGTCGAGGCACTGCTGATTGATGATGCGGAGGAAGCTATGGGAATTAATGATCGGGTACAATTGGCCGAGGCCGGCAAAATCATGCGCCAGAGAATTAACGATACTCATCTGCGTGCCGGGGTGACCATAATTGATCCGGCGGCGACCTATATCGATCCCGATGTCAGCATCGGGCCGGATACCCTGATTCATCCCGGGGTTCATCTGCGCGGTCGTACCCGGATCGGCAAAGGCTGTGAAATCGAACCAGGTGTAATCGTAACCGAATGTATCATCGGCGACAAAGTGCATATCAAGCCCGGTTCTGTCCTGAGCGAATCGACTGTGGGCAACAACTGTGCGATAGGGCCGATGGCACACCTGAGGCCCGGGACGGTTCTGACCGGCGACAACAAGATCGGCAATTTTGTCGAGACCAAGAAAGCCATTATCGGTGAGAAATCGCAGGCCAGCCATCTGACCTATATCGGTGACGCGTCACTCGGTAAAAATGTCAATATCGGCTGCGGGACCATCACCTGCAACTATGACGGTGTCAACAAGCACCGGACCACTATTGCCGACGATGTTTTTGTCGGCAGCGACGTGCAGTTTATTGCGCCTGTAACAATTGGTCGCGGCAGCCTGATCGGCGCCGGCTCGACGATCACCCAGGATGTCCCGGCAGATGCCCTGGCGATCTCCCGCTCCGAACAGAAGAATATCGCCGGTTGGGCGGAGAAGAACCGTCAGAAACAGAAGAATGACAAGAAGTAATCAAGCATTAAAAAGTTAAACAAGAGAGGTCCGAGTGTCTTTCTCAACGCCCGTTCGCATGCGCTCACTCAAGGCGCAAAGACGCCAAGAAAAGAAGTTAAGCATAATGGGTTGATCCCCCCCTGATTTTGACTTTCTTTGCGTCTCTGCGTCTTTGCGTTAGATTATAATTTCAGATAACTTTATCTATTTAAGTATCGAGGTCTCATATGTGTGGCATCGTCGGTTATATAGGTCCCCAGGAAGCAGCGCCCATCGTGCTGGAAGGATTGAGGCGGCTCGAATATCGCGGTTACGATTCAGCCGGGATTGCTACCCTCAGCCAGGGGAAAGTCAATATCAGCCGTGCTGAAGGCAAACTGA
>Ga0102946_1000784_pt1 | contig 11066 bp, 15 predicted proteins | sample SalPon2A_A_D1_MG_FD_78209 | JGI IMG/M metagenome (GOLD analysis project Ga0102946, IMG submission 78209) | Soil microbial communities from South San Francisco under conditions of wetland restoration - Salt Pond MetaG R2A_A_D1_MG | ecosystem: Environmental > Terrestrial > Soil > Wetlands | place... | reverse complement strand
GGAGAGACGCTGGGTGTTGATGACGAGGTCATAGTGGACGCTGTCTTCCCAATCGCGATCAAAGTAATACTTGATGAAGCCGGCCCTTTGCTGGTCGCTTTTACGGACCAGGAAGCGGGCTCGGTCAGGGTCGAGCCACTCCCGTTCCGCCCAGCGTTCTACACGATCTTCGAAAGGCGCGATAATCCTGGTACGCAGGACACTACCGATATCCTTGAGCAGGTCCTGGCCGCCACGACCGTAGATAACGACATTGCCTTTCAGGGCGGCCTCAAGAATGATCAGTTCAATCAGATGAAGGTCGAGAAATTGCTTGGAATCAAGGGTGTCGACAAAATGGGGGGGCTTTTCGTCAGCCTGCTCAACCGCCTCCGGTGAGAGCCCGTAGGAGTTGGCTGCATCCATGATAGCTTCGCCGTCAATTAGTTTATAATCTAACTTTTCGGCAACCTTGTGGGCGATCGGAATGCCACCACTGCCCATTTCTCGTGAAATCGTAATAATTGCCATCACTCAACCTCGCCTCATGCATAGAAAAACAGAAGCAATAGTATCAACTTGTCCGGTATCTGACAAGTACAAAGCCATCGCCGGCCTGTTCAGTATTTCGGTTTGAAATCGAAGCTGTGCCGAGTTTCGACAAATCTTATCGTACGGGTCTTGGAACGCATGACTATAGAGTGTGTCTCTGCGCCGCCGGAATAATACCGAATGCCTCGTAACAGATCTCCGTTTGTGACGCCGGTTGCTGCAAAGACAACATCACCGTTGGCCATCTCTTCGCACTGGTAGACTTTTTCAAAATTGTCGATACCCATGCCTGTTGCCCGGTTCCGTTCTTCGTCGTTCATGAAAATCAGGCGGCCCTGCATGTCACCACCCATGCATTTAAGAGCTGCAGCTGCGAGCACGCCCTCTGGGGCACCACCTATCCCGAGCAACATATCAACACCGCTGCCTTCGACAGCTGCAGCAATGGCCGGGGCGACATCGCCATCGGTGATCAGATGAATGCGCGCACCGGCTTTGCGAATTTCTTCAACGATCTTGTCGTGTCTGGGACGATCAAGAATGACCACTGTGAGGTCTTCAATGTAACATTTCTTTGCATCGGCAACCCGTTGCAGGTTTGCTGTTGGCGAGGAGTTTATATCGATAGCACCCTTGGCGGTCGGGCCGACGGCGATTTTTTCCATGTACATGTCAGGGGCGTGCAGAAACCCGTCCTTGGGAGCCAGAGCAATCGTTGCGATGGAACCATTGAGCCCCTTGGAGCAAATATTCGTCCCCTCGAGAGGGTCGACAGCGATATCGACATCCTGGCCGTTGCCCCGGCCAAGCTGCTCGCCGATGTAAAGCATGGGCGCCTCGTCCATTTCGCCTTCGCCGATAACGACCGTCCCGGAGATCTCAATTGAATCAAGTGTCCGGCGCATCGCCTCAGTAGCGGCTTCGTCGGCTGACATCTTGTCGCCTTTGCCCACCCATCTACCACAAGCGAGAGCTGCGGCTTCAGTGACCCTGACCAGTTCCAGTGCGAGGTTGCGATCCATTTGTTACTCCTTTAAAAATCAATGCTGTCCGACAGCGCCCGATATGATGACATCTTTTATGGGCAAAAACAATTTTTTTCAGGATGAAATTATATTGTTTTTTGCATATAATGAAACTGGTAAAAATATTTGAGTAAGGTGAGGAAATTATGAAGCGGATATTTCTTTTAAGTATCATCTGCTTGCTGATCATGCCGCAGGTGCTCGTTGCAGCGGCTATTGCTCGAAATGTAACGCCCGAAAGTGCTTACAGTTTGGTCAAAGAGCATGATAACCTTTATCTTCTGGATGTGCGTACTCCGGGTGAATTTCAGCAGGCCAGGCTCGAAGGAGCCCATCTGATTCCCATTGAACAAGTGGTCAACCGCCTTACCGAACTGCCGAATGACCGTCCAATCCTGGTCTATTGCGCGGTTGGATCGCGTAGTGCCCAGGTGGTTAATTATCTTGCTCGACAGGGCTACCCTGAAGTTTATAATCTGTATGGGGGGATTTATTCCTGGGCTCAAAAAGGTTATCCAATAGTGCAGATCAGACCATAGGATGGTGTGTAAGTGCGCAGCGAGTGTCGCGATTCACAGTAGGCAGGTTAAGGGACTACACCGGGCAGACTAAATTATGAAGCTGAGTGGCCGGTAGTTTTGTCCCGTAACCGTGAAGAGTGGAATCTTTACCATAAAGCAGAGTCAGCACCATGGCGACCGCCAGTAGTATGCCAATGATGATTATAATAAAATCCAGTCGCATCATTTTAGCTGCCCGTTTTATTGTTAGCCTCAAGAAAGTATAACAGGAATGAATCGTCCTTTCCTCTGGGCTCATCGGGGAGCCTCATCATTGGCTCCGGAAAACACCATGGCGGCATTTTCCCTTGCGATTGAATGTGGTGCTGATGGGCTTGAACTTGACATCCATCTCTCTCACGACGGAGTCCCGGTGGTTATCCATGATGAATCCCTGGACAGAACAACGGACGGCCAAGGCAAGGTCGGGAACAAGACCTTGCGTCAACTGCAGTTGCTGGATGCCGGCAGCTGGTTTTCAGATGAGTTTGAGGGAGAAACGATCCCTGCGCTTGAAGAAGTCCTGAAAGTTTTCAGTGGCCGGGTGCGCCTGAATCTGGAAATCAAGGAGTTCGGAGCCGGAATGGCGGTTCTTAAACTGTTGAAACGTTATCCGGATGCCGCCTGTGTGGTTTCTTCTTTTGATTGCCGGCTGCTTGAGCGTTTGCGCTCTGCTGAGAACCGGTTGCCGATCGCCGTTCTCTTTTCCTCCGGCAACTGGCGTCATGTCGTGAGGCTCGCCAGCGATTTGAGAGCTGTCTCCTTTCACCCCGAGGCAGAGAAGGTCGGACGTCCGATGATCTCCGCTTGCCGACAGGCGCAACTACCTGTTTACGTATGGACGGTTGACCATCCGGTGCAAGCAAGGAGCCTGTTACGTACCGGAATTGCCGGTGTATTTACCAATGACCCGCTAGCTCTCCGCCACATTGTTTTCCCTGCTTGTTAATCCACATAATCCAACCTTGTGTTGCGAGGTTGGCTGCGTTAAACTGCCGCCTGTTTCGAGAGGTGAATTCCATTATGTGTGACAATATCCCCCCCCAATCCAACAAAACACAACTTGCTTCTCTACTGCACCGGCAGATTCTGCAGGCCGGTAAGATCAGCTTTGCAGAGTTTATGGCTCAGGCCCTTTATCATCCGCAATATGGATATTACATGGCAAAGCGCGACCGGATCGGCAAATCCGGCGATTTCTTTACCTCGAGCAGTGTCAATGCTCTTTTCGGGCGACTGGTTGCTAGACAAATTGTAGAAATGGACGACATTCTTTCCAATGGAGTCTTCCAGATTGTCGAGCAGGGCGCTGGAGAAGGACATCTGGCCCTCGATATTCTCGACGCGCTTACAGAAGAGTCTCCTGAACTCTACAACCGACTAAGTTATACCTTGGTCGAGATCAGTTCAGATAATCGCGATCGTCAGGCCGTTAACCTTGCTGCTCACGCTGATAAGGTTCGTTGGGTTGGTGAAGAGGAATGGACGATAACCTCCGGATGTTTCCTGTCGAATGAATTGATCGATGCGTTTCCCGTGCATGTGGTAGAGAAACGAGCCGGTGAGATCAAGGAAGTGTTTGTTGCCAGTGACGAAAACCTCTTCACTGAGATTTTGGATGATGGGAGCAATTCTGAACTGTTGAATTACTTCGACTGGCTTGGCCAAGGGCCGGTTGAGGGCAATCGTGCCGAAGCAAACCTTCTGGCCCCTGAATGGATACGCAAGGTAGGACAACACATTACGCGTGGTTTCGTCATGACTATAGACTATGGCTATCCGGCTGAAGAACTTTATGCCCCCCACCGGAGAAGCGGGACACTGATGTGTTACCATCGTCATCAGGCGGACGACAACCCTTACGACAATGTCGGTGAAAAAGACATTACGACCCATGTCGATTTTACCGCGCTGCAAAAGGCAGGAAGCGAGACAGGACTCGAAACACTGTGGTTTGGAGCGCAGTATCGTTTCCTGCTCGGACTCGGCTTCTTTGAAGAGCTGGTTCGTCTGGAGGCAGCTGCAACCGATGAGAATGAAGCTCGGGCGCTGCGGTTGACACTGAAAAATCTGATCATGCCAGAGACCGGTATGGGGGAGACCTTCAAGATCCTCATCCAGGGTAAGGATGTCGGAGCCCCTGATTTGCTGTGCAGTCGGCCGGTTTCAGCAATCCCCTTTGGTTGACCGTTCAGGCCTGATTTGAAAAAGTGGTCCCAGGTTCGACTCATAGCTGTTTACTTAGTTTTCTGTAAAAATTACCCAACCCGTTTACTAGAAGTATACAAAGCAGGTATACTTTGATGACTACATGTTAAACTTTAAGGAGAATAAACGATGAAAGAACAGGTACAGGAAGTCTTGGATTTGATTCGCCCTGCATTGCAGGCTGATGGTGGTGACGTTGAACTGGTTGATGTCACTGATGATGGTCTTGTCAGCGTCAGGTTGACAGGTGCCTGCGGTTCCTGCCCTATGTCAACAATGACACTGAAAATGGGTATCGAGAGAACCCTCATGGAAAAGATTCCTGAAGTCAAAGAGGTGGTCCAGGTCTAATCCTGGCTGCCGAAGGAGGTTGTTATGATCAAAATCAAGACCTTCGGCGAACCCCTGCAGCCATTCAAGGCGCAACGGGAACTCGATGATCTGGATGCAAGAGTCAACCGGTTCATCGTTGAAAACGGGATCACCAGGGTCCTGTCGGTCAGTGATTCAACGACGGTTGAAGCGGGGAACACCTGCGGGTTGATTCGCGTACTGGTTTACGAGGAGTGATCCGACAGGATACGTTAATCTAGTATGAATACTGGAGGGTCATTTGGCCCTCCAGTATTTTTTTGTCTGAATTAGCCGGGGTTTTTCTCCTGCACCTTGGCGGTCATGGCCTGGTCGACAACGCAGATGTGATTGCGTAACCAGTCGCGAAGGAATGTCAACGTTTGCAGGGAGATGGCTGCTTCACCCTGGCGATGCCTGTTCTCCAGGTCGGCCAGTCTGGCGGTCATCTGCTTGTGCTCCTGGACGTGCTGCTTCTGGTCCGGTGCGTCGCAGTCCACCATGAATCGCTCTTCCCGGTCGAAATGTGTCTCGGTGTAGTGCTTCAATGCGGAAAAGATCGGCAACAGTAGCGCTCCCCCTGTCCCGTCCTGCATGGCCTCGTAAAGATCGTTAATCAGGTTGACCAGCCCCTTGTGGTCCCGGTCTAATTCTTCAATGCCAGTGTTGTAGCTTTCGTCCCAGACAAACAGCATGTCATCCCTCTCTTGTCTCTATAAATAAGGGCAATCTCACAAAATATATATCTCAATATAAACTAAAACAAAATATTTTAAAACAGTGTTTGTGGTTTTTTGAGTAACATTTGATAAGGATTTAAACCATGGGCAGGAAAACGTTTTTAACGAGTGTGCATCATTAACTGATTCATGATTACGGGCAGAGGGAGAACGCCTTCATACTCGATCATCACAGTTGTACTGAGAAACCCCAACTTAGCGACTTTGACCTCGCCGTCGATACTAAATGCAATCTGTTCGTGGTCTTGCAGTTCGCGGGTCGAATGGAAAAATTGAAGAAGATGTTCGAGAGACGTTAATGTGTTTTCAATACTCCGTTCACAAGGGATGGTGTGAGGTTTTGCGGCCCGGCCATCGGCAATGTCGAAATTATTCAGGAAGAGGATGAATTCAAACCTTTGATGTCGAGGCTGAAGCTGTCGGAATTGTAGTGTTGCTGGCTGCCAGAAAATTCGCGTGGCTTAGAGACAGATCGGTAGTCTCTAGTCATGACAGCTACGCTTCAGGTGGTGGCGGAAGCATGCCGGCACAGGATGTAATGCTTTGAGACAAAAGGAATAAGATCAGGGCTGTTGTGAAGATCATTCAGTTTCTCGTGCTTGAGTTACTGCGATTATCACTTGCCTGTTGTTTTGACGGAGCAGTAAATTCAGAATGCCCATGTTAACTTACTCTCCACGTTGACCGTGGATGAATTCAGACAATTTCAGAATGACTCCCTGCCGGGTTGTAATTGCCGCATGAGGGCAAAGTTCCTGACAGCAGAAACAACGAATACAGCGGCCATAATCGATACGAACGCCATGGTCCTCCATACTCATTGCCTGAGGCGGGCAGTGGGTGACGCAGTGGCCGCACTGCAAACATTCCCGGCTGATTTCCGGTTGTGCAGTAATAGTATTTTTCAACAGGTTTTTCAGCGGAGTCGGAAGACCGAAGTTGATGTCGGATGTCTTGGCTGGGCGAAAACAACAGGTCTGCAGCTGTGCAAGCGGAGTACCTAGTAGGTCAAGTTCAGCCAGCGAGACTCCTTGACGACCTGTTTCGAAGGCAATTCTCTGTGTCCAGACCCGCTCTCTGGGCAAGTTGACCATGGCTGTGGCAACCGTATCGAGGGCAAGTGTGTGCGCCGAGGCGAGCAATGCTCCTATTTGTACGGGATCGCCGTTGCCGGGCCCATTGCCCTCCATACCGACCACCGCATCCATAATTGATAATGCCGGCTCGAAGCGTTCAGCGAGCTCCAGAAGCATCAGGGCGAAAAACGATTTGTCGGTACCAGCCTGCAGGTGCAGTCGAACCTTGCGCATACCGACGACAAGCCCGAAAAGGTTCTTGACAGCCCCTGTATATCCCATCATCTGGTGGGTCTTGAGCTTAGGCAGGTTGATAATTATGTCTGTATCGAGGGCCTCCCTGGCAATTTCAAGTTGATGGAAGGTTCCGGAGTCGAATTTGACCGGCACGGACTCCTCAAATGGTGCAAAGCTTGCCCCGGTCGCTTCGATGACCTTGTAAATGCCACATTTGCGAGCCACACTCTCCGATTTGCCAAGCCCGGGGGAGTCACCGACTGTCGCGACAGCGCCGGCACTCTGGACCAGTAGAATGACCTGCCGAACGATCTCCGGGTGAGTCGTGACGGCTTTTCCCGGGCTCTTGCCGGCAAGCAGGTTTGGTTTGATCAGGACCTTTTGTCTCGGTTTGACAAAATTTTCGATTCCGCCAAGCGGCTCCAGGAGACGATGCAGGGCTTCTCTTACGCGCCCCGGATCGTAATCCGGTAGCGACTGCAAGGAGACGGGAAGGTTCATGTTCCGACAGTCTGGATATGAACACGGCGCTGGCGCGGGCCATCGAATTCACAGAAATAGATGCCCTGCCAGGTCCCGAGTAGGAGGGTGCCGTTATTAATAATCAATGTTTCGCTGGCACCGAACAGGCTGCTTTTAATATGGGCCGAGCTGTTGCCTTCGAGGTGACGATAATCATCTCGCAGCGGAATCAATTTGTTGATGCCCATGATGATGTCACGGCTGACATCCGGATCGGCGTTCTCGTTTATGGTGATAGCTGCTGTGGTATGAGGCGTGTATATGACCGCCATCCCTTCGGTTATATTGTCCTCCATTATGCTCTTGATAACATCGTGGGTAATGTCGATCAGTTCAACCTGTTTATGACTTTTAACCGTCAGGGTTCTCATGGCGCGATTTGATTTACGGCATTGATCACCGCCTGCAGAGAGCGGGGGTGGAAGAGCAGGGAGGTGTGTCCCATGCCATCCAGTTCCACAACCTGAGCATCAGCCATCTTCGCCGATTCGGCAGGGAGAACAATATTGTCGTAGCGGGTGTAGACTGAAACAGCCTTGGTTTGTTCAGGCCATGGAACGCTGTTGAATTTGCATAGGAAATCGGAGCCGGGCAGCAGGGTCCTGCCCATCGGGGAAATAGCAAAAGGTGCCAACTTGGAGCCATGGTGTGGAGACCCTAGAGTGACCATGCCGTGGACATGTGCTGCTCCTCCGCGATTCTGGATGTAATTGCGGGCGATCATCCCACCCATGGAGTGCCCGACCAGAACGACCTTCTCAACTTTCAGTTTGATGCGCAATTCATCGACCTTTTTTGCCAGGCACTCGGTCAGGGCTTCCATGTCGCGCCACGGTGGGGTGGCGATACTTATCGTCTGCAGGTAACCTGCAGAGCGCAAGCGGAATTGCAGCCAGAAAAGACAGCTCCGATTCTGGAACAGCCCATGTAGCAGGATAACCGGCGGGCGACCGGACTGTCCTGTTTCCGGGAGCTTGGTTGAGGTCCAGCCAAGCGGCCGCATGATGATGGTCAGCAAGAGACAGCATGTCTCCTGGACCAGCAGCCAGATCGCGATACAGACGCCGCGGGAGGTGAAGCGTCGTTCGATGAGATCGGGTCGGGCATTGGCACGCTCATACCACGCAACTGTATAACTCAGCAGGACCGACAGGGCGGTCAGGCAGATAGTCAGTTTTATCAGGGTGAATAATAGAGAAGAGAGGAGCGTCGCCATATAAAAAAGATTATCCCATGCGATTGAGAGCGTCAACAAGAGACGTACAATTTAACATCTAACCAATATATGGACTCTTGTGTCATACATACGATTCAGCATCCGGATGATTCACGGACAGGCAAGAAAATGCTTATGAATCAAGCTTGTCTATGGTAGGTTGTGTTGAGGTGGTTCATGCAGAAATGGATTCAACATTTTAACAAATATCTTACTGATGAGCGCAACCTGTCACCGCATACCATAGCGGCTTACCTGCGTGACCTGCAAGAGTTCCGAGCCTTCCTCGACCATAACGGGGGCTCCGATCGAAATTCTCTGCTCAAAATCGACACGTTTCTTCTCCGCCGTTACTTGGCAGAACTACACAAACGCAACCAGAGGACATCGATCGCCCGGAAGCTCTCCACATTAAGAACCTTTTTCCGCTACCTGGTCCGCGAGGGTTACTTGCCCGGAAATCCCGCCGAAGGGTTATCGACACCCAAGCTAAATCGTTACCTGCCGAAGACGCTGTCCGTTGACGAAGCAACGGCGCTTATGGAGCGTGGCTATGGCAACAAGTTGCTCGATCTTCGCGATCGTGCCATTGTCGAACTCTTTTATGCTAGCGGCCTGCGTGTCAGCGAACTCACCGAGCTGAATGTCGGCTCGCTCGACCTGCGCGAAAAACTGGTGAGGGTGATCGGTAAAGGTAGCAAGGAGCGGATTCTGCCGATCGGATCCAAGTCTCATGAGGCGCTTGTCGCATATCTAGAAGCCAGGGGGGGGCCTGGAGATGATGCCCCCCTGTTCCTGAATGCCCGTGGTGGCCGCCTGACCTCTCGCAGCGTGCAACGCAATCTGAAAACCCGCCTGATCAAGGCCAGGATAATAAAAGATATCAGCCCCCACGCACTGCGCCATTCTTTTGCCACTCATCTTCTTGACGGCGGTGCAGACTTGCGCTCCATCCAGGAGCTGCTTGGTCATGCCTCACTTTCCACAACCCAGAAATACACTCAGGTCAGTGTCGATCAACTGCTGTCCGTCTACGACAAGGCCCATCCACGAAGTAAAAAGAAGTAGGAAGTTTATTGAAAGATAATGGGAGACAATCTCCTGACCTTTTGTCCTGCCGTTTAATACCAAACCAGAATCCGGGATCAAACTGCCGGTAATCATTTGAGTCTGTAATTCCTTACTGTTACAACAGGCTGATTATGTAAATATACTGCACAGCGACAATTATGTGTAGACAAATTACCAAAATGGTCATAATTGTCTTGACAGTCAGATCTGAGTCGGTAAACTAGGTCGCAATTTGATGTAACTAACCGGTTTTCTTTGAAAGGAGTATTTTGATGAGTGTTTTGGTTGGCAAACAGGCCCCTGATTTTACCGCAGCAGCCGTCATGGCCGATGGCAGTATTAACCCTGAGTTTAAACTTGCGGATTACCGGGGGGAATATGTTGTCATGTTCTTTTACCCGCTTGATTTTACTTTCGTCTGCCCGACTGAATTGATTGCTTTTTCCAAACGCATCAAGGAATTTGAGGATCGTGATGTGCAGGTCATCGGCTGCTCCATCGACTCCCAGTTTACCCATGTAGCATGGCGCAATACGCCGGTTGACGAAGGCGGCATTGGCGCGGTTGCCTATCCGTTGGTGGCGGATGTCAAGCACGAAATTTGTCGGGCTTACGATGTCGAATTTGAAGATGCCGGAGTTGCTTACCGTGGTTCTTTTCTGATCGGCAAGGATGGCAAGGTCCATCACCAGGTGGTCAATGATCTGCCGCTTGGCCGCAACGTTGACGAAATGTTGCGCATGATCGATGCACTGCAATTCACCGAGAAATACGGTGAAGTCTGCCCGGCAGGCTGGAGTAAGGGAGAAGAGGGGATGAAGCCTGATGCAGCCGGTGTGGTTTCTTACCTGAAAAATAATGTTGAATCACTATAAACAGTGACGCCTAGAGCAGGACGCGTGGTGTGAACAAACAAAAACAGAAACGGGCCGGGATATTCCCCGGCCCGTTTCTGTTTGCCGACAAAGAAAACGAAGGAAAAGAAATCCTATCGTTGTTAATGCCCCGTAAATCTGGCAAAAAAGATGCTCTCCGCAAGGAGAAGGCCCTTTTGCATAATTTTGTTGCTGGGCAAAAGTATGGCGTCTGGCGGGACGCGACCCGCCGCTATTCGGGATTAGTCTTACTCTGCATAAAAAAGGCCCCGCCGGAAACGGCGGGGCCCTGGTTGTCGTGGTCGTAACCGTCGAACTTATTCGCAGAGATCGACCTTGATGTCCCAGTTCTTGACGCGCATGGTACCGTTCTCAGCCATGTTCTGCTGCATCTTGAAGGCACGGTCGAAGAGCTGGGGCTCATGACCGACACCACGTGCGATACAATCTTTGGTCGCCATTTCCAGGTAATCGGTGAGGATTGGCTTGTACTCGGGATGCGCACACGTCTCGATGATCAGTTTGGCGCGTTCCTTCGGTGCCACGCCGCGCAGGTCGGCCAGGCCCTACTCGGTAACCAGCACGTCGAGGTCGTGCTCGGTGTGGTCGATGTGCGGGGCTTGCGGAACAACGGAGGTGATGCCTAGCGGATCG
>Ga0102946_1000783_pt1 | contig 11068 bp, 10 predicted proteins | sample SalPon2A_A_D1_MG_FD_78209 | JGI IMG/M metagenome (GOLD analysis project Ga0102946, IMG submission 78209) | Soil microbial communities from South San Francisco under conditions of wetland restoration - Salt Pond MetaG R2A_A_D1_MG | ecosystem: Environmental > Terrestrial > Soil > Wetlands | place... | reverse complement strand
AGCTTCATGCAGGTGTCGACCTCGCCCGCCTCCATGCCGGTGCGCTCGATCATCCGCACCGCTTCGAAGAGGTAGGGGAAGAGCAGGCGGTTGACGACGAAGCCGGCCTGGTCGGGAACCTCGACCGCGGTCTTGCCGAGCGCCGCGCACCAGGCGAGCGCCCGCTCACGGGTCTCCTCGCCGCTGTCGGGGAAGCAGACCTCGACCAGCTTCATCCGCGGCACCGGGTTGAAGACGTGCAGGCCGAAGAGCCGGCCCTTGATGTCCGCGGCCTCGGCGATCGTCGCGATGCTGAGCGAGGAGGTCGTCGTCGCCAGGTCGGCGCCGGTGCCCAGCTGGGCGGCGACGGCGCTCAGCACCTCGCCCTTCGGCTCGACTTCCTCGATCACCGCCTCGACCACGATGTCGCAATCGCTCAGGTCCTTGGGGTCGGTCGTGACCCGCAGCCGCGAGGGCTCGGCCCCCTCGATCTTGGCGCAGGCGGCGACAACTTTCTCCTCCGCGCGCCAAGCCGAGGCCTCGCTGCGGGCGAGCAGGATCGTGTCCGCGGTCGTGGTCGCCACGGCCGCCAGGCCGGTGGCGATCGCCCCGCTGCCGGCGATTCCCGGCGCCTCGTATCCAGTCCCTGCGCTCACTGAGACGGGTTTCTAACACGTCGCTCACCACGATGGGCTTCCGGCAACCCCGCAGCGTTCGCCTTTTGTCGCATTGAGCCCGACAAAAGGCGAACGGACGGAGGAGTAGCATTGACTGACTCGTCAATCACCACTGGAGGCGTCGATGTCAGGCAACGGAAACGGGAAGTTCGGCGGTCGCGAGGTCGTCATCGTCGAGGCCGTCCGCACCCCGATCGGGCGCGGTCATGAGCAGAAGGGCTATTACAAGGACGTGCACGCCTCCAACCTGCTCGCCAAGGCCTACGCCGAGGTGATCGAGCGCGCCGGGATCGACGCGGGCGAGGTCGAGGACGTCGTCTCCGGCTGCGTGCAGCAGTTCGGTGAGCAGGGGATCAACATCGCCCGCAACGCCTGGCTCGAGGCCGGCCTGCCGATCGAGACCCCGGCCGCGACGGTCGACCGCCAGTGCGGCTCCGGCCAGCAGGCCGTCAACTACGCGGCGGCGATGGTCGCCTCCGGCGTCCACGACGTGATGGTCGCGGGCGGCGTCGAGCACATGGGCCACATCTCCTTCGCCGACAGCTACAGCGTGATGGAGGAGCACGGGCTCGCCTTCTCGCCCGAGCTGATGGAGCGCTACAACCTCGTCCCGCAGGGCATCTCCGCCGAGATGATCGCCGACAAGTGGGAGATCCCCCGCTCCGAGCTCGACGAGATCGCTCTGCGCTCGCACCAGCTCGCCGCCAAGGCGACCGAGGAGGGCCGCTTCGAGCGCGAGATCGTCCCCTTCCAGGTGAACGGCGACACCTACGCGACCGACCAGGGCATCCGCCCCGAAACCTCGCTGGAGAAGCTGGCCGAGCTGAAGCCGGCTTTCAAGGAGGACGGCAAGATCACCGTCGGCAACTCCTCGCAGGTCTCCGACGGCGCCGCCGCGGTGCTGCTGATGACGCGCGAGAAGGCCGAGGCGCTGGGGCTGACCCCGCGGGCGCGGATCTTCGACCAGACCACGGTCGGCGTCGACCCGGTGATCATGCTCACCGGCCCGATCCCGGCGACCCGCAAGCTGCTCGAGCGCAACGGGATGGAGATGGGCGATTTCGACCTGGTCGAGATCAACGAGGCCTTCGCCTCGGTCCTCGCCGCCTGGCGCCGCGAGCTCGACCCCGAGATGGACAGGGTCAACGTCAACGGCGGCGCGATCGCCCTCGGCCACCCGCTCGGCTCCAGCGGCGCCCGCCTGATCACCACCCTGCTGCACGAGCTGGAGCGCTCCGACAAGGAGACCGGCCTGGTCACGATGTGCTGCGGCGGCGGCCTCGGCACCGGCACGATCATCGAGCGCGTCTAGGCGACTGGCCGCCCAGCCAGTAGTCTCCCGAGCCGATGGACCTGAGCCTCTCACCCTCTGAGACCGAGTTCCGCGACGAGGTCCGCACCTGGCTCGAAGAGAACAACCCCGGCCCCGAGCCGGAGACCAGCCTCGACGAGGTGATCGCCTACCGGCGCGAGTGGCAGGCGAAGCTGCACGCGGCCAGCTGGGCCGGCATCTCCTGGCCCGAGGAGTACGGCGGCCGCGGCGCGACCCTGATCGAGCAGGCGATCTTCGTCGGCGAGGCGGCGCGGGCGGAAACGCCGAGCCCCGCCAACGTGCTCGGCCTGGCGATGGGCGGGCCGGTGGTGATCGCGCACGGCAGCGACGAGCAGAAGCAGCGCTACCTCGAGCCGATCCTGACTGCGGATGAGATCTGGTGCCAGGGATTCTCCGAGCCCGAGTCGGGCTCCGACCTCGCCTCGCTGAAGACGAAGGCGGTCAAGGACGGCGACGAATGGGTCGTCACCGGGCAGAAGGTCTGGACGACGCTGGCCCAGTTCGCCAAGTGGTGCATGCTCGTCGCCCGCACCGACCCCGACGCGCCCAAGCACAAGGGCCTCACCTACTTCCTGATGGACATGGAGCAGGAGGGGGTGGAGACCAAGCCGCTGGTCCAGATCACCGGCGAGGGCGAGTTCAACGAGGTCTTCATGGAGGAAGCGCGGATCCCCGAGGAGAACGTCGTCGGCGGTGTCGGCAACGGCTGGTCGGTGGCGATCACGACGCTGATGAACGAGCGCGCCGGGCTCGCCTTCGGGGCGATCGCCCAGGTCGCCAACAGCCTCAAGCGCCTCGGCCGGCTGGCCAGCGAGACGCGGGTCAACGGGCACAGCGCCGCCGAAGACCCGCTGCTGCGCGACCGCATTGCGCAACTGCACATCGAGGCCGAGACGATGCGGCTCAACGCCTACCGCGGCCTGACCAAGACGATGCAGTCGGGCATCCCCGGGCCGGAGGGCTCGCTGGGCAAGTGGCAGTGGGCCGACATCAACCAGCGCATCGCCGAGCTGGCGCTCGACATCGAGGGCGGCTACGCGACGCTCGCCCGCGGCGCCGAGCACGCGGTCGCCAACGGCGCCTGGCAGTACTCGTTCCTGCGCTCGCGCGCCAACTCGATCGAGGGCGGCACGACCGACATCCTCAAGAACATCATCGCCGAGCGGGTGCTCGGCCTGCCGAGGCTGCGCTAGGCCCGATGTACTTCGACCTCAACGACGAGCAGCAGGCGATCAAGTCGACCGCGAAGGAGTTCCTCGCCGCGCGCTACAAATCGGAGCGGATCCGCGAGCTGATCGAGACCGAGCACGGCTTCGATCCCGCCGACTGGGAGGAGATGGCCGAGCTCGGCTGGACCGGCCTGGCGCTGCCCGAGCAGTGGGGCGGCCAGGGCCTCGGACTGGTCGAGCTCGCCGTGCTGTTCGAGGAGATCGGCTACGCGCTTGCTCCCTCGCCGCTCTTCTCCAGCACCGCCGCCGGCCTGGCGCTGGCGACCAACGGCACCGAGGCACAGCGCGAGCGCTGGCTGCCGCAGCTCGCCTCGGGCGAGGCGCGTGCGACGCTGGCGCTGTTCGACGCCGGCCGTCCGGCGGTGATCGGCGGCTTCGCGATGGAGGCCCGTCCCGACGGCGACGGCGTCGTCCTCGACGGCGCCAAGGCGCTGGTCGAGGACGCTGCCGCAGCCGACTTCATGCTCGTCGCGACCAGCGACACGCGCCGCCATCTGGTCGAGCGCGACGCCGATGGGGTGACGATCGAGGCCGAGGAGTCGATCGATCCGACCCGGCGGCTCTACACGGTCCGCTTCGACGGCGTCCGCGTCGACCCCGACGCGACCCTGGAAGGCACCCAGGAGAACTACCGGCCGATCCTCTGGCGCGGCGCGGTGGCGGTCGCCGCGGAGTCGACCGGCGTCGCCCAGCGGGCGATGGAGATGGCCGTCGCCTACGCCAAAGAACGCGAACAGTTCGGCCGGCCGATCGGCGCCTACCAGGCGGTCTCGCACCGCTGCGCGCAGATGCTGCTCGAGACCGAGAACGCGCGCTCGGCCGTCTACGGCGCCGCCTGGGCCGCTGACGCCGAGCCCGAGTCGCTGCCGAAGGCGGCGGCGATGGCCAAGGCCTACGCCTCCGACGCAGGCTGGCGCGTGCCCGACGCCTCGATCCAGGCGCACGGCGGGATCGGCTTCACCTGGGAGCACGACCTGCACTTCTTCCTCAAGCGCGGCCGTGCCAACGCGTCGCGCTTCGGCGACGCCCGCTGGCACCGCGAACAGGTCGCCGACCTGGTCCTCGCCGAGGCCGAGGCGCCGGTCCCGGCTTGAGCGCGCTGGAGCGCATCTCAGTCGCCGCGATCGGCACCACCGTCGCCGACCTCGAGGCCGAGGCGAAGCGGGCCGAGGCGGCGGGGGTCGAGTGCGTCTGGGCGCCGGAGCTGTTCCGCTCGGCGGTCACCCAGGCGGCCTACCTGGCCGGGCGCACCGAGAAGATCGGCGTCGCCACGGGGATCGCCTGGGCCTTCACCCGCAGCCCCTTCATCACCGCGATCTCGGCGCTCGACATCGACGAGATGTCCGGCGGGCGCTTCCGGCTCGGCCTCGGCTCGGGCGTCAAACGGCTGAACGAAACCTGGCACAACGCCGAGTACGGCAAGCCGGCGCCGCACCTGCGCGAGGCGGTCGAGGCGACGCGGCTGATCATGCAGCAGGCCGGCGAGGGCGAGCCGATCCGCTACGAGGGCAGCTACTACGACATCGACATCAAGGGCTGGATCCGCCCGCACCCGGCGCCGCGCGCCTCGGTGCCGATCTACACCGCCGGCGTACAGGGGGGCATGTGCCGCATGGCCGGCGACGTCGCCGACGGCCTGATCGGCCACCCGATCCAGAGCCTGCGCTGGATCGACGAGGTCGTCGTCTCCTCCTTCGAGCAGGGGCTCGAGCGCTCCGGCCGCGAGCGCTCCTCCTTCGACTACCTGCCGACTGTCTGCTGCGCGATCGACGACGACGAGGCGCAGGCGATCGAGATGGCCCGCCGCACGATCTCCTTCTACGCCACGGTCAAGACCTACATGCCGCTCTGGGAGCTGCACGGCTTCGCCGACAACGCGATCGAGGCCGGCGAGGCCTTCCGCCGCGGCGACCTCGCCGCCGTGCCGGCGGCGATCAGCGACGAGATGGTCGACGCCTACTGCGCCGCCGGCCCGCTCGACAAGGTTCGCGCCCGAGTTGAGGCGACGGCCGAGCGCGCCGACGGCCTCTTCCTCACCCCGCCGACCTACTTCATCTCACCCGAGGAGCTGTCCGAGTACCAGAACCGCCTGATCGACGCCTTCGGCCTCGGTCTCTGAAAGACCTGAGTTCAGCCATTCGCGATGCCAGCTGGCGCGTCTCATTGACGTACTCGGGGTCCGCCATGAGTCTGCGAGCCTCCGTCGCCAGATCCGTTCCGTTGGGCTTGCCCACCACGGCTACTCGTCGCGGGGGGTGATGCGGAAGGTGGAGACGACCTCGGCCTGGTGCGCCTCGGGGTGGGCGACGTAGGCGCTGGGGCCGCCGCCGAACCAGCCGGAGGCTTCGTTGTTGCCGACGAAGACGCCGGGATGGTGGCGGCCTTCGCCGTCCTCGACCCAGACCTTGTCGCCCTCCTTGAAGCCGTGCTCTATCGCCTCGTCCGCCACAGGGCAGTCGATTCTACGCCGGCAGCGCGGCGACGAAGCGCTTGAACTTGGCGATGTCGTCGATCGCCGGCCCGTGGCCCGGGAGGATCAGGCTCGGTTCGAGCTCGGCCAGCCTGCGGATCGAGCGGCGGTTCTCGGCCGGGTCGTAGGTGAAGATGTCGGGCGGCTCGGCGATCATCGGCCGGTAGGTCGCGTAGCTCATGTTGCGGATCACGTCGCCGCAGATCGCGACCCGGTCGGACTCGCGGAAGAAGATCACCTCGCCGCGGGCGTGTCCCGGCGCGTGGATCACCCGGAACCCGGCGACTTCGTCGCCCTCGTTCAGCACCCGCTCGACCTTGTAGGGAGGGCCCTCCCAGAGCGTGCGGATCAGCTTGTTGATCGGGTTGCCGGTCGCCGCCTCCTGGATCGGCCGCTTGCCTTCCATCGCCTCGACGTCGTCGGCGTGGCAGGCAAGCGGGATGCCGCGCGCCTCGCAGACGTCCTTGGCGAGGCCCTGGTGGTCGGGGTGGACGTGGGTCAGCGCGACCGCGGACAGCTCGCGGCCCTCGATCTCCTTGAAGACCCGTCGCCTGTCCCAGGTGCGGCCGGCGTCGATCAGCACGTCGCCGGCCAGGTAGATGTTGATCGTCGGCAGCGGCCGCTCCTTCAACCGCCAGACGCCGGGCGCGAGCTGCTTCACGAGTGGCCGATCCCCATCGTCCCGCGCGGGTCGCCGCTGTGCTCGGCCAGCTCTTCGAGCGCGACGATCTTGCGCTCGCCTTCGAGCCGCGCCGGGTGACCGGCCGCGAGTGGCTCGATCAGCCGGCGGATGCGGTTGCGCACCTGCAGGGCGAAGTGGGGGGTCGAGGCGCCGGCGAGCGCGCGGATGTCCTCGGCGGTCGGCTCGTGGCCGCCACCGAGCAGTTGCGGGCTCTCCGCCTCGCTCATTCCTCACCGCCGATCTTGGTCAGCGCGGCCAGCTGGTTCATTTCCGCCTGCTCGTTCACGCCGATCGACTCCTCGTCTCCGATCACCCAGATGTGGTTGTAGAAGGCGCGCGTCGGGTCGGTCGTGTAGCCCGGCTTGACGTCGAGCAGATACCCGCGCAGCGCAGCTGGGAGCGTATCGGCGCTGTCGGCGAGCAGCAGCGGCCCCCAGGTTCCGGCGGCCGAGAGCGGCGCCGCGGCGGCTGCATCGAGCGGCTCCTCGGAGTTCGCGACGACGAAGCCGTGGCCGGGGTCGTTGACGTCCCAGCCGAAGCTGCCGTCCGCGTAGCGCGCGAAGGCGATCGCGTTGGCGACCGGGTCCTCGCCGGAGACCCGGCGCACGCGGCCGCCGGCCTGACCGATTTCGCGCACGACGTTCGAGGAGATCGCGGTGGAGGGCCCGAGCACGTAGACGGGCGCTTTGGGGTTCGCTTCGAGGGCCTTCGCGGTCGGTTCGTCGAGCTTGTCCGCAGCGGTGAAGAGGACCGGGTCGCCGGAGCGCGCCGCCCAGGCGGCGGCGGGCATCGCCACGGCCGGCTCGGCGGAGGGCGCGACGACGATGTGGCGGGGCGGCGAGCCGGCGAGCCTCTCGCGCAGGGCCGCGATCGCGGCGGCTCCGGCGCTGCCGCCGGGGCGCACGCGGTTCGTCCGCAGATCGGCGGGCGCGTCGGCGGCGCCGATCGCGAAGACCTGGGCGCCGCCGGTGTCGGGGCCGCCGGCCGGCGCCAGCGCCTCGAGCGCTTCCACGCTCACGTCGGGCATCTCGTCCGTCTCGGAGATCAGCAGCGGCGCTCCGACCGGCGGCGCCATCAGCACCGCGGCGGCGATCGCGGTGCGCCACTCGTCCGCGTCGACCACGGTGACCGCGTCGGGCTGCTGTGCGGCCGTGACCGAGGGATAGACGGCGAGGGCGACCCCCGCCGCATTGGCGGCAGCGTCGGCGCCTCCCACCCGGGTCGTGTTCGCGGTGGCGAATGCCGGGTAACCGAGGTCTTCCGGCGTCTGGGTCGGGGGCGCATCGGCAGGGGTGCTGGGCGCCTCACCGACCGGCGTCGGCCCATCCGTCCGTTCGGAATCGCCCCCACCGCCGAGGATCGCGGCGACGATGAAGACGATCGCGAGCGCGAACAGCCCGGCGATCGCCTTCAGCGCGACGGGGATCGGCCTGCGGCGGCGCTTCGACGACGGCTCGGGCCTCGGCCTCGGTGACGGTTTCGGGGCTGGAGACCCCTGCGGTTGAGCACCCGGCACCCCGGCATTGATCGGTTGCTCTCGCGCCACGGCCGGAAAGCTACAGGCGTGGACCTGGCTGGTTGGTCAGCTAAGCTTCCCAACCGATTGACTGATCAGTCAATCAACAGGACAGACAAGCGATGCGCGCCGACGAGGGGGACCATGGATTTCGCACTGAACGAGGAGCAGCAGGAGTTCAAAGACAGCGCCCGGGCATTCGCCCGCGACGTGATCCGCCCCGCCGCGCGCAAGCACGACGAAGAGGAGAGCACGCCTTGGGAGGTCATCAAGGAGGCGCGTAAACAGGGCTTCCAGGGCCTCGAGGCGATCCAGCGCTCGGCCTCCGACGCCGACGGCCAGATGCAGGTGATCTCGGCCGAGGAGTTCCACTGGGGCTGCGCCGGCATCGCGCTGGCGATCTCCGGCTCGGGCCTCGCCGCCGCCGGCATCGCCTCCTCCGGCACCCCCGAGCAGATCGCCCAGTGGGTGCCCGAGTGCTTCGGCGCCGGCGAGGAGGTCAAGCTCGGCGCCTACGCGGTCACCGAGCCGCAGGCCGGCTCCGACGTGAAGAGCCTGAAGACGACGGCGAAGCGCGACGGCGACGAGTGGGTCCTCAACGGCACCAAGGTCTTCATCACCAACGGCGGCATCGCCGACGTCCACGTCGTCGTCGCCACCGTCGACCCCAGCCTCGGCACCCGCGGCCAGGCCTCCTTCGTGATCGGCAAGGACACGCCCGGGCTCGGCCAGGGCAAGAAGGAGTCGAAGCTCGGCATCCGCGCCTCGCACACGGCCGAGATCATCCTCGAGGACTGCCGCATCCCGGCCGAGAACCTGCTCGGCGGCGAGGAGAAGCTGGAGAAGAAGCTGCAACGGGGCCGCGAAGGGAAGAAGTCGCGCGGCGCCGACGCGCTGGCGACCTTCGAGATCACCCGGCCGCTGGTCGGCGCCTCGGCGCTCGGCATCGCCCAGGCCGCCTACGAGTGGACCCTCGAGTACCTCGACGGCCGCTCGGAGGGGGGCACCCCGCTGCTGCAGACGCAGCGCATCCAGCAGACCCTGGCCGACGTCGCGACCGAGATCGAGGCCGCCCGCCTGCTGGTCCAGCGCGCCGCCTGGATGGGCCGCAACGGCATCCCGATGCGCGGCGGCCAGGGCTCGATGTCGAAGCTCAAGGCAGGCGACGTGACGATGTGGGCGACGACGACGCTGATGGACCTGGTCGGCCCCGACGCCTGGAGCACCGAGAGCCCGCTGGAGAAGTTCTTCCGCGACGCCAAGATCTACCAGCTGTTCGAGGGCACGGCGGAGATCCAGCGGATGGTGATCTCGCGGATGCAGGCGCGTGAATACGCCGAGCGCCTCGGTTACGCCGCCGAAGTCGTCGCCGAGGCCGAGAAGGCCGCGGAGCAGGCCGGGGCCGAGAAAGAGCCCGTCCCCGCGTAGCGCGTTGCGTTCGCCTTTTGTCGCCCTGAGGGCGACAACGGGCGAACGCAACCGAGATTGCACCGCCATCAACGGCTTCTTGCCGGATATTCGGCCTCGCTAGCCTGCTCACGATGCCGAAGATTCGCTCTGCCTCGGCGGCGGTCGCCGCTGCGGCGGCGCTCGTCGTGCTGCTCTGCGGCGCGAGTGCGCTCGCCGCCGACCTCTACGAGCAGCAGGAAGACAAGGAAACCAAGCTCTCCGACGTGCGCGACCGCAAGGGCGTGCTGACGACGACGATCTCGCGCTACCGCGACCGGATCGAACGACTCACCGACGAGGTGGCGACGCTGCGCGCGCAGGAGGCCGAGGCGCAGGCGCGGCTGGACGCCAAGCAGGCCGAGCTCGACCGGGCCGTCGACGAGCTCGGCGTCGCCAAGAAGCACCTCGCGGTCGTCCGAGCCCGCCTCAAGCGCGCCCTCGTCGCCCTGCGCGAGCGCCTCGTGGCGATCTACGAGGCCGGGACGCCGGACATCCTCAACGTGCTGGTCGAGTCGGGCGGCTATGACGAGCTGGTCAACCGCACCGAGTACCTGAACCGCATCAACGGCCTCGACGAGGCGGTCGTGACCAGGGTGCGCGACCTGCGCGACCAAGTCAAGCGCACCGTCGCCCGCCTGCGCTCGGCGAAGAACCGGATCGAATCCGCCCGCGACGCGATCGCCGCCGAAGAGCAGGCGCTGGCCTCCGCCCGCTCCGCTGTGCAGAGCCGCCAGGGCAAGCTCGTCGCCGTCCGCCGTCAGCGCGAGGCGGCGCTCTCGACGCTCGGCGACCACGAGCACAAGATCGAGGGTGACCTGGCCGAGATCCAGGGCGAGATCGCCGCCCAGCTGAGCGCCAGCGCTTCGGCGCCGCTGCCGGCGGGGCCGGTCCGCTATGGCTCGGGCTCGATGATCTGGCCGGTTGACGGCCCGGTCGTCTCCGCATTCGGCCCCCGCTGGGGGCGCATGCACGAGGGGATCGACATCGCCGTGCCCGCCGGGACGCCGATCCGCGCCGCCGACGCCGGCTCGGTCGTGCTCGTCCAGTCCGAAGGCGAGAGCGGCGGCTACGGGAACTTCAGCTGCCTCGATCACGGCGGTGGCCTGCAGACCTGCTACGCGCACCAGTCCTCGTTCGCGGTCACCTCCGGCAGCGTCTCGCAGGGGGACGTGATCGGCTACGTCGGCTGCACCGGCCACTGCTACGGCGACCACCTCCACTTCGAGGTGCGGATCAGCGGCGCGCCGACGGATCCGCTCGGCTATCTCTAAGCCCAGGGGTCCATAGGTCCCACACCTCCGTTGCGGCCCGGCTACCCTGGGTAGTGGAGAGTCGATGATTCGTCAAGCCCGCTCCTATCTCGTAGGCGCAGTCTCAGGCACGACGCTGATCGCGGCAGCCGTGGTCGTCTTCGTCGTGCTCGTCTCGGTGCAGGCGGTGCGCGACTGGCCGCTCGCCGGCATCGCCGGAGGCGACGACGACTCGGCTGCGGAGGTCGCTGCGGGGAGCTCCGCCGCGGCCGGCGCAGACGCGAGCGCCGACGGCGCCGCGGGCTCCGCCGGGGACGACGGCCGCGGCGCCGGCTCCGGGGAGGGCGGCGCGGACCCGGCCTCATCCGACCCACCGGTCGCCGGCGCTCCGGGCGGCGGCGCCCCCGATTCGACCTCGGGATCGCCGGGCGGCGGCGGCAACTCGGGCTCGGCCACGGGCGGCTCGGGCGGCGGCGGCGCAGT
>Ga0102946_1000782_pt1 | contig 11085 bp, 7 predicted proteins | sample SalPon2A_A_D1_MG_FD_78209 | JGI IMG/M metagenome (GOLD analysis project Ga0102946, IMG submission 78209) | Soil microbial communities from South San Francisco under conditions of wetland restoration - Salt Pond MetaG R2A_A_D1_MG | ecosystem: Environmental > Terrestrial > Soil > Wetlands | place... | reverse complement strand
TTTAATTTAGATTTTCATTGAAAATGGATTGGTTATGCCATGTTAAATCTTCACTTGACAAGATCAGGGTATGGTGAAGAATTGCAATGGGGAGTTTCAGCTTTTTAATTTTGGTCGTATGTTACAAAGTCTGTGATTATCGATTCGCCCGTGCTTCCAACAATATACATAAATAGCAGATTGCGATTGTCGATCTTGGTCGGCGTCCAACCTGGGATTGTGAAGGCATTAGAGATGACCCTGGTCCCTTCAGATAATTGAGTTTCCAGATGAATCCGCAGCTTCCTGTTTGTTTCACGCGTCAGGTACAGGGTGACGACGTCAGCATCTGAGATATCATAGGAATATATATTCCCCCACTGTACTTTTGCATCACGGCTTTGCCCTTTTTGCCAGATGAAAAATTTTGCTGCTATACAGCGCAGTGGATCAATTTCAATCCCGACTGCTTGGGCACCAAATTCCTGTGCAGCCGAAATCAGAACGCGCCCATCTCCTGAACCAAGATCGTACAACAGTTCGTCTTCCTTCAAATCTGCAAGCTCCAACATGCTTTTTACCGTTTCTGTAGATGAAATCACCCATGGAGCGCCCCATAAGGAAGATAAATAAATACTGGCTGTAAAAAACAGGAAAAGGCCGAGGCTGATCAAGCAAGCTTGTTCTGCAATTGTTAGAAACCAATCAATAGAATTATACATTTTTGTCTATTGTATAGGAAAAGGCGGGTTGATAAACCCGCCTTTCAACATCTGGAATGAAAAAACTTAACGGATCTTGTAGGAACTCAGTACGCGCATGTAGTTTGCCCGTTCAAAGGCTGCCGGATCGGCAACTGATTTTTGGCTCATGCTGCCCTGCATTTGTTCGATAGATTCATAGTCGTGCTCTTCCATCCACAATTCGATGGATTTGAGCATCTCGCTGGCCCGCCCAGTTCCTTTTCTGAGGAATTCTGAGGCAACCATGGTCACTTTTGCACCGACCATCATGGCTTTCAAGATATCTTTTCCGCTCTGTACGCCAGAAGTAAGTGCAAAATCAACATTCACACGCCCGTGGAGGATCGAAATCCAGCGCATGGGCAGGCGCATTTCGTTATTGCTGCTCAGTTTCAGACTGGGGACTACTTCCAATTCTTCCAGGTCAATGTCTGGTTGGTAAAAGCGGTTGAAGAGCACCAAGCCTTTTGCGCCGGCTTTGGCTGCCTGGTTGGCAAAATTGGGCAGCGAAGTAAAGAAAGGACTGAGTTTGACTGCCACAGGAATCTCGACTGCCATGCAAACATTTTGGATCAGGTCCAAATAATTACTTTCAACCGCTGCAGCGTCTTCATCAGTATCGGTGGGAAGATAGTATATGTTTAGTTCAAGTGCATCTGCACCTGAAGCTTCCATTCGTTCAGCATATTCGATCCACTTTCCTTTGGATGCGCCATTCAGGCTGGCGATGATCGGGATATCCACCGCATCTTTCAGCGTGCGGATGTGTTCCAGGTAGGTTTCCGCTCCAATACTGTATCTACCAAATTGCGGGAAATAAGATAATGCCTCAGCGAAGCTTTCTGTGCCTTGATCCATATAGTGATCGAGCGCAAGGCTTTCTTTCGTGATCTGTTCCTCAAACAGCGAGTACATCACCACGGCTGAAGCGCCTGCGTTTTCAAGCTGCTGGATCTTCTCCACGTCTTCAGAAAGCGGGCTTGCAGATACCACCAGGGGGTTTTTCAATTCTAGTCCAAGATAGGATGTTTTTAGATTTATCATTTTTCCTCCGTTACCAAACAATAATATAGAAGATGAAACCTGGCAAGAATTTCTTGCCAGGTTTCTGTTGAAATTATGCTAATTTTCGGATTCTTCTTGCCCATTAGCTCGGGAATAATGCATTTCTGCCATCTGTTTGTACAGATCCCAGCGACCTTCAATGTCTTTAACTGCTTTGTCCATCAGGTCTTCTGCACGGTCCGGGTAAGTCTTCAGCAGTACGCGGAAGCGATTTTCGTTAAGCGCGTAATCACTCCATTCCACTTTTGGCTTACGGGAGTCAATCTTCAGCGGATTTATACCGTCATCTATTTTGCGTGGGTCAAAGCGGAACAGCGGCCATGCGCCAGAGTTTACGGCGAGGGCTTGTTGTTCAAGTCCCTTTTGCATGTCGATTCCGTGCGAGATGCAGTGGCTGTAGGCAATGATGATGGAGGGACCATCATAGGATTCGGCTTCCAGGAAAGCATTTAGGGTTTGACGATCGCTGGCGCCCATTGCAACCTGAGCAACGTAGACATTTCCATAAGACATAGCCATCATGGCAAGATCTTTCTTTTGAGAGTCTTTACCCTTGGCAGCGAATTTTGCAACAGCTGCGCGTGGTGTGGCTTTGGAGGCCTGGCCGCCGGTGTTGGAGTAAACTTGAGTATCCATCACTAGCACGTTGACATTACGGCCAGATGCTAGAACGTGATCTAAACCACCATAGCCAATGTCGTATGCCCAACCATCACCACCAACAATCCACAAGCTTTTCTTGACAAGGATATCGGCCAGACCGACCAAGTCTTTTTCTGCAGGACTTTCGGGGGATGACAACTTTTGGCGGAGCTGTTCTACTCGTTCGCGTTGAGCGTTGATCCCGGCTTCGTCAGACTGGTCTGCATTTAGGATTTCATCGGCCAAATCTTTGCCGATTTTGTCAGACAGCTTGCTGACCAATTCGTGGACATATTCCGTTTGTTTATCCAAGGTGAGACGCATACCGAAACCAAATTCAGCATTGTCTTCAAACAGAGAGTTCGACCAGCTAGGCCCACGCCCATCTGCATTCACAGCGTAGGGAGTGGTGGGCAGGTTGCCACCGTAGATGGAGGAACAGCCAGTGGCGTTTGCAATGATTGCTCGATCACCAAATAATTGGCTCAAGAGTTTTACATAGGGTGTTTCGCCACAGCCAGCGCAGGCGCCGGAAAACTCAAACAGGGGGCGAAGCAGCTGTGAGTATTTCACATCATTGAGCTTAAGCTGGGTGCGGTCCATTTCGGGTAACCCGAGGAAGAACTCCCAGTTTTCTTTTTCCGGCTCGCGCAGCGGAATTTGCTCGGCCATGTTGATGGCTTTCTTCCCGACTTCAGTCTTGTTCTTGACGGGGCAGACTTCGATGCACAATTGACAACCGGTGCAGTCTTCAGGTGCTACCTGAAGGGTAAAGACCATGTCGGAGAATTCTTTGAAGCGCGCAGGAGCTGATTTGAATGTAGCAGGTGCTCCGGACAGCAGCGTTGGATCATAAACTTTCTCGCGAATGACAGCATGCGGGCAAACAAAGACGCATTTGCCGCATTGGATGCAGATCTCGTTGTCCCAGACCGGGATTTCGAGTGCGATGTTTCGTTTTTCGTATTGGGTGGTGGCGGTGGGATAGGTGCCATCAACCGGCAGTTTACTGACAGGCAGGGTATTGCCGTCGCGAGCGATGATTGTACCAACCACTTCCTGTACAAATTTCGGGGAGTTTACTGGTACTGGGGGCAAAATGTCCGATTCGGCGGTTATAGTGCTGGGTACGGTCACCTGGTAAAGATGATCGAGGGCCATATCGACAGCGGCATAGTTGCGCTTTACAACTTCTTCACCACGCTTGCCATAGGTTTTCTTGATCGCTTTTTTGATTTCAGCAATGGCTTCATCTTTGGGAAGCACGCCGCTGATGGCAAAGAAGCAGGCCTGGAGTACGGTGTTGATACGGCGGCCCATGCCAGCTTTTTTGGCGACTTCATAGCCGTCGACCACATAAAATTGGAGTTCTTTTTCGATGATCTGTTTCTGGACGGTCTTGGGAAGCTTATCCCAAACTTCGTCAGGGCCGTATACGCTGTTCAGCAGGAACACGCCACCTTTTTTGGCTTTGCGGAGCATATTGATCCGTTCCAGGAAGTTGAATTGATGGCATGCAACAAAATTTGCCTGTTCAATTTCGTAGGTGGAGCGAATTGGGTTGGGACCAAAACGCAGGTGAGATACGGTAACCGCACCGGCTTTCTTGGAGTCGTACACAAAGTGTCCCTGGGCATAGAAATCAGTCTCTTCTCCAATAATCTTGATGGAGTTTTTGTTCGCGCCAACGGTGCCATCGGAGCCAAGACCGTAGAAGACTGCGGAAACAGTTTCTGGGTCATCTGTGGAGAATTCAGGATCAACCTCAAGGCTGGTGTGGGTGACATCATCCGTAATGCCGACAGTGAAGTGATTTTTAGGTTTATCACTGTCGAGTTCGTCGAGAACGGCTTTCACCATAGCCGGGGTAAATTCCTTCGAGGAAAGCCCGTAGCGGCCTCCAATGATCTTTGGGGTGGTGTTGAAAGGTGCTTCACCACTGACCATACCTTCGCTTACTGCGTTGACAACGTCCAGATAGAGCGGTTCTGAGCCGCCGGGTTCTTTGGTGCGGTCTAAAACGGCGATGCCTTTGACAGTCTCGGGCAAAGCTTTCAGGAAATGGTTTATTGAGAAGGGGCGGTAGAGGCGGATCTTGAGAACGCCGACTTTTTCGCCCCGAGCTGTTAGATAATTCACGGTTTCATGTGCGGCTTCTGCGCCCGAACCCATGAGCACAATCACGCGTTCTGCATCCGGTGCACCGTAATATTGGAACAATTTATATTCACGGCCAACGACTTTGGCAAATTCATCCATAACTGCCTGCACAATCTCTGGACAGGCTTCGTAGTAAGGGTTGACCGTTTCGCGTGCCTGGAAGAAGACATCCGGGTTCTGTGCGGTGCCGCGCAGTTTAGGACGATCAGGGGACAGGGCGCGCATGCGGTGTTCTCGGACGAGATCATCATCAATTAGTGTACGCATGTCGTCTTCTGTCAGCATCTCGACTTTTGAAACTTCGTGAGATGTACGGAAGCCATCAAAGAAATGTAGGAAGGGCACGCGTGACTTCAGTGTAGCTGCCTGGGAAATTAAAGCGTTGTCCATGGCTTCTTGTACTGAGCCGGAGGCCAGTAAGGCAAAGCCGGTGGATCGGATTGCCATAACGTCACTGTGGTCGCCAAAAATGGAAAGCGCCTGGGCGGCCACTGAGCGTGCAGAAACGTGGAATACTGCCGAAGTGAGTTCGCCAGCAATTTTGTACATGTTGGGCATCATCAAGAGCAAACCCTGTGATGCGGTAAAGGTGGTAGTCAATGCTCCTGCCTGTAATGCACCATGAACAGCACCAGCTGCGCCGCCTTCGCTTTGCATTTCGGCAACCAGGGGAACGGTTCCCCAGATGTTCGGAGCACTCTCTGCGCTCCATTGGTCAGCCCATTCACCCATCGGTGAAGATGGGGTAATGGGGTAAATAGCAATCACTTCATTGATCTTGTGGGCAATCGATGCAACAGCCTGATTGCCATCTAAAGTTACTATAGGCCTACTCATAAAAAACACTCCCGTAAATAAGATTGTTAGTTGTAAGGTAAGAATTATTCATCCTACCAAGTTTACTTTTCAAATGCTCAAAACCGAAGGGACAAAGATACTCAATAAATAGGACAAATGTCCTCCGGATTGACCGAATTGCGATAAATTTCACAAAGGCAATTATACGCCAATTTGGTGTTTTTATCAAAAAAGGTTTTGAGGAATTGGTGGGTTTTGATAGTGTTCACTGCCACCACGGGGGAAGTGAAGAACAGATTGACAATATGATTTTCTATTGACTATTTAGCGATTATTTGAAGAGTATGGAGCAGCTTCTCCTGCCAGTTATCATCATCCTGAGCAGAAAACCAAACTGCATTTTTACCTGCACGGATTTCTTTCCCCAGGTTAGGGAACGTGCGAGGAGGCAATCCTTCCGGAAGGGTGGGGAAACGAATGGAGACCTGGCCGTTTTCAACACTGACCGAAGAAGCGCCAACCTTTTCCGCCCAGGTTCTTACTTCTAATTGATAGAAAAGGTTTTCTGTCTCGGGGGGGATGGGGCCAAACCTGTCGAGAAACTCGTCTTTTAGTTGTTTGATTTCCTTGAAGGAGTGGGCGTCGGCCAACCGGCGGTACAACCGCAGGCGGAAGTCTTTGTCTGGGATGTATGCTTCAGGGATAGCAATCAAAAGTGGCAAATCGACACTGATAATTGGATGATAAGCAACTGCTGAAATGGGGAGTGCATCTTGCTGGAGTTCACCATGTTTCCTAATCTGGTTGACTGCCTGGTTCAGGAGTCGAGTGTATAAATTGAGACCAACCGCTGCAATGTGTCCATGTTGGCGCATACCCAGGAAGTCACCCGCACCACGAATTTCTAAGTCTCGCATAGCAATCGAAAAACCAGCTCCAAGCTGTGTATTTTCAGCGAGTGTTTCTAATCTCAAGTGTCCTTCTTCGGTAGAGGGTCGGTGCTGGTGTTTGAAGAAGTAAGTATAGGCCCGTTGGGCACCGCGTCCGACGCGACCTCTGAGTTGATATAGTTGGGCTAACCCAAACGTGTCAGCCCGGTCTACAATGAGGGTGTTGGCATTGGGAATATCCAAACCTGATTCGATAATAGAGGTTGATATCAGTACATCAATTTCCCCTTGGATGAAGTCCCGCATTTGTTTTTCAAGTTCTTTCTCTGCCATTTGACCGTGAGCAACCCCAAAGCGGGCTTCTGGCACCAGCTTTGTCAGTTGTGTTTTTATTCCTAATATGGTTTGTACGCGGTTGTGAACAAAAAATACTTGCCCACCGCGTTCAAGTTCCCGAAGGATGGCTTTTCGTACCAATTGCGGATCGTATGGTCCGACATGGGTGACAATGGGGAGACGTTCTTCCGGCGGGGTGTTTATCGTAGAGATATCACGGACTCCAGTGAGCGCCATATATAGGGTCCGCGGGATTGGGGTGGCTGTCAGGGTGAGAACATCCACTTCGGTGCGGAGCTGTTTGAGGTGTTCTTTGTGGGCTACACCAAACCGCTGTTCTTCGTCAATCATGACTAATCCCAAGTCTTTGAACGCGATATCGGGCTGGATGAGTCGGTGTGTGCCAATGATGATATCCACCCCACCTTGTTTGAGGTTGTTGATGATTTTTCGCTGCTCTGCAGGTGAGCGAAAACGCGACAGCATGTCCACTTTGACGGGAAAAGCAGCTAACCTTTGCCGGAATGTTCGAAAGTGCTGCTGGGCTAGAATTGTGGTTGGCACCAACATGCCAACTTGTTTCCCGCTGAGCACGGCTTTGAAAGCTGCTCGCAGGGCGATTTCGGTTTTTCCATACCCGACATCACCGCAGATCAACCTGTCCATTGGGCGAGGCCTTTCCATATCTTCTTTAACTTCTGCCAAAACTTTGAGTTGGTCTTGGGTTTCGATGTAAGGAAAGCTGGCTTCAAGCTCACGCTGCCAGGTCGTGTCCGGTTTCATTGCGAAACCCTTGGCGACTGCCCGCCGGGCATATAGTTCTAAAAGGTCGTCTGCGACTTTTTCCACTGCCTTCTGGACTTTTGCTTTGATGCGCTTCCATTCAGGACCAGAAAGGCGGCTGAGAGCAGGTCGGTGACCTCTTGAGCCAATGTAACGATTGACACGGTCGGCTTGGTGAATGGGGACAAAGAGCTGATCTCCCTCGGCGTACTCGATACACAGGTACTCACCGTTGACCCCTTCAATTTCCCTTTCTACCAACCCTTGGTAATAACCAATTCCATGGTCGGTGTGAACGATCAGGTCATTGATCTCAAAATCTGCATAACCGGCTTCAGGGGCGGGGGCCTGCGGACGCGGGCGTTGACGTGGCTGAGGACGACGCCAACCAAAAATCTCACCATCTGTCAGAAGATGAATATTTGGACCACTTTCTGCTGCTAAATTCCAGCCATCCGCTATGGTTCCTTGTAAGAAGGCGGGGGAAGGTAGGGATTCGTTTGATTGATTTTCTGCCCAGACATCTTGAAGTCGCTCAGCTTGTCGAGAAACGATTAAAATTTGATCGCCAGTTGTCAGAAGTTGTTTCGTATGATCAATAAATAATTTCAGTTGACCGCCAAAACGCGGGTTGGTTGAAAATGAAAATGACAGCGGGTTGTCGTATTCACTGCTGGCAGGGCCAAGGTAAATGTTTTGAAAAACGGTCACCCGGTCTTCAATTTCAGGTAAGGTGAGGTATGGGATTGGGTAAGTCTTATCGCCACCGTTATTAAGGTAATCCTGTTTAAGGCTGATAGCTTGTTCTTCGATGGTTGTGGTAGTTTGACGAAAATCAAAGATATCATCGAAAAGAATAAGGGTATTTTTTGGTAGGTAGTCAATGAGACTGCCGGGGTGCTTGTGGAGGACGGGGATGTGGAATTCATTGTAATCCGAGAAATCATCTTCTTCAGTTTGGACGAGGAATTCTCTGGCTGGTCCGATTAAAATCTTCTCTAGTTTCTGGCCCGTGCGTTGAGAAGCCGGTGAGAACTGCCGGAAGCCGTCAATTTCGTCTCCAAACAGATCAATGCGTATAGGCATAGATTCGGAAGGGGGCCAAATATCCAGTATACCGCCTCGACGGGCAAACTCCCCTGGTTTGGTAACGGTTGGTGTATGTTCGTAACCCAAGGTAACCCATTTCTTTATGGCGGTTTCCATGTCTACTATCTGACCAAGTTTCAAAGAATGTACAGCAATGGCGAAATCTCGTTTCGGGAGTGTGAGAGTCATGGCTGCTCTGGCTGGCGCAACGATGACCGGAGGCAGTTTTGCCTTTTGCGAACCGGGGATCATCTCCTTGATAAGATTGGTGAGGGTTAGCAACCTTTCACGCCGGGTATTCTCCCCCCAGGGCTGGTTTTCATAGAACAGCGAGGTTGGTTCCGGGAAAAAATAATGGGGTGCATTCGGCAGCCATATACTTAGCTCATCAGATAGAGAAAGCGCGCGGTCTGATTTTTGGGTTAGCAGCAAGATCGGGCGGCGGGTCTCCTCATATAGAGCAGCAAGAACTGGCAGCCGGGCAGAGCGAATCAAGGAAAGCTGATGGGGGGGTTCAGCCTGGTTTTGTATTGTCTCGATCAGGTCTTTAAAATTCGATAAGGCGCGTATTTTTTGCGGAATCTGTTTCATATAACGGTCGCGTTATAGGTGTTCATTGCACTGACAGTGCCATTTGTAATGATTTCCAGACAAGCATCTGCAGCAGTATCGATGATCTGCGGAAGAAATTCATTTTCCTGTTTTGAGAACGATTGCAGCACATAGCTAGGGGTTTCCATTTTTCCGGGAGGTCGCCCAATGCCGACTCGGATGCGGGGAATCTGGTTGGTCCCCATCAATTGAATAATAGACTCCATGCCTTTGTGACCTCCAGAACTGCCATCTTCCCGGATCCGAATTATGCCGAATTCCAAATCAACATCGTCATACACCACGATAGTATTTGCATTGGGCACTTTGTAATATCTGGCGATTGCACCCACTGGTTGGCCGGAATTGTTCATATACGAGCGGGGCTTGACAAGGAGTACGGTTTTGTCCTTGAATTTTGCTTTGGTTACCATGGCGTTACTTTGCATTCGAGAAAATTCCGTGCCTAATTTTTCCGCAAGCCGATTGAGTGCCATGAATCCAATGTTATGGCGAGTATCTGCGTATTGTTTTCCAGGATTTCCTAATCCAGCAATGAGAAATGTGTTTTCTTGGGGAGCCATTTTGTTTTTCCAAAATATTCTTCTAATCATGCTATTGAATTGACCAGGGGTAATTTAGTTAGTTATTTCTGCCGCGCCTCGATTGATAGAGGGTCAAAAAAAGGATGAAAATCAAGCCGATGGCCATGCCATTTTGAAGGGCTTTTCGTAAGTTGGAAGATGTGACTGCAGCTTTGTTCCCTGGGAGTTGAGTGGGGGTAGTATTCGGTGTGGGCGTAGTGGTTGGCGACCTCTCAGTCTCGACCGTGGGCGTGGTTTGTTGATCTGATTGGGTTGATCTGGGTGTAGCCGTTTCGATTGCTGTGTAGTTCCTTATTCTGAGCCCTTCAATCATAAGTATGATTGGATCCTCACCAACAATGTTTACAGTCATCTGAAGGTCATACATATCATCGACCAGCAAAGACGTATCCCATTCACCGATTACTCCATTGAATACTGGGGTTGCGCTTTGCATGATTGGGAACCAATTTTTTTCTGCACCGCTGTGGAAAGCAAATGCCAGGGAATAAGATTGAAATCCCTCAACATCCACAGTGCCGGCAATTTGAGCCAGCCCCTGAACAGCTTCACCTGCAAGTGGGGATGTGATCTCGATTGTGTTTCCTGGTTGGTCTTGAGCAGATGCTGGTGTGTGTACTAGGAAACCTAAAATCAGGATTAGAGCTAAAGTTAAAAATCGTCGGGACATGGCTTGTTGGAGTGTAACATGAAGGAAGTTGCGGGTCAATTGCCTATGCAAATTGTTCTCCAAAATGGGCAGACCATTTTTTTTGCAAATGTAGACCTAATATGGTAAACTCAATTTGTTATTGAGATTTAGCAAAATTTATCGACAAATATGGCTTAGAGGATATTAAAATGGCAGAGACACGAGCAGACAAAATGGTAGCTCGCTTGCGCGACATGCAAGTAGCGTCGCCGGATATTATTGCCTCTGCAGTTGTATCTGTGGATGGGCTCACGATGGCTTCCGCATTACCCGGAGATGTAGAAGAAGACCGGGTTGCAGCAATGTCGGCGGCGATGTTGAGCCTGGGGGAAAGGATTTCTGGAGAACTCGGACGCGGCGGATTGGATGAAGTATATATTCGAGGGGAAGAGGGTTTTGTGTTGTTAACGGCTGTTGGCGATGAGGCTGTACTGACAGCATTAGCGCGCGAAGAGGCTAAGTTAGGGATGATTTTCCTGGAGATGCGCCGCGCAGCGGAGGATTTAGAGAATTTAGTAGGATGAAGCAGAGAAGATTCATAGTAAAGTCGGTAATTAGGTGGGGTGGGGTAGTTCAGACCCTCCCCACTTCTCTTTTTAAGGATAAACTACTTTTTCATGGGAATGGTAATGAAGACTAAATTTATTTTTATTACAGGTGGTGTTGTTAGCTCTGTGGGAAAGGGGGTCACTGCTGCTGCACTGGGGCTATTG
>Ga0102946_1000781_pt1 | contig 11087 bp, 12 predicted proteins | sample SalPon2A_A_D1_MG_FD_78209 | JGI IMG/M metagenome (GOLD analysis project Ga0102946, IMG submission 78209) | Soil microbial communities from South San Francisco under conditions of wetland restoration - Salt Pond MetaG R2A_A_D1_MG | ecosystem: Environmental > Terrestrial > Soil > Wetlands | place... | reverse complement strand
AAGATCTTCGAACGCTTTTACCGGGGCGAAAATCACCTGGTGATGGCAACTGCCGGAACCGGGCTGGGGCTGCCGATCGTGAAAGAGCTTGTTGAGATGCACAATGGCCGCATCTGGGTGACCAGCAGCGGTGTACCTGGAGAGGGCAGCGCATTTTCCTTTACGCTGCCGCTGTACCAATCTGAAAAAGAAACCGCAATTGGAGATTGACAATGGCAAAAATATTAATTGCAGAAGATGAACGCGATATCCGAGACTTGATCACGTTTACGCTGAAGTTCGCAGGACACGATGTTGTCCCCACCGCGAACGGGGAAGAGGCGTATCTGAAAGCTCAGGAAGAAACGCCTGATCTGATCATGATGGATGTGCGTATGCCGCGCATGACGGGCTATGAAGCCTGCCGCAAAATGAAAGAAATTGATGAATTAAAACCGATCCCGGTTATTTTCCTCTCGGCCAAGGGGCAGGAGGCTGAAGTGGCGGCCGGGCTGGAAGCAGGTGCAGTGGAATATATCCTGAAACCATTTGCCCCAGACCAGCTCACTGCCCGTGTCAGTGCAATTTTAGAAAAATACAGCGCAGAATAAATCGGAATCCGGCAAGAAAGGAAGCAGGAACAGGAAAGCGAATGAGCGCGATCATCATTGACGATAAAATCGTCCATTACGAAGTATTAGGAAGAGGCAAGCCGATCATCTTTTTGCACGGCTGGGTTGGATCCTGGCGGTATTGGATCCAGACCATGCAGGCCGCCTCCACTTCGTTCCGCGCCTATGCGCTTGACCTGTGGGGCTTTGGGGAGAGCGCCAAGGAAAATAAATTCTATTCCCTGGAACAGCAGACTGAACTGCTCGACCAATTTATGAATGCGATGGGTATTGGCAAGGTGGCGTTGGTTGGGCACGGATTGGGCGCGGCGGTGGCTTTGCTGTATGCATCCAAACACGATTTCGTAGTTGACCGGGCAATGGTGATCGCCATGCCGACCAAGGGGGCGGGATTGATCGAACGAGTGGGCGGCACTGCCCCCACCGATTTGGCCGGGCGTGTGTTGGATCAGTCTTCCACCCCGCAGGCGATTCTGACCGAGGCGGCCAAGGCTGACCCTGCGGCTATTCATACTTCGCTTGAGGAACTCCAGTTTATCAATCTAATGGAGCTTTCTCACCAGGTGACCACGGCGTCTCTGGTGGTGTACGGGAAGAATGACCCGGTTATACCGGCGCCCGACCTGGGAGATAACGGCAGCCTGCCGCAAATGTTCCACCATATTATTTTTGAGGATTCTGGGCATTTCCCGATGCTTGACCAGCCCAGCAAGTTCCAGCGGCTGATGAAAGATTTCCTCGATCTGCCTTCAGGGGAAAGCCCCCGCCAGCTCCAGCTCAAGGAGGAGTGGAAGCGCCGCGTCCGCTAGGGGGATGCACCAAAAATTCATTTCGCTATAAAAAATCGTGCGGGAAATTCCCGGCTAATGTTAGAATGGGGGAGTGGATGTTTATGATTCTATCTCTGCATGTGTTCTTTTTAATTCAGGAGTGAGAAAATGGCGAAAACCTTTCGTTTGTTCTTGATACTCGTATTGGCCGCGTTGGTTTTGGCGGCCTGTAATTTGCCTGGGCGTTTGAGCCGGGCTGGGGGAGAGGTTTCCCTGACACAGGCGGCCCAGACCATCAATGCACAGATGACGCTGAACGCTCAGAACCAACTGCCAACCGCCACCACCCCGGCTGGTGAAACTTCGCAGCCAACCATCACGATTGCCCCGACCAATACTTCCTCTCCAGACGCCACCGCCACCGAGCAGCCCTGTGATCTGGCCCAGTATGTGAAGGATGTAACCGTGCCCGATGGCACGGAAATGAAGCCCAATGAAACCTTTACTAAAACCTGGCGGATCGAGAACCTGGGTACCTGTACCTGGACTTCGGGCTACAAGATCGTGTTCGATGAAGGGGATGCGATGAGCGGTCCGTCCAGCCAGGCGATCACCGGCGGCACAGTTGCGCCTGACGCGCAGGTGGATATCTCGATTGACCTGACCGCTCCCGCGTCCATGGGGACCTACCGCGGCACTTACCAGCTGCGGAATGCCGATGGCGTGATCTTTACTGCGAGTGGCTTTTGGGTCGAGATTGAGGTAGTAGAGCCAGATGCGTACAGCAGTAAGTCCAGCTATACGATTGAGGAAAATAACTTCGGCGACCTGGACGAGGGCGCGCTGCCTTCTGACCCCGGTGACGATGATTTTTATATAACAGTAGCCGCCCCAGACGATAAATTCATGGATCCGACCAACGGCGCAGAATTCCGCCAGATGGGCGAGGATGAGCCGACCTACGAGGAGTGTAACGAGGCCAGCCTGGATGATGACGAAATCTCAGTCGATGAGAATTTGGTCGATGAGTGGTTCTGCTATGTGACCTCTGAGGGGCGGATTGGGAAGTTTCTGGTGGTCTCGCTGGAGCCGGAAGATATTAACGATGTCCAGGTGTTGGAGCTGGATTACATCACCTGGGAAATCCCGTAGGGGAGTCTATTGGACCCGGATGAGCTAAAAGAGGGACTGATCGAGGAAGCCCACCGCCTCGGGTTTACCCTGGCGGGGATCGCCGCGCCAGACCCGCCGCCCAGCTTCCCGCGCTACCTGCGCTGGGTGCAGAGCGGCCGCCATGCAGAGATGGGCTACCTGGCGACGGAGCGCAACCTCTCCCGCCGGGCGGACCCAAAGCGTATCTTGCCGGAGTGCCGCTCGATCCTCTCGCTGGGGATGCCCTATCACCCGCCAAAAGCGCACCCCGGCGGGGTGGCTGCCTATGCCTGGGGGGATGATTACCATGATGTCTTGATCCCCTTACTGAAAAAATTGGTGGCTTACCTGGCAGAACAAGACGGCAGCGCGGTGAATGGCCGCTGGTATACGGATACCGGCCCGATCCTGGAGCGGGATATTGCCAGCCGGGCAGGGTTGGGTTGGATCGGTAAGAACAGCATGTTGATCCATCCCCAGCACGGCTCGTATTTTTTGCTGGCCGAGATTTTGCTGGACATTGAATTGCCCCCTGATGAACCTTTCCCTGTCGACCACTGCGGCACCTGCACCCGCTGCCTTGATGCCTGCCCGACCAGCTGCATCCTGCCCGACCGCACGCTGGAAGCGGAGGCCTGCCTCTCGTATCTGACGATTGAAAATAAGGGTGAGATTCCGCTGGAGATGCGCCCAAAGGTCGGCGAGTGGGTGTTTGGCTGCGATGTCTGCCAGCAAGTTTGCCCCTGGAACCGCTTTTCCCATGAGCATGGCTATTCTGCTTTTGGCGCTCGCCCCGGCATTCCGCCAGAGGATTTAGCGGCTGAATTGGCCCTATCCCCACAGGAATTTAATCGAAAGTTTAAAGACAGTCCAATCAAACGCGCCAAACGGCGCGGCTACCAGCGCAACACTGCGGTTGTGCTCGGTAACCAGGGAGATGAGAGCGCCGTGCCCGCCCTGGCGCAAGCGCTGCAAGATGATGAACCGCTGGTGCGCCAGCACGCCGCCTGGGCATTAGGGCAGATTGGCGGGGCGCAGGCGAAAGATGCCTTGCACAAGGCCCTTGAGGCTGAGCAAGTGGAGACAGTGTTCGCTGAAATTGAATTGGTGTTGAGAGAAATGTAAAGCAGAAGATTTGTAGTTGAGGAGGAAAACCATTGGATCTAGATTATGCTGTGTTGGGGCGTTTAATGCGTATCTCAGAAAAGGACATGCGCCCAGGTCAATTCGCTGTGGTGGCGGGAAATTACTATCTATGTAAATTAGGGGAGGAATAATGATGTCAAAAATTTCCCAATGGCTAAAAGAAAACGGTAACCGTTTCCCCGGTTGGGCGGCGAAGTCGCTGATGTTGGTATTTACCTGGATCGCGGCGTATTGGAGCATCGGCGAGTTGTACCACGAGGGCTGGTGGGGCCGTTGGTACAACCCGGCGGCCTATCTGATCCCGGTCAGCATTTTTTTGGGCTTGACGCTTGCGGCCATCCGCTGGCCGAAGGTCGGCGGCGGGATCATTATTGCCTTTGGAATCTTTGCCGGATTTTTCTTTGGTGCGCCCCCGGTGGGTGTGGCGCTGGTATTTCTGGGAGGGCTGTTCTGGTTGGAAGGGCGGCGAGTCGCTAAATTGGATGAACGGCCCCGAAATCTACGGTGGACTCGGCTGGCGGTGATCCCTACTGTACTCATCATTCTCGGCTTTTCGATCTATATGGCTCCGGTGATTTTGACCCGGCAGGATGACGGCGACCGCACCGCGCGCCGGATTGCTGGGAATGGAGTGGAACTGGTATGGGCGCCGGAAGGTCCTGGCTGGAACTGGCAGCAGCCCTGGGGCGGGTATCCCGGCTGGGATGCAATTGCGCTGTACGGGCTGGACCCCGTCGGGATGGATTGGAGAAGCAAGCCTGGGTATGGCAGGATGGAGGACGGCACCTGGCATCACGCCACTGCCGGGGATATGGCCGAGTATAACGTCTGCCTGTACCTGGATGAGGACGGACTGACCCTGATGGACGAGCGGCAGGATATCTGGCGCATGCCGACCGTGGATGAAGCTATCCTTTCGATGGCGCGGCACGGCGATAACGCTGGCTGCGTCTGGGATGGAGAATATAAGGTGCAGGTGGCCTGCGAAATTCTGCCGGATAAGGAAACCCCGCTGTGGGCGCCCGACCTGTCCCCGATCTACTATTGGACGGTGGACGAGCACGACGATTCGCTGGGCTATTTTGTGAGCTACAATGGTTTTGTCAGCGCGACCACCAAGAATAGCGGCAACCCGCGCCACAGCTACCGCTGTGTGCGAGATGCCGCCGGTGTTGGTAATTGATTGCTGTAGGTGTTATTTCCATACCCCGCCTTAACATCAAGGTGAAAGCCGTCTGTCTCCTGGCTGGGGGCAGTCAGCAGGGTGGAGTCTTCGCGAAAGAACTGGTAGCAGAACCAGGCTTTGACCAGAATTGTGATACCGGTCAGGCTTTCCCGGTAGGTGACGCCGGAGGACGTTGGCGGGTTCGGTGAAGTTTTCAGAATAGTTATCGTCTACAGCCAGTACCCACATTGTTTATCTCAACTGCCACCTTGAATTAAAAACGAATGAACTGGTGTGTACCTTTCATGGATTATTCTGTGCCGACGCAGAGCATCGGCACGAGAAAAAACGTGGTGTATGAATCAGGCAGAAAATTAGTGTGTTAGTAAAATGGGGAATTATCAAAATGTAAAATATAATATTAAATATAATATATATGCAAAATAATTTACATATAAATTATTTGACCCAATCCTCTTCCCAGCCGAGCTTACCCCGCAGCGGTACGAATGAGACCGGTACGATGGTCTCGTGGTCATATTTCCCCATCTTTTTTCGCCAGACCTGCAAATACTGCGCCCCCGCCCCGCCAACGGGGATCACCAACCGTCCGCCTTCACGCAGCTGCGCCAACAGCGGGCGAGGGGCTTCGGGAGCGGCGGCTGTGACCATGATGGCGTTATAGGGGGCGTGTTCCGGCCAGCCTTCCGAGCCGTCGCCCTGATGAAGGGTTACATTATGGATATTGAGCGTATCCATCACGGCCCGGGCATTGCGCGCCAGTTCCTGATGAGGCGCAACGGTGTAGACATGCCCGGCCAGCTCGGCCAGCACGGCGGCTTGATAGCCGGAGCCGGTGCCGATTTCCAGCACGGTATCTTCGGCCTGAAGTTCCAATAGCTGGGTCATCAACGCCACAATATACGGCTGGCTGATAGTCTGCTTCTTGCCGATCAGGATCGGGCGGTCTTCGTAGGCGTTCTTTTGGTATTCGTAGGGCACGAATTCATGCCGGGGCACGGCCCGCATGGCAGCCAGCACCCTTTGGCTGTGGATACCGCGCTTTTCGATCTGTTTGCTGACCATTTTTTCGCGTTGTCTGGCAAATTCAGCTTTTTCGGTCATTGCTGCCTCCTTCGGACTGCATGCGTGCAATCGCCAATAGAGTCTCGAAGTCGTCCTCTGGGGCAGATTTGTTCCACCGCTCGGTCTTGCATTTGACGCAGCGGAACTGGATGCGGTAATGCCCTTTTTTCTGGGAGACCGCAATCGGTTCCATCAGCCCGCCGCAGGCCTCCGCCCGGTCGCCGGGGTGGATGTCGACATGCTTGCTCCACAGGCAGGCCGGACAGTGGTTGGTGAAGCCGGTGCCGGTCACCGCGTGGCCGCACTGTTCGCAGATAAAGTCTTCAATATTGCGTTGAAATTTAGGGGTTTCCATTGTTTTTCTTTTGCAGTTCCAGAGAAATTTGCCGGTCAATTTTACCCATCGGGTAGTCGTCCAGTTCAGCTAGTGAGACCCAATGCAGCGTCTGGTGTTCGAGCGATTGTGGTTCCAGTGTGCCGTTCCCAAGCTGGCTGTAGTAGGCGTGCAGGGTTACTTTGAAATGGCTGTAGGCGTGTTTAAAAATACCAATCTTTTCGCCTACCTCTATTTTAACCCCAAGTTCTTCTAAAATCTCTCGTTTCAGGCAGTTCGCCAGGCTTTCTCTGCCCTCACGTTTGCCGCCGGGAAATTCCCACATCCCCCCAAGGAGGGCATCCTGCGGGCGTTGGGCGATCAGCACCCGCCCGTCTCGCTGAATGACGGATGCGGTGACGGTGTAGTGTGGGGTTTTTTGCTTCGGCTTTTTTACCGGCAGGTCGGTTTGCCGCCCATGCTGGTTAGCCCGGCAGAGTCCGGCTACAGGGCAGTGTTCGCAGTCCGGCTGGCGCGGGGTGCAGACTCTGGCACCCAATTCCATCAACGCCTGGTTGTAGTCGGCAGCCTGGCCGACCGGCAGGTGGGCTTCGGCCAGCGCCCAGATCGTTTTTGTGCCCTGGGTGGTATCCACGGCTTCCTCCACCTCGAAGATGCGGGCCAGCACTCGTTTGACGTTTCCGTCTACTACCGCTTCGTCCAGCCCAAAGGCGATGGATGCAATCGCTCCGGCAGTGTAGCGGCCGATGCCGGGCAGCGCTTCGAGTTCGGGGCGGTTGGCAGGCAGCTTGCCGCCGTGTTTATCCATGACCATTTGCGCGGCTTTGTGCAGGTTGCGGGCCCGGCTGTAGTACCCCAGCCCTTCCCATAAGTTGAGCACTGCCTGCTGATCGGCCGCGGCCAGGTCGGACAGGGTGGGAAACGCGGCCATCCAGCGGTCGAAGTAGGGCAGTACGGTGCCCAACCGGGTTTGCTGCGCCATGATCTCGCAGACCCAGACTTTATAGGGATGGGGATCGTCCCGCCAGGGAAAATCGCGTTTTTCCCGACGGTACCAACGGATCAGTGGGCTGGAGAATGGGATCTGGTCTATCATAGGTCGATCAATAAATAGAGGCCAGGGTATTCGCCTGACCTCTTTGAAATTGCATAAGAGAAAGGTTTACATTTGCCAACGGGTGCGGTTGGGGACCACTTTGTACCGGAAGTTCTCGACCAAATCCTCGAGCAGCATGCCGAGGTCGATCCAATCTTCTGATTCGAGTACGCTGTTGGCACGGTTGGCGCTGGGGATGATGGCCTCCACCATCAGGCGGGGGTAATCACCGTATTGGGTCAGCCAGGCCTCGTGGAGGATCAGGCCGAGATTTTCAAGCGCAGGGACAAACTGCCGGATATGGAATTCAAAGTATTCTTCTTCTTTTCCAGGGAGGATGTCCCAGGTCATCATCAGTTTTACTGTACTATCCATAGTCCGTTCCTTTCGCGGCCCATTATTGGGAATAGGAAAGCACTTCCACACGGGTTTCTTCAGGGATGTCGCGTTTTTTCAGTTTGATACTTTCTTTGGGTTCTATCACGTCGCTCAGCCCCATTTGTTTAAGGAATGCGCTCAATTCGTTGAGCTCTACCTTCGAGGCTGGGGTGTTGTAATGCATCGGGATCACGATCCCCGGCTCGATCAGGTTGACCACCTCGGCGGCTTTAGCTGCAGAGAGGGCGTTACCGCCGCCAACCGGCACCAGCAGCACATCAACTGAACCAAAGGCATCCACCTCTTTGCGGGAGGGAACGGATTTCAGGTCACCAAGATGGGCGACGTTCACGCCGTCATAATCAAAGACAAAAACCATGTTGCGGCCGTTGCCTTCTTTGTCGCTTTTGCCGGTCGGTACGGCTGTCAGAAAGACGCCGCCGATCTCGTATTCGCCAGGACCGTCGATCTGCCATTTTGCGCCCTTGATGACCTTGGAATTATCGTGGCCGGAAGCTTTGTGGCTGATTGTGACAATGTCGGCTCTCAGCGAGAGTTCTTTGTACCCTATCGCGGTGTGGTCGTAGGGGTCGGTGACCACATTTGCCATGCCGCGTTCTGTAATTCGAAAACAAGAATGTCCATACCAAGTAATTTCCATGGTACCTCCTAAAGATGCTGTATTATAACATTGCCCGAAATGTTTGGGGGAAAATTTGTTCTAATCGTTATTGATTTGTCGAGTAAGCAGGTGGGCTTTTTTCTACTTTGCCTAATCTCCTTTCACAATGGAATAAGCGATGCAGTCGCGTGGTTTTTTGTCGATGTTAGGGTGGAAGAGCCAGCGGCGTAAAATCCCCTCACGCTGCATCCCAATCTTTTCCAGCACGCGGGCGGAGGCGTGGTTGTCCACATCGCATACCGCCCATACCCGGAAAATGCCCGGCTGTGCAATCCCCCAATCGGCTACCAGTTGGGCAGCTTCGGAGGCGTAACCCTGATCCCAATACTCGCGGGCCAGCACATAGCCAAGGTCGGCACGGTGGTCGTCCAGCCGGAGTTCGATCATGCCGATGATATGGTTGGTTTCTTTGATTGTAATGACCCAGGGAAAAGCCGTGCCAGCCTGCCAGACGGCCACGCAGCGTTTCAAGAACTTTTTGGTCTTTTCGATGGAATCGTGCGTTTCCCAGTGTACGTAGCGGGTGACAACCTTATCCTGGGCGTAGTTGTTGTATATTTCTTGTGCGTCTTTTAGGGTAGGGGGGCGTAATTCTAGGCGGGGGGTTTCAAAAATTTCGGGAGGTTTCAATCGCGGCTCCTAATGGATTATTTTGATTGAAAGTGTGTTGTATTTTCTATTGTAACATTGTCTTGTTAATTGCGAAGAAGTTCAGTTGAGCAAGGGGGTCTGATCTCCTGAGTAAAGAAGGTCTTCACAGCGGTTTGGAATATCCTAATCGCCCCATCCATTTAGCTGCTCTTAGTGAATGGGCTTCCACCAAGCATGGATTGGGCTCCCGCAGTTTGCCTGTTTTCAAATATAATAGTTTTATGGAATTCGAGCATTTAACCCCTCACACCAGCCCCGGCGCGCAGGTTGAGCTGAAGGGGGAAGATGGGTGGCGGCTGACCGTCCCTGCCGGAGACGCTTGTCATTACCGTATGGCCCAGTTGGATGACTACCACACTCACAGGCGGGCTGATTTCCTGTGGCAGCCGTCCCTTTCGCTGTCATTCTCTATGCGTGCTTCTGGGAAAAACTTACCAGGCACCTGGGGGGTGGGGGTGTGGAATGACCCGTTTGGGTTCGCTGTCGCACAGGGCGCAGTACGCCTGCTGCCGGCCCTGCCGAACGCGGCCTGGTTCTTCTTCGCTTCCGAACCGAATTACCTGTCGTTCCGGTCGGATACGCCTGCGGTGGGCCAGTTGGCTGGCGTTTTTCGCGCACCGCGTATCCCGCTGTGGGTGTTTGCTCCGGTCATTTTGCTGGCCCCTCTGCTGGCCTTGCGTCCGGCGGCGCGTGTGCTGCGGCGGCTGGCCTCGCGCCTGATTGCCGAAGACGCAGCCGCGCTGGCGCTTGACCCGCGTGAATGGCACCGGTATCGCATTGATTGGGAAGCCAAGCAGGTCACCTTCTGGGTGGATGGGCAGCCTGTATTTGAGACCCCGGTCTCGCCGCGCGGCCCACTGGGGCTGGTGTTGTGGATCGATAACCAGTACGCGGCCTGGACGCCAGATGGACGGCTGAAGTATGGTACACTCGCGAACGAAAATCAATGGATTGAAATCAAAGAATTTATGATCGGCGAATTGAAGGAATCATGAAATCATTGCAGCGTATATGTATTGTCCCGCACCCGCGCGGGGTGGGCGGTCCGGCCAGCTTCCGGCTGCGCTTCAGCCAGGCGTTGGCGGCGCGCGGTATATCTGTCACTGCCGACCTGGACGACCCAGCGATTGACGCTGTACTGGTCATTTCCGGCTGGCGGCAGCTTGGTAAGCTCTGGAAACTGAAGCGGCGGGGTGTGCCGGTGGTGCAGCGGTTGGACGGTATCAATTGGATGCACCGGCAGACTCGTTTTGACCTGCGCTATACCCTCAAAGCCGAGTACGGTAACTTGCTGATGAACTACACCCGTAACCATATCGCCGACCATATCATTTACCAGAGCGACTTTGTCGTCCATCGTTGGGAAGAGGTCTACGGCCCGGCTCCAGTATCCCATACAGTGATCCGCAACGGGGTGGACTTGAATCAATTTTCACCGGACGGCACTGGCGACCCCCCGGCTGATCACACCCGCATCCTGGTGGTGGAGGGGACGTTTGATGGCGGGCATGATATTGGGTTGAAATTGGCGCTGGATTTGGCGCATGAGCTGGCCCAGACCCACGGCCTGGATATTGAGCTGGTGGTGGCGGGGCGGGCGAATGAGGCTGTGCGAGCTTATTGGAATACGTATGCCAAAGTGCCGCTGGTTTGGATGGGTGTGGTGGAACGAGCGGAGATCCCGGCGTTGGATCGCTCGGCGCATGTCTATTTTTCGGCTGAGTTGAATGCCCCCTGTCCAAATTCTGTGATCGAGGCGTTGGCCTGCGGGCTGCCGGTGGCGGCGTATGCGACCGGCTCGCTGCCGGAGTTGGTAGGCGGGGAAGCCGGGCAGGTGGTGCCGTATACTGGCGATCCCTGGTCGCTCGAGCTGCCGGACAATGCGCAAAGTGCGCGGATGGCCGAGGCCGTGGTCGAAATCTTACAGAACCAGCCTCGCTTCCGTAAGGCGGCGCGGGCACGCGCTGAAGCTGAGTTTGGTATCCAAACGCTGGTCGACCGCTACCTGGAGGTCTT
>Ga0102946_1000779_pt1 | contig 11092 bp, 7 predicted proteins | sample SalPon2A_A_D1_MG_FD_78209 | JGI IMG/M metagenome (GOLD analysis project Ga0102946, IMG submission 78209) | Soil microbial communities from South San Francisco under conditions of wetland restoration - Salt Pond MetaG R2A_A_D1_MG | ecosystem: Environmental > Terrestrial > Soil > Wetlands | place... | reverse complement strand
CCACCGGTGTGATCTACCGCCAGTTTTCCGCCACCATTGTCTCGGCCATGGCGCTGTCTGTCCTGGTGGCCATCGTGCTGACGCCGGCGCTTTGCGCCACCATGCTGAAACCGCTGCACAAGGGCGAACATTACGCGGAAACCGGGTTTCTTGGCTGGTTCAACCGCTTCTTCGATCGCAACGCCCAGCGCTACCGAACAGGCGTCCGGGGCATGATTGCACGGAGCGGCCGTTTCATGGCTGTGTTCTTGGTGCTGGTGGGCATCATGCTGGTGATGTTTTTCAACCGGCCCACGTCGTTTCTGCCCCAGGAAGATCAGGGCACGATGTTCGCCATGGTCACGGCGCCAGTTGGTGCGACGCAGGAGCGGACGATGGATTCTCTCTACAAAGTGGAGGACTATTTTCTCGACCAGGAGTCTGAAAACGTCGATTCCATGTTCGCCGTGCAGGGTTTCAGTTTTGCCGGCGGTGGCCAGAATAATGGCATGGCATTCGTCAAGCTCAAGGATTGGGACGAACGGACTCGCCCGGACCAGGATGTGAGGGCGGTGGCGGGTCGCGCCTTTGCCGCGTTCAGCCAGATCCAGGACGCAATGGTGTTCGCCTTCGCGCCACCGGCCATACAGGAACTCGGGCGTTCAGCCGGATTTACGTTTTACCTGGAAGACAAGGCCAGCCTTGGCCACGAGGCATTGATGGCCGCCAGCGGTCAATTGCTGATGGAGGCCGCGAAAAGTCCTCTGCTGGTCAACGTCCGGCACAATGGCCAGGCCGATGCGCCACAGTTCCGGCTGGATATCGATTATGAAAGAGCCAGCGCCCTGGGCCTGCCCATCGCGTCAGTGAACAGTACATTGCAGGCCGCCTGGGGCGGTCAGTATATCGACGATTTCATCGACCGTGGACGCGTGAAACGGGTCTACATGCAGGCCGATGCTCCGTTTCGCATGGTGCCGGAGGATTTCAACCTGTGGTCAGTGCGCAATGAGGCCGGTGACATGGTGCCGTTTTCCGCCTTCGCCTCCTGGCACTGGGAATATGGTTCGCCGCGCCTGGAGCGCTACAACGGCGTGCCGGCGCTGGAAATAAATGGCGAGGCGCCGCCAGGCGTGAGTTCCGGTGACGCCATGGCGGAAATCGAGCGAATCGTTGCGGAGATGCAGCAGGGCATCGGCATCGAATGGACCGGCCTTTCCTACCAGGAACGGCGGGCCGGGGCACAGACTCCCCTGCTGTACACGTTGTCGATCCTGATCGTATTCCTTTGCCTGGCCGCCCTGTACGAGAGTTGGTCGATTCCCACCTCGGTGCTGATGGTGGCGCCGCTCGGCATCCTCGGTATCGCGCTGGCCGCCACCTTCCGGGGGCTGGAGCGCGACATATACTTCGAAGTGGCCATGCTGACCACGATTGGCCTGACCAGTAAAAACGCGATCCTGATCATCTCCTTCGCCAAGGATAACCTGGAGCAGGGTATGGAATTGATCGAAGCCACCATGCAGGCGGTGCGAGACCGGTTGCGGCCGATCATCATGACTTCGCTTGCTTTTGGCATGGGCGTGACGCCGCTGGCGCTGACCAGTGGGGCCGGGTCGGGCGCACAACGCGCCATCGGCACCGGTGTGCTCGGTGGCATGATCGTTGGCGCATTCCTCGGCGTTTTCTTCATCCCGCTGTTTTTCGTGGTCGTGCAGAAGTGGGTCGGAAGGCACGGGCGCGAACATAGGCAACGAACGCGGACAGGCAGTACAGACAACGGGGCGGAAACATCATGAGTAATCAACGTCAAGAGTCCAAAGCGGCCGCTCGAAGCCGCGCGCAAAAGGAACGCATACTGGCTGCCGCCCAGGCCTGCTTCGTGGAAAGCGGTTTTCATGGCGCCAGCATGGCGACCATTGCCGAAACGGCAGAAATGAGTCCCGGCTTGATTTACCGCTATTTCGACAGCAAGAACGCCATTATCCTGGAGATCATTGAGCGACAGCTGACGGTGGCCCGTCGGCGCATCCGGGAATTGCATTGCTCGCAGAATCTGTCCAGTCGGATCTTTGAATATTTCGAAGAGAAAGAGCCACGGGAAAAGGATTCGATCAATCATGCCCTGTACCTGGAAATCTCGGCCCAGGCCACGCGTGATCCGCAGATTGCTGAAGCGCTGCAGCGCTACGATGCCGCGGTCTGCTCCGAGTTGGGCGGCTGGCTGAGTCATGGCCGGGCAGAGGGTGGCTGTGGCCTGTCTGGCGAAACGGTTCCAGTGCGAGCCCTGATGCTGCTAAGCCTGATCGAAGGCCTCAAGCTGCGCGGAAGCCGTGAACCGGACCTGGACCGGCGCCTGTTGCAGGACGCGCTTGATGAAATGGTGAACCTGCTGGTGACGCCGGCTGAATAATCTGGTCCGAACCACGTAGAATATGCCCTATGGAATTTTTGACGCAAGAACTGTTTAACAACACCTACCAAACCTGGATTATTGCGATCGGCGCGGGATCAGTCGTTGCCGTCGTGCTGCGCATACTGCAGAAATTCAGCCGGAAACGGCTCGGGGATCTGGCCGCCAGAACCTCGACGAAATGGGATGACTACCTGGTTAAAGTGATCGCCGGCACACGGCGACTGTTCCTGCTGATGGCTGCCGTTTTGATTGGCTCGTTGCTTCTGGATCTCCCGGACCGCCTGCAGCATGGCATAACCATATCATTCGTGATCGCCTTGTTGATTCAAGCGGGGCTCTGGGGCGGGGTGCTGGTTGATTCCGCCATGAAGGACTATCGCGAAAAAGTGGCGGAGGAGAACCCGGCTGATGTCACCACGCTGGGCCTGATCGGGCTGGCCGGTCGTGTCGCCGTCTGGTCGCTGGTGGTGTTGCTGATCCTGGAAAATCTGGGTGTCGACATCACGGCCCTTGTTGCCGGCCTGGGGATTGGCGGGGTGGCTGTCGCGCTGGCCGTTCAGAACATCCTTGGCGACCTGTTTGCATCCCTTTCGATAGCGCTCGACAAGCCATTCGTGGTGGGCGATTTCCTGGCGGTTGGCGATCTGCTGGGCAGTGTCGAGAAAGTGGGGCTGAAAACAACGCGTCTGCGGAGCCTTTCCGGCGAACAACTGGTGTTTTCCAACAATGACCTGCTGGGCAGCCGGGTGCGTAATTTCGGGCGCATGTTTGAACGGCGCGTGGTGTTCAGCCTGGGGGTTACCTATGACACGCCGCGCGACAAGCTGAAGCTCGTTCCCGGTATTGTGCGTGAAGCGATCGAGGCCGAGGAAAACACCCGCTTCGATCGTTCACACTTCAGCAAGTACGGTGATTACTCGTTGAATTTCGAGAGCGTTTATTACGTGCTGACGTCCGATTACAACCAATACATGGATGTGCAACAGTCCATTTATTACGCGATTCACGAATGTTTCGAGGAAGAAGGTATCGAGTTTGCCTATCCCACCCAGACACTTTACGTGGTCCCGCCGAATCAGCCTGGCAACGGCGAACAGAAGTCGCAGGCGCAGCCGGGGTAAGCTGCGACGTTCCCGATCAGGAGCTTCCAGGGGCGAAGCAACGGGGGATGGATGAAGTCAGCGGATGATGTATTCATCCGCGATAACGCAGCATGTCCCGGGTCAGCTGGGACATCCGGGTCACACCCATCAGTTTCATGTCACGTTCGATTTCCGTTTTCAGATTTTGCAGGGCTCTTTCAACACCCGCCTGGCCCGCTGCTGCCAGGGCGTACAAATACATTCGTCCACCCGAACAGGCGGTGGCGCCGGCGGCAATGGCCTTCAGCACGTGGGTTCCCCGGCGGATGCCCCCGTCCAGGATGATTTCGATCCGGCCGCCGACCGCGTCGCTGATCTCGGCTACCTGGTCGAATGGAGAGCGTGAACCGTCCAGTTGACGGCCGCCATGATTGGAGATCATGATCGCATCTGCACCGATATCGACCGCTTTACCCGCATCTTCAACGCTCATGATGCCCTTCAGGCAGAACGGCCCGCCCCATTTTTCCCGGAGGGCCTCGGCATCCGACCAGTTCATGGACTGATCCAGCATTGTTGAAAAGTATTCACCAATAGATACAGAGACATCCGAGCCTTTTTGCACATGGTCTTTAAGTTCGGCCAGCTCGAATGGTTCGCCAAAAAAGTAGCTAAATGCCCAACCTGGGTGAAGCGCAAAGCTGGCCAGGCTTTTCAACGTCAGGCGCGGAGGCGAGGTGAAACCGGTGTACAGGTCGCGTTCCCGGTTTCCGCCGGTAATGGTATCCACGGTGAGGGCGAGGGTATCAAAACCGGCGGCTTTGGCGCGCTCCACCATCGCCTCGTTGAGCCCGCGATCCTTGTGAAAATAGAACTGGAACATTTTCGGCGTCGAAATCATCTGGCCAATCTCGGCCAGCTTGACCGTGCCCAGCGCGGAGACGCCGAACATCGTGCCAAATTTCTCTGCCGCGCGGGCGACGGCGCGTTCCCCGTCGGGGTGAAACAATCGCTGCAGGGCCGTTGGCGAACAGAAAATGGGCAGTTCGAGTTTCTGGCCCATGACGGTAACGGACAGGTCGACCTGTTCCACCCCGGCCAGCACATTCGGCACCAGGTCGCAATCATCGAAGGCCGAGGTATTCCGGTGGTAGGTGATTTCGTCTTCCGCAGCGCCGTCGATATAGTGAAAAATCGGGCCGGGCAACCGTTGCTTCGCCAACAGGCGCAGGTCTTCGACGTTATGGCAGTTCTTGAGGTGTCTGAACATTCGGGTCACCCAATCCAGCGAGCGGAACAGCGGTATAAATCATTCTACCGGGACCGGAGATCGATTCCGTAGATTTGCCCGATCGTCTCAACGATTTCGGTGCTATCCCACTCTTGCGCGCCATGCACCCTTTTCAGCACGCGACTCTCCTCATCGACCAGAACGGTGACCGGAATCGTCTTGGCGCCGAGCATGTTCTCCAACTGGAGATTGCGGTCGATGTAGTGTGGAAAGGTCGTTTCGGCCTTGCCCAGAAATTCATCCGCGCGGTCCCGGTAATCGTCGATCGAAATGCCAATGATATTGAACTGATCACCATAGCGTTGCGACAGCCGCTCCAGCGATCCCATTTCCGCCAGGCAGGGGCCACAATAGCTCGCCCAGATGTTGATAATCAAGGGCTTACCGCGATATTCGGAGATAAAGGCTGAACTTCCGGTCAGGCCCTGCATCGGCAGGTTCTGTAAAGTGCCGCCCACCGGAACGACTCCACCGGCTACGACGGTCATCGGGGTCATTCCGGTTAAAAGTAAGATGAACAACGTGATGAGGTATTTCATGGTGGCTGAGTTTAGCAGGCCGTTGGAGTGGGGACATCCGAAACTGTGAAAATCTTCGCGCGCAAGCACGCCCCTACAGCGCTCTGGTTTCAGTTCCAGCAAGGACGGCTGCGAAGACCAGCCTGGCCAAAGACTCTGTTGACAGAAAGGCGTATGATTTATCGCTGAGTGTCTGAAAAAAGGCACGAAAACAAGAGAGACACAAATTTCACCTCCACCACGCACAGGGAGAGAACATGAAAAACATCAAGAAGGCGCTGGCGGCTGCGGTCGCGGCGACAGTTTCACTTGGAACAATTCCAGCACTGATGGCGCAGAGCAATGATGAGCCCGAATCCATCATGCTCGAAGAAATCATCGTCACCGCCACCCGGCGTGAAGAAAGCATCTACGAGGTGCCGATCGCCATCACCGCGTTCTCACAGGAAGGAATGGAGCGGCAAGGCATCACCAACCTGATTGATATCGGCAAATTCGTGCCCAACCTCAACGTCACCGGCTTTTCTGCCGGGCATACTTCCTCGGTCAATGCCTTTATTCGGGGCATTGGACTGCAAGATCACCTGATTACAACCGACCCCGGCGTGGGCGTCTACGTGGATGGCGTCTATCTCGGCCGCCAGGTCGGGCAGAACTGGTCGCTGGCGAACATCGAGCGGGTTGAAGTGCTGCGAGGCCCGCAGGGCACCCTGTACGGGCGCAATTCCATCGGCGGCACCATCAATATCATCACGCGCCAGCCCGGCGATGACAATGGCGGACGTGTCAAGGTTTACGGCGGTACGCGTGGACGGCTGTATGGCGACGCCTATTACAACGCGGCGCTGGCCGAGTCCTTCGCCGTTTCCGCAACCGGATCCTGGACCCGGCGCAACGGCGTTGGCAAGTTCGTGAACCTGGACACGGACAAGGACGTTGGCGAGTTGAACGAGTGGTCCATCCGCGTCGCGGCCAAATGGTCTCCGACCGAGAACTTCTCCGTTCTGGCGGCTTACGATAAAAATGAAGGCAAGGGCGGCCTGAGGCCTTACACCACGCTGATCGACGAGGTTCCCACCGGCCTGTTGTACCAGTTGGGCGCACGCAACAGTGACGTTGCGGCCGATCCATATGACAACAACGGCGGTTTTTACATCGATGAGAACGGCAACGTCGTGGCCTCCAATGAAGTATCCAACGAGGCCGACGGCTGGTCGATTACCGCCGACTGGGCCATGACGGAGGAATTCTCCCTGAAGCTCATCTACTCCGACCGCAGTTCCGAGTACGGCTCCGGCCTGGACGACGACAGCGTCGCGGCCACGCTATTCACCTACCCTGAAACCGGCTACGCCGACCAGCAATCCACCGAATTGCAATTCAATGGTAATTTCGAAAAGTGGGATTTCGTGACCGGCCTTTACTGGTTCGAGGAGGAGGGCGCCAATTCCCAGGTTCCCAACTTCTTTGCCGGCGGGCCGGGCGCCTTTGCGCTGGGCCAGGAAACAGAGAGCAAGGCCATTTACGCCAACGTCGGTTTCCAGGTCAGCGACACGGTGCGTCTATCCGGCGGAGCGCGCTATACCGAAGATGACAAGGACGCCTGGGTCAACATCAACGACGGTCTGATCATAGAAAACAATTCGCGTGACTGGGACGACACCAGTTGGGAACTGGCGGCGACCTGGCAGTTCAGCGATCGCATGCATACCTACGGTACGATCCAGAACGGTTACCAGTCCGGCCAGTATCCGCCACGCCCGTACTGCCTGTTCGGCAACCTGGATTTCACCCAGCCGGGCAACGTCAGCCGGCCGAATTGTTTTGTAGCCAATGATAACGTCACTGCAATCAACTACGAGATTGGCCTCAAAGGCACGCCGGTGGATACCCTGCAGATGGCGATCGCGGCCTTTTACACCAATTACAGTGACCTGCCGTACCAGGTCAGCGAGTCCACCGGCGGTGGCTTCAATACGGTCAATATCATCGTCGACCAGACCTCCATGGGCCTGGAGTGGGAAGGTACCTGGGCTCCGACCAGGAACTTCACGCTTTACACCACTCTGGGTTACATCGATGCCGATGTGGACGACCCGAATCCCGTGGCCGTCGCACCGCTGACGCCCAAGTGGACTGCGTCCGTCAGCCCCCAGTACATCCTGCCTCTGGATAGCGGCGCCGAGATGCTGTTCCGCGTGGATTGGTCATTCCGGGACGACATGTATGGCGAACCGAGCAGCGATCCTGCACGATTCACCCAGATCGACAGCCGCAGCCTGTGGAATTTCGACATTACCTACACTGAGCCGGAAGCCCGCTGGTCGGTTTCGGCTTACGGCCGTAACGTTTTCAACGAGAAATACGACAACGCGCGCCTGTTTCCGACCGATTACGTGCTGATCATTCTTAACAACGATTTGAGCGAATTCGGTTTGCGTTTTATCTATAATTTCGGCGGTTAGAAAGACTCGCCGGAAACATGAGCCGGCGGCCGTGGGCCGCCGGTTTTTTTCTGGAACGAAGGCAGACGCTGTTTTAGGCTGTCTGTATTTCTGTACTAACGGTGGACTCCCCATGCAGCGCATCAAACACGACTTTCCCTATCCGATTCGTGAAATAGAAAATACCTGGATTCCGATGTCGGATGGGGCGAGGCTGGCCGCCCGGATCTGGCTGCCGGTTGAGGCGGAGAAGAATCCGTTACCCGCCTTGCTGGAATACATCCCCTATCGGAAAAACGACGGAACGGCCGTTCGCGACGCCATCCGCCACCCTTACCTTGCCGGGCACGGCTACGCCTGTGTGCGGGTGGACATGCGCGGCAGCGGCGACTCGGACGGTGTGCTCTACGGTGAATACCTTCAACAGGAACACGACGACTGCCTGGAAGTCATGGCCTGGATCGCCGAGCAGCCCTGGTGCGACGGCAGCCTTGGCATGTTCGGCAAATCCTGGGGTGGTTTCAACGCACTGCAGGTGGCTGCGCGCCGGCCGCCGCAGCTCAAAGCGCTGATCACCATCGGCTTCACTGATGACCGCTACCACGATGACGTGCATTACATGGGCGGCTGCCTGCTGGCTTCGCAGATGTTGCCCTGGGCGACCGTGATGTTCGCCAGCAATGCCGAGCCGCCGGACCCACGCTGGGCGGGTGAAAAGTGGCGAGACATGTGGCTGGAACGCATGGCGAAATCGCCGCCTTTTGTCGAAGAATGGCTGCAGCATCAGCGGCGCGATACTTTTTGGAAACATGGATCTGTTCGCGAGGATTACAGTGCTATCGACGTGCCGGTGTACGCGGTTGGCGGCTGGGGCGATGCCTACAACAACTCCATTCCGCGCATCCTGGCGGGTCTGTCTGTGCCGTGCAAGGGGTTGATCGGCGCCTGGTCACACAACTACCCGGAAGAGGGTGTGCCGGGGCCGAACATCGGATTCACCCAGGAAAGCCTGCGCTGGTGGGATCACTGGCTCAAGGGCAAGGACAGCGGCATGATGGATGAGCCGATGCTGCGTTCGTGGATTCTCGAAAGCGAACCGCCGGCCACTTTTTATGATGAACGCAAAGGGTACTGGGTGGCCGATCCGTCGTGGCCGTCGCCCCACATCGGTGAGCAGGTGCTTCATTTGAACAGTGACGGGGCGGTGAACGCTCTGCACCCGGCAGCCGATTTGCCGATGACACTGTCGTTCGTCGGGCAATTGAGCCACAGCTTCCAGTGCGGCGAGTGGGGTAACTTCGGCTCCAAGGGGGAGTTTCCGCCCGATCAGCGCTCGGCCGACGGCGAATGCCTGTCCTTTACCTCCGCGCCACTAACCGAACCTGTCGCCATTCTGGGCAATCCGGAAGTCGACCTGGAACTGGCCGTGGACAAACCGAATGCGCTGGTTGCCGTGCGGTTATGTGATGTGGCGCCCGACGGTGCATCCACCCTTGTCACCTGGGGCCTGCTTAACCTGACCCATCGCGACAGCCATGAATTCCCCGGGCCGGTGGAACCCGGCAAACGATACCGGGTGACGGTGCAGCTACGGATGATGGGTTATCAAATACAGGCCGGTCACCGCTGGCGGGTGGGCGTTTCCCCAACCTACGCGCGGCACGCCTGGCCCTCGCCTGAAGCCGTGCAGCTCAGCCTGCTCACCGGCGAAAACAGTTGTTTACGCCTCCCTGTGCGCGAACCTCAATCGGCTGATCGCACGCTGGCGGAGTTTGAGCCGGCCGAGATCTCGCCCCCTTTGGCACTCTCGAGAATTCGCCAGGCAAACAGGGAGCACACCATTACCCATGATCACGTTGATGGCTGGACCACGCTGAAGCAGGTCAATGATGAGGGTCGTCTATGCTTCCTGGACAACGGTCTGGAAATGGATCATCGCAGCTCGGAAATTTTCAAAGTACGGGAGGGCGATCCCTTGTCCACCAGCCAGCACATTCAAACCGTGGTCGAATTTCAGCGCGATGAATGGCGGACGCGGGTGGAAACAGACAGCCGGATGACGGCGGACGCCACCCACTTCCATCTTTCCAACCACATGAACGCCTATGAGGGCGATACACGCGTGTTCAGCAAGTCATGGACAAAGTCCATTCCTCGCGACCACGTTTGAGAGGGGCGAGAAGAGGGGACGAGACCCATTGTTCCAAAATTATCGGCCCTGTCCCCTTTACTTGTTGGGAATACGATATCTCAGTTCAACACGCCCTTTCTGGCCATCGCCCGCGAGTAGAAAAACAGGAACAATACGATGATCCAGATGATGCCGGTGAACATGGCGCCGCCGCTACCCATGGCTTCCGCCCCGTCGGTCAGTATGAAATTGTAAACGGTGCTGGCCGCCAGGCCGGCAATGGACACCCCAAACAGGAACACGGCCCAATTTTTACGCAACAAAAGCGCCAACGAACCGAAAAATGAGCCCCAGACGCCGCAGGCCCAGGCGGCGACCACCCACGCGGGGAAACCATAAAAATACTCCAGCTGTTCCGGCGTGAACTGGCTCATGTAGAAATCCAGCTTCAACTTCGTTGCCGTGTAATCGAACGCGCCCATGGCGTTCCACAGCAAGGCGATAATGGCGACGATCCAAAAGTGAACAGGGGCCTTACTTGATTCTGGCATGACATTCTCCTGGCTAGAACTGAGTGGGGTGGCAGCCACTTTGAATTCTTTGTCTGTCTCTGGAAAGCGGCTTACTGAAAGAGTCTAGTAGAATTATTCGGAAATTTCATTTGACCGGTTACGGTTACCGCGCAGTAGCGGACTGGTGCAATATGCGGGTTAATTGGCCTCTCCATCAATCTCGACCAGCATTTCGATGAACTCCGGCTTATCCCGGAGGGCATCATAGAAGGGGAGATAGGGTTCCAGGAAAGGCACGATCAGGCTTGGCTCCCTGAGCCCGTCCCGAATGCATTTCACCGTGGCATGCGTCGCTTCGATCATCCCCAGAACACGGCAGGCTTCAGTTCGTCCATTCGAACGTTCTGCCCAATCAATGGGTTGTTGCCGCTGCCAGCGCTCAACCCAGCGTTCCGACTCCTCGACATTGCCCTCCATGCCGGCCAGCAGCGCCGCCGCAATATATGAGGGGGAGTGCAGGAAACCATCTGATTCGGCCTGGTCCTGGTTCAGTCGGTCTTGCAGGTCCTGGATTTTCTGCGACGGGAACGGGTCATCTCCCATCAGCCAATGGGTGAACAACAGGCGCCGGTCGGTTCTCGAAACGGGGTCACTATCACCGTCATGACTCGACTGATCCAACGATTCCAGGGCCGCGACGTAGTCACGATTGGCAATGT
>Ga0102946_1000778_pt1 | contig 11095 bp, 13 predicted proteins | sample SalPon2A_A_D1_MG_FD_78209 | JGI IMG/M metagenome (GOLD analysis project Ga0102946, IMG submission 78209) | Soil microbial communities from South San Francisco under conditions of wetland restoration - Salt Pond MetaG R2A_A_D1_MG | ecosystem: Environmental > Terrestrial > Soil > Wetlands | place... | reverse complement strand
GTGATGACCCAGACCGAGGTGCTGCTGATCATCATCGGCGGCATCTTCGTGATCGAGGCGCTCTCGGTCGCGATCCAGGTCTTCTCCTTCAAGACCTTCCGCCGCCGGGTCCTGCTGATGGCGCCCCTGCACCACCACTTCGAGATGATGGCCTGGTCGGAGACGAAGATCATGCTCCGCTTCTGGATCATCGCCGCCGTCTGCTCCGGCATCGGCTTCACGCTCTACCAGCAGTCGATTGGCCGCTGAGCCCGAGCTGCTCACCGCGCGGCTGAGGCTCCGCCGCTGGGTGGACGCCGACCGCGAGCCGTTCGCGGCGCTGAATGCCGATCCAGCGGTCATGGAGTATTTCCCCGATCCGCTCAGCAGGCAGCAGAGCGACGATCTGATCGAGGCGATCGAGCTTCGAGCAGCTCGACCTCGACCAGATCGTCTCCTTCACGCCGGCTGAGAACACGCGCTCGCGCGCGGTCATGGAGAGGATCGGGATGAGGCGCGACAAAGCCGGCGACTTCGAGCACCCCCGACTCCCCGTCGGCCACGATCTGAGGCCCCACGTGCTCTACAGAATCGGCAGCGCGTCAGGCTGCTGACGGAAGTACTAGGGAGAGCGCAGGTCGACCAAGTCTTCGATGATCTTGAAGTCCTTGGCGTTGTAAGTCATCAGTTCGGCGCCGTGGACGTTGGCGGTTGCGGCGATGGCGAGGTCTGCGGTGCGCTTACGGGGTTGGCCGCCGCGTTGGGAGACGGCGGCTTTCAGCCGACCCCACTCGCGGGCCACGCGGTCATCGACGGGGAGGGGGTTGGGGAAGCGCGCCTCGATCAGGCCCATCCTGGTTACCCGGATGGCGCGCGCCTCGTCGTCAGGGGCGACGAGGAGCCCGAAGTGCAGCTCGGCGATCGAGACGGTGCTGATCGATGCTTCGACCCCGGGCGGCACCTCCGTGCCGTCGATCAGGACCGAGGTATCGAGGACGACACGCACCGCTATTCGGCCCAGGGGTCGCGGAGGTCGCCGTCGTCCATCTCCTCGATATCGCGCATCAGAGTCGGGTCGGGCGGCAGGGCCCACAGATCTTTGAGCGTTGACGTGTCGACCCACTGCTGCTTGCTGGTGGGGCCGAGCTCCGCCACCGGTCGGCCGGAGACGGTGATCGTGAACTCCTCGCCGGCTTCGGCGCGGCGGAGGACTTCGGCGACGTTGTTGCGCAACTCTTTCTGGGGGATCGTGGCCATGCGACTCAAGGTAGCAGTTCTGCTACCGAGACAGCCATAAGGGGAACGTCTGTTCGGGTGGGTAGACTCGGTCGCAGTGGCTGCTTCCGAGCGCATCGTCATATCCGGGGCCCGTGAGCACAACCTGAAGGACATCGACGTCGAGTTGCCTCGCGACGCGCTGATAGTGATCACGGGGCTCTCGGGCTCGGGCAAGTCGAGCCTCGCCTTCGACACGATCTACGCCGAGGGCCAGCGCCGCTACGTCGAGTCGCTCTCGGCCTACGCGCGCCAGTTCCTCGGCCTGATGGAGAAGCCCGATGTCGACTCGATCGAGGGGCTCTCGCCGGCGATCTCGATCGACCAGAAGACGACCTCGCGCAACCCGCGCTCGACCGTCGGCACCGTGACCGAGATCTACGACTACCTTCGCCTGCTCTGGGCGCGGATCGGCGTCCCGCACTGCCCCGAGTGCGGCGCCGAGATCACCGGCCAGACCCAGGAGCAGATCGTCGACCGGTTGATGACGCTCGAGGACGGGGCGAAGTTCATGGTCATGGCGCCGGTCGTGCGCGGCCGCAAAGGCGAGTACGGCAAGTTGCTCGAGCAGATGCGGCTCGAGGGCTACTCGCGGGTCAAGGTCAACGGCGAGCTGCGCCGCCTCGACGAGGAGATCGTGCTCGACAAGAAGTACAAACACGACGTCTCCGTGGTCGTCGACCGGCTGGTGATGAAGCCCGACCTGCGCCGCCGCCTCTCCGAGTCGGTCGAGGCCGCCGCCGGGCTCGCCGCGGGGCTGGTGGAAATCAAGACTCTCCCGCCCGCCCCCGGACGCGGGAGCGACCGAACGTCGAAATCTGATTCTTCGGAGGGAGCGGGAGCAGAGGAGGCGGGCGGCGATGTCATGCTCTTCAGCGAGCAGTTCGCCTGCCTCAAGTGCGGCACCTCGATCCCCGAGCTGGAGCCGCGGATCTTCTCCTTCAACTCGCCCCACGGCGCCTGCGACCGCTGCCACGGGCTCGGCTTCCAGCGCGTGATCGACCCCGAGCTGGTCGTTCCCGATCCGACTCTCTCACTGGGCGAGGGCGCGCTGCAGCCCTGGAACCGCGGCATCAGCGCCTACTGGAAGCGGCTGATCGCAGCGGTCGCCGAGGAGTACGACGTCGACCTCGAGAAGCCGTGGGCGAAGCTGCGCAAGAAGGAGAAGGAGATCTTCCTCTACGGCACCGGCGGCGATCGCCACCAGGTCACCTACACCAACCGCTTCGGCCGCCGCCGCTCCTACAAGGTGCGCTTCGAGGGCATCGTCAACAACCTGCAGCGCCGCTACGAGGAGACCGACTCGGAGAACAGCCGCGAGCGGATCGAGAGCTACATGGCCGAGCAGCCCTGCCCGGCCTGCGAGGGCGCGCGGCTGCGCCCGGAGAGCCTCGCGGTCACCGTCGGCGGACTCAGCATCGCCGAGTACACCGACCTCTCCGCCCGCGCTGCCAGCGCCTGGGTCGAGGCGCTCGAGCTGACCAAGACCGAGCGCGCGATCGCGCGCCTGATCGTGCGTGAGATCTCCGAACGGCTCGCCTTCCTCGAGAACGTCGGCATCGGCTACCTCTCGCTGGCTCGCTCGGCCCGCTCACTCTCAGGTGGCGAGGCGCAGCGGATCCGCCTCGCGACCCAGATCGGTTCCAGCCTGGTCGGTGTGATGTACGTGCTCGACGAGCCCTCGATCGGGCTGCACCAGCGCGACAACGAAAAGCTGATCGGCACGCTCGACCGCCTGCGCGACCTCGGCAACACGGTGATCGTTGTCGAGCACGACGAGGGCACGATGCTCGCCGCCGACCACCTCGTCGACCTCGGCCCCGGCGCCGGCGAGCACGGCGGCCACGTGATCTCGGCCGGCACGCCGCCGCAGGTGGCCAAGGACCCGGCCTCGCTGACGGGCCAGTACCTCTCGGGCAAGAAAGCGATCGCGGTGCCGGCCGAGCGGCGCGAGCCGCGCGGGGCGCTGGCGGTGCGCGGCGCCCGCGAACACAACCTCAAGGGCATCGACGTGGCGATCCCGCTCGGCGTCTTCTGCTGCGTCACCGGAGTCTCCGGCTCGGGCAAGTCGACCCTCGTCAACGAGACCCTGCACCACGCGGTCGCCAACCGTCTGCACCAGGCGAAGCTGCGCCCCGGCGCCCACGACGGGATCGACGGGCTCAGCCAGATCGACAAGATCATCAACATCGACCAGTCGCCGATCGGGCGCACGCCGCGCTCCAACCCGGCGACCTACACCGGCGTCTTCGACCACATCCGCCAGCTCTTCACCCATACCCAGGAGGCGCGGGCGCGCGGCTACAAGCCCGGCCGCTTCAGCTTCAACGTCAAAGGCGGCCGCTGCGAGGTCTGTCGCGGCGACGGCCAGATCAAGATCGAGATGCACTTCCTGCCCGACGTCTACGTGCCCTGCGAGCAGTGCCACGGCAGGCGCTACAACCGCGAGACGCTCGAGGTCCGCTTCAAGGGCAAGAGCATCGCCGACGTGCTCGAGATGTCGGTCGAGGAGGCGGTCGGGTTCTTCGAGAACGTGCCCAAGATCGCCCGTCGCCTGCGCACCCTGCACGACGTCGGCCTCGACTACATCCGCCTCGGCCAGGCGGCCACGACGCTCTCGGGCGGCGAGGCGCAGCGGGTCAAGCTGGCGACCGAGCTCTCCAAGGTCGCCACCGGCGACACCCTCTACATCCTCGACGAGCCGACCACCGGCCTGCACTTCGCCGACGTGCAGCGCCTGCTCGACGTGCTCGGCCGCCTGGTCGAGGCCGGCAACACGGTGGTCGTGATCGAGCACAACCTCGACGTGATCAAGACCGCCGACCGGCTGATCGACCTCGGCCCCGACGGCGGCGAAGAGGGTGGCGAGGTCGTCGCCACCGGCACGCCAGAGGAGGTCGCCGCGGTCGAGGCCTCGCACACCGGCCGCTTCCTCGCTGAGCTGCTCGAGCCCTCAGCGGACGAGCAGCGTCGCGCCGATCGCGCCGCCCAGGTCGCCTAGCTCGGCGACCTGCATGTGCGGGGGGTCGTCGCTGGTGAAGAGGTGCTTGTGCATCTCGGCTTTGAGCTCGTCCATGTAGCGCTCGCCGAGCCTGTCGCCGAGGCCGCCGCCGATCACGACCGCTTCGACGTCGAGCACGTTGCAGGCTGAGGCGACGCCGGTGCCAAGCGCCCCGATCGCGCGCTCGATCAGCTTCTTCGCCAGGTGGTCGCCGTGGTCGAGCGCGCGCTCCCAGATGCCGCTGGTCAGGCGCGGTTTGCCGTGCTTCTCCATCAGCTTGAAGAGGTCCGTCTTGTGACCCTCCTCGTGGCGCTTGCGCGCCTCGAGTTCCATCGCCTTGCGGCCGGCGTAGGCCTCCATGCAGCCCTTGCGCCCGCAGGGGCAGCTGGCGCCATCGCGCTCAACGACGATGTGGCCGATCTCGCCCGCCGCGCCCCGGCCGAGCCAGGATTTGCCGTCGAGGACGATGCCGCCGCCGACCCCGGTGCCCCACCAGACGCCGAGCAGCGAGGGGTACTCGCGGCCGACGCCGAGCCGGTGCTCGCCGTCGACGGCGACCTGGACGTCGTTGCCGATCCGCACCTCGGCGCCCAGCGCCTCGGCCAGCGTCTCGCCGAGCGGGAAGCTGCCTTCCCAGCCGGGCAGGTTGCGGGCCGTGGAGACGACCCCGGTCTTGCCGTCGGCGTCGCCGGGCGAGCCGACGCCGATTCCCTGCAGCTCGCCGGGCGAGACCCCGGCATCCTCCGCGGCCTCACGCATCCCCTCGGCCATCGCCGCGGCGACGTCGGCGGGGCCGCCATCGGTCGGAGTCGCCTGGCGCGCCTTGCCCCGCACCTCGCTGTCGCCGTCGACGACGACGGTCTGAATCTTCGTGCCCCCGAGGTCGATTCCGCCGCGCAGATCGCTCACGCACGTCAGTCTATGCAGCCGATGAGCGGAGGCTGGCGACTCTGGTGGAGCAAGCGGCGCTGGTACGAGCGCAACCGGCGGCCGTTGCGGCGCCTGCGCCTGGCCCGGCACGCGGCCCGCGGCGAGTTCTTCATCCGCAAGCCGGTCGAGGGCGAGCTGCTGGAGGCGCTCGACGAGGGCCGGCTGGCGATCGGCGCCGGCACCCTGCTCGAGCCGGGCTGCTGGTTGACACTGGCGCCCGAGGCTACGATCGCGATCGGCGAGGGATGCTTTCTAAACCGCAACACGATGCTCGCCGCCTACGAGCGGATCGAGATCGGCGCCCACACGATGTTCGCCAACGGCTGCTTCGTCGGCGACGGCGAGCACCGCTTCGACGACCCCGACACCCCGGTCACCTGGCAGGGCTTCAGCAGCGACGGCCCGGTCAGGATCGGCGCCAACTGCTGGTTCGGGGTCAACTGCGTCGTCACCAGCGGGGTCGAGATCGGCGAGCGCTGCGTGATCGGCGCCAACTCGGTCGTCACCGAGGACATCCCCGCCGGCTCGATCGCCGCCGGCGCCCCGGCCCGTGTGATCCGCGCGATCGAGTTCCGCCGCTGAGGGACGTGCCTCAAGTTAGGTGCCCATATGGGTACATAAGTTGAGGCACGTCCCGGGGCCTGCCTATACTTCGTATCTCGGCCGTGACCCCGAAGGGCATGGACCAGGATGAGCCTCGTACTGACTGAGCAATCGCACGCAAGAAATAGCGTGAACTTCGTCCGCGCGAAGGACGAGTTGCGCGCCACCCTGGCCGCGGCGCGCCGCGAAGGCCGCTCGGTCGGCCTCGTGCCGACGATGGGCTACCTGCACGAGGGCCACCTCTCGCTGCTGCGCGCCGCCCGCGCCGAGTGCGACCTGGTCGTGATGAGCCTCTTCGTCAACCCGACCCAGTTCGGGCCCGGCGAGGACCTTGACCGCTACCCCCGCGACGAGGAGCGCGACGCCCGGCTCGCCACCGAGGCCGGCGTTGACCTGATCTACGCGCCGCCGGTCGAGCAGGTCTACCCGGACGGTTTCGCGACCACGGTCGCGGTCGACGGCAGCCTCACCGAAGTCCTCTGCGGCGACCCCGCCCGACGCGGCCCGGAGCACTTCCGCGGCGTCGCCACGGTCGTCGCCAAGCTGCTGGGCAGCATCCAGCCCGACGTCGCCTACTTCGGGCGCAAGGACGCCCAGCAGGTGGCCGTCATCCGCCGCATGGCTCGCGACCTCGACATCCCGGTGCGGATCGAGGCGCTGCCGATCGTGCGCGAGGCCGACGGCCTCGCGATGAGCTCGCGCAACGCCTACCTGGGCGACGAGGACCGGACGAGGGCGACGGCGCTCTCGCGCGCTCTCGCCGCGGTCGAGCGGGTCACCGGGGAAGAGTCCCTGGCGGCCGGGCTGGCTGCCGGGCGACGCGAGCTGGAGCAGGTGGGAATCGAGCCCGAGTACCTCGAGGCCCGCGATCCCGAGAGCTTGGAGGAGGTCGCCGAGCTGGACGGGCGGCGAGTGCTGGTGGCGGTGGCGGCCCGAGTCGGCTCGGCCCGCCTGATCGACAACATCGAACTGGAGGCGTGATGCAGAGGCAGATGCTCAAGTCCAAGATCCACCGCGCGACGGTGACCGATTGCGACGTCGACTACATCGGCAGCATCACGGTCGACACCGAGCTGATGGCGGAAGCCGACCTGATCACGAACGAGCAGGTCCACGTCTGGGACATCGACAACGGCGCCCGCTTCGTCACCTACGTGATCGACGGCGAGCCGGGCTCGGGCACGATGCAGGTAAACGGCGCCGCCGCCCACCTGACCCGCCCCGGTCACAAGATCATCGTCGCCTCCTTCGGCGCCTACGACGAGCGCGACCTCGAGACCTACTCGCCGGTCGTCGTCCACGTCGACGACGACAACGTCTCGATCGCCGTCGACAGCCATCCCGAGGTGCTGCTCACCCCGGAGGCCGTAGCGTGAGCGCCGCCGGGCGCAAGCCGGTGAGTCTGCCCCGTCTGGCCGAGATGAAGGCCGCGGGCGAGCCGATCGTGATGGTCACCGCCTATGACTACCCCTCGGCCTGCGTCGCCGAGGAGGCCGGCGTAGACCTCGTTCTCGTCGGTGACACGGCGGCGATGGTCGTGCTCGGCTACCCCCGCACCGAGACCGTCTCGATGGACGAGATGGTCATGCTCGGCAAGGCCGTGCGCCGCGGCATCGAGACACCGTTGATGGTCGGCGACATGCCGATGGGCAGCTACGAGGCGAGCAACGAGCTCGCCGTGCAGAGCGCCCAGCGCCTGGTCAAGGAGACCGGTTGCCAGGTGGTCAAGCTGGAGGCGGGGGGGACTTCGGTCGAGCGCGCCCGGGCGATTATCCGCGCCGGGATCCCGGTGATGGGACACGTCGGGCTGACCCCGCAGACGGCGACCGCGCTCGGCGGCTACAAGACCCAGGGCAAGACGGCGCAGGGCGCGATCCAGCTGCTCGAGGACGCGCTGGCGCTGCAGTCGGTCGGTTGCTTCGCGATCGTCTTCGAGGCGGTGCCGGCGGCGATCGCCGCGGAGATCGCCGCCAAGCTCGAGATCCCGGCGATCGGGATCGGCGCCGGCGGCGCCACCGCGGGCCAGGTGCTCGTCTACCACGACCTGCTCGGGATCACCACCGGGCGCTCGCCCAAGTTCGTCAAGCGCTACGCCGAGATCCACGCGGCGATGGTCGAGGGCGTCGCCGGCTACGCCGAGGACGTACGCAGCGGGCGCTTCCCCGCCGAGGAGCACACCTACGCGGTCGAGCCGGAAGAGCTGACCGCCTTCCGCCTCTACATGGAGCAGAAGGACGGCCTCGCCTCGCAGCAGGCATGGGAGTGGGAGCCGCTGCCGTAGCGCCTAGCATTGGCCCGGTGACCGTCGAGGAGCGCCGGGAGAAGCTGGTCGAGCTGTACAGGGATGTCCAGGGCTGCACCAAATGCCCCCTGCACGAGACGCGGACCAAGGCCGTGTTCGGCGCCGGCGACGCCGATGCCGACGTGATGTTCGTCGGCGAGGCGCCGGGGGCCGAAGAGGACCGCCAGGGGCTGCCCTTTGTCGGCCGCGCCGGGCAGCTGCTCAACCAGCTGCTGGAAGGGATCGGCCTCTCGCGCGAGGACGTCTTCATCGCCAACGTGCTGAAGAGCCGTCCGCCCGGCAACCGCGACCCGCAGCCGGGCGAGATCGAGGCCTGCCGCCCCTACCTGTTCGAGCAGGTCCGGCTGATCGAGCCGCGCGTCCTCTGCACCCTGGGCAACTTCGCGACCAAGCTGCTGAGCGGCAACCCGACCGGGATCACCCGGGTGCGGGGGACGCCGCAGCTACACGAGCTCGGCGGCCGCCCGGTCTTCCTGCTGCCGCTCTTCCACCCGGCCGCGGCACTGCGCACGCCGGCCGTGAAGGAGACGCTGCGGGCCGACATCGAGCTGCTGCCGGCGCTGCTCGACGGGCCGCCTCCTGGAGCTCTGCCGGCGGAGGCGCAGGCCGAGGACGAGCCCGACGCCAAGCCACCGCCGCCGCCCGCCGACCAGCTCGACATCTTCGGTTGAGCGTCGAGCGGACTGAGAGCGACTCCGCGGCGGAGACAGAGGCCGTCGGCGCGAGGATCGCGGCCGGGCTCGCCCCGGGCGACGTGGTCGTGATCGCCGGCGAGCTCGGCGCCGGCAAGACGACATTGATCCGCGGCGCCTGCCGGGCGCTCGGTGTGACCGGGCCGGTCACCTCGCCCACCTTCACGATCGGCCAGCGCTACAGCGGGCGGCTGCCGGTCTCCCATCTGGACCTCTACCGGCTCGAGGGCATCGACGACGAGGACCCGGCGCTGCTCGACGACTACCTCGATCCGGGCTCTGTGGCCTTCGTCGAGTGGCCCGCCGTGGCCGAGCCGGAGCTCTCCGGCCGGCGCACGATCGAGGTGCGGCTGACGCATCTCGGCGGCGACAGGCGCCGGATCGAGATCGGCAGCGCATCGGCGGCCGGGTAGGCGTGTTTCGGAAGCAGATGCTCCCTGTAGCATCGCCGACCACGCACGCAATCAAGGAGGGCAGGGGTTGTGAAGGGACTGAAGACGCTGATGGCGATCGGGTTGGGGATCGCGCTGCTGGTCAGCAGCGCCGCTCCTGCGACCGCCCAGGGCGCCGCGTTCAGGCACTACGTCGCCTGCGGTCTCAAGCAGACGGCCAAGCCGTCCCACCGCTGTCAGAAGCCGCGCAAGAAGGGCGCCTTCTTCCGCTCCAAGGTCGGTCACCGGTGCATCGATCCCGACGGAAAGACGATCCGCTGCGTCTACTACACGGTCTGCGTCAAGTTCCCGACCAAGAAAAACCTCTGCGCGCCCAAGCAGCAGGCGAAAAAGGGCACGCTCTACGTCAACAAGATCTCCTCCAACATCCCTGGGCGCCACCGCGTGACCTGGTTCGTCGAGGGCAAGCGGGTCGGGGTTTTCAACTTCTACGTTCCGCCGAAGAGCGGCAAGAAGAGCCAGAAGCGGCGCGGGAAGTAGCGCCGCGCTGACCGTCGTCGGCTTCGACACCGCGACCGGCGATACCGCAGTCGCCGCTCTGCGCGGCGGCGAGATCCTGCACGAGGCGACGATCGGCCTCTCCGAGAAGGGCGGGCCGCAGCACACCACGGCGCTGCTCGGCGAGGTCGAGCGGGCCGCCGTTGCGGCCGGTGGCTGGGAGGGGGTCGAGCGGATCGCCGTGGGCACCGGCCCCGGGACCTTCACCGGGCTGCGCGTCGGCATCGCCACCGCGCGCGCCCTGGCGCTGAGCCGGGACCTGCCGCTGAGCGCCATCGGCACGCTTGACGCGCTGGCGGCGGGGCTGGCCGAGGCGGCCGGCGCCCGTCCCTGCCTGACCGTGCTCGACGTCCGCCGCGGCGAGGTCGCGGCGGCGCTCTACGCGGCCGGGGGCGGGCGGCTCTGGGGCCCGGAGCTGAGCGCGCCCGAGCAGCTCGCGGCGCGCCTGGGGGAGCTGCCGGAGACGGCTCTGTGCGGCGGATCGGGCGCGGTACGATTCCGGCAGCAGCTGACCGGTCGGGCGGTCGAGATCCCGGATGACGCCGACCCCGTGCACCGCATCGCCGCGCGCCACGTATGCGCGCTGGCCGCGGCGGGCACGGGAGAGGACGAGTCCGCCTCCGTCGCCCCGATCTATCTGAGGCCCCCCGATGCGGAACGGTGGCGTGAGCGAGACTCTCTCCAAGCAGCCGAGTGAGGTGAGCGGCGAGAAGCCGGTACGGCGGCTCGCCTACAGCGACCTGCCCTCGGTGGTCTCGATCGAGCGCCGCTCCTTCCCCTCGCCCTGGTCGCTGGCGATGTTCGTGCTCGAGCTCTCGAAGCCGTCGGGGATCTGCCTCGCGGCGACAGACGGCGATGAGCTGCTCGGCTACCTGGTCTGCTCGCGCTACGACCGCGTCTGGCACCTGATGAACGTCGCCATCGCGCCCGAGCATCGCCGCCGCGGCATCGCCAGCCGGCTGATCGGGCAGCTGATCGCCGAGACCGGCTGCGCGCTGCCGCTCACGCTCGAGGTGCGGGTCTCCAATCGCGACGCGATCGCGATGTACGAGAAGCTCGGCTTCCGCTCCGCCGGGGTGCGGCCGCGCTACTACCAGGACAACGGCGAGGACGCCCTGATCATGTGGCTGGACTGAGGGCCGCCGATGATCCTCGCGATCGAGACCTCCTGCGACGACACCTGCGCCGCCGTAGTCGACGGCGCTGAGATCCTCGCCAACACGATCTCCTCCCAGGACGAGGCGCACGCCAAGTTCGGCGGGATCGTGCCCGAGGTCGCCTCGCGCAATCACCTCGAGCTGACCGTGCCCGTGATCGAGTCGGCTCTGGAGGAAGCGGGGGTGACGCTGGACGAGATCGAGGC
>Ga0102946_1000777_pt1 | contig 11107 bp, 4 predicted proteins | sample SalPon2A_A_D1_MG_FD_78209 | JGI IMG/M metagenome (GOLD analysis project Ga0102946, IMG submission 78209) | Soil microbial communities from South San Francisco under conditions of wetland restoration - Salt Pond MetaG R2A_A_D1_MG | ecosystem: Environmental > Terrestrial > Soil > Wetlands | place... | reverse complement strand
TTGCATACCTACCTGGCTGTGCGGGAAACAGAGCCGTCGCTGTATGGTTCTTCCAGCCGTGAAGAACGAGAATTCTTCATGCTGCTGATTGGTGTGAATGGCATCGGGCCGCGTTTGGGGCTGGCCGTATTGTCTGCCCTGACGCCGAATGCCATCCGCCGGGCTGTGTTCAACGAGCAGCCCGAACTGCTGCACCAGGTGCCGGGAGTTGGCAAGACCACCGCACAAAAGATTATCCTGTATCTTAAGAATAAGATCGAAGCGGTGGATGGCCTGGAGAGTATCTCTCGCCTGGACGATCTGGACACCGAGGTGATTGCCGCCTTGACTGCGCTAGGCTACAGCATCGTTGAGGCGCAGGCTGCCCTGCAAAGCATTCCCAAAGATGCGCCGAGAGATGTGGAAGAACGCCTGCGGCTGGCTTTGACGTACTTTTCTTCCTGAGGTTCGGCTGGCCGTTTGATTGGACATTTTTTGGTTATGATGCAATAATGCAAAGAAGCTTTTCTTCATGGATGAACAATGGCTGACCCGCTGCATGTATTGATATTGGAAGATAATGAGGATGATGCGTTCCTGATCACGCATGAGTTGAAGCGCGCCGATTTCAATTTCGATTGGACGCGGGTGGATACCGAAGAGGCTTTTGAAGAGGAGCTAAAAAACACCCCTGACCTGATCCTGGCCGATTTTTCCCTCCCGCAGTACAACGCGCTGGAAGCGCTCAGCCTGTTGAAGAAGACAGGGCTGGATATTCCATTTATTATCATTTCGGGGGCGATTACCGAAGAGACCGCTATTCGCTGTATTAAAGAAGGGGCGACTGACTATCTGCTGAAGGACCGTCTGGCGCGTTTGGGGTCGGCTGTGCAGCAAGCGATGGATGAATACCGCCTGCGACAGGAGAAGCATTTTGCCGAGCAAGCCCTGAGCGAAAGTGAAGCTAAATACCGCAGCCTATTTTTCGAATCGCGCGAGGGGATCTTCACAACCACGCTGGATGGCATAATTACCGAAACTAACCCGGCTTTTGACGAGTTGATTGGCTACAGCCGGGAGGCGATCATCGGAAAGCCCCTGGCGGAATTGTTTGCTGACCAGAGTATGTACAAGCGTTTGCTTGAATTCAGCGAATATGGTTTTGCCCGCAATGTTGAGGTTGACCTGAAACATAAGGACGGGAATATTCTGCATGTCCTGTTTACAGGGTCGGCCATGAAGGGGCAAAAGGGCGAACCGCAGTCCTTTATGGGGATTGCGCGCGACATCACTGAGCGCAAACGCGGCCAGCGGGAAATGGAAGTGATCGTGACCGTCAACGCCGCCTTGCGCACCGCACCCAATCGGAAGATGATGGTGCCGGTCATTGCGGATATCATCCAGGGTATTTCCCAGGCGGAGGGGGTTGCCGTGGTGCTGAATGACCCCGTAACGGGGAAGCGGCAGGTGGAGGCGATTACCGGTAAATGGAGCGATTATTCAGCCCCAGATATCTTGTTGGATGAGGATGTCCTGGCGAAGATCATGGAGAAGGGCACCCCCAAACGATGGGATGACCCCTTCAACCGGTCAGAACTGCATATTCAGATGCCGGACGAGGCCTTCAAGTCGTTGGCCTGTATCCCTATGACCACCACCACCGCACAGGTTGGGTTGATCTGGTATGGGTGCAGTGATCGATGCTCAGATGAAGCTTACCGTTTGGCGCAGGTGGTCAGCAATATTTCGGCTAACGCCATCCACCGTACTACCCTGCACGAGAACAATGTGCGCTCGCTGCAGGAGAGTGAGGCGATGGCCACCATCAGCCGCATCTTGAACCAAAACTTGAATCTGGAAACCATCTTCGAGCAGATTGTCCGGGAAGCGGTAGATATCATCCCAGAGGCTTTCCGTTCGGTAATTCACCTATTTGATGAAAAAAATGAGCGGCTGCATGCTGTCGCACTGGGCTGGAGCCACGACAGCGGCATAGACACAAAGAGCCTGATCAATATCCGGGTCAGTCCGAAAAATGAATTTGATTTTGGGATGTTGGCTGAAGAAGATATCCAGGCCGCCAGCATGCGGGTCGGGCGCGGTGTGGCAGGGATTGTGATCGAGAGCGGCGAGACAGTGATGGTGCGCGATACCAATAATGATCCACGCTATTTGCCGACCAACTCGGGGACACCGATTCGGTCCATCCTGGTATCCCCGATCATGAGCGGTGAGCTTCGGATGGGGACGTTGAGTGTGTTGGGGAAGGATGTTGGCGTATTTACTCCGGCAGATCAGAATCTGGTTGGGCGATTGTGTACCCAGGCCAGCATTGCCATCGAAAATGCGCGCTTGCTGGAAGCTGAACGGCAGCAGCGCAACCTGGCACAGGCACAGGCTGAGATTTCGGCTTTGCTGAACCAATCCCTGGAAATGAATGAGGTGCTGGCTGGCATCCTCAACCATACGATCCGTTTTTTCAAGGCTACCGCGGCCAATATCATGCTGATCGTGGATGACCGCCTGGAGGTGGTCCGGCAGTTGGGGTATGGTCAGGATGAAGAATATGTTGCAAAATTCTCAGTCGGATTGACGGAGTTGAAAGAATCCTATCCATTGTTAGATGAGGCTTACCAAACCGGAGAGAATGTGCAGGTGCCGGATACGCAGACCAATCCCCTCTGGGTCAAAAATGAAAAAATCGATTGGATCCGTTCGTATGTTTGTGTTCCGCTGATCGTCAACGAACGGGTGGTTGGACTGCTGAACCTGGACAGCAATCAGGCGAATGCCTTTGAGGGTCTGGAAATCCAACAGTTAAAAAGCTTTGCAGACTCTGCGGCCGCGGCGGTGGAGAATGCCCGGCTGTACACCGATCTTGAGCAGGCTCTCTCCACCGAGCAGGCCACCCGGTTCCAATTAATCCGCGCCGATAAGCTGGCCGGTATGGGGCGGATGGTCGCCTCTGTGGCACATGAGTTGAATAATCCTCTCCAGACGATCAAGAATTGCTTATTCCTGATCGAGCAATCTTTCTCTGATCCGGATGATATGGACCTGCTGGACCTGGCGATGTCAGAAGTGGAACGGTTGACTTCTATTGTGAACCGTCTGCGGGATGTCTACCGCCCGGTGGGGAATGATGAGTTTGTGATCTCCCCGCTTCGTCCGATGCTGGAAGAGCTTGAAAAGCTGTTGGAAATGCACCTGCGCCGCAACAAAGTAAAATTAAAGATGGATCTGGAAAATGCCGAAGATTTATTTGTCCAGGTGTATCCTGATCAATTGAAGCAAGTTTTCTTGAACTTGAGCTTGAATGCGATTGAAGCGATGCAGCCGGATGGTGGGGTCTTAAAAATTTTTGTGGCGGAAGATCCGGTAAAGCAAACGGTGCAGATTGCATTTTCGGATACCGGCTCAGGGATTCGTGAGGATGAATTGTCGATCATTTTCGATCCATTTTATACGACGAAAGAAACCGGGATGGGCCTGGGATTGTCAATTTGTTATGATATAGTGCATAATCATAATGGATCAATTCAAGTTCAGAATAATCCAAAGAAGGGTGTTACCTTCACAGTATCATTACCTTTGCGCAAATAAGCCCACAATATTATTCAATTCAAAGGCTATTCATAAGTGAGGAGGGCAGGGATGTCCGCAACTATATTAATAGTAGACGATGAAGAAAATCTCCGGCTGACATTGTCCAGAGTGTTGACGAAAGCCGGGTTCACCGTGACGACCGCCGCCAGCGGGGAAGAGGCCTTGCGCCTGCTGCAGGCTGGGGCGTATGAGTTAGCGTTCATTGATTTGATGATGCCGGGGATGGGTGGATTGGCGTTATTGGGAGAACTGCGAAAATTCTACCCGGATATGCCGGTGCTGATCTTGACCGCACATGCCACCCTGGATTCGGCCATTGAAGCCGTGCGCGCAGGCGCCCGCGATTACCTGGTAAAGCCGGCAGACCCGGATAGGATCATTGCTCGGGTGAGAGATATCCTGAAAGAACGCACCCAACCACAGCGCCAGCGTGAAATTCTGTCGCAAATCCAAAGCCTTGTTTCTGAACTCAACCAGTTTAGTCAGCCGGGGGAAGAGCAAAAAGTCAATGCACTGAACATGCTGCCCCCTACCGATCCGGCTCGTTTTTTGCAGCGCGGTCCGTTTTCGCTGGATTTGCATGCCCGGCACTTGATGCAGGACGGCACATACGTCCCGCTCTCACCGGCCAACTTTGATTATATGGTTACGCTTGTGCGGCACGCCCCAAACCCGGTGACCTACGAAGTGTTTGTGCGTGAAGCCCAGGGCTATGAGATGACACGCGCCGAAGCGCGTGAGATGGCCCGCTGGCGAATCCATGAACTGCGCAAGGCGATCGAAGAAGATTCGAAGAACCCGCGCTATATCATCACTGTACGCGGCACAGGTTACCGGTTAGCAATTTAAGGAAACCAAGAATTTCTACTAGATAAATACATGGACAAGTTAAGGGGGATAGTTGCTTTTAATTTAGCAAAAACTAATTTGTAGGCAAAACCCCAACAAATTCAAATTAAAGCCTAATGGAATCGGTAACAATATTGCATACAATGAAGAAGCTAGAAAAATTGCCATAGGGATTCTGATAAAGGTATGTCTACACAATGAAGCGATTAAAAATCTTAATAGTAGAAGACGAAAAAAATTTAGCCCGGACTTTAGCACAGGCATTACGGCTGGGCTCAGAAGGCCGGTATGATGTTGAAGTTACAGGCTCGGCCGAACAGGCACACCCCTTACTCGATGCAAATACATATGATGTGGTCATCAGCGACCTGCGCCTGCCGGGCGAGGATGGATTATCTCTGATTACCCATGCCAAAGAGAATGCACCGGAGACACATACCATTCTGATGACCGGATACGGATCGGATGAGGTTGAAGCCCAGGCTGACAAGATGACCGAAGGCTATCTGACCAAGCCGTTCGATATGCTCGATCTGCTGTTGATGGTGCAGAAGGTTATCAGCCCGGAGCCAAAGACAAACGGGCACGCCATCAAACAAGATGATCTGGAGAAAAATAAAAACCGCCGGATTTTGATCCTGGAAGATGACCTCGGTCTGCGCCGAATTTACACCAAAGCGCTAAAGAAATCCCATTATGATGTCGACGAAGCGCCCAGTTTGCAGGCGGCCCGCAAGCTGTTGAACCGCTTTGACTATGAGATCTTCATTTGCGATATTCATGTCGGGCGCGAGCGCGGCACCGACCTGTTGGAAGAGTTCAAGGAGAAATTTGACCAGGTTGGCACACAAGTTGTAATGTGTTCTGCATACGGACAGTACCGCTATCTGACCGAAGAAATGGGGGCGGACTATTTCCTGGAGAAGCCAATTTCGCTCGGGACACTGCTGACTCTCATCACCCGGCTGATGGATGCCAGCCCGAATGCGGCTGTCGCTTAGCAAAGCGGCGCCTAACAATTTCGCAAAGTTAATCTGACGGTTCTATCATGGAATTTTCACACACAAAAGTTGAATTGAAGGATATAAAAGGGGTGAGGCCTTCAACCCCCCTGGATGGAATTAATTAAATATCATAAATTCTTTGTACGCATTGTACCTGTTTACCGTAGGAGGTAAAACAACATGACTGAAGAGAAATTTCAGCAAGAAGAAATAAGTCGATACCAAAAATATGGTAGATTGGCGACGATGATCGGCTTTGCCATTATGGCATTGTTGGATGTCGCCCTTTGGGTGGTCGATGAAGTACCAGATAATCTGGTGGTTTTGGTTGCCCTGTTACCGATGCTGATTGCCGTTGTTTTGGCATACCAGTACAAAACACAATTGGCTATTTGGCTGTTTGGTGTAACCACCTGGGGCAGTGTCACATACCTGACTCTCACCAATCCACAAAGTTATCAAGAGCCGGCCACCCTGGCTGGACGTATTCTATTCCCTGTTCTCCTTGTGGTGACAATTTCATGGTTATCATTGGAAAAACTCTCGAAACGATTGTCCATCACTGGGATATCTGTGGCGGTAGCCGCGTTTGTTGCTTTCTTTGGTCACCTCAATGACACCGACATTACCCTAAGTTTTGAAAACGATTTAGGAGTTATTCTTACCGGCACCTATCTTCTGGTTATTATAGGTTTTGGGTACTTGATCGTCAGGAATTTTCCTGACATTATCCGTTGGTTCAACAACATATCCCTACGCTATAAGCTGACTGCCTTTGTGCTGCTCTTGCTTGTACCTACGGTTGTTATATCCAGTACTGAAAATATTCGTCAGGCAGGTATTCAGGTTGAAGAGAATGTCCAGAAGATACTTGAAGAGACTGGAATAGGCCTGATTGCCTCGACAGAAATTTGGCTGGAGGAGAATGTCCACTTCTTGGAAGCCATCTCTCAGTTCCCTGGAATTGTCAGTATGGACGCTGACCATCAGAAGCCGGTGCTGGAGGCAGTGGATGTCAATAACCCGCACGTGTTCCTGGTTCAAACTACGGATACACAAGGTATCAACGTGGCCCGAAACGATGATGCCGAACCAAAAGATTACAGCGATCGCGTCTGGGTGCAGGGACCATTGTCCGGTCAAGAACTTACTTTCCAGAGCTTGATCTCCCGTACGATTGGTGAGCCTGCCCTGGCTGTTTCCGTGCCGGTCAGAGAAGAGAGCGGTGCGATTGTCGGTGTTTTGCAGATTGCATTGGAATTTTCTGAGCTGACCAATGCGATTGGTGCAATTGAGATTGGTGAATCTGGTGTAACTTATATTGTGGATGCGAACAATGTTTTGATCGCTCACACCGATCAGACTTACTTTGAAGCTGATGAATTATTTGATTTCAGTGATGACCCTGCAATAGCAGCCTTGCGTGGCGGTGAATCTGGGATCTTCCATTATGTTGATGAGACCGGTGTAGAGAGAATGGCTTACCTTGGTGAGCTTGACAAATATGGTTGGGCCGTGGTTGTCTCTGTTGATGAGGCAGAAATTTCAGCACCAATTGTTGAGTTGAGAAATGGTTCACTTCAGGGCTTACTCTTAATTTTGATCCCTGTGGTCGTACTTGTCTGGTTCATATTGGGAAGAACTGTAAAACCAATTACTGAACTTGCCGAGCTCACTCAACAATATTCTGCTGGTAATTTCAATGTTCGTGCAGATGTAAGATCTGAGGACGAAATTGGCCGTCTCTCTCAAGCTTTCAATCAGATGGCTGAGGAAGTGGGGCATCAAACAATTGCTCTCGCTGAACGTGCTAGAGAGATGGAAGCCTCCCAGCGTGTTACGTTTGCCGCTTCTGAACGTACTACCCCAGACGACTTCCTGGACCTGATGGTGAACCTGATTGTTGACCAATTCGACGTTTACCACAGCCAGATTTACATGATTGACGAAGAACGCAAAAATGCAGTCCTTTCGAAATCCACTGGTTATGCAGGTCGTGTCCTTCTCCAGCGTAAGCACCATATTCCACTCGAACGTGAATCCCTGGTGACTCGCTGTATCCAGACTGGAGAACCGGTGCTGGTGGGTAACACGATTGAGACCGAAGGCTGGTTGGCCAATGACCTTCTGCCCTACACCCAATCCGAGCTGGTAGTTCCGGTGAAGATTGAAGGCGAGGTAATCGGCGCTCTCGACATTCAGTCTCGTGAGCCGAACCGTTTCACTAATGAAACCGTGCCGGTGTTCGAGTCCATGATCGAGCAGGTGGCTTTCCTCTATCAGAACAACGAGCTGCTGGAAAATATTGAATTCGCTCAACAGACCCAGCAAGAATTCGTCAAACAGCTTGAGACAGCCTCTCAGGTGGCCGGTCAGTTGACATCAATTCTCGATCCGACCCAACTGTTGGACCAGGCTGTGTCCATGCTCCAGAGTAACTTCAACTTCTACCACGCCCACATTTACCTGGTGGATGAGACTGACAAGAACCTGGTTGTACAGTCTGGTTCCGGCCATGTCGGCGTGATCTTGAAAGAACGCGGCCACAGCATCCCGGTGGATGCCGAGAAATCCTTTGTGGCAACCGCTTTCCGTGAAAAAATGCCCGTTCGTGTGGCTGATACCACAGCAGATCCGAACTGGTTGCCCAACCCATTGCTGCCGGAAACACGCTCCGAGATGGCGGTACCGCTGATCACCCGCGGTCAGGTCATCGGGGTGCTCGATATCCAGGCGGAAGAAATGAACCGCTTTACGGCGGTTGATGAAGATACCATGCTCACCCTGGCCGGTCAGTTGGCCACTTCGGTGGACACGGCTCGCCTCTTTACTGACGTTGAACATGCCGCTGAACGTGACCGCATGCGCTTCGAGATTGCGGAAGCCTTGGCTGGTAACCCGTCTGAAGATGAGGTTTGGGATGCGTTGATGGAGAAAATGTTGGGCGAAAATGTTTCTGTCAATATGAACAAGGTTGTAACTTTAGAGGGTGGGGAAAAGGCTATGGTCGTGGTGCGATCAGAAAGCACAAATCCTGATCTAAAACCATCTCCGCTTGGTCTTGTCTTCAAATTCTCTGAGAATCCAGCATTCCAGGATTTGAAAGTAGGTGAGTTTATGCTCGTCAATGACCTGGAAACGTATGGAATGGATAAGGAATCTGGTCTTTACCAATATTTGAAAAGCCAGGGAATTGTCAGCTTTGCCACATCCTGGTTAGCAGAATCGGATGATGATCTGGTGGGGCATATCAGCATCAACTCTACAAAACCTGGATACTTTGACTCTGACAAAGCCAGTATGTACCGAACGCTGGTTGAGCAAGGTACCGTTGCCCTCCGTGCGGCCCGCCTGCGCGATCAAGTTGCTACCACCGCTGAACGTGACCGCTATCGCTTTGAACTTGCGGAAGCCCTGGCCGGCAACCCGACTGTGGAAGAAGTTTGGGACATTTTGCTGGAGAAATCGCTGAGTGAGAATGTTTCCGTTGCCCTCAATGTAATTGAACAGCTCCCGGATGGCGATAAGGCGTTGGTTACAGTTCGTTCTGAAACCACGACTTCTGATCTGCCGGCTTCACCAGTTGGTACCTCCTTGAAATTCTCGGAGAATCCCCAGTTTGGCGATGGAAAAGGCGGCGAGTTCACCATCAACAATAATATCCACGAGTCTGAAGAGATGGGGCCTGATACTCCGCTGTATAAATTCTTGAGCAGCCAGGGCATTGTCAGCTTGATGTCCGCACCGTTTGCCACGTCAGAGCATGAAGAATGGCAGGCGCATATGAGCATCAACTGTACAATACCAGGCTACTTTACGGAAGATATGGTCGCTAAGTATAGATCGTTGGTTGAGTTAGGTACGGAAGCCCTCCGCTCAGCCCGTCTGCGAGAACAAAGAGAGGCGGAACGCGAACGTTTCGAGACTTTGGTGAACTACGCGCCGGACGCGATTTTGATGCTCAACTACGAAACCTACATGTGGATGGATGCCAACAAGAACGCTGAAGCCATGTTTGGCATGTCCCGTGAAGAACTGCTCAAGATCGGCCCCGGACATGTCAGCCCTGAATTCCAGCCGGATGGACGCGAGTCCGGTGAAAAAGCGGTCGAATTGATCGGAAACGCTGTGACTGGTGGTGACCTCCAGTTTGAGTGGGTGCATACCGATGCGGCCGGACGGGCTTTCGACTGTGAAATTCGTCTGGCGCTGCTGCCCGGCGATGAGAAAGAGCTGTTGGTGAACATCACCGACATCACCGACCGCAAGCAAGCCCAACAGGCCATCGTGCAGGGCGACAAGCTCAAGAGCGAATTCCTCGCCAATATGAGCCATGAGCTCCGCACCCCGCTCAACTCCATTCTGGGGTACACCGATGTGCTCTTAATGGGGCTGGACGGTGACCTTGAGGAAGATGTCAAGATCGACCTGGAAGCCATCCATGAAAACAGCCAGCACTTACTGCGCCTGATCAATGACATCCTTGACCTGGCAAAGATCGAAGCTGGACGGATGACCTTCAGCCTGGGCGATGTGAATGTGCCCCAGGTGTTGGAAGAGCTGCAGCGCAATAACGCTGGGCTGCTGGTTGGTAAAGATGTTGAATTGGTAGTGGATGTGCCGGAAGGCTTGCCAAATATCGTGGCAGACGAACGCAGAGTGTATCAGGTCATCAATAACCTGGTATCCAATGCCGCCAAATTCACTGAGAAGGGTTCGATTACAATGCGGGCCTTTGAAGCGGATAACGAGATGGTCCTGCAGGTGGAAGATACCGGCATGGGTATTGATAAAGAAAACCTGGATGCCATCTTTGAGGAATTTACGCAAGTAGATACCTCCAGCACCCGCCAGCACGAAGGCACCGGGCTTGGTCTGACGATCACCCGCCGCCTGGTGCACATGCACGGCGGTACCATCGGGGTCGACAGCGAAGCCGGGAAAGGCTCTGTCTTTACCGTCCGCCTGCCAAAGGAAGCGAAAGTAGACCCCGAACTGCTCTCAATGGTAGTTTCGTCGCCCTCTGCCAACGGCAGTGATGGGTCCGACAAAAAGACCAAAGCGAAGAAATAACGAATCGACAACAAAACCAGGAAGGCAGTGGTGAGTGCTTCACTGCTGCCTTCTTATAACCCAAGAAACTAACGTTGCCATGACAAGTTTGTTTGACCGAGTAGAATGTATCGAATGTGGGCATATCCAGGAAGCGCAGTTGTTTCCTGAGGTTTGCCCTGCCTGCGGCAGTGCATGGATGAATGCAATATATTCGCTGGAAGAACTGCCTGCAAATTGGCTGGAGCGGGTCAAAGACCGCCCGACCAATTTGTGGCGCTACCGCGAACTGCTGCCGTTTGACGAGGACATTCAACTGGTTTCAATGGGGGAAGGCTGGACGCCCCTGACACGGGCGGAAGGTTTACAGTCCGAATATGGGCTGCAAGAAGTTTGGATCAAAGATGAACGCCAGCAGCCGACCGGCTCGTTCAAAGACCGGCAGGCCGCCAGCGCCATCACTGCTCTGAAAGCGGATGGCGTGAAAGAATTGGTACTGGCCTCCACCGGCAACGCAGCCGCGGCCTATGCCGCCTTTTGTGCGCGGGCCGGGATCAAGCTGTGGGTCTTTCTCACCAGTATGGTGCCCGCCGAGAAGATGAGGGAACTGGCCTTGT
>Ga0102946_1000776_pt1 | contig 11142 bp, 8 predicted proteins | sample SalPon2A_A_D1_MG_FD_78209 | JGI IMG/M metagenome (GOLD analysis project Ga0102946, IMG submission 78209) | Soil microbial communities from South San Francisco under conditions of wetland restoration - Salt Pond MetaG R2A_A_D1_MG | ecosystem: Environmental > Terrestrial > Soil > Wetlands | place... | reverse complement strand
GACGAATTTAATTTTCTCACCTTTCTTAATAGAACCGTTGATCACTCTAAAATAAGTTTCAACACCTCTAAAAGGGTTATAAACTGAATCAAATATCAAAGCTCTTAAAGGAGCATCCACTTTACCGCTAGGAGCGGGAATACGATTTATGATCGCATCCAGAATTTCTTTAATTCCAAGACCGGTCTTTGCACTGGCAGGAATAACTTCTGAAGGATCACATCCTAAAAGATCTACAATATCGTCAGTTACTTCTTCAGGATTTGCACTTGGCAGATCCACTTTATTCAAAACCGGAATAATTTCCAGGTCGTTTTCAAGAGCAAGGTAAAGATTCGAAATTGTTTGTGCCTGTATACTTTGTGCGGCATCCACAACAAGTAAAGCCCCTTCACAGGCAGCGATAGAACGGGAAACTTCGTAAGAAAAGTCAACGTGACCCGGAGTATCAATAAGATTCAGAACAAATTCTTCCCCTTCATGAATATAGTCCATTTGTATAGCGTGTGATTTAATGGTTATCCCACGCTCACGCTCAAGATCCATGCTATCCAGCAGTTGCTCCTGTTTTTCTCTTTCAGTTACCGCACCGGTATAATCCAGTAAACGATCTGCAAGAGTACTTTTCCCGTGATCAATATGTGCAATTATGCAAAAGTTCCGAATGTTCTTCATCTCCTGATTTCATAACTATTTAAGTTTGCAAATATAGTTTAATTGTATGTCTTCAGAGAATATTTCTAGACCTACTATAATTTCTGATGAGATTATAAGAATTATTCGATCTAATTAATCACTTAAATAAAAATTTTATAAAAGTATTTGTTTAAAATAAAAAAATATCTATACTTTGTTTTAGTCTATTTGTTATTTTTAAAAAGAAATAATCATTTTTACCTACCAATAATTTATGCATGAATCATAAAATAATAGGTGTAGATATAGGTGCTACAAAGATACAGGTTGGTATCGTGGAAAATGGTAAACTAACCAGGGAGATAAAATTTCCTACACTTTCAGGCTCGTCCAAGAAAGATATCATGAGAAATCTTATCGAGGGTATAGAATCTATAGGCACGTTTGATTGTATAGGAATAGGAATTGGAGTTCCGGGACTTATTAATGAAGAAGAAGGAATAGTTTACGACCTTTTAAATATTTCTTCCTGGAAGGAAGTTCATCTAAAGAAACATCTCGAGGATCATTTTAAGATCCCGGTGAAGATCACCAATGATGCAAACATTTTTGCATTGGGACTAAGGACTTTTGGAGAAGGAAGAAAATTTAAAAATTTCGTTGGCATAGCTATGGGTACCGGATTTGGTACCGGGATTATTGCAAATGGAGAGCTATATTCCGGAAACCTTTCCGGTGCCGGAGAATTGGGGAGTATTCCATATTTAGATAAAACTATTGAAGATTACTGCAGCGGTAAATTTTTCAAGGTGGAACATGGTTTAAAAGGAAGCGAGGTTTTCAACTTAGCTGAAAAAGGAAATCAGAAAGCCCAGATGATTATGGAGGAGTATGGGAAGCACCTTGGAGAGGCTATCAAATTAATGCTTTATATACTGGCTCCTGAAGCAATTTTTCTGGGCGGTTCGGTAAGTAAATCCTTTAAATATTTTGAACCTGCACTACGAAAATCCATTGGTAGTTTTCCGTTCAAAAGAATTCTGGATCAGCTAGTCGTAAAAACATCAGATATAGAGAATATTCCTATTTTAGGTGCTGCTGCACTAATTGTTTCAGAAAATAAAAGTTTCATAGAGAAGCATTAAAAAATAATCGAACTTACCTTAAATCCTATTTCAAGCTATTATGGCAAATTCAGTCGCAAAAGAAGGAGTTAAATCTTCAAATATTACCGAAAATACCACCAGGTCCATTATTATTATTGGAGCTTTATTCTTCATTTTCGGATTTGTAACCTGGCTAAACTCCCTGTTGATCCCATATCTTGAGATCGCATGTGAATTAACCAAATTCCAGTCTTTCTTTGTAACCTTTGCCTTTTATATCGCTTATGTGGTGATGGCGCCAATTTCTACTAAAACCCTTAACAAACTGGGCTTTAAGAAGGGAATGTCGGTTGCGCTGATCATTATGGCTTTTGGAGCTTTGTTATTTATCCCTGCCGCAATTACCAGGACCTATTTCCTTTTCCTTACCGGATTATTTATAATGGGAAGCGGACTTGCGATCCTGCAAACTGCCTCCAATCCATATGTAACTATAGTTGGCCCTGCAGAAAGTGCTGCCAAACGAATTAGTATCATGGGAATTTGTAATAAGCTTGCCGGAGCTATTGCACCTATCCTGATAGGTTTCTTTTTACAACTTGAAAAGGCAGATGAATTACAATCTGAAATTGCAAATCTAACTTCAGCTGAAAGGATCAATGAATTAAACGAAATGGCCCTACGGGTTATCCCGCCTTATATAGGGATCATTGTTGTTCTATTGCTTCTTGCCCTATGGGTCTATAAATCGAGCTTACCTGAAGTAGATACAGATGAAGAAGATGAAAGCCTTTCCTCAATAAATGCAGGGAAGAACAGTGTCTTTGATTTCCCTCATGTGATCCTAGGTGTGATCACTTTATTCATTTATGTAGGGGTTGAGGTTATTGCCGCAGACAGTATCATTAGTTATGGTGCCTCACAGGGAATCGCCCTTACAACAGCAAAATATTTTGCAACAGGTACTATGGTTTCCATGGTAGTAGGGTACATTATAGGTATAGTAACTATTCCTAAATATATAAAGCAGGAAAATGCGTTGCGGGTTTCAGCGGTAGTGGGAGTTGTTTTCTCTCTTCTCGCAATTTTTACAAGCGGATACGTTTCCCTGGCCTTTATTGCATTGCTAGGACTGGCAAACGCCTTAATGTGGCCGGCTATATGGCCGTTAGCTTTAGCCGATGTTGGAAGATTTACAAAAGCGGCCTCTTCTTTACTGGTGATGGGAATTGCCGGTGGAGCTATTATACCTCTGGTTTATGGAGCATTGGCTGAAAACTGGAATCCGCAAGATGCTTACTGGGTGATGATCCCATGTTATTTGTTCATTCTTTATTTCGCAGTTTCAGGCTATAAAATTAGAAAATCATGAGACCGTATATCTTATCAGAAAGCAACTGGAAATCTATTAAAGAGGAGAAAACCGAAGTAGCCGTTTTGACCTGGGGTGCTACTGAAGCTCATAATTACCATTTGCCTTACGGTACAGATAATTATCAAATTGAAGCTATCGCTGCGGAAGCCGGTAAGATAGCATGGGATAAAGGAGCAAAACTTAAAATTCTACCTAATATTCCATTTGGAGTAAATACAGGCCAGGCAGATATCAGGCTGGATATAAATTTGAATCCCAGCACCCAACTGGTTATCCTAGATGATATTATTGAAGTTCTAAACCGTCAGAATATCTATAAACTGATCTTATTGAACGGTCACGGTGGAAATACATTTAAACCAATTTTAAGGGAACTTGGATTAAAATATCCAAAAATGCTTCTTATTTCTTCCAATTTTTTCGACGTAGTGAATAAATATGAATTCTTCGAAGAAAAAGGAGATCATGCAGATGAAATGGAAACAAGCCTGATGCTACACCTAAAATCTGAACTTGTTTCAGATCTTAAAGAGGCTGGGGATGGTAAAGAAAGAAAATCCAAGATAACCGGGATTCGCGAAGGCTGGGCCTGGTCTGAAAGGCAATGGTCTATGGTAACTGCAGATACCGGTATTGGTGACCCGCAGAAAGCAACTAAAGATAAAGGAGAGAGATTTTTTATTGCGGTTACACAAAAACTGGCAAATCTAATAGTGGAAGTCTCAGAAGTTGAGATCGATAATAGATACGAATAGATCAAAAATTAATAGTCATAAAAAACCTCGCAAAATGAATTCAAAACTTATAAAATACCTGACATTTTCCAGTTTAATTCTTGTGCTTAATTTTTCTTATGGTATGCAGTACCAACCGGATCCAAAGGATATAGATTCTGAAATGCCAGCAATTATCCCTACACCTCAAAATATTGTTTGGGGTTCAGGATCTTATATTCTTCCGGTCAAAAATACTATTTGTCACAATGCAGAAAGTAAAAACTCAGTCCCTTGGGTTGAAAAATTGCTTGATGCTGCCGGTAAAAAAGCAGATTTTACCGAAGCTGAAAATTGTGGAAATTGGAAATTGAACATAGACCCGGAATTAGAAGACGAATTAGGTAAGGAAGGGTATACTCTTAAGATCGACGATTCTGGTGTGAATATCAAAAGTGCTGCTAAGGAAGGGATGTTCTATGGTATACAAACCTTAAGACAGTTTTTTCCTGCCGGTATTGAGACAGGAGCTATGAATTCAGATATTAAATTAAGACATGTGGAGATCACAGATAAACCTCAATTTTCATGGAGAGGTAGTATGCTGGATATCGCCAGAAGTTTCCTTACAAAAGAATACATCAAAAAGCATATAGATAGAATGTCCCTGTACAAGCTTAATCGCCTTCACCTGCATTTAAGTGATGACCAGGGTTGGAGAATTGAGATCAAAGGATATCCAAAACTCACAGAAGTAGGAGGGAAGAGTGCTGTAAAAAACGGAAGATCAGGATATCTTACTCAGGAGGAATATTTGGACTTACAGGAATATGCTGCAAAACGTAATATTGTAATTATTCCTGAGATAGATATGCCAGGTCATGTTTATGCCGCTTTGGTTTCCTATCCCGAACTTAATTGTGAAAACAATGAAAATATTGATCCTCAGCGTGCCTTACCACCAGACCTATATGATGGTTACAATGTGGGGTGGACGAGACTTTGCCTTGAGGATGATTCAACTTACGATTTTGTAGATGCTATAGTTAAGGAAATGGCTGAGATCACTACAGGAGACTGGATACATATAGGTGGAGATGAAATAGAAGATCCCTTATATGAGGAATTTATACAAAAAGCAGATGCTATAGTTAGCAAATATAATAAGACGACTATTGGCTGGGAAGAAAGTGCAAAGGCAGATCTAAGTGATGAATTTATTGTTCAGCGCTGGAATGGTCAAACTAAAATTGCCGAAGGTCAGAAGATCATAGATTCTTTCTGTAAATTCTTCTATCTGGATCATGGAAATGTTACCGACCAGGAGAACACTTACAAATGGTGTAGAGAAGATGGTGTTTCTCTGGAAACGGTTTATAGCTATAGTACAGAAGATGAAAGAGTGATTGGAGTCGAAGCCCCGGTATGGAGTGAATTAGTGATAAGTGACGATCGCGCGGATGATCGTTTATGGCCAAGAAGTATTGCTTTAGCTGAAGTTGGCTGGACAAAATCTTCTGGCAGGGATTTTCAGGATTTTGTGAAAAGACTGGCTGAACATGGAGAAAGATTAAGTAACCTGGGAATAGAATATTTTAAAAGTCCGGAAGTGGCTTGGAAGATCCCGAACGAAAAGGGAGTGTTTTCTGAAAAGCTTTCGAAAAAATGAATAAATGAGTAATAAAAGTCCTGATACAGAGAAAGCTTCCAATTATGATCATCTGGAAAAGATGAACACGTTGGAAATACTTTCCAGTATCAATAAAGAAGACCAAACCATCGCCGGAAATGTAAAAAAAGAGATCGTTTCTATAGAAAAACTGGTAGATGTGATCGTGCCAAAAGTTGAGTCTGGAGGAAGATTATTTTATATAGGTGCAGGTACCAGTGGCAGGCTGGGTGTATTAGATGCCTCTGAATGTCCGCCAACTTTTGGAGTAAGTCCGGGTATAGTGATTGGCCTTATTGCCGGTGGAGATACTGCCTTAAGAAATGCGGTTGAAAATGCTGAGGATGATACCAAACAAGCCTGGAAAGACCTGCAGGAGTATGATATTTCAGATAAAGATGTGCTCGTTGGAATTGCCGCTTCTGGAACAACCCCTTATGTAATTGGAGGGATCAGGGACGCAAGAAAAAATGGAATTACCACCGGTTGCGTGACATGTAGTTCCGGCAGTCCATTGGCTCAGGCATCAGAATATCCTATCCAGGTGGTAACCGGTCCCGAATTTGTTACGGGAAGTACCCGTATGAAAGCCGGAACTGCTCAGAAGCTGGTCCTTAATATGATCTCGACCTCTGTGATGATAAAACTGGGGAGAGTCAAAGGAAATAAAATGGTAGACATGCAGCTTTCTAATGATAAGCTCGTGGGACGTGGGATAAGAATGATCATGGAGGAACTGGGAGTTGGTGAAGAAAAAGCTGCGCAAATGCTTAAAGAATTTGGCAGTGTACGCAGCGTAATTTTAAATGAGCAAAAGGGGAAATAGTTTTCTTTTACAGACTTCATCCGGAACTTGTTTAGCATCATTTTTCATGATAGAATATGATCCTAAAAGATCACGAATTAAAATCTGCAATTCAAATGAACAGATGTATTCTTCTTGTTTTCGGACTTATTTTTTCAGGATCTATTCTGACTTCTCAAAATAACCCCAGAACCTATGTCGCCTATAAAACTACAGATTCAATACATATAGATGGCGTAGCCGATGAATACTCCTGGAAAAGTGTAGATTTTAGTGAAGATTTTATTGATATAGAAGGCTCAAAAAAACCAAAGTATAAGTCTAATGTGAAAATGCTTTGGGATAGCACTTATCTGTATTTCTATGCTAAAATGGAAGAGCCTCATATCTGGGCCACCTTAAAAAAAAGAGATACTGTAATTTTCTACAATAACGATTTCGAAATCTTTATAGACCCTGATGGGGATTCCTATAATTATATGGAGTTTGAGATGAACGCCTTAAATACTATATGGGATCTTTTTATAGTAAAACCTTACCGTGAACCATCACCAATTATTGATAATTGGAATATCAATGGCCTTTTGTCTGCTGTTTATATTGAAGGTACTCTAAACGATCCTTCAGATCAGGATAAATTTTGGAGTGTGGAAGTGGCAATACCATGGGATGTTCTGGAAGAAGCAAATATCTATGGGAACGGTCATGAAAACAATTTTTGGCGGATCAATTTTTCAAGAGTCAACTGGGATTATGAGCTTCAGGATCAAACTTATTCCAGGAAAAAAGATGATGAAGGGAATTTCTTGCCAGAGTACAACTGGGTTTGGTCACCGCAAGGAGTTGTTAATATGCACCAACCCGAACATTGGGGCTATGTTTACTTTTCTTCAGAAAGCCCTGGAAGTAAGTTTGAATTTCAAATTCCGGAAGATGAAAAGATTAAGTGGAAGTTGTTTGAACTTTATAGAAAGCAAAAGGAATATAAAAAGGAAAATGGGGAATGGGCTCTGGATCTGGCGAAGATCAAGGATAAGAATTTTTTTATGGATGGTAAACTCCTTGAACCTGAATTTCAAAATCATCTTTCAGGTTGGAATATCTTAATAAAGAGTCCGGTAACCGGAAAATCTTACATTATAACACAAGACGGCAAATTCTTAAAAATCTAAACTGCACATTATGAAATTCTCTCAATTTTTTATCCTGGTTTTTTCTTTTTTTCTAGCTTCATGTGCAGATAAATCTGATAACCAAAAAGAAAATTTAGAACTGGCTTTAAATCAGGATCACGAAAAAGATAGTTTTAAATACTGGGTTTGGACGGGAGCAAATAATGAAAGGGCAGATTCCTCTTATACCTCAGAGTTCAAAAAATATAGTGAAAATGGTATTGATGCGGTATTGATAAATACAAACACAGATCCTGAATTACTATCCAGGGTAGCTCCTTTAGCCAGAAGGGAAGGTCTGGAAGTTCATGCCTGGATCATGGCAATGAACCGTCCTGGCGACAGTATAGCCTTGCAGCATCCAGAATGGTATGCTGTAAGCCGGGATGGGAAATCTACCTATGATAACAGGCCATATGTAGATTATTACCAATGGTTATGCCCCACCCGAAAGGAGTCTCGCAATCATGTTTTAAATTTAGTGGAAGGACTTTCAAAAGTAGAGGGAGTAGCCAGTGTACATCTGGATTATATTAGATTGCCTGATATTTTTCTTCCCGTTGGCCTATTGCCTAAATATGATCTTGAGCAGGAAGAGGAACTTCCGCAATTCGATTTTTGTTATTGTGATATATGCGTTTCAGAATTTGAAAAGGTCCATCATAAGGATCCAAGAGAAATTGACAATCCTGCTTTGGATATTGAATGGAAACAATTCCGATTAAATAAAATAAAGGAAGTTGTTGATGATTCTTACAAAATCGTACATGATAACGGAAAAATTTTAACCGCTGCCGTTTTTCCATATCCTGAGATGGCAGACCATATGGTTAGACAACGTTGGGACAAGTGGAATATAGATGTGGTCTTACCTATGATCTATCATAACTTCTATAATGAAGAGCTTGACTGGATAGGTTTTGCTACACGGCAGGGTGTTAACGACCTTGAAGATAAAAATACTGAACTTCATACAGGAGTATATATACCTGCCATGACAGGAGCAGAACTTCAGGAAGCTATAAAACAAGCAAAGGATAATGGTGCCAGTGGTATTTCATTTTTCGATGGAGGAGCCCTAAAACCCGAGCATCTTCAAGCCATAAGAAATGCCCAGTAAAATACTCTGGTCAATATTTTCAAAATTCTTTTAACTTTTTAAAAGAGATCTTAGACATTAAATATTGAGCATTAGATTTATTTTATTTATCTAATATAAGTTTTATAAAAAATTTGAATAAGTATGCTTTTATTAGTATAATTTTTTAAATTTACTTAGGTGTTTTGTATTTTGAACTCATATTGAGTACTTTAATTATAAAAAATTAACATTGAATATTAACAAAACTTAAATGTCTGTTTAAACTTTTAGAGCGGAAGTAGATCGCTCAGATTTATTCACTAAAACCAAAACCAATGATCAAAAAATTACCTTGCATGTTGGCTGCGATGTTTTTATTTTTTCAAAGCATCGTTGCCCAGGAACAGGTCATAACTGGAAATGTTATTGACGGGGAAACAGGTATGCCCCTCATGGGTGTAACTATTGTTGAAAAAGGAACCAACAAGGGTACAACCACAGATTTTGATGGTAACTATTCTATTGAGGCTTCACCAGACGCTATCCTTTCTTTTTCTATGATAGGCTATGGCAAGCAGGATATTCCTCTAGAAGGAAAAACAACTTTAGATGTAGTTATGTCTGTAGATGCAGAATCCCTCGACGAGGTGGTCGTTACTTCCCTTGGATTAACCAGGGAGAAAAAATCCCTTGGATATGCGGTTACCGAACTGCAATCTGAAGAGGTAAATGAGGTAAAAGATTATAACGTTGCTAACTCACTTGTTGGTAAAGTGCCTGGATTAGTAGTGAATCAGTCCAGCGGCGTTGGATCTGGCTCTAGAATTACAATTAGAGGTAATAATTCCATTACAGGAAGAAACCAGGCTTTAATAGTGGTAGATGGTATACCAATTAATGATCAGGGAATTGAAACTGGAGGTAGTATTTTCAATAGTACAGTTTCTGGAGGAGGAATTACCGATATTAACCCTTCTGATATTGAATCCATCTCGGTTCTAAAAGGGCCTAACGCAGCTGCACTGTATGGGTCCAGAGCTGCAACCGGGGTAATTCTTATCACTACCAAAAAGGGTAAAATGGGAAGAGGACTTGGTATCTCCTTTAATTCGAATGTTACTTTTGAAAATCCAATGTTTTTACCAGAATTCCAGAACCAATACGGGCAGGGAAGCAATGGTGCTTATTATGCCGATCTGGAGAATTTTGGAGGATCTTCCTGGGGACCTAGATTTGACGGTTCAAACCAGCTTTACTATACAGGGGAACAGAGACCTTACTCTGCACAGCCAGATAACGTAGATAATTTCTTTGAAACAGGATTGCAATCTATTAATACAACCGCCTTAGAAAAAGGGGGTGAAAATTTTAGCACTCGTTTTTCTTATACTAATAACAATACGAGTGCTGTAATTCCTAACTCAGACCTACAAAGCCATAACTTCAACTTAAGAGGTTTGGTAGATCTGTCTGATAAACTCCATATTGACAGTAAAGCTACATTCTTTACACAAGATGTAGATAACAGACTAAACTTAGGAACTGAAGGTGTTTTAGCTTATGTATACACAATGCCAAGAAATGTAAGAATAGGCGACCTTAAAAAATATAAACCTTCACTTTGGGATGATCCCGGTATGTTTGGTGATGAATATGCCGCTATTAGTTATGCCGGACAAAACAAAAGTATTGGTAATCCTTATTGGATGCTGAATGAGGATATGAACGATGAAAGGAGAGATAGATTCTTCGGATTTACGAAAGTGACTTATGATTTCAATGACTGGCTTTCAATTTTTGGAAGATTAGGAGGAGATGTAACCAATTATAGAACAGAATATGTTCAAAATTATGGTCACCATTTCTTCTACACAGGTAGACTTAACTACGGAACTTTTAAAAATACTGAAATAATTGGCGATTTTCTTTTATCTGCGAACAGGGACTTAAGCGATAAGCTTAACCTGGCTGTTAATCTTGGTGGAAGTTTACAGAAGAATACTTCTGAAGGAGTCATTGTTAGAGGTCAGGATTTCCGCTTACCCTCAAGAGTGTTCCTGAATAATACAAATATTCAAACCAGTACTCATAATCCTTTACAGATCAAAAAAACGAATTCTTTATATGGTCAGCTTAACTTTTCCTATGATGATTTCGTTTATCTGGATCTTACTGGTAGAAACGACTGGTCTTCTACACTTGCAGAAGATAATCGTTCTTACTTCTATCCATCAGCGAGTTTATCTCTTTTAGTAGATCGTTTTATAGATCCTGATAAGGAGTTTCTAAATATGCTTAAAATTAGAGGTAGTTGGGCAGATGTTGGTAATGATACGGGACCTTACCAATTATACCAGACCTTTAGTGTGCCTACCCAAGGTTATCTTGGTTTAACAGTTCTAAATGGTCCTTCAACCAGGCTTAATCCAGATCTTAAACCTGAAAGCATTCAGTCAACTTAATTTGTTGTAGAATTTAATATGCTGGCAAGCAGATTATATGGAGAATTCTCAATATACCGTATTAAAACTACAGATATGATCTTTAATGTTCCTGTTCCACCAGGTACTGGATATCAATTCTTC
>Ga0102946_1000775_pt1 | contig 11154 bp, 8 predicted proteins | sample SalPon2A_A_D1_MG_FD_78209 | JGI IMG/M metagenome (GOLD analysis project Ga0102946, IMG submission 78209) | Soil microbial communities from South San Francisco under conditions of wetland restoration - Salt Pond MetaG R2A_A_D1_MG | ecosystem: Environmental > Terrestrial > Soil > Wetlands | place... | reverse complement strand
TCGACCTCGACGACGCCGTTTCCGTGATCCGCGGATTCGCCATGGACGCACCCCGCGCGGCGAACTCGGGCCACCAGGGCACCGCCATGGCACTGGCACCGTTGGCGCACGTCCTGTACAGCCGGGTCATGAAGCACGACCCGAACGACCCGAAATGGGTGGATCGCGACCGCTTCATCCTGTCGGCCGGGCACGCGTCGATCCTGCAGTACTCGATGCTCTACCTCACCGGGTATGGACTGGAACTCGACGACCTTCGTGACTTCCGCCAGTGGGAGTCGTCCACGCCCGGGCACCCCGAGGCCGGCCACACCGTCGGCGTCGAGGTCACGACCGGACCGTTGGGCCAGGGCCTGGCCAACGCGGTCGGCATGGCCATCGCGGAACGGCACCTGCGGGCGCGGTTCGGCGCCGACGCCATCGACCACCACATCTGGGCGATCGCCGGTGACGGCTGCATGATGGAGGGAGTCAGCCACGAGGCCGGTGGGTTGGCGGGCAACCTCGCGTTGGGCAACCTCACCGTCGTGTTCGACAGCAACCACATCACCATCGACGGGGACACCTCGCTGGCCACCCGTGAGGACGTCGGGGCACGGTTCGCCGCCTACGGCTGGGACGTCGTCGAGCTGGGTGACATCGGGGACGACGCCGACGCGCTGGAAGCAGCGCTGCGGGCCTCCCGGGAGGTCACCGACAAGCCATCGCTGTTGGTGCTTCGGACCCACATCGGCACCCCGTCGCCCGACCACACCGACGACCACTCCGCCCATGGGCTGGCCTTCGACCACGACGACATCACGCGCACGAAGGAGGTCATGGGGATCCCGGACGAACCGTTCTGGGCCCCCGAGGACCTGGTCGCCGCCTACCGGTCCCACGCTGCCGAGCGTGGCGCCGAGGCCCGCGCCGAGTGGACCGAGCGCACCGCCGAGATCGTCACCGACCCGGCCTGGATCGCCGCCTGGGACCAGACCGGCCTGGACGGCTGGGAGGATGCACTGCCCACGTGGGAGGTCGGCGAGGAGTTGGCCACGCGGCAGGCCATCCAGAAGGTGCTGGACGCGACCGTCGACCTGGTCCCGACGATGCTGTCGGGATCGGCCGACCTGACCGGTTCCACCGGCACCGGACTGGAAGGTGCCGGCATCCACACGGCCGACAACCCGGATGGTCGCCAGTTCCACTTCGGCATCCGCGAGCACGGCATGGGATCTGCCCTGGTCGGCATGGCCCGCCACGGCGGCGTGGTGCCCCTGGGCGGAACCTTCTTCACCTTCCTGGACTACATGCGGCCACCAGTGCGCCTGGCATCGATGTCCAACGCCAAGTGCGTGTTCGTCTGGACGCACGACTCGGTCGGCGTGGGCGAGGACGGCCCCACCCACCAACCCGTCGAGCACCTGTCCAGCCTGCGGGGCATGCCGGGACTGCAGGTGATCCGTCCGGCCGATGCCAACGAGGTCGCCGAGGCCTTCCGGATCGCGCTCGGCACCGACGGACCGACCGCACTGGTGCTGACACGCCAGGGCGTCACCGTGACGACCGACGGGTCTGCCGTCCAGACCGGTGCCGGCGTCGTGCGCGACACCGATGGTCCCGCCGACGTCGTGCTGCTGGGCACCGGGTCGGAGGTGTCGCTGTGCGTGGAGGCTGCCGAGGTGCTGGCCGCCGACGACATCGCCGCGCGGGTCGTGTCGATGCCGTCGTGGGACCGCTTCGCGGCGCAGTCCAACGAGGTCCAGCGCGCGGTGTTGCCCGACGACGTGCCGGTGCTGTCGGTCGAGGCGGCGGCCACCTTCGGGTGGGCGGCATGGGCCGACGACTCGATCGGGATCGACCGCTTCGGCGAGTCGGCACCGGGGGCCGAGGCCCTGGAGCGTCTCGGGATCAACGTCGACAACGTCGTGGCCCACGCCCGCGACCTCATCGCCTGACGCCGACGAGTCGTGCTGTGGGAACGTCCTCCGCGCGCTGCCACGCTGTCACTGCGGTGGCGACGCCTGGAGGTGCTCAGTGGCGGACCCTCTCATCTGCGACCGTTCCTCGAACTCGAAGGTCGAGCCACGGTCGAGGAGCATGGGCAGGTCGCGGACCTGCCTCGGCGAAGGTGGCGAGATCGGCTGCGGATACCGGAGGGTGGGGACACCGCAGATTCCGTCGAGAGTTGGCAGCTCTCGAATCAGTGCCGATGCGTGGGAGGCGTCCGGCGTTCATGGACGGTTCCTCCACCGGTGCGGTCAGCGTCGGGCTTTCGTGCGGCGGGCCGGTGTGCCCCCATGGTTGCGCTGAGTCGGGCGCCGAGCATGGCACCCGCGGTCAGAGTCGACACAGGCAGTGCGATGATGGTGGCCCAGACCATGGACAGTCGTTCCCATGGGAACACCCGTACGCCCAGGGCAACCGCCAGAGCGGAACCCGCGAGGAAACCGAACGCGGCGGCGAGCCCGGTCCAGGAGCCGATGGCCGCGGCGTCGTGGTCCACTCCGAGACGTTTCGCCAGGCGCCAGGTCGACACCGCGGCGACCACGCCGACCTCTGCCATGAACACGATCGTGAAGTACCCGTGGACGTCCATGGGCATCCAGGCTGGCAGGTCGTCGAGCAACAACTGGGTCAGGTCGGTCGGGGCGGCGGTCACGACCACCATGCCGCCGAAGGCCAGCGCGCCGGTCCGGGCTGCCGGTGCGAAGGGCGCGCGGAAGATCCAGGCGAGCGCAGCTCCCCACGCTGCTCCGCCGACGAACGGCGGGGCGAGCACGGTCACCAACCCCAGGACGACGAACCACGCCGTCAACGGTCGCCCGGCCCCACCGCCCGGCGTCGCGAACCCCATCTGGGACAGGCCCAGGCCCGCTGCCAGGAACAGCAACGACGTCGCTCCACCGATCGTCAGGGTGGTCGCGATGGCGGTGGCGATGATGCGACGCGTGGCCGAGTCGTGCAGACCGGGCTGCCCGGACATGGTGGGGACGGCTCGTTCCCCGGTCCTCACCGGTCCGCTGCCCGCGAAGGGCTCGCCATGCGCGATGAGGGGCGCCGCTTCGCGGTTGCCGAGCCCAGCGGCTGGTTCAAGCCAGCCCGCGCGGCCACCGTCTCCGCGGACGCCCTCTCTGGGGGCGCCGTCCCCGGGGGCGGCGTCGCCCGGGGCTGCTGACCCATCGGGAGCGAGCAGACCAGGGACAGCCAGGCCAAGAGCACCACGAGGTGGACGCCTCCGAAGACGCCCGAAGGAGTCACGCCACTGCCCGCCAGGTAGAACTGGAAGAGCATGGTTGCGGTCACGCCCAGGGCCGCGAGCCCCGCGAGGACTCGCCGCCATGCCGGGCCGCGTGCCGAGATCGCGAACGCGCCACACAGGCCGATCAACACCACGCTGATCGCCCCCCAACCCTCGCCCGTGTCGACCAAGGTCCCGATGAAGTCCTCGGCGACGACGGCTGGGCCCACGATCAGCAACAGCGGCGACCACACGACCAGCGGGACCCGGCGCATCGAATCCCGGCGTCGCTGCCAGTCCACCCCGATCAGCGCCCCCACGACTGCAGCCGGCAGCAGCGTGGCCAGGAACGTTCCTGACCACGTGTAGCCGGGCCAGTCTCCGAACTCCATGGCGAGGTGGGACATCCACGCTCGCAGTGACGTTGCCCACGCGAGCCCGATGGCGGCGCCGATCCCGGCAGCACGTACGAGATCCCGGCTCATCGACCATCCCGACGCGACATCCTGTCCACGGCTCCCATCATCTGTCGCGTGCGTGGTCATGACGTACCCCCGTCGAGGTCGGAGTCGCGCAGATGCACCGTGCCCGCGGCGCCGTCCACCGTGACCATCTGTCCCTGCGAGACCCGAGTGGAGATGTCGCCCAGGCCCAGAACCGCGGGGACACCGTGTTCGCGGGCCATGATGGCGGTGTGGGACAGGGCTCCGCCGGTGTCGGACAGCAGGGCGGCCACGGTCGGGAAGACCACCGACCACGTCGGAGAGGCGGTGCGGCACACGAGGAAGTCGCCCGGCCGGAGTCCGGCGAGGTCGGCTGGTCCGGTCACCAGGCGAACCGGGCCCGTGGCGCGTCCGGTGGCAGCCGCCACGCCCGTGAGGGCCGTCCCCGTCGTCGGCGTGACCTGGCCCTGGGCGGCAGAACGGAGCGCGGCACGATGCACCAGTCGTGCCTGCGGCGGCAACAGTTCGATCGGGGGCGGCTCGGATGGGGGGCCTCCCAGCGACACTGGTGGTGGGTTCGCGATTGCGTGGGCGCGTTGTCGTCGTGCCTCGGCGCCCGACGCACGCAGGTCTGTCTCGCACAGCAGCGCCTCGCGCACTGTCGGGACCGCCAGGTTGAACACGTCGTCGGGTCGGTCGAGCTGATCGCGTCGGGCCAGCCGGGCACCGAACTCCAGGGCGAGGTAGCGCAGCAGTGCAAGCTGCACCGACGTCGTCTCCCACACCCGATCCTCGCGGATTGGGTAGGCGGTGCGTGCGCGCCGCAGGGCTCGGTCGAAGTCGGCGACCGCGTCGTCGCCAGTGTCCGCAAGCAGATCGCGGGCGCGCTGCTCGGCGATCTGGCGACGGCGGTCGACCTCTTGACGACGCGTCGCCCCGTCATGATCGGGCCCGAGCCTGCGAGCGACCTGGGCCAGCAGCAGCTCGGGACGCTCGGCGAGGGTGGGCTCGACCACGTCGTACGTCGGGGCGCGGTGACCGATCCGGCGGACGACGGCGTCGAAGGCGGTCGCGAACCCCTCGTCAATCTCGGCGAGTTCGCGTGGGTCGAGATCTGTTCCGGCGTGCTCCAGGGCCGATTCCAGCGCGGGGAGGGATCGGGCCCGCTCGGCCAACTGGTCGATCAGGCTGCTGGGTTCGGTGGATCGTTGCGACAGGCCGTCCAGCAGCACGAGGCAGTCGCTTCGTTCCCACCCGAGCAGGTCGGCGCACGAGGCGAAGAACTCCTCGAGGATGACGAAGGCGGCCTGCATCAGTTGCAGGTGGGGCCAGCCGGCCTCGGAGATGACGTCGAGGCGGTGATCCAACTCCGCGACCAGTTTGGCGTCGTCGATCCCGGCGAGGTCGAGGTCCAGGGCGCGGTCGATGTCGACGGCCAGTTCGTCGCGAGTGGCGGGCCAGGTGGCCAGGATCCGCATCGACTCGTCCTGGTCGACGACCCGACGGGCAGTGGCAGCCCGGGACCGAAGCCTCGGATGCAGGCGCAGCATCAGCCGGAGCATCCAGCGGGGCGGCGCCCCCGGCGAGGTGTCCCGAGTCGCCGTGGGCGGTCCGACCAGCGGGACGGGGCGGTGGTAGTACCAGCCGGCCACCTGGACTTGCTCCACGCCCTGCAGGAGGATCCCGAACTCGGCGAACAGGCGGGGGAACTGGTCGAGAATCTGGCGCTGCTTGAGCTCCAGTCCGAAACGGGACACCGGGATGGGCTCGTGGAACGGGTCACGGCTCCAGTGGCCGGGTGGCGGGGGCTCGTCGTGACTCGCCGGCATGGACAGAACCTCGGCCTGTGGTGGGCCGGTGATCGGACGGGCCTGCAACACGTGCAGCTTCTGATCGCGTCCAAGCGCCCACTCCACGTCCTGCGGTCCACCCAGTTCTCGGGCGATGTCCCGCGCGAGCGCCGCGACATCGGCGACCTGTGTGTCATCGAGGACCGGGTCGGACGGGCGGACGCGATCGTCGCGGCGCACGGTTCCGTCGAGGGCGACGCGCCACCGCTGGGGGTCGGCCGCCCCCGCGGTCAGGGACTCGGACGTGCCCACGACTGCCTCGACCACCACCTCGTCGGTCCCGGTCACCGGGTCGCGGGTCATGGCCACCCCGGCCGCGACAGCGTCCGCCATCGTCTGGATGAGCACCGCGACCCTGCCTTCGGGCCGGCCGCCGGAGTCCTTCACTTGCCGCGGTTCATCGAGGCCGACGGTTCGCTCGGACGCCAGGGCCACCGCAACGGCGTCCAGGAGTCCGGCCTGCTCGACGCGCAGGGTCGTCGTGAACTGCCCCGCCATCGACCGTCCAGGACCGTCCTCGTCGAGCGCCGACGAGCGCACGGCCCACGGGGGCGGCAGTCGCCCGGCCAGCCCCGCAACGGCCCGTCGGATCTCGGGGGTGACCTCCCCTGCAACGGTCAGGTCGATCGGGACCACGACGGCATCCGGCACGCGGAACCCGGCAGCGCGCAGAACGGCCAACGTGGCCGCCTTCGGCCCCACGCGGGCCTGGTTCCGCGCGGCCCAGTCGTCCAGACCGTCCAGCCTGCCCGTCATCGGTCGTGCTCGTCAGCGTGATCATCTCCATCGGATCGGGCCGTTCCGGCCGCCTCGACGTCGGCCTGGCCGAGGTCATGCAGGAGCGAGTCGACCTGGCGCACGATCGTTGCGGTGGCCGTCGCCTCATCGAGCCCGAAGCGGCCACGCAGGAACAGGTAGGTGATCGACGACGTCAGTTGGCGCAGGAGCGCGAAGTCGGCCCGGGCCCGGCTCGGGTCGAGGTGGGGGAACCGGTCACGGAACAAGTTCCAGTGGCGGTCGTCGCGGGGATGGCGTGTCCCTTCCCCTGCCAGGAAGTCGTCGCCTTCCATGCTGGCGAGGATGACGCCGCGCATGATCGCGAAGTGCTCTTCCACCCAGGCGAAGTGGTCCGGCATCGCGGCGATCCACTGGTCGAGGGTCTCCGCGGCCTCGTAGGACTCCTGCTGGATCTCCGGCATGACGTGACGCACCGTCTCGCGCAGGAGGTCCTCGCGGGTCGAGAAGTAGCGATAGACCGTGCGGCGCGTCACCTCGGCGCGATCGGCCACTTCACCGGTCGTGAAGTCCCGCCCGCGACGGTCCAGGAACAGCCGGGTGGACGCCTCGAGGATCGCGCTGCGGGTGGCGGCGCGGTGACGAGCAGCGGAAGCGGAGCCGGGAGGGGTGGTCGTCATGATGCTGGCAGTGTGGTCGGGTCCGGGGCAGATGTCGACCGGCCGCCCAGCCGCGGGGTCAAGCCCGAACCACGGGCGGCGACGCCGTGGTCAGGGTCGGCACGGCCAACGGCGCGACCAGCACCGTGCGGAACGGCTCGGCCCCGGCGACGAACGCGATCCCGAAGCCGCCGACGAGGCTGACCGTGTTCGCAACCATGACTGCGGACGGCGCGGGCCAGGCCCCGGACCCCTGGCCCAGCAGCGCCACCGCACCGACCACGAGCAGGGCACCGACGAGCAGGCGTGGCCAGCGCCGTCGCGCGGACATGGCAAGCCCGCCGACGACCAGCAGCACCGGCACCAGCCACAGCTGGACGCCCTCACCGGAGGCCAGTAGGCCGACGATGCCGTCCACCGTGGCCAGCGGTACCAACAAGAACGCCAAGGCCGTGATCGACCCCCATCGCGGGCTCGCTGCCGAGCCATGTCGCCGAGCATGGGCCGCCCACCCCCAACCCGCACCGGTCACGACTGCAGGGACGAGGATGGCGGTGGTCGTCAGGTTCCAGTCGAAGCTCGTCAGTCCGCCGTCCGCGATCACCAGGCCCGACATCCCGAGCCGAAGGACGATCGCCCAGGCCAGGCCCAGCAGGGCGCCGGCGAGGGTCCACGCCCGGTGACGCCGGGCATGCGGTTCGGCCTGAGCGTTCCGCCGCCGGACGGGGACCGGCGCCAACTCCCCGGCGGCCCGTGCCGCGACCGCGGGTGCGACCACCATGACCAGGGCGGCGAGCACGAGGAACGCGCGCCGCGGAGACATGGCGAAGCCGATGCCCGGACCGGTGCTCAGCCACCCGAGCCACAGGACCAGCGACGCCGTGCCCGCAACAACGGCGGCGCCAGCGACCCGCCGGACCAGCCCCGAGCGGTCGACTGCCACCGCAAGCGCCCCGGCCAACAGCGGGATCGCGACGCCCGCGAGCAGCGCGCCCCACGCCAGGGCGGGTTCCCGTGGGAGCGCGACGGTCACGCCGACCACGGCGACCGCCGCGAGCACGCCGGCGCGGGCCACCGGGATCGCTGGCGTTCCGGTCCCACGGGCGCGAGCGCGCGGGCGCGCACCGACAGCCCCCGTGGCGGCCCCGATCGGGAGCATCACCAGCACGTCCGGCCATGTCAGGCGCGACCAGGCACCCAACTCCAGGCTCGTCACAAGGATCCACAGGAGCAGCCCGGCCGCCCAGTGCATGCCGACCAGCGCCCCGACCACCCGCGCCCGGACCGGGTGGTCGCCACCGTCGGCATGCCCCAGTACGCCCGAATCGAAGCGCCCGCGATGGTCGACGAGGCTGCCAGAGTCATCCGGGGGTGTCATGACCGCACCTCCAGCGTCCCGACCATCCCCGTGCGGGCACCGTCGTCACCTGTGCTGTGCGGGGTGCAGTGGAACTGCCACGACCCCGCATCCACCTGGTCCGGAAGGGTGGCGATGGCGCTGCTGCCCGGCAGGACCTCGAGATCGATGCCCAACTCCGGGATCGTGAAGGTGTGCGTGTAGTTGCCGATGTTGTCCACCACCACGCGGGCACCGGCGTCCACGTCCAGCACGTCGGGCGCGTACGCCGTGTCGACTGCCTCGACCTCCACGGCGCCCTCGCGCTGTGCGGCCGAGACGGTCGTCGCCGACGTGGCCGCAAGGGCGGCGGATCCGATCGTGGCGACGGCCAGGAACGCCAGTGCCGACTGCACGACGCGGCGCTCAGGGCCGGTCAGAGCCACCGGGGCCTGCGAGCGGTGGCGCAATGCCAGGATCCCGCCGATCACCGCGAGCAGGCCGCCGACGAGGGCGCCGAGGTTGGGCACGAAATCCCAGAAGCTTGCCGGAGTTGTGACGCCAGCCGCAATGAACTCGAGGTTCGCGCCCACGACCAGCACGGCAAGGACAATCGCGATGGCCAGGCCGGCGCGAGTCCCCCGGCTCGCCAGCCATGCACCCACCAGCCCGACCCCGATGACCACAGGGAAGACGACGGCGATGGGCATCGCGAACGCCCCCGCTGCCACCGCGCCGACCGTCGCCACTGCCAGGGCGCCGGCGATCACCAGGTGGCCCACGACGGTCGCTCGGACCCACGGCGTTCGTCCGACCGACAATGCCGGCCCAGCGCCGCCGCCGTGCCCGGTCGCCGGACCCCGCTCCGACTCGGCCGTCTCATCGACGGTGATCCCCATGATGACGCCCCTTCCCCCGCGCGCCCGTCCTCGACCGGACTACACGCTAGACACTTGCATGTCACAACTGTGACATCCACTGTGTCACAGATCGGATCGCTTGTCAAGGGATCGGTGGAGGCACACTGTTGAACCCGACCCTGCGCACGCCGCGAACCGGTCGGCCTCCTGGCTCTGCGATCGGCTGGGTGAGGTGCATCTCCCACGAGTCGATTCGGGTCAACCCACGCCACCCACCAGGCCATCGACGCCGCACGCGCCGCGTCGGTCCTCCATCACCATTGGACTGCCGCCGGGTGTGTCGCTGCGGGACATGCAGGGTGCCGCACGGCACGCCAAGGCCGACACACCGTGTAGCGTGCACCCCGAACGGCCTACTCGCGAGCCTCGACTGACGAACGGGTCTCAGGACCAGCGACCTGGGCTGCCGTCATGCAGCGCGTGCTGCGATCTGTGCGACGTGGTCCGCGATGGCCTCGTGGCAGTCCTCCTGGAGGAAGTGCTTGCCGGGTACGCGGTGGAAGTTGTCCTCGCCCACGAGCTCCCTGACGGGTCGCGCATGCTCGTCGAGGCGCAGCGCCGGGTCGCGTTCTCCCCACACTGCCTGGACCGGGTAGCAGTCCGACCCCACGACGTCGCGGTACAGGGCCTCCTTCTCCGGTGTGGTCTCGAAGCTGCGCATGATCCGCAGGAACGCTGCCCCCCCGTCGTCGTGCAGCAGCAGCCGCCGGTAGGCCAACACCTCCTCACGCGATGTCGCCGACCGATCCGCGATCCCCACGTCATGCATCGACCTGACGAATGCCGGGTCGACCATGCCCTTGAGCCACAGCCAGCCCAGGCCGGGCACCTCGAAGGGGCGCATGGTCCATGGCTTGACGAACGTGCTCACCGCCACCATCGTGTTCAACACGGTCAGCGAGGCCACCCGGTCATCCAGGTGCGTCGCCAACTCCATCCCCACGGGCCCGCCCACGTCGTGGACGACGAGATGGAACCGCTCCAACTCCAGCGCGTTGACCACGTCGACCGCGTGGCGTCCGAGATCGCTCCACGTGGGCCCGACCCCGGAATCCCGAGCAGTCAGTCCAAGCCCGGGCAGGTCATAGGCGATGCCGCGCAACCCCCGAGCAGCCAGGTCGGGGAGCACCTTGCGGTACAGGAAGCTGCTGGCAGGCACGCCGTGCAGGCACAGCACCGGCTCCCCCTCCCCCTCCTCCCGAACGAACGTGCGGACACCGTTGACGTCGACCATCCTGCCTGCAGCGCGATGCTCGGCCACATGATCCTCAGGACTCACCACGGCATTCATCCTCTCCGGCGACACCACCGCCACCCGGTACCGATCCTAGGCATCCCCCGCGCTCGATCCAGCCCTTGCGCCGCGAACAGTTTCGTACTCCTGACATCCCAGCCGCTCCCCGGCCGGCGACGCACGTGTCGGGATCGGCTGCGGATCTCTGATGGCTGGGTTGCCCGAGGGTCGGGGTGTGGTGTGCCGCACGCACCGCGACGCCATCGCTGAGCGACAAGCCGCCATGGTGGTCTGTGTGTGTGCCACGTCACCCAGCCCGGCCGCCCAGCCTTCGACGACGATGTCGACCCGGCTGGCACCGACGAGCCCCACCGTGGCGTCGTTGTCCACCGAGTCCGGCCCCGACACGGTGCCGTTCCACCTGGACGTGTCCAACCAAAGCCTTGAAATTTTGGAGGTGCGACTGGTCGTCGAACTCGACGACCGCGTGATGATTGATGACGTATTCGCGGTGGAGGATCAGCACAACTACGTGCGTCACGACTTGCACCTCGATGGGGACCGCACGAGATCGTGGTCCCCGCGCCCGACCACGATGTAGACCTGCACGAGACGTTCGACCTCGAGACCGAACGATGGGCGCTGATCGCGTTCTGGCTTGGCGAGGAGGACGCGACGGAGCCGTTCAGCTGGTCTCTCGCCGACGAAGAAGTCGGCTACGCCAGGCAGGCGCTTCCGCGGAAGCGCCTTGTGCGAG
>Ga0102946_1000774_pt1 | contig 11159 bp, 6 predicted proteins | sample SalPon2A_A_D1_MG_FD_78209 | JGI IMG/M metagenome (GOLD analysis project Ga0102946, IMG submission 78209) | Soil microbial communities from South San Francisco under conditions of wetland restoration - Salt Pond MetaG R2A_A_D1_MG | ecosystem: Environmental > Terrestrial > Soil > Wetlands | place... | reverse complement strand
CGGGAATTCCCGGAATGTAAAGCATGGGGGCATCGATATGCCAGCCTGGGAACAGCAATTTAAATATGCACAGACGGGCTGGAGTTCTTTCCAGCGTGAAGCATACGCACGTAAGCGTATTCATCAGCTTACCGAGTATGTCGAAAGCATCCAGGTGCATTGAGCTTTTGCGGGGAGGGATTCCCTAATGGGATTGGGGTCCCTTGCCCGCTTCCACATAGCATTAATCAAGTCACCCAGATCGGTCTTTGGAGATTTTCAGTCTCCATTACGTTAAGATAACTGCACATTCCCACGGGAATGCCTGAGGGGCGGCTAGTAGCCTGAGATGTCCGGGGTTTAAACCCAAACGGACGGACCCTTTGAACCTGATCCGGATCATACCGGCGTAGGGATAGGGCGCAGTTTACTGTTCAATCTCTCCACCTTCCGGGTCTCCACATAGAGGCGCCAGTCGCATTAGACCGACAGGCTCCTGGGAGGCTTTTGTGTTTAAACAATTTTGTATTCTGTTGCTGCTGGTGACGATAGGGCTTGCACCCGTTTGCATCCATGCGCAGGAACTGGCCGAGGCCGAAGGCGATCTTGAAGAAGTGATCGTCACGGCCGAATACCGTCCCGTGTCCGTTCTGGAACTACCCACCAGCATCACCGTTTTTGATCAACAGGCCATCGAACGGCGTGGTGCGGTGCACCTGGAACAACTGCTTAACCTGGCTCCGAATGTGAACCTGTCATCCGGTGCATCAAGAGGACGTTTTGTGCTGATCCGCGGCATCGGCGAACGCAGCCAGTTTGTCGAGCCGATCAATCCATCGGTAGGTCTGATTATCGATGGTATGGATTTCACCGGTATCGGTGGTGCGGCCAGCACACTGGATATGCAACAGGTCGAAATATTGCGTGGACCGCAAGGTACCTTATTTGGCGCCAATGCGCTGGCCGGCCTGATCAACATGGTTTCAAACGGACCGGGCGATGAAATGGACGGCTATGCCAGCCTCACCGTTGGCAACTACTCCCGCCTGACAGCCACAGCGGCCCTGGGTGGCCCGCTGTCTGGTAACACCGGTTTCCGCCTGGCAGTTCAGGGCAATAAAAACGATGGTTTTATCGATAATATTTTTCTCGATCGCGATACCAATGATATTGATGAGTTCACCGCACGCGGTAAATTTAACTGGCAAGTCAGTGATGATCTCACGCTTGATTTCACACTCCTCTACAGTGATGTCGACAACGGTTACGACGCCTTTTCGCTGGATAACACCCGTGAGACCTACTCGGATGAACCCGGTCATGACCGGCTGGAAAGCTGGGCAGGTGCGATACGGGGCAACTGGCAGGCCACCGATACGCTCTCTGTTGAAGCGCTGTTGAGTTTTGTCGATGCCGATACCGGGTACGGCTACGACGAGGACTGGAGCCACACGGCAATTTGCGATGGCACCGCCTGCGATTCCGGCATTTGGGGTTTCGACTGGTGGTACTCATCTACGGATAACTACATCCGCAATAACAAGAACACCACCGCCGATATCCGCCTGGTTTCCGACAACGGTGACGATATGGCATCGTGGGTGGCAGGCATCTACTACCGCGACCAGGATCAATCCCTGCTGCGTGAGTACACCTACAATAGCGGCGATTTTAACAGCCGCTACGATACCGAAAACCTGGCCGCCTATGGTCAGCTTGACCTCCCATTCGCACAATCCTGGACCTTCGTAACCGGACTGCGTTACGAGTCACGTGACTGGAAATACAATGACAACGTCGAAGGCGACAGCCGCTCCTCAGATGACGAGAGTTTCTGGGGCGGCAAGGCGGCCCTGGAGTACCGCACGGCATCAGGCACCCTGCTCTACGGCTTGATATCACGGGGCTATAAGGCCGGCGGTTACAATTCTGCCCTGGCCAGCAAGATCCCCGATCTTGAACTCGATGGCATCTTCGTTCCGCCCGGGAACCTGGTGTTTGGTTCAGAAACCATGTGGAATTACGAACTCGGTATCAAGGGCAGTTTCCTCGACGACAGCCTGACTCTCAGTGCGGCGCTGTTCTACCAGGACAGGAGTGATATGCAGGTCAAGCAATCCATCGTGATACCGATGGACCCGGGCTCATCGGCCTGCCCCTGCAACTTTATCGACAGCCTGCAAAACGCGTCAGGCGGTACCAACAAGGGATTGGAAATAGAAGCCCGCTGGCAGGCAACCGATAACATCAACCTGTTCGGTAGTCTTGGTTTGCTAAACACCAAATACAAAGACTACCTGAGCTACTCACATGCCGATGCCGATCTCGAAAACGGAATCCCGTATGACTTGAGTGGCCGTGACCAGGCGCATGCGCCCAATACCCAGTACGCACTCGGGGTGCAGTTCTTTTTTGCCCAAAACTTGTTCGCACAAGTCGATATCGAGGGCAAAAGCTCTGCTTATGCCTCTGCCAACCACAATGAAAAGCTGGATGGCTACAGCCTGTTGAACCTGAGACTGGCCTACGAAACCGGCCGCTGGAGCATCGCTGTTTGGGGCCGAAACCTCACAGACCAGGATGTTGAAACCCGTGGTTTTGGCGGCTTTGGAAACGACCCGCGCAAATTGTACGAAACCGAACCCTACTATCAACTGGGTGAGCCCCGGGTGTATGGTCTGGACCTGAGTTATGAATTTTTCTAGCAACAAACGCCACCCATGAGTGACTGGCTGCAATCGTTGTTCTCGGCCCAGTCCATGTCCCCATGGGAGGCAGTGGCCGTTGTTTTTGCCATCGCCTACCTGCTACTGGCAGTTAAGGAAAACATACTCTGCTGGCTGTTTGCCCTGCTCAGCACCGCCATCTATACCATTCTGTTCTGGGATGTCAGCCTGCTGATGGAATCCGCTCTGAATGTTTACTACATGGCGATGGCAGTCTATGGCTGGCAACAATGGACACGTGGCGGCAGCAATGGCGGCGATGAACCGCATGCGCTCGCTATCCAGACCCTGTCTGGACGGCAACATCTGCTGGTAATTACTGCAATTGCCCTGCTCAGCCTGGTTTCGGGTTACCTGTTGGGTGAGCACAGCTCAGCCGTGTGGCCCTATGTTGATTCGTTCACCACCTGGGCCAGCGTGATCACAACCTATCTTGTCGCCCGTAAGTACCTGGAAAACTGGTTGTACTGGATCGTTATCGATACGGTTTCCATACCACTGTATCTTGATCGGGGTTTGGGCCTGACCGCCCTGCTGTTCGTCGCCTACGTTGTGATCGCCGTGTTCGGGTATATCAAGTGGCGTGATCACTTTCGCGCTGATGGCCAGGCCGTTGCAGCCTGAAAAGGTCATCGATAACTGGTCTGGCTGGGGTGCAGGGCTTCGCTCCAGACCGGTCCTGGTTGAAATGTTAAGCGGCGGACGAAGCAACCATAGTTTTCTTCTGAATTCAGATATTGGCAAGTTGGTACTAAGGCTCAATGGCCCCGGTTCTTTATTGCCCGGTGCCAGCCGCGACTGTGAGTACATGATCTGGCAGGAAGCCAGCCGACACGGTATCGCACCTCCACTGGTATTTGTTGATGCTCAAAATCAATACCTGGTAAGCATTTACATCGATAACGAACTGCCATCAAAGCCTCACACCAACCCGACTTGTATTGCACAGGCTTTCAGGCTGCTGGACCGCTGTCACCAACTGGATATCAACGCACCAGCCATTAACTATTTTGACCATATCGAGCACTATTGGCGCATCATCGAAGCCGCAGACCAACCCCCCGACCCAGGCCTGGTTAAACAGAGCAAACCGATTGAGCTAATGCTCGAATCACTTCTCAATAGCGACGACCCATGGGTGCTCTGTCACCACGACCCCGTTGTAGCCAACTTCGTCGGCAGTCCCGAACGTCTCTACCTGATCGACTGGGAATACGCCGCAACCGGCCTGCAGATCATGGATTACGCGGCGCTGGCAGTGGAATGGCAAATAGACGACGCCACGGTTGTGCAGCACGCACAATGTCATCCGGAGTTACTTGGACACGCCAGGGAAGTGTATCGATATGTTTGCGCTCTGTGGCAGCAAACAACTACCCGGGCTCAACCCGGGTAGCCGTTCAATCATTTACCGCCGAAATGAAGCCGAAACCGGGTTTCGATAATCGGTGTTCCATTTTGACTGCAGCGCACCATGTGTTCCACGCTGGACCCGGGTGGTGAAGCGCCCCTCAATTCAAACATCGGCACAAACAGGTGGCCGGAAGCACCATTGAAAGCAACCTCGGTGGGGACACCGGCTTTGGGAAACACGTCACTTGGTTCTTCTCCGCCCAGCACCGTGCCATCCTCGGTGGTTATCGAGATACCGGAAAATACCTCGTCCATGGATTTCCCGCTATTCAGCTCTTTTTGCAACTGGCCCAGGAATTGACCCATTTCGGTACCTTCATCCACCGAAGATGATTTGATCACCTTGGATACCACGCCGCCCAGAAAATCTTCTTCGGCAGCCGAGGTCCGACAGATCAGCGGCTCCGCGGGATTGGCGTTTGCGAAATCGAGTTCAAAACCATACCAGGTACAACCTTTCTTGCCCCCCGGTTGGGTGCAATAGTCCTGCCCGATCACCTTGATATCGGCGGTAACCTCGCAAACTGAAGACGGTTGTCCGCCCGTGGTGCATACACGCCCTGAACGAAATCCCGTCACCCGTACCGATGCCGCCCCACCGGCGAAGGAATCGAATACCGGCTCAACCGGTTTTCCACCTGCCCGGCACCCGTCGCGTTCGGCTGTGCATTCCTGGCGCGCACCTTCGGGGCAGCGGTAAACCGCCTCGGGGCCGTCGGGAGCCTCGCTGGTGTACTCAAATATAATCGGGTCACCATCAAAGGGACCGCCACCGACGGCCCATGACGTGGTATTTTCCACTCCCCAGTCCTCGACGGCCTCGGCGTGGCATTCGGCCTGGCAATCGTAGCCTTCGCCATGTTGCTGCGAGCAACGATCCAGACAGTCATCGTGCTGCCGGCACCCCTGGTGGGTGCCGCAACTATAGGTCTGCACCCGGATTAACGCACCCGCGCCGGCACACAGAAACGCTTCTTCCTGATCGCAGGATGACGGGCAGCCCATCCCGCAGGCGCCACGACACACGGACGCATTTTGGTTTTTGGAAGGACCAAAAGCATTGCGTACCGTTTCACCCGGGCTTGCCGACCATTGTGCCGCTGAATCCAGCGACAAAAAGACAGCCAGGGTGAAAACAACCGCTGTCAGCAGAATGCCCGCCTTATGCATATCAGGACGGATCTTTGCAGCGTTCGACATCTTCTGTCGTAATACCTAACTCGTCCGCGATATCAGCGACTTCGGCGGCCGTAGCATCGGCATTGTAAATGTCCCTGCTCACACCACGCAGCTTATTGGATATGCCAAGCCGGTTTGCCGTGCGTGACATCTTGCCCAGTAAGCGGCCAAGGCCTTTTGTTTTCTTTTTGGCTTCTCTTTGCTCTTCAGCACTCTTCGCCGCCTCTTCGAGACAGGCTTGTTGCCTGCTGCTCAGATCGCCATCGCCCGAACTGGAAGGTGTGGAAGATGTGGAAGGTGTAGAAGGTGGAGATTCACCACCCTGCTGTGGCACACCCATCTTCATGATATCGCCGAGGCTACCAAAGCCCATTGGTTTAAGGTTGGGCGGAAGTTCAAAAAATGACGGATCCTGTTCACGTATATTGAGTTCTATAAATTGGAGCAGAAAGCGCTGGCCTTTCATATCCTTGTTGGAATAGATCATATCCATTTTCATCGGAACACCCGTATCCGTGACCCACACCATACCGGCGCCCTTGCCTTCGTTATCCTTGAACTTGGTCTTGAACTTGGTACAGGCGTGGCCATTGACGTCTTCCCGGCCCATCTTCTCAATCCTGCTGAACTCCAGGCCATTGGATGACTGGAGCATACCGTCTTTCAGGGAATCTTCCTTATAAAAACCCATGGATGGCATCAGGATGTAACTTTTTCCCAGGTCTTCGCGCAGGATTATGCCCGAAGTCATACCTTCAATCCTGGTCTCTGTATACATCTTACCCGGCGCCCTGCGTTCCAGCGCCTCAAACGTGCCGCCCTCAAACTCAATGGTGCGAATGCCGTCATAAGAAACGTCCAGGTCCAGACCAAATTCGTCCGCCCAGCGCTGGTAGGGGTGTGCGCCATCTTTGGCGACAGCCGGAAAGCTCAGGCACAGGGTGATTAGCACCCCACAAAGCCACAGTGCCGCGCGTGAAGACAGCGCTGAAAATCCTATCGTTTCTTTTGATTCTTTTCCTGACATTGAAACATCCTCCATTTTGACTGTTCGTTGCTCTTTCATAATTCCTGCTACATCACCATGCCCGTTGATACTGCCATGGTCTTACCTGTTCTGATCAGGGTAATGTTGAGACTTAAACGGGACGATCACGTAATGTTGTCCCCGGACAATTATGAATATACTTAAAAAAGTATAGTCCAGTGATCTCTCTTTGCCCACACCGGGGTTAAATTGTTCGCAACCCAATAGCGCCAGCATCACGGGTTAGTAGTGCCACTTGACCTGAGAAGGTCAATGATCAAACCATAAATGTTCCAGGCAGCCGGATAACTGTATATGTATATCCTATACTTTCTGGAAGGAGACCTTTATGACAATTAAACAGTTAGCCAGCTTGATGCTCAAATCGAAGACCAACCGATTAATTCCAGAGGTCATTTGATGTCTGCCGGGCCACATTATCTTTATAGAATTTCCGGTAAGCTTCACAGCTTTGCGATGCTCGTCGGCTTGCTGGCTTTTGCAACCATCTGTCATGCTGAAGGGCTTGCGGAAACCAGTGCATCATTCAGTATCGAAGCAACACCCACAGAAATCGATGAAGGGGAAGTCGTAGACTTTGAGCTGATTAATCTGCGTTATCAAAATTCCAATTCAGCAAGCCCAAGGGAGCTGGTCGCCCACCCCAGCAAGGTCAACTGGCAGTTCGAGGGAGAATCCCAGGCCACTGGAGCGCTCGGTCTTAATACGATAAGCCACCGGTTTCTGAATGACACCGAGGAACCAAGCAAGATCGGGGTGCGTCATCAAAACAGCGACAAGGTCATTACCATCAAGGTCAATAATGTCAAACCGACCATATATAGAATATGGAATAGCACACCGACACTTAAAGACCGGCCTATCCAGTTTCACGCCCTGGCAAAAGACCCCGGACTGATAGATGAACTGACCTTTGAATGGGATTTTGATGATGGAGATACTGCTACCGGCCAGCATGTCGAACATACTTTTACCGGAACGGACGACTACCAGGTCACCCTGAAGGTGTCAGATGAAGCTGAATTCGACGTCGGGAATTTATCGGTAAAAATTGAAACGGGCAATTCTTTTTCGGTCAGCGGCGGTATTTCCCTGCCAGACGTTGAGATTGAGCAACTGATCCTGGCGGCCAGCACCCCAAACCCAATGGCAAAATACACACAGGAGGACTGCCAGATAAGACTGCAGATGGGTAATGAAGAGGTCGGGGCAGCCTTTGTACTGACCGCGAACCTGCAACCGGGATTTGCCGAGCGTTCCTACGCAATTGGAAAAACAACCGAATGGGATGGTAGCCACGAAGACGACCTCGCCGCACAGGGCACGTTTTTTGCGGACCTGGGACTGTCCCGAGACCTCGGCTACCGTGAATTTAACGGCCGGCAAGTTGGCGGGCCTTTCTGGTCAGAAAACGGTCGGGTAACGATTCAAAAATTTGACGGCAAAGAACTTGAGCTGAGTTTTGAAGCCACGCTGCTTGAGCAAATCCCCGGCACTTATGACCCACGGCGTGTGCGGGTAAGCGGCAACCTTTCCACACACGTTGTACGGTCAAAAGGTGCTGTGCTAACCGGGATTGCCAATGTCTTTTCAGCAGCCGGAAATGCCATGGCCAACCCTGATGAGCCCAGCGGGTTCAAAGGCGCCAATTTCTACCTGTGTGACAAGAAGGAACCCGAAACCTTCGATATTGAATCCTGGAAGCCAATTGCCAACGAGGTTGGTACCGATTTCGAAGACCCCGAGATAGAAGTTACATTTACCGAAAAGATCGACCCGGACACCCTGGCAGATAATGCACACCTGGAATTTCGGGCCCCTGGTGGTATCGGTAAAATTCCTGGCGGCTGGGAGGTATCGCCGGATGATGAAAAAACCATCCGCTTTATCCCCCAGGCGCACCTGCTGCCCGCGGTTAAACATTGTATTCGGATTGACGCCGATGAAGATGGCCTGAGGAGTACCAAAGGCAACATGCTTGAGGGCTCAGATTCTCACGGGTTTTCCAAGGCGATGCGGGCGGCCTGCGGATACCCGGTTTCCGCACAGTTGAGCACCCGTCGCTCTGCCTTTGCCACCCAGGTTGAACTTGAAAGCGTGCGTGTTGATCTTTACCAGTCCGCATTGATAGGCGACGACACGTTGCTGGTTACCAACAAACCAACGCTTGCGAGAGTGTTTCCCTACTGGCATGAAGCAAACGCGATTCATCCAACTGCGATGGTCAGGGAATTTGAGGCCAGGGTTGAGATCAAAGGCGCAACTGGTGCCCCTTATGCGCCCAAAAAGGTAAAGATCAAGCGTCCCGATAAATACACATCGATGCAGAAGAGAAACGCGAGCAACAGCATCAACTTTTTTGGCTGGCTTCCCGGCAAAATCACAAGTCCGATCAAGGTGTTTGCAGAAATTACACAGCTTGACCAGGCGGGACAACCCGTTGACCCGGTTAAGGAGGGAGAGCCTGTCTCTGTGGAGACCTGGCCACACGAGGATGATACCGGGGATCTGAAAATCCAGCCTTTCCTGATCGGTTATGAAGGTAGTTGTACCAGTCTGTCTGTAGGAGGTTGCGACTGGAGCACGGAAGTCAATGAATACTGGACAAACCTGGCATACAGAAAAGTGGCTGACGCCATGGAATTTGCCACCCAGAACTTCCCTGTTTCTGGCGTCACGACAATCATCGATGGTGCTAATACTGTCTTTATTCAGGTTACCCCACCGGGCCCTTTAGGGGTATGCGCATCGGACAGTGATTATTACTGCTACCAACCGAGTCCTGGGAATGAAATACCGAACTATGAGTTGGTATCTCAGCTGATATTTGCTTCCAACGCGTCTCCTGAAGCCGACATACTTCTGGCGATTGTGCCACCGGGCTTTTTTACCGGCAACGTTATCGGATTGCAATCAGAGGATACAAGTGGTCGCCTGTTGACCTTTGCACAAATCGACGAGGCCAATGCGGCAACAATCACCCATGAAATTGGACATTTCCTTGAACTGAACCACTGTCCGCCAGGCACAGATGATGCTCCTTGTTATTTGACGCCCGTGCAGGCAATTCGCATGCAAAAGTCCGGCGCATCCGGATTCAACAAACATCATATCGACGGAAACCAGCAAACACAGGGCCTCCATCCGCTGATGAATCCCACCGAATGGCCGGTGAATGCGCAGTTTATTACGGTATCCCAGTATCAGAAACTGTTTAGTAGCCTCCATACCTTGCGAGTCAATCAGGCTCAAACAGCCTTTCTGGAGCAGCAGGAACCTGAATCCAGCTGGCTGGAGTCATTATTCCTGCCGACCTCGGCGTACGCTCAGGAGCATGGTAATGGTCAACAACAGTTGCTCATTAGTGGTATGGCCAGGAACGGACGTATACAAATCAATCATGTCAAAATGGCTCCGGCAAGTGGAAAGCGGTATGTTCCGGAAAAGGATGGCTCTTATAACCTCCAATTGAGAAACGCTGACGGCAGCATCGTCGAGACCAGCACCTTCAACCTTATCGAACCGGCTCGCTGGCACGGAAGGACCGATCCTGCTTCCGCTTTCAGACTCAGCGTTCCGGCTCCGGACTGGCTGCATAGTATCCACATCACCGGACCGGGCGGCAGCACCGCGATGGCTCAAGCCAGTCCAAACAAACCCGAGGTTACAGCCAATGTCAGCACCGATGCGGCTACCGGAGCAAGAATTTTAAACTGGACTGCAACAGATGCCGACGGCGACGCGTTAAACGCAAATGTTTATCTCAAGGGTGATGAAGGAAACTGGTTCGGCGTAGCGATTGACCTCGACGCCTCGCAACTCGAACTGTCGGCAAACAGGCTTCCGGCTGCGCGATCGGTCAGCGCCCGAATTATCATCAGCGATGGATTTAACAGCACAAGCACCGAGCTGGATCTCGGTTCGGGAGCACCACTGCGAGTTTTGGTGGAAAACCCCGAAGATGGTGCCAGTGATGTTGATGTGATGCCCGACATCAGCGCCTGGGTTTCCGGTCCCCTGTCTGCCAAGGATTCAGTCAACGGTACCGCGAGTTTGTCATCCGGCGATTTCACACTTAAAGATGCCGAGGGCAATCCGGTACCGGCTACAGTGCACTACCTGGCTGCAAAGCGTATTATCACGCTGACACCTGATCAACCCCTCGAATACGCCAGCCGTTACCAGGTTACCCTGGCGGGAATAACAGACCGCTGGAACAAACCAATGACTGAAGCCTATAGCTGGAGCTTTGAGACTGCGGCAGAGGTGGAGGACCCTGAACTACCACCCGAGGTCGAAGAGCAAATGCCCGAGCAAAGTGCCGAGGCAAAGGAGAATTCAACAAACGAAAGTGCGGCAGGAGCCACCAGTAAGGGCAACAGTACAAGCAAAGAAAGCGACACACAAACATCTCGTGAATGTTCATGTGAATGCGATATGCGCAAGTTTGCCGATGAGCTGTGCGAGTTTTTCTGCGAAGACGAGTTTGCCGCCTGCGAAAACCCCTGACCCGCATATTTCACCAGCATCCCGGAATTTTGCGCCGGACAGATGCCGCTGGGTGCCGGGCTGGACTGAAGGAAGACGACGCTTCGATGGGGAAGCCAAGACTGCACAGTACCTTTCTTCAGGACGCGCTTATGTTCAGGATGAACGGTATGCCGCGGGCGCAGGGATGCGCTGGAGCGGCCTGTGTCAGGTTTGCACGGCACCTGGAGTAAGTCGGCTTAAAGCATGTGTAAAGAACCCCGCTTCGACAGGGTAGCAGAGGTCGCGCGGTACCTTCCTTCAGGACACGCCGTGAACCCATCCAT
>Ga0102946_1000772_pt1 | contig 11161 bp, 9 predicted proteins | sample SalPon2A_A_D1_MG_FD_78209 | JGI IMG/M metagenome (GOLD analysis project Ga0102946, IMG submission 78209) | Soil microbial communities from South San Francisco under conditions of wetland restoration - Salt Pond MetaG R2A_A_D1_MG | ecosystem: Environmental > Terrestrial > Soil > Wetlands | place... | reverse complement strand
TGGGCATAACTGAGCTGCTGATTGCTGAAGAAGTCAGCCAGAGCGTCTAGTCTGCCCTGCCCACTTGACGCACTGTTCATGATGCCTGCAGCGACCTGCCGCATTCGTTCGGAAAGCTGTTCGGGTAACGCCAGATAAAAACCTCGATCGATCCGATTCATGACCTTGAGATCGGCACCGGGATGACTGACCTGTTCGAGACGGTATGGGTGGTCAAGCGCGGACCTTGAGACAAACACATAATCGTCGTTGTTCACATTCCGGGGACCGGAGACCCGTGAAGGTCGATCCAGAGTGATCAGATATCGGTCGGACCTCGCTTCCGGATAGATCGTCAGCTTGACCGTACGGTTACTGCCGGTGATTCTGGAGCTCTCTTTGGGCGGCTGAACACGGACCCACCTACGTCCTTCGGGTTGGTTAAGCACCAACGCCCGCCAGTAAAGATTGTCCGGAGATATCTCTCCAACCTCCGCACGGAAAGCAAGTCTCTTGTTTGCCGAGATCCGGGCATAGGCACCTGGTTGCACACTTTCCGCAAGTCCAACATTTGCAGCGCCCCTCGGGTTGAGAAAATTCCAGAGCGGATGGCGGGTCCGCGGCAGAACGAAAAAGAAGACCAGCATGAGGAGCAAGGAGACGACGGGCATTATCAGGCTGACCTTAAACAGCTTGTAAAGATCTTCCCGGGGCAGGACCAGGCGCTTGTCGGTTACAAACACGGTAAGCAGGACCAACCCGAGGGTGACACAAAACACCATAAGCACCAGATAAGTCAGGAAGCCGAAGCCAAGACCAAGGTCGAGACTGATTAACGATGATCCGGCAAGGATGAAGAGAGCCAGAACAAAAATCTGCAGGTAATCGCGGGATTCTTTTGGAGTCAGCAGACGAATGACCAGCAGAACAATCATGGCATGGGCAACCGGTGTCGCTACATCGGCACCGGTGATCTGGATTCCGTAATATGCTATCCCGGCAATCGCGATCATCGTGGCCATCAATGCGTTGAGCGGATATCTTTCGTATCGATCACACCAGAGCCCTCCGATGACACCGACCACAGCAACCCCGAGGACAAAAGGTGACAGGAATGGCAACACAGGTGCCAGGGCAAGCACAGCAACGATGCTGCCCAGCAGATTCAGTAGTGTTTTAATCCGTACCATAGAGAGCCAGCGCCTTGAGCAGCATGAGTTTGTGTTGACGGGTGGACCCGGGAGGGATCTCTATCGCTCCAGTCTTGAGTCCGACCGGCCGACCGGAACGCAACATGCGAGTAACCAGATAGGTGCAATAACTTAGCCTCTGTTCGAGACCCACTGCCGGAATCGCATCCAGATCAATGGTGACCGGAGTATGTGAAGACGCGGAGAGCTCCTTGACCTTGAGGCGATCGTGTCGTGCCGAGAGCTTCCAATGAATCAGCTTGAGCGGTTCGCCTCCCCGGTAGTCGCTGATATGGCTGACATCACCTTCCTGCCCTTTCATCCAGTGCGCATGAGCCCCGCGCATACCTCCGGGGTCCGGCTGGTGGAGATCATTGCAGGGCAGAGGCCTGGGGAAGACTGTAACCTGCCGATCGATCGGAATAACCAGACTGCGGATAAAAAAATTGATCGGGAATCGTGAGCTGACTGTTGCCGTTGCCAGCAGCTGCAAACCGCGACCGTTGAGAACGGCTTCAAGGCTTTTGCTCCTCGACTGCCCCGGGTCAACCAGCGGGAAGAGAACGGCCTGTTCCCCGAGAGAGACCTCCATCAGAAAGACCGGTAGCCAGCGTCGGTTGTTCTCCAGATTGATACTGAACAGGGTAGGCAGGCCGTCGTAGACTTCCTCGGGCGGAGTGCAGCTGATCCTGATCTTCGACAGGTTCCACTTGCCAAGAATCCCTGAAATGGCCATGAAGCCGAGCAGGGCGGAGGCCATCAGGTAGATCAGGTTGTTGCCGGTGTTGACAGCTGCAAAACCGAGCAACAGGGTGATAACAATATAAAGGACCCCGGCCCGGGTCAGTTTCAGGCCAAAGGAACCGGCACTTCGTCGAGCAGCGATTGCAGTAACTCCTTGCGGTCCAGAGATTCGTTCTCCGAGTACATGATCAGTCGGTGAGCACAAACCGGCACGAAGAGCAACTTGACATCCTCGGGGATGACGTGGTCCCGGCCGGCCAGAAAAGCGTGGCTGCGCGATGTTTCAGCCAGGTTGATGCCGCCGCGGGTCGACACTCCGGCAAGCAGCATCGGATGTTCCCGGGTGGCTGAAATCAACCGGTAAATGTATTCTGTAATCTTCTCTGAAAGCTGGACAGTGGTGCGGATTGCCGCGCGCGCGCGCAGCAGTTCTTCAATCGTCAGCAACGGCTTGATCTCGCGGACACCCTCTCTGATGCTGCCGGTCTGGATAATCTTCTTTTCCATCGCTTCCGGCGGGTAACCGATTCCGGTAGTAATCAGAAACCGGTCGAGCTGTGATTCAGGCAGCGGGTAGGTACCGACCTGTTCGACCGGGTTCTGCGTGGCAATCACCATGAAAGGATCTGGCAGGCGGTAGGTTTTTCCTTCAATAGTCACCCTGTGTTCTTCCATTGCCTCGAGGAGGGCACTCTGGGTCTTCGGCATAGCCCGGTTGATCTCGTCGGCCAGGACCAGGTTGTTGAAGACCGGCCCTTCCATGAAATTGAACTGGTTATTGTTGCGATCATAGATAGAAAGACCGGTAATGTCCGATGGCAGCAGGTCACTGGTGCACTGGATGCGCCCGAAAGAGAGTCCCAGAGCGTGTGCCAGGGCCAGGGCCAGAGTTGTCTTGCCGAGCCCCGGGATATCTTCGAGCAGCAGATGACCGCCTGAGAGCAGCGACATCATGGCCAGCTTTACGGTCTTGACCTTGCCTTTCAGATAACGATCGGCGAGGGTCTCGATAACGTTCAGAATTGGCAGACGCGGATCATTCGACATGTGAGATACGGCTCCTTGATTTTCATATTAAACCGGCGTGGACCGCCGACGAAGATATTTGAAGATTTCCATGGCCAACAGCAGACAACCGGCCATGCCAAGCAGATTGAACCAGTTGCTGAAATTGACCGGTGCAACACCGAGCACCCGCTGCATGAATGGCCATTGCATGACCAGGAGGTGTATGCTCTGGGCGACCAGCACCCCGCCGATCAACAGCGGGTTACGTTTCAGCGGGACCCGGAAAGCAGAAACCCGCTCGGACCTGCAATTGAAAACGTGGACATTTTCCAACAACACCATCAATAATAGCACAAAGTTACGTGCTTCATGCACCCCCATCCCCTGGGCGAGCAGCCATGCCCAGGAGGAAAAAGCCAGGATTCCCATGACCAGGCATGAAATGACCGTCTGTGTCACCATCAACCGGTTGAACAGCCCCTCATCAGTCGGTCGAGGTTTGTTCGACATGACCCCCGGTTCGCCGCCTTCAAAAGCGAGGGCGACATCCTGTATCCCGTTGGTCACAAGGTTCAGCCACAACAACTGCACCGCTCCCAGAGGCAGCGGTAAACCGGACACCAGGGCCAGACTGAACAGGACGATCTCAGCGCCGCCTGTCGATATCAGCAGATAGACAACCTTGCGGATGTTGTCATAGGCGAACCGTCCTTCTTCGATGCCTGCCACCAGGGAGGAGAAATTATCGTCTGCGACGATGATTGATGCTGTCTCCTTGGCCACATCGGTGCCGGTCCCCATGGCAACGCCGATATGGGCTTTGCGCAATGCCGGGGCATCATTCACACCGTCCCCGGTAACCGCGGTGAAATGCCCTTGCCGGTTCAGAGCCTCGACGATCATCAGCTTCTGCAACGGCGTGACCCGGGCAAAGACACTGACCCGATCAAAAAGTTCCTGCCACCCGGGGCTTTCCAGGTCGATCGACTCAAGCTGCTTGCCGGTCAGCATGTCCGCTTCAGTTGCCGCCAGTTCAAGCTCCCGGGCAATCCCGAGAGCAGTGGCCGGATGATCGCCGGTCACCATCACCACACGGACCCCGGCACGGCGACATGTGGCAATTGCGTCCCGTACATCATGGCGCAGCGGATCGATAAAAGCGACCAGCCCGAGCAGAGTCAAAGGCGGCACCTGCTCAGGAGGGGAGGGTAACGGGTCGACCTCGACCTCCAGTGCGCCCTTGGCAATAGCCAGCACCCGGTAACCTTCTCGTCCCAGGCGCAGAGTCTCTCCTTCGACTTCCAGGGCATCGATCGGCACAGGCCCGTCCGCGCCAGCCATTGTATCGCAAAAATTGATAACCTGTTCGACTGCTCCCTTGATAATACAGGTGGCATCTTCACCACGGACAAAGCGCGCAGCGTAGCGTTGCTCCGATTCAAAGGGAATGTCGCCAAGGACGATGTGCCGATCGGTTTCCGCTTCGGGATCCAGCCCGAGCTTATGTGCCAAAGCCAGCAATGCCACGTCCATGGCATCGCCCTGATGCAGCCACTCACCAAATACGAACCGCAACGAAGCCTCATTGCACAGGATGCCGGCCAGAGCCAGCTCACGCAGACGATCCAAGTCACTGGTCTCCAGTACTGAACCGTCTTCGCGAGCAACCCCCCCCGCCCCGGTATAGCCCTCGCCGCTTACCCGGTAGGACGCGCCATCCGGAAGCCAGACCTGGCGAACAGTCTGACGATTCACGGTCAGGGTTCCGGTTTTGTCGCTGGCGATACAGGTACAGCTTCCCAGCCCTTCAACAGCTGTCAGCTTGCGAATAATGACCTTGCGACGAGCCATCCTGGTCGTCGCAATTGACAGGGCAACGGTCATGGCCACCGGTAAACCTTCCGGGATGGCCGAAACCGCCAATGCGACGGCCATCAGGAAGACCTCATTGAATGACGTGCCCTGCCAAAAAGCAACCGCCGCCAGCAAGGCAACGAAAGCGACCACCAGGTAACTGACCTGACGGGCGAACTGCTCCATACGGATCACCAGCGGCGGCTTGGCTAAGGTCGCGGTGGCGACCGCCGTCGCTATTGATCCGACCTCGGTGCGCTGTCCCGTTTCAACGACGACACCAACCCCTCTCCCCTGGACAACGCTGCTGCCGGCAAAGGCCAGGTTGCCACGCTCACTCAAGGCCGCCGGTTCCGGGCAAACGCCAACCTGTTTGATGACGGACTGGGATTCGCCGGTCAATAACGACTCATCTACAGACAGGCTGTAGAGATCCAGCAGGCGGACGTCTGCCGGAACCCGGTCCCCCGACTCAAGGGCAACGATGTCACCTGGGACCAGGTTTTGCGCGTCAAGGACCTGGATATGGTTGTCACGCCTGACCCGGCAGGTAATCTTCAGGAGTTTCTGAAGGGCAGCGGCACCGCGCTCGGCTTTCCATTCCTGGAAAGTTCCGAGCAAGGCGTTCAGCATGATCACGGCAAAGATGAAGCCGGCATCGGTCCACTCACCGATGCTCAGAGAAACCAGTCCGGCGACAATCAGGATGTAAATCAAGGGGCTGAGGAACTGCTGGACGAAGATTGTGACAAGACCAGGCGGGGGCTTGCCCGGCAGCAGGTTGGGCCCGTATTGACCGAGACGAGCAGCCGCCTCGCTGCTGGTCAAACCCTGTCGGCAGCTCCGAGTCCTGGCGAGAACCTCTGGTTCTTTCAAAGCATGCCAGGAAACATTCGAGGATGTGGGCTCTGCCACGACCCTGGTCATGATCTCCTCCCGGCAACGGCTGATGTCCGGTCACAACCATTCGATCATTGTAACTTTCTCATAGTGAATTATAACAGGTTATACAGGGTTTCATTACCAACAGTACTTCAGCGTGGTTGACGCACTTGTTCCACTATGGTTAAATCCTAGGCTTAAAAGGGAGATCTAGACGTTATGAATACAGCCTACCTCGGGCTAGGCAGCAACCTCGGCAACCGGATGGCTTTTCTACGAAGCGGACGCGATGCTCTTGTGGATCTCTCTGAAATCGTACTGATCCGGGCAGCCGGTGTGTATGAAACCGAAGCCGTAGGCGGTCCACCGGAAAACCCGCTTTTCCTGAACACGGCACTGCAAATAGAGACCACCCTGGAGCCACAGCAATTACTCGCTGCCTGCCTGGCGATCGAAGATGAATTCGGTCGCTCCCGCCCGGTGCGCTGGGCGCCACGGACGCTTGATATAGACATCCTGTTTTATGCAGACCAGATCATTTGTGAAGAAGCCCTGACTATCCCACACCCTGGAATCCAGGAGCGCTCTTTTGTTCTTGCACCTCTTCGGGAGATCGCCCCGGACCTCAGGCATCCACTGCTTGAGCAAACCATTAGCGCGCTGGCCGCTGTATGTGCCGGCGTCGAGGAGCTTGTGCCGATGCGCACAAGCTGGTAATCGCTATGCTGGTTCGTCTGTTGATTTGGCTGATAGTTGGTTTCCTGGTTTACACGGTATTCCAGATGATCAAACAGGCCATGTTGAAGCCACCCGGCACGCCGCCAGAGAAAACCAGCCGTGGAGAAGACATGAGCCAGGACCCGGAATGCGGGACCTATGTGCCACGCAACGATGCCATAAAAGCCCAGGTAGAAGACAAAACCTGCTATTTCTGTTCGACAGAATGCCGGGACAAATACCTGGAACGCAGCTGATTGCTGCATTACCTTTGCATATAACCTGATCCAAGGAGAAGATAGATGAAATTTTTTATCGATACTGCTGATGTCAAGGAAATTGCTGCCGCTTCAGAGCTCGGCCTCGTCGACGGGGTGACCACCAACCCATCGCTGGTCGCCAAAAGCGGTCGTGACTTCCACGATGTTCTCAAGGAAATAATCTCGTTGGTCAACGGCCCGATATCCGCAGAAGTCGTGGCAACGGACGCCGCAGGGATGATCAGTGAAGCCGAAGTCCTGGCAAAACTCGATCCCGAGAAGATCGTTATCAAACTGCCATTGACGGAAGATGGACTGAAGGCAACCAAGGTATTGAGCCAGAAGGGGTTCAAGACCAACCTGACCCTGATCTTCTCTCCCTTGCAGGCACTGCTGGCCGCCAAGGCCGGCGCCACCTATGTCTCCCCCTTCGTCGGACGGCTCGATGATGTCGGCCATGAAGGGATGGAATGCGTCGAACAGATTCGCACCATATTTGACAATTACGGCTACGGCACAGAGATTATCGTTGCCTCGGTGCGTAGCCCGCAGCATGTCGTGCAGGCCGGGATGATTGGCGCCGATATCTGCACGATCCCCTACAGTGTCATGCTGCAGCTCACCAAGCACCCGCTGACAGATGTCGGCCTTGAGAAGTTTCTTGCCGACTGGCAAAAGCATGTTGCGAAATAGGCTTCTGCCGCTGCAAGACTTCAGGAGTCTGAAGATGGGTAAAAGCTAAATAGACCCCGGGTCTAAAACCTGAGGTTCTTCATCGTTATAAATATCCTGAAAACAAACGGGGCTCATGCGGGGCTCCGTTTGTCTATTATCCCTGGGATCACAACAACCGGCTGTCTTCAGGGAAACCCGGAACGCGCACCCGATCAATACCAGAAGAGCCAGCACCGCCAGGTTCCTCCACACGCTTACCGCGAGGGCCTCCGACGTGGTCACCCGACGAGATATATCCAGGTTCACCCAGGCGTATAATTCGCTGACCAGCCAACCGATCACCAGGTAACAGCAGGCTATCACGGACAGGTAAACCAGGAATGCCGTAGATGGACCGCGTCCCGTTCCCCGCAAGCGGCATCGGTAAAGATATGCCAGATCTTTAGAATTAATCGTGTCGCGAAAATTATCATGAAAGCTTCATGATTATCGTTTACGGTTAACGGGAGTAACGCGTCCGGCCACTAGCTTTCCTGCAATCAGCAACAAGGGCACTCCGTGCATAAAAAGGTCGAAGACATCAATCGGTGCGGTCAGTTGACCATTGACCAACATCCGTAGCTTCTCTACCAGGTGCGGCTCCGGTCGAAAAGGAGCCAGGCCAAGGACAACAGCCACCGGCAGCAGAAAAATCCATGGGATTCTCGCAAAAAAACGGGGAATCTTCATTCTTCTCTAGTCTCAGTTCAAGACAACATCCTTCGAAAGGATAATTGAACAGGCCCGACAAACAGGGTAAGCTGTTAACAGTTTGAAACATCAACAACTGGCAGAGGACTATACGATGAAATTATATCTTATGCAGCATGCACTTGCTTACTCATCAGAAGAGAATTCCGAAAGGGCGCTCAATCCAGCAGGTATTGAGCAAGCCAAGCGATCCGCACACGGCATCAGGCGCCTCGGACTGGAATTCGATCTGATTATGACAAGCCCCAAACGCCGCGCAAAGCAAACCTCTGCACTGATCGCCGAGGAGGTACGCTACCCGTACAGTGATATTCTGACCACCGAAGCACTCTTGCCGGACCGGACGCCTGAGGAGTTGCTCGAACTGCTGCAAAAGGAATCGACTGAAAGCCGCATCCTGGTTGTCGGTCATCTGCCCGACCTGGCGCACCTGGCCAACACCCTGACCCGGGGAGGAGACCTGATCTTCGAGAATGCCGGATTGACTTGCCTGGAGATGTCCGGTCCCAAATCGGCCAGCTTGGTATTTCATCTCCAGGCTGTGCACCTGAGCATGTAAACCGTGAATCACGACGCATCACCCGTGTTGTCAAAAATCGCGAGAGTTCTATCTCGGCCACATTAAGGTCAAAACCGTTTGTTTAAGGATTCACCTTCAGTGCAAGTCAACTTCAATAAATTTATCCGCTTACGCAAGTTATCTTCGCCCTTTTTGTAGTAAAATAGCGTTTTGTTTTCGCCTGGATTGTTGTATAAAGAACGTTGCCTGATAATTTGAGGCGACGTTTTTCGTTTCTATGGTCAGTATATTTCTGCACGTATCAGGAGGTGACACGATGAATCTGCAAGGATTGAAGCGTCACGGCCGGCTGGGTGTTGTTTTGCCTGTCCTGCTGGCAATGTTATGGGGGATACCGGCGGCAGCTTTCCAGTTCGAATTTGGCGGGGTTGATGGAAGCTTTGACAGCACTCTGTCCTACGGCATGAGCTGGAGAGTGGCAGACCGCGACCAGGACATTATCGGGTTGGCAAACGGCGGGAGAGCCTATTCCGTTAACGGCGACGACGGCAACCTGAATTATGACGACGACAAATTGATCAGCCAGACCGCAAAAATCACCAGTGACCTGGAACTTCGTTATAAAAACTTCGGGTTGTTTGTGCGCGGCTCCGCTTTTTACGATTACGAGAACGAGGACCGCGATCGAGAGCGCACCGAATTAAAAGATGAGGCCCTCGACCTAGTCGGTAAAGACGCTGACATTCTGGATGCTTATATCTGGTGGGATTACGATATCGGTGATGCCCTCGGTCAGTTCCGGCTCGGCGACCAGGTTCTAAGCTGGGGAGAAAGCACTTTCATCCAGAACGGTATCAACGTTATCAATCCCTTCGATGTCAGCAAGCTACGCGTTCCCGGAGCCGAACTCAAGGAAGCTCTCGTACCAGTCGGTATGATCTCCGGCGCCATCGCTCCGAACGAATATTTCACCTTTGAAGCCTTCTACCAGTACGACTGGGAAAAGACCGAGATCGACCCGTTGGGCAGCTACTGGAGCACCAACGACTTTGCCAGCCCCGGCGGTGAAAAGGTCATGCTCGGGTTCGGCGACGTCTCCGACCTGGGCAACACGCCAGTCGAAATGACCCTGCTCGGCGTCCCTCGCGGCGCCACCAACCACGCCAGTGATGACGGCCAATACGGTTTTGCGGTGCGGGCCTTTGCCCCCCAGCTCAACAACACCGAGTTCGGCTTTTACTTCATGAACTACCATAGTCGTCTGCCCGTAATCAGCGGCCGGACAGGTACTGTGGCGGGGGCCGTCGGCGCAGCAACCATTGCCGGGGCGACACCTGGAATCTTGGGTGCGACCTTGGGCGGCGGATCGATCGCAGCCGGAGTCAATGCCGGCGTAATCGCTGGTGCGTCAGTAGAAGATTCTACCGCGATTGCAGGGACGGCATTTTTAACGGAAGCTGCCAACGGTGGGCCAGGCCCGGGTTCAGCAGCTGGTTCTGCCGCCGGTCAGCAGGTGGCTGGTGCATTGGCTACCGATACCTATGCCAAAACCGCCCGCTACAATGTTGAATACCCGGAAGACATCAAACTCATCGGCGTCAGCTTCAATACCGCACTCGACAGTATCGGGACCTCGCTGCAGGGTGAATATTCCTTCCGCAAGGACACTCCCCTACAGGTCGACGACGTTGAGTTGCTGCTGGCGGCCCTGAGTCCTCTCAACAACCCTGCAACCAACCTCCTCGCTGACAACCAGTTGGGAGTATACCCTCTGGACAGCTACATCCAGGGCTATATAGAAAAAGATGTCTCCCAGGTACAGATGACCGTAACCAAGTTGTTTGGTCCAACTTTCGGCGCCGACCAATTCACCTTTGTCAGCGAAATTGGGATGACCCATGTCCACAGCATGCCGAGCAAGAGTACGTTGCGTCTGGAATCACCCGGTACCTATGTGACAGGCAACCCTGACCAGGCGAATGATCCACGTGGAGCACATTACAACAAACCCGCAGAGAAAGCGGACGCTTTCGCCGATGCAACCTCCTGGGGCTACCGCGCAGTAGCCAAGCTGGACTTCAACAATGCCATCGGCGCGGTCACTTTATCACCACGCATCGCCTGGGCACACGACGTTGACGGTAACACTCCTGGACCGGGCGGCAGTTTCCTTGAAGATCGCAGAGCTATCACCTTCGGTCTCGGCGCCAGCTACCTGAGCACCTGGTCGGGGGACCTGAGTTATACCGATTTCTTTGGTGCTGATCGCTACAACCTGGTCAATGACCGGGACTTTGTGGCTTTCAACATCAAGTATTCCTTCTAATCCTTTAAGGAGGGAGAAGAATGAAAAAGCTGACGATCAAGACAACGATACTTATCATGGCCGGCCTGCTCCTCGCAGGACAGGGCTTTACGGCCATTACGGCCGACCAAGCAGACCGTTTGGGCAAAGACCTTACCCCGATGGGTGGTGAAAAAGCCGGTAACGCCAGCGGCACGATCCCGGCCTGGGAAGGCGGCATCACCACCCCGCCGGCAGGCTATCAGAAAGGCATGCATCACCCTGACCCATATGCTGC
>Ga0102946_1000771_pt1 | contig 11166 bp, 10 predicted proteins | sample SalPon2A_A_D1_MG_FD_78209 | JGI IMG/M metagenome (GOLD analysis project Ga0102946, IMG submission 78209) | Soil microbial communities from South San Francisco under conditions of wetland restoration - Salt Pond MetaG R2A_A_D1_MG | ecosystem: Environmental > Terrestrial > Soil > Wetlands | place... | reverse complement strand
GACAGAGTTAGGAGCAGGCCATTCAACTTCCTTGCCTTTGCCAACTTCGTCAGCCCACTGCTCGGAAACATCGCTCAGATAGGTGGTGAAGATACTGGTGGTGCCGGAGCCGTCGGAGCGGTGGGCGATGATGATGTCCTCAGAAGGCAGGTCCAATCCGGGGTTCAGTTCGGCAATATCTGGGTCATCCCAGCTGGTGATGTGGCCCAGGAACATATCGGCCAGAACTGGACCGGAGAGGGTCAGATCCTCAACGCCGTCCAGATTGTAGCCGACTGCTACAGCGCCGAACACGGTTGGGATGTGTACGGGTTCACAGCTTCGGGCTTCAACTGCGGCAGCGATGTCCTCGTCATCGAGGAAAGCGTCGGAAGCGCCGAAATCGGTCTGCTGGCCGATGAACTGTTCAACGCCGCCACCAGAACCAATGGACTGGTAGTTGACGCTCATGTCCGGTTGGACATTGGCGGTGTATTCGGCGATCCATTCCAGATAGATCGGAGCAGGGAAGGAAGCGCCTGCGCCCAGCAGCTCGCCAGAGTACATCATCGTATTGTCGTCATCTGCTGAAGCATTATTGTTCGCTGATGTGTTGTCATCTGCATTATTTGAATCGCCGCCGCCACAGCCAGTAAAAATTACTGCGGATATTACGAATAGCGCCAAGATTACTTGGAACTTATTTTTCATTGAAAAGATCCTCCTGTAAAGGTTAGTGTTACATGAATCGTATCACCGCACAGTTAACGATCTCGGAACACGATGTAAATACCTTGTGAAGATTTTGTTAATGAAAAGTTATTAATTTTTTGCGTGTTCTGTGTGAAAAAAAGAGACTTAATTAGACTCGTTGTTCTTTTTGAAAGAAATATAAAATGTTGCGCCCTCACCGTATTTGCTTTCTGCCCAAATTCGCCCCCCATTTGCTTCGGTCAGATGTTTGGCGATGGCAAGGCCCAGACCGGTTCCAGCGCTTGAATTTTGTCGTTTAGATTTGTAAAACCGCTCAAATATTCGGGGTAGATCTTCAGAAGAAATCCCCTGCCCGTTGTCCTTGATCTTAAAAATGACTTCATCGTTATCAAGGTAGATTGAGCACTTGATCTTACCTTTTGGTGGCGTGAACTTGATCGCGTTATGAATGATATTTACAAGCACCTGTTCGATGCGTTTGCCGTCTACTAATATGATTGCTGGGGATTTGGTATATTTGATCTTGAGTGAAATTTGTTCACGTTCGGCCTGGATGATCAATCGATCACTGGCCTGGCCCAGGATTTTGTTAGCGTCTATGGGGGCAAGTTCAATTGGCACTTGTCTGGACTCAATTCTGGAAAGTTCCAGCAGCTCACTAACCATTTGAGCAAGAGCGTCAATTTCTGTATTCATCCGTTTCAAGAACCGATCTGATGCTTCTGGATCATCTTGCATTGAGATTTGAAGGGTATCCGATAGCGCTTTTAGACTGGCTAATGGGGTGCGCAGTTCATGCGAAATATTACTGATAAAATCTCGCCGGACTTTTTCGAGCTTGCGGATTTTTGTCAGGTCTTGAAAATAAAACAGGGAATACCCCGGTAAATTGGGACCAAGAGGCGTGAGGTAAGTTTGGACAAATTTATTGGATTCGGTAAGTTCCAGGAGTGCGGCCTGATCTTCCCCTGTTTCCTGAAATTCTTCCCATAATTCGACAATATGGTGATTGCGGATGACCCGAACCAGACGCAGCCCTTTAACATCCACATCAGAAAAATCGAAAATATTAAGTACTGCCTCGTTTGCAAGTATGATGGTGCTGCTGTCATCCAAAATGACGACACCTTCGTTCATTTGTGCAAGCACAGCATTTAACTTGGCTTGCTCATTTTTAATGAACTGAAATTCTTCTTCCAGATTTTCCGCTAAAAGGTTTACGTTATGGGCAAGATTTCCCACATCATCGCGGCTACCTGTCTCAATTTTGATCGTTCGGTTACCCTGTGAAATTTGATCAATGGCTGCCAGGATTTTATTCAGACGCCGCCCCTGCAGGTTGGATTGATAGAACAATGAAATCGTTGTGATTGCAAGGAGAATCAGGGAGCTGATCCAAAGGGTTTTCTGTATTGAGTGGATTGCAGGTTCCAGGTCATGCAGTGGATATATGATTCGCAGTACGGCTTCGATATTTTCCCGAGGACGGATTGGCACCGTGATAAAAAGACTCGGCGGTGAGGTGCTTTCATCAAGTTCGCTGTGCAAATTGTTTGTAGTAGTAAGTGCTTGTTGGATTTCAGACTGGTAAAGTTGGGTATCTTCCAGCGGGGTAGGAGAGGTTTCTGCCAGCACTTTTCCATTGACCGCGATAATTGTCACGCGAGCTTGAAGCTGCCCTGCCAGCTCCTCTGCCTGTTGTTGGATGGTGTGGTCTGAGGTGGTTTCTTGCCACTGACTTTCAAGCTTGTGGCTGAATGTCAAGAGTTGAGGCGATAATGAATTTTGAATAGTTTGAGTATGAAAGTTGGTGACTGTTGAGGTTAGCAAATAACTTACAGTAAAAAATCCAACCACCAGGATCAGTAGAGCAGGTACGATAATTTGCCAACGAACACTATACACTTTCATGATTATCCGTCAAACCGATATCCAACTCCATGAACAGTAATGATTCTTTTCGGGTTTCCGGAATCTTTTTCGATCTTTCCCCGTAACCAGCGAATATGCACATCCACAGTTCGCGTACCGCCATCAAAATCCCATCCCCAAACATGTTCCAAAATGGAATTTCTGGTCACAACCTGTCCTTTGTTTTTAACCAGATAAACCAAAAGATCATATTCTTTGGGTTTGAGCTTGAGTGGTTGATCGTCCAGGATAATTTCGTGTTTTGGCTCATTAATAATAAGGTTATCATGCGTAATAGTTTTGCTTGAATTAGTCTGGAGGTTTTCGTTATCGAGTTGGACCCTGCGCAAGATTGCTTTTACACGGGCAATTAATTCCCGCATGGAAAACGGTTTCGGCATGTAATCATCTGCACCTAGTTCAAGCCCAAGCACCCGATCGATTTCTTCTCCTTGAGCGGTAAGGATCAGGATTGGGATTTTGGATTCTTTGCGTAGTATGCGCATAATTTCCAGGCCGTCAATTCCTGGCAGCATGATATCGAGGACGATTAAATCTGGTTGAGAGGTGCGGGCTTTGGAAAGCGCATCGTGCCCATCCATCACAGATTCAACTTCATATCCTTGTTTTTTCAGGTTGTAAACAAGGGTTTCATTTAGTGTGAGTTCGTCTTCAACGACGAGAATTTTTTCTGCCATGCTTGCATTTTATCCCATAACTGTTAATAAAATATTAAGTGATCCAGGAAAAAACTAGCAAATTCTGGGCAGCATTTCTCCAGCAAGTGTGTCGACAACTCGATGGCTGCCGATTATTGTTTTCATCAGCACTCGACCGGCTGGTTCTTCTGTCACTTCCCCGATGATGGTTGCATTTTTTCCATAGCGGTGCTTGTGCATCGTGTCCATTATTTTTGGGGCGTCTTCCTCAGACACAATCACGATCAATTTTCCTTCATTCGCGATATATAGTGGATCAAAGCCAAGCATTTCACAAGCTGACTTAACCGCTGTGTTCACCGGGATTGTGTTTTCCGAGAGCATGATGGAGACGTTGCTTTGCTGTGCAATCTCATTTAGTGTGGTCGCCACGCCGCCGCGTGTTGGGTCACGCAGCACATGAACATGATCGCTCGCCATCACGATGTCAGCGATCATGCCATTCAGAGGAGCTACATCGCTTTCGATCATAGCTTCGAATCCCAGATCACCGCGTGCGCTGAGAACAGCAATTCCATGATCGCCAATTGTGCCAGAGACGATCACTTTGTCGCCCGGTTGGGCGTATTGTCCGCCAATCGCTTTGGCTTTCGGGAAGATAGTCCCAAAACCGGCAGTCGTGATATACAAACCATCCGCTTTGCCTTTTTCAACTACTTTAGTGTCCCCTGCAATGATCTTTACATTGGCCTCATTTGCCGCTTCCTGCATGGAGTTGACCACACGTAGTAATATTTCGACCGAGAGACCTTCCTCAAGTATGAAACCAGCGGTCAGGTATTGGGGGGTTGCCCCTAGCATAGCAACATCGTTCACAGTTCCGCAAACGGCCAGTTTCCCGATATCTCCGCCGGGGAAAAATAGAGGCTTGACAACATGGGCGTCTGTACTGATGGCAAATTGTCCGGCATACTCGATTTGAATTCGACCGGCATCGTTTCCTTCACCGAGGATGGGATTTTGGAATGTGGACGCGAAAACATTGGCGATCAGATCATGCATCATTTTTCCGCCGCTGCCGTGCCCGATTACGATCGTTTCCGTTTGTTGAAGCGGAATTGGGCAATGAGCCCCCTGCATATCAATGGATGCGTCATTCTCGGACATTGTTGGCTCCCGTAGGGATTTGGATATTTCCATAGCGGTAGTAGGCAGCGCAAGCGCCTTCAGAGGATACCATTGTCGCCCCCAGCGGCGTTTGAGGGGTGCATTCCTTGCCAAATGCCGGGCAGTCTGGTGGTTTTTTCATTCCTTGTAAAATTTGTCCGGCGATACAGACTGAAGATTCCTCGGGTGCGATGTCGCCAACATTAAATCGAGATTCTGCGTCGAAGTCCATATGCGCTTCATTCAGACACCAGCCACTCATTGGAATCATCCCGATCCCGCGCCATTTGCGGTCGCACTCCTTGAAGACCTGGTTTATGATTTTTTGTGCAGGTTTATTCCCCTCAAAGGTCACTGCTCTTTTATAGGCATTATCAGCAATCGGTTTTCCAGCTTCCAATAGTTGGACGGTTTGCAGGATGCCTTGCAGTATGTCCACCGGTTCAAACCCAGTGACCACGATAGGCACCTGGTATTTTTCAGCGATTGGCGGATATTCCCAATACCCCATGACAGCATTCACATGACCCGCTGCCAAAAACCCTTGGACCCGGTTTGAGGGAGACCCTAAAATGGCATGCATGGCGGGGGGGACTCGAACATGAGAGACCAAAACACTGAAGTTTTTCAAGTTCATCCGCTTTGCGTGAGCGATCGCCATTGCATTGGCGGGGGCGGTGGTTTCAAATCCAATGGCAAAGAACACCACTTCTTTTTCTGGGTTTTCCTGGGCGATTTTCACAGCATCCAAGGGGGAGTACACCACTCGCACGTCTCCACCGGCTGCCCGGACGGAAAATAAATCTTTACCCGAGCCGGGTACCCTCAACATATCGCCATAGGATGTGAAAATCACTTCGGGGTGGGATGCGATAGCAAGGGCCTTGTCGATTTGTTCTAATGGCGTTACGCATACGGGACAGCCAGGACCATGTACCAGTTCAATTTTCTCTGGTAAGAGTTGGTCTACTCCATACCGTTTGATGGAATGGGTTTGTCCCCCGCATATCTCCATGATGACCCACGGCTGGGTGATGGTACGTGAAATTTCAGCTAACGTGTTCTTGGCCAGTTCCGGGTCGCGAAACTCATCGATATATTTCATGATTTGGTTTCTTGAGCTTCTATTCCAAGCTCTTCATCAATATCTGCAATTTCCCTCAACAGGGCCAGGGTTTCCATCGCTTCTTCTTCGCTCAACAGGCTGATTGCAAAGCCGACATGGATAATGGTGTAATCACCGACCTCCGCTTCGGGAATAAAGTCGAGACAGGCTTCACGGATGGCGCCGCCGAAATCAATTTTGCACATCCGCATATTGTCTTTTTCATAAATTTCCGTAATTTTTCCAGGTACACCTAAACACATAACTGTCTCCTAATCGATAATCGTGTGATATGCGATTACAGCTTGACCAAGTGAAAGCCCGCCGTCGTTTGTGGGTACTTGATCGTGATAGTAAACCGAAAAAGAATTCTCTCGGAGTTTCTTTATCGTAGTTTGTAAAAGAACGCTGTTTTGCCAGACACCGCCGCTTAATGCTACCAGATTTAACTCGGTTTTAGAGCGAATTGCCAGGCAGGTTTGCAGAGCAATCTCTGCTATTGTGTTGTGGAATTTGGCAGAGATTTGTTGAATCGGAATCTGATGGCTCAAGTCGGCGACGATTTGTTCGAACATTGGTGCCGGATCTATCACGGAACCAGTAATTTGGAATTCATACCGGGCTCTCTCTGCAGGATCGACAAGTGCCTCCAGCTCAATTGCAGCTTGCGCTTCGTAATTGACGGTTTGCCGGACACCAACCAGAGCGGCCACACCATCAAACAGACGGCCCATGCTGCTGGTCAGTGGGGCATTTGTGCCCGACTGGATTTGCTGCCGGAGCATTTGCTGTTGGTCTGTGTTTATATACCGAGCAGGGGCAAGGTCAGGTGTCCATTCAATACCGCTCTCATACAGCCAGGTGAGTGCAATCCGCCAGGGTTCTTTTATCGCCGCATCACCTCCAGGGAGGGGGATGGTCTTCAGGTGAAATTCTCGCTTGAAATTCTGATACGTTGCCAGAAAGACTTCCCCTCCCCAGATGGTGCCGTCTGTTCCGTATCCCGTCCCGTCAAAAGACAGCCCGATAACGGTTGTATCTTTGCCTAAATGATTGTCTGCCATGCAGGCGGCAATATGGGCGTGGTGGTGCTGGATGCCAAAGGCTGGAAGGCTCTTTTCTTGCGCGAGACGTTGGGCATAGCGGGTGGATAAGTAATTGGGGTGCAGGTCAAACGCCAGGTATTCGGGGGAGGTGCGGAATAGAGTTTGATAGTGTTCGACACCATGCTCAAAGGCTGCAAGGGTTTCAAAATTTTCCATATCGCCGATATGGTGGCTGAGGAATGCGTAATGGTCTTTTGTAAGGCAGAATGTGTTTTTTATTTCTGCACCGGTCGCCAAGATTGGCGGCATTTTCCATTCCAAACGGATTGGGTTGGGGGCAAAACCCCGGCTGCGCCGCAGTATGGATACACGGGGTTGGTCTTCATCCTGTATTACCCGTGCAACAGTGTCATCACACCGGATATAAATGTCTCGGTTGTGGAGGAGGAACATATCTGCGAGTGAGGACAACCGTTCTCGCGCTTCCTGATTAGAGTAGGCTAACGGCTCTTCGCTCAAATTACCGCTGGTCATCACCAATGCATCGGGGAACCCGGTGTCTGGTTCAAGCAATAAGGCGTGCAAAGGCGTGTAGGGCAGCATCACACCAAGTGTAGTTTGTCCTGGGGCGACAAGCTCTGATATAGTGGTGTTTTGCGTTTGTGGGACAACCACAATCGGTCGTTCCCGTCTGGAAATTGTAGCTTCTTCTAATTGTGTAAGATCACAATATTGACGAATCGCGTGGATATTCGGGCACATCAACGCAAACGGCTTATCGACTCGCAATTTTCGTTTTCGTAGTTCATGGACAGCGGCAGAGTTGGTCGCGTCGCAGGCTAGATGAAAGCCGCCCAGCCCTTTGATGGCGATTATCTTCCCTTCTTTCAAGTACTGGCGGGCCGCGACGATGGCTTCATTATGCTCGTAAATACCCTCAGGAGACCCGGAAAATTCCAACCATACATGCGGACCGCATGTTTCGCAGGCAACGGGTTGGGCGTGGAAACGCCGGTTTGTTGGGTCAGTATATTCCGCCTCACATTCCGGGCAAAGCGGGAAGCCGGCCATTGTGGTAAATAGGCGGTCGTATGGAATTTCTTTGATGATCGTAAAGCGTGGGCCACAGTTGGTGCAGTTGATAAATGGGTAGCGGTACCTGCGATCCTGCGGATCGAAGAGCTCATACAGACAGTCTTCGCAAATACTCACATCTGGTGAGATCGGGATGAATGCGTTCGGATCATCTTGGGAATGCACAATTGTGAACTCGGTGAAATCTTGAACCGGAATCCAATCAATGGAAATCTCATCAATATTGGAGAGCGGCGGAGCTTTACTTTCTAAGTCAATAACGAAACGCTCCAGGAGTGTTTTTTCTCCATCAACCTCGATATCCACGCCGGCTGCAGTGTTACAAACCCAACCGTGTATTCCGAGTCCAACGGCAAGGTTATATACAAAGGGCCGGAAACCGACCCCCTGCACAATTCCGTTTATGTGAATTCGACAGCCAGCTTGAGGTGGTATAACTATTTCTCCTTTGATTGGTCAATATGCTCTTCTAGCCAGGAAATCCATCCAGGGATTCCTTCACCAGTTTGGCAGGAGACTGTGAAGGTTTCCAGTCCTGGGTTCAAAATCTCCACGCCTTTTTTGAAATAATCCATTTTGAATGGAATATACGGCATCAGGTCTATCTTGTTGATGATGAGCACATCCACACCGCGGTACATGCCGGGGTATTTGTAGGGTTTGTCATCACCTTCTGGAATTGAGGCGATTAAAACACTTTTGTGTGTACCTAATTGGAAGCTGGAGGGGCAGATCAAATTGCCGACATTCTCAACGATCAGCAGGTCCATTGCTGGCAGATCGATTTTACCGAGTGCCTGCTTCAGCATGACTGCATCAAGGTGACATTCGCCGCCCGTGTTGATCTGGACGGCTGTTGCACCGGCAGCGGCAGCCCGATCAGCGTCAATAGAGGTAGCAATATCGCCATCAACCACAGCCACGTTATATTTTTCTTTGAGTTGGGGAATGGTCTGCTCGATCAATGAGGTCTTTCCCGCACCTGGGGAGGCCATCATATTGATGGAAAAAGTATTTGAAGCGAGCAATTTGCTCCGGTTTTCCGATGCAATCTGATCGTTAGCGCCCATGATATTTTGTACAATTTTAATTCGATCGTTCATTAGGGTCCTCTATTCATCTTTATCGATATCAATAGCCTCCAGGAAAAATTCATCGCCTTGGAGGATAGAAATTGAGTTGCTGCCGCACTTTGGGCATTCGTATTCGATTGCATTGGGAGAAAACTGTTCACCGCATTCCTTGCAGGACATCATCGCCGGGATGCGTTTGAATTCCAGCTTTGCGCCTTGGGCAATCGTATCTTTGCTGATCATATCCCAATAAAATTGGACAGACTCATCTAAAACCGAAGAGAACTGCCCAATCACTAAATAAATCGCAGAGATATTTTTAGCATTCGCCTTATTCGCATGGGTAAGGGCTATTTCTAATATATTTTCAGTTATTGCTAGTTCATGCATAAGCTTGTACCAATTCTAATTATACATCTATCTTTGGGTGACAAATGTCCATTTAGAACGGGACATTTGTCAATATAAGGAAAATCCAGTTTTTGCAATAATAAACTATTGGTTGTGTAAGAAGGAAAGCTCACTTTTTTACGGATGTCCAGACAATGGAGGGCATCTGTAAGTATCGTTTTGAACTAATTGTTCCTGACAGAACAAAAGGATCTTTCTTTTTACCATGAACTTTGCAATACAAAATAACAGTCGCTATTCCAAGAATCCATTCTATGATTATTTAAATCAAGCCGCCTATCTTAGCGGCTTGTTTCATTGTGACAACAAACACTAACCAAAATCACAAGGAGGTGTGAATTGACTGTCACTACGGAGATGCGAAAGCAGAAAGGACCCTGGATTGACCAACTCAAAGGGCGGGCACTCATTGAGTGGGTTGAAGACAGGACTCCCGGAGACTCTCGCCTGGAGATGTGTATCCAGTGCGGGACTTGTGGTGGTTCTTGCCCTTCGGGGCAAGATATGGATCACACGCCAAGGCAGTTGTTTGCGATGCTTCGAGCGGAGTTGGAGGAAGAAGTATTGGCCAGCAACACACCGTGGTTCTGTGTATCCTGTTATCTGTGTACGGTGCGGTGTCCGCAAGATGTAAAGATTACCGATATTATGTACACAATCAAAACTCTGGCAGTCGCTGAAGGGCGGTCTGCGGCAAATACCGCAAGAGATTTTTCCGAATCCTTCATTGGGTATGTAGAACGATATGGCCGGGGGTTTGAGTTTGGCCTGGCGACCCGCCATGCTTTGCTCCATATGCCGATGAGCGTACCCGGGTTGGTAGAGTTAGGTTTGGGGATGCTGACCAAAGGGCGAATGGATATGACGCCGCATAAGATCGAGAAGATCGACCAATTGCACAAAATCCTCAATCGCGCAAAAGAATTGGAGGCAATGCTATGAAGTATCTGTTTTATCCCGGATGCTCCATGCAGCGAAATGCTAAATCTTATCTAGATTCATTACTGGCATTACAAGATAAGATCGGAGCGGAGTTTATTGAGCTCGATGATTGGAACTGTTGCGGTGCAACCGAGTACAGTTCTGTGAATCGAACAGCCTCACACGCGCTTGTCGGCAGGAATTTGGCCATTGCTCAAGATATGTCCAATGGCACAAATACGCTGATGGCCGCATGCAGTGCTTGTTATCTGAACCTTCAGAAGACAGATCATTACATGGGTGAGGATGGTTTATTTGACGAGAGAATTAATGATGCCCTGGCTGCTGGCGATCTGCATTACGATGCAGGTTCATTGGATGTGCGGCATGCGCTGGATGTGATCTTTAATGATGTCGGACTTGAAAATATTAAAAAACAAGTTGTCAAACCACTGAAGGGCTTGAAGGTTGCAGCTTATTATGGCTGTATGATCGTCCGCCCGGATGTGAATAACAAATACGGGAACCCAGAATATCCTAATATTTTAGAAGAACTGCTGAGTGCCCTCGGCGCTGAAGTGGTTGATTTCCCGATGAAAACACACTGCTGTTCTGGGCATATGACGCAGATTAGCGGTGAGACAGCATATGAACTGATTCGCAGACTGGCCTATGGTGCGACACAGTATGATGCTGACATGTTGGTAACTTTGTGCCCCATGTGCCAGTTGAATATTGATGCCTACCAGGCGGAAACCAACCGGTTCTTCAATACAGATTATGAAGTCCCGATTTTGTATTTTACCCAACTAATGGGCCTGGCATTTGGAATTGATGCGAAAGACCTCGGAATCGGCAAAGAGTTTGTAGACCCCCGGCCTGCGCTCGCCAAAATTGGCGTGGAGGTTGAGGAGGAAGCTCCAGTGCCGCGTCGGAGTAAGAAAAAAGATGAAGGTCTCCCGATGCCGAAAATGCCAGGGAATGCTGGAGGTGAAAACTAATGGCTGAGAACAAAAAAGAACGCATTGGTGTATACGTCTGTCATTGTGGTTCAAATATCGCCGGCGTGGTTGATGTTGAAGATG
>Ga0102946_1000770_pt1 | contig 11169 bp, 10 predicted proteins | sample SalPon2A_A_D1_MG_FD_78209 | JGI IMG/M metagenome (GOLD analysis project Ga0102946, IMG submission 78209) | Soil microbial communities from South San Francisco under conditions of wetland restoration - Salt Pond MetaG R2A_A_D1_MG | ecosystem: Environmental > Terrestrial > Soil > Wetlands | place... | reverse complement strand
TCCCTGATGAGTTATCCGGATTAGGAATTACCCTTTACTCATTACCGTCTTCGTCGCTTGAGTACTTTGTAGTGTTTTTCCGCGTCACCAACATCATCGACCGTTGAAGGGTGAAATTCGACTTTCACTGTTCGTCATCGATGCGTTCCAGAAACTCGGACCGGGTTATTGAACTCACAATTCCAGAAGACAATTCCCGTTCCCTTTCTTTAGCAATTTCGACTCCTTCCGGATCGAGCGACGAGACGATTTCTGCATTTGACCCATCTCCAAGGCTCTCCCAGGCGGACAAAGCCAGATGTTCCCGCTGCTCGGGCGGAAGGCTCATGACATCCATTTCAATTTTCGCCAAATTTGTCATAGACCTGATTCTACGCTGATGTAGCTATCAGACAAAATAGGCAAATTCTTGCTCGGCCGCAGGAAATGAGCATGCAAACTCCGTATCACGCAGAAGAAGAAACCAGTTTCAGTCCGGCGATGCCGGTCACGATCAGGAACAGGCACAAAAGTTTGAGCAGGTCGCGGGACTCGTCGAACAGAATCATGCCCAGCACGGCCACGCCGATGGCGCCGATGCCAGTCCACACGGCGTAGGCCGTTCCAACCGGGATGGTTTTCATGGCAATGGCCAGCAACCAGACGCTCATGACCATCGCAGCGAATGTGAGGATCGTTGGAATGGGTTTTGAGAAGCCGTCTGAATACTTGAGCCCGACCGCCCAGCCACATTCGAACAATCCGGCCAACATCAGGTAAACCCAGGCCAATTCAGCTTCTCCCCGACTGATTGACAGTCATGAATCGTTAAAATCAATGCGAACCGTCCGTGCCGGCTTCATGGGTCCAGGTATTCCCAGGTGTCGGCGCCGTCGAGCCTCCTGACCGGAACGCCGGCGATGTCTTCGGGTGCCATCATCCGGGCGTTGATGACGAACCGGTAGTCGCCGGATTTGTCGGCGTTCTCGTAATGCGTCAGGCAACCGCAGGTCGTGCAATGATAGAAGTCGATCAGGCGGTCACCCCATGAATAGGAGGCGATGGACTCCGGCGCGCACGACACGCGGGCTGTGCTCACCGTGTAATACGCCCATTTCGCGCCATAGCGGCGACAAATGGAGCAGTTGCAGTCCGTTAACGACGTTGGCGGGTGGGACGCCTCCAACCGGACTGCGCCGCAATGACACGAAGCTTTCAGACTGCCTGGTTCACTCACCACGATTCTCCCGTCATGAAAGTCTTCAAATTCCTGTCGCCGGTGTTCCGGCCGTCAAGATCAACCGCTGCGAGGTTCATTTTTTTCGCTCCAGCAATGAGGTGGTGTGCATCAACAACTCCGGTCCCCCAATATCGCCATGACCCGGCAGCACCTGCACGGCACCGGGGTACTGTTCCGCGGCGCGACGGATGGAATTCGGCCACTCATCGAGATTGGCGTCGGCCACATTACCCATCGAATCGGCGTCATTTGATTTTACAGCACAACCCCCCACCAGCAACCGGGACTCGGGCAGCCACACCATGATATTGTCCACCGTGTGCGCCGGGCCGGGGTAAAACACCTCGACCGCGCCAAATTCCACAGCGCCTCCCGGTTTGAGATGGCCCACGCTGCGGGGTTCCGGCAAACCCTTACCGAGTGCCAACGGAATGCTGAGGGGATGCGCATACAGGGGTATTCCACGTTCTGCCAGCACCGGTGCGCCGCCCATCCGGTCATCGTGTGAATGGGTTGCTATGACGGCCGACACGGGTACGCCCAACTCGAGATCAATCCAGTCCAACAGCTCGATTGTGGATGCGTCTCCCCAGGCGGTGTCGATCAGCAAAACAGAATTTTCCTCTCGAACGATCAGCCCGTTGGATGGGTATCTCAATCCGTTGGAGAGCACTTGCCAGGAGGTATGCACCCAGATGCCGGGCTGAAGCTCCCGAATTTCGAGGTCGGGCGATAGGTGCCAGGATGGTGCAGGGGCGGGATCGTAGGGTACTTCGTCGGCTGCGAAAGGGTGTGTGCTAAGTCGCACAACGCGTATCGAGTTACCATCGCCCCGGGGTTCTGTCCATGCGATCAGGGCCTGATTGCCATGGCTCGCCATACGTGGAAACCCGGTACTGCGGCCGCGGGGCAATTCGGCGACGGTTTGTGCTGCTCCAAGCCCGGTTTGGGGATTGAATCGGGCGATCCGGACCGCGGTTCCTTCCGGGTTCACATCCGATTTTCCGAGCCAGCTCAGCAGAAAATCCTGTTTCCCGAGAGCCACGGCGTCCACCCGCCCCTGTACCTGGTCACCCGCGTCCAGCTCGATCATGTCCCCAAAACCGGTGAGGTCTCCGGGAGCAGTGCGAACGGACAGATCCTCACCCTGCATGGTTGTCCACGCCGCCAGAAGCAGCCCATCATTGAAGGCGAGCGCCGGCCCGTTTACCGGGCAAGCTGCGATTTGCCACTGGTCGTCATGCACGGTTTTGGGTTCCGACCACCCTTCGGCCGCGGTGAGTATGCTGAAGCTGCTGTCACGTACTTCCGCTTCGGTCCGGTCGCGATAGATGGCCATGAACTGATCACCGACCCGCACCAGGTCGGTGCCGCAGCAATCACAGGTCAGTGAATCGATCTCGAACTTCTGGCTGAATTCACCCGCGCGGTTGACCACGGCGCTGCGCAGGGTCATGCCGCCCGAGTGGTCGGTGTACACAGATTCCGCTGCACCGGGCTGGCCCACGGTATGGCGGCCGTCCAGCCAGATCGCCAGCACACGGTCTTCGCCAGCCGGCGCCAGGGAAACGAATCCGTGTTCGCTCTGGGTCGCGTCCCGGTTGAGCACTACCGGCTGACTCCAGCTTTGGCCCTCGTCGGTGGAGCGTGTCAGGTTGATGTCGTAGGCGTATGTGGCGGGACCGGACTTCTGCAGCCAGAAAGTCACCCAGTCGCCATTATCGAGCACGGCAAGCGATGGGAAATCGGCCCAGTTCACGAACCAGGTTTGGTCCGGGGAACTAGTGGCAATGGTGCCCTGGCGATCGACCCGGCCCGCAGGAGAGATTCGGGCAAACTTCAGCGAAGCATTTCGACCTTCCTGTTCCTGCCAGGTCAGCACGAAACTGCTTTCGGTATCGACGCTTAAAGAGGGTTGCGCCGCATTGGCACCGGTTTCGATGGGGATTTCCGTGAGCACGGCGAGATTCTCGTTCGACCAGGCCGTTGTCACCGCGAATGACAGCAATAGAACGGTCACCCACAGGAGCAAATGGTGTTTCCGGAATGAACCCGCGTACACCAGTTCATTTCCTTGCGTGCGCCGTGCGTGATTTGAAATGGTCATTTCAACCCTGGCCGGTATTTCCGCTAATCGGGCCATCTTTATACCGGTTGCCCAGTCGAATTGAAAGAAAACCCAATGTGGATCAAGGGGTCAGACCAGGGAATGAAAGCCTGCAATGGCCAGGTTTGATACACTGGTGACGGTGATTCTGTTTTCCATTGGAGCGGTATCCTGCCACCAGTCATTTGAGCATCTTGCCGCCCCGGGTTCAGGCTTCGGTGGTGATGCACCTTGAACAAGAACTCCCGAAAAAGTCTTTGGAGACAACTGAAGAAGCGCAAGGTTATCCGGGTTGCGATCAGCTATATCCTGGTGGCTTGGGTCATGATGCAGGTTGGAGAGGTCACTTTTGAGGCGCTAGCCCTGCCAACCTGGGCTCTCACGTTGCTGATCGTCACCCTCCTCCTGGGATTTCCAATCGCGCTGGTCTTGGCGTGGGCTTACGAGGTAACACCTGAAGGTATAAAAAGAGATTCGGAAGCCGGTTCCGAGCCAGAGGAATCGAGCCTGCCCGTCTTCGAATCGACGGCGCCCTCCATCGCCGTTTTGCCCTTCAACGACATGAGCGAACAAGGTGATCAGGGCTATTTTTGCGAGGGTATTGCGGAGGAAATCCTCAATGCCCTGTGCAAAATCGCCAACCTCAGGGTTGCGGCCAGGATCACTTCTTTTCAACTCGGTGGAAAGGACATCGATGTCAAGGAAATTGGCCGGACACTGAAGGTCCAGTCGGTGCTGGAAGGCAGTGTTCGCAAGTCCGGTGACAAACTGCGCATCACGGTGCAGTTGATCAAGACCTCGGATGGGTATCACTTGTGGTCGCGCCAGTTTGATCGCCGACTGGAGGATATATTCGAAGTCCAGGAGGAAATCGCGAATGCGATCGCCAATTCCCTTAGCGTGACGCTCAAGCGCAAAAGCATCAGCGCCCGGCAGCCAGTTGACCCGCGCGCTTATGATTTCTTTCTACGGGGGCAGAGTTATTTCGCCCGGCAGAACCAGGAGGGAATGGAGTACGCCCGGCAAATGTTCCGCCAGGCGCTGGAAATCGACCCGGACTTCGGGCGCGCCTGGGCAGGCCTGGCCTACACACATGGCTTCGATTTCATGTATTTCAACGCCAGCGAGGTCAACCGTGACGAAGCATTGCGCAGCAGTAAGAAGGCGCTCACCCTGGCGCCCGACCTGGCCGAATCCCATGTTGCGGCCGGCATGGCGCATTGCATGGTCAAGGATTACCGGATGGCGGAAGCGGAGTTCGAAACCGCCATCGAACTGGATGAACGGAATTACGATGCCTGGTATTTCTTTGGCCGCGACAAAGTACATGAGGGCGATCTTGAGCGGGCCCTGAAACTGTTCCAACGGGCGGCCAGGGTTCGGCCTGAAGATTTTCAGAGCGTATTGTTACAGGCTCAACTTTATAACAGTCTCGGAGATGAGGGGCGCGCAATCGAGGTCAGCCGGGTCGGCGTGGAACGGGCCAGGGCCGTTCTCGAACTGAACCCGGAAGACACGCGCGCACTGAATATGGGGGCATTCGGCTTGCTAAGACTTGGCGAAACCGAGGAAGCCGAAGCGTGGATGACCGCATCGGTCGTCAGGGCGCCAAATGATTCGATCATCCATTACAACGCGGCCTGTCTGTACGCCTTGTCTGACAACATCGAAAAGTCGCTGGACTACCTCGAGGCTTGCATGTACCGGATCGGGACCCTTAACAAGGATTGGATCCTGCACGATTCAGATTTGGACAACATTCGCGAAGATCCGAGGTTTCTGAAAATCCTGGCGGATTTTCCTGAGTAAGTTCGGGTTGTTTGTCCGTAATGCAGGACGCTGACAACTTGAAAGCGGCTTACTTGTGAGTCGTCAGACCCCGTTACTTCTAACACATGATTCTTGGTGAAAACAGATCTAAGCTACAAAATGAAAACGTGCGATTTGGGCGCGGTTACATCTGACAAACCCATTCACAAGCCGAATCCAAACAGGCGGTCCGCACTTTTAGAGAACTTGGTGAGTATCTTTTTCCTTTACTGAAAGAGGGAAGTACGGTGCGATTTGCCAAATTCTTTTACCCATCGTTGTTCACCTGTTCACTGTTTATATCCGGGCAAGACCTGTCGGCGCAGCCGTTTGACGGGTTGAGCGACAGTGTTGGGCAGGGAGCCTTCGGCAACCTGACCGCCGTGGTTATCTCCCAGCGCGGCGAAATCCTGTACGAAGAATATTTTCGGGGTGCTGACGCCGATGACTTGCACCAGGTCATGTCCGTGACCAAGAGCGTCGGCTCGGCCTTGATCGGAATCGCCCATCGGCAGGGGAAAATCCGCCTGGACCAGGACCTGGCTTTCTTTTTCTCGTCCCACTATCCGATGTCGGGCGGCATGTACCAGGACAAGGCGGCCATCACGGTGGAACAGGTCCTGCAGCAACGACATGGCATTCAGTGGGATGAGGCATCGACAGATTATCGGAATCCGCTGAACCCGGTTGCCCGGATGCTGGAGTCGGATGACTGGTACCGATTTGTTTTGACTCAGCCGGTGGATGCACCACCCGGCGCCAGGTTTTCTTACAGCACCGGCGCTTCCACGCTGATGAGCCGCATGATTCGCGTCGCCACCGGCATGGGCCCCGATGAATACGCCATGCAGGAGTTATTCGGTCCGCTGGGGATTGAGGAGGTGCATTGGGAAGGGTATAGCGAGCAAGGGATGGGGCACGGGATGATGGACTGGCCCAACCCCGACCAGGATGTATCGCTCGGCTACTCCCTGTGGATGAAACCGCGCGATATGTTGAAAATTGGCGAGCTTTATCTCAATGGCGGTGTTTACCGTGGACATCGGATTCTTGACCAGACCTGGGTTGAAGCTTCCTGGGCGAAATACACTCATGCGGGAAATTCAGACTACTCCCAACTGCCCGGATGGGGTCATGGTTATCAGTGGTGGATCGCCGAGTTCATGGATGCCCACAATCGCAACTGGCATGTCTACTTCGCCTCGGGCTGGGGTAGCCAGGTCATTTTCGTAGTACCGGAGCTGGAACTGGTGCTGGTCACCACTGCTGACAACTTCGATTACAACGGACCGGATGTTGATGTCCTGCTCTATTCCGTGCTGGGTGATCTGAATCCGTGGCTGGATTTGCGATTCAATGGCGCCTGGTACAACCCGGCTACCGATGGCCAGGGTTTCAATCTCGAAATCCAGGAAAACGGATCCATTGTGAGCTTCTGGTATACCTACACGGCAGACGGAATGCAGCGCTGGTTCCTGTTGCAGGGCGAAGTGGTCGATGGCATCGGTGAGGTGACGATCTACGAAACCAACGGTGGCGTGTTTCTGCAAAACGACCCCTACATGCTTAGCGAATGGGGCACCGGAAGTATACTCGCGGCCGATTGTGACCACATCACGATCGAATTCGAATCCGATGAAGTTTCGAGCAGTATCCCGCTGACCCGGCTCACCGGGGTTTGTTTTACGCCGCCCGCAGTGAACGGTGATTGAAATCAGTCGAGGCGAATATCGGGAATACCGAGGCCATTTTCCGGCTCGCCGACAGCTATCAGTGAAAATAGGCTGGCCAACTTCAGTACCTGCTGTTCGTTGAGTCTTTCCGGACTGGAGCCGGTAACATCAACCTTCCGAGTTTATCGCCTCTGGCGAGCGCTTGCCGATGCCCATGTAACTTTGAGATGTCTTCTGGATCATCTCGTGTTCCTTGGCCGATAAACACACCATTCTGGGAATGTGCGAGCCGACAATTTTTTCCTTCTTGCAGACAAGCGTATCTTCATCCACAAGACCAGAGTCCTTGGCCGCCTGTGGAACGTTGGTTTTCACGACCACGGCCTCGGCTGCAACCGGTATGTCGCCCATTTCCAGCGAACCCGCATTCTCACCGGCTTCACCTGATTCGGGGCCGGGTGTTGCACACGCTGTGAGTGTGAAAGAGATTAAAGCGATTGCATATCGATGATTCATTCGGTCACCTGCCTGGTTTTCGGCCTTGCCAAATTAGTAGACCGGTGGTTTCAGCTTAAAGTCACAGGAACCAGGTTGCAAATCGGCTTTTCCGCGCTACGATCGGTCAAGTCCGACAGGCTGCTAGCCCGGTGATCTGGACTCAGTCGAGGCGGATGCCGGGAATACCGAGGCTGTTTTCCAGCTTGCGGACCGCTTTCAGCAGTAAGGGGCCGACTGATTTCAGCACCTGTTGCTCGTTAAAGCTGTCCGAGTTGGCGCCACACAGAAACGCGACCGGGTCGAGCGACGGTTCAGGCTGGAAGGGCACCGCACAGGCGTTGATGTCCGGGTTCCAGTGGCCAATCGATGCCACGAAGCCATGCGCCTGCAGCATCTCCCGGTCACGCATCAGCAAGGGGTTGTCAGCCACGGCGGCCTTGCTGGTCGCCAGGATGGCTCGTCCCGGCGAACTCTTGTCCACCGCCAGCCGGTGCCCCTCGGTGAGCCAGATTGAAGGGGTGTTGCGTGGCCGCCAGCACCGCGTGAGCATGACTGCGTCGCCATCCCTTACCGCCAGCGCCACCAGCATTTTGACTTTGTCGGCCAGCTCCTGCATCAGCGGTTCGGCGGTGGGAAGAAACAACAGGCTGGCGCGGGCGGTGTAACCCAGCGCCATGACCGCTGGCCCCAGCCGGTAGGAATCATCGGATTGCGACTGCTGCAAAAAGCCCAGGTGGGTCAGCGTGTAGGTCATTCGCGCTACGGTGGAAGGCGGCATTCCGGTGCGACGCGCCAGTTCGCGATTGCCCAGTCCGCGTTCCCCCGGGGCAAAGGTCTGAAGTATGCTGAGTCCCTTGGCCAGCGTGCTCGCAAATCGCCGGTCTCTCTGATCCACTCTGATAACCTCCAATCGTCAAAAAGGGGGTCAGAACCCCTTTTTTTGGCTATACCAAAAGGGTCTCTGGGCTTGCCCTTTAGAAACACTGTCGAATACACTTGTTCTCACTATATGGAATAATATACCGCAATGCGGAATGCATTGACACCACCAAACGATAGGAACAAGGTAACTGGAGATTTAGTTATGTCACGTGCAGATTCCATCCCGCGTAACAGGGAAAACGATTATTCAAGGGAGGAGGCAGCCAGGCGCTGCGAGTTCATTCGGGAAAAAACCGGTGCGAACCTGCAAACCGTTTCGAGCTATTCAATCGATCCGGCTGTCACCCGGGGCAACATTGAAAACTTCATCGGAGCCATCCAGGTGCCGGTCGGCGTGGCCGGGCCGATGCGGGTCATTGGTGAACATGCTCGCGGCGATTTCTATGTGCCGCTGGCCACCACTGAAGGAACCCTGGTCGCGAGTTACAGTCGTGGCATGCGGGCGATCAGCGAATCGGGTGGTGTCAAAACAACCGTCGTGAAGCATTCCATGCAACGGGCACCCGTGTTCCAGTTTGAAGACGCAATGCAGGCGAGGGAGTTCGCCGGTTGGCTGGATTCCCACCTGGATGAGATCCGGCAGGTGGCCGAGGCGACCACCCGCAGCGGCAAGCTGATCGAAATCGAGAAGTACCCCATTGCCAATATGCTGTATACGCGTTTTTGCTATACCACCGGCGACGCCGCTGGCCAGAACATGACCGGAAAAGCGACCTTTGTTGCCTGTGAATGGATTCAGAACAATCATTCGTTGAAACCGCAGTACATCCTTTCCGGGGCTATCGACACCGATAAAAAGCACTCGGCGATGAACATGATTCAAACCCGGGGCAAGCGCGTGATCGCCGAGTTTACGCTGAAAAAGGAAGTAGCGAACAAGCTTCTCAGGGTGGACCCGAAGGTCCTTTACCGCTACCGCCAGATTGCGGCGGTGGGTGCATTACAGTCGGGGGCGGTCTACAGTGGGGCCCATTCCGCCAATGGAATTGCCGCCCTGTTCATCGCCACCGGGCAGGACGAAGCCAACGTGGCGGAATCACATGCCGGCATCACCTACGGCCAGTTGCTCGACAATGGCGATTATTACTGGTCCGTTACCTTGCCGGCAATCATTTGCGCCACTTATGGCGGCGGCACCGGCCTGCCAGCCCAGCGCGAGTGCCTGGAGATGCTGGATTGCTACGGCACCGGCAAGGCGGACAAGTTTGCCGAGCTCGTCGCCGCGGTGGTGCTGGCGGGAGATGTCTCCCTGACCAGCGCCGTCCTGTCCGGCGACTGGGTCACCAGTCATGAAACGCACGGTCGGAATCGATGAACAACAGAGGAAGAATAGACCCATGGCCATAACTGCGACCACGTTCAGAGGCTCCACCCGCCTGGTGTTCGACTGCGTCGCCGGCATCACCGGCTCGGTGGAGCGAATGCATGAAACCATTGCGCGCAGGCCACTGCCGTTCGCATCCCGACCGGAGCAACCTACTCGATCCCATGGCTTGATTGCACGGTCTGTGTACCTGTCGATTCTGGGCGTCAACGGCGCGCTGTCCAAAGGTGTGGACTTTCTGATGTCGCATGCCGATGAGGGATACGGTGACCAGGGTCCTGCAGCAGAGGAAGTGGCCTGGTTGGCGGCGCTGAATGGCGTCTGCGGAGACTACCTGGAGGCGACCGACAACCCCCTGGCCGTGCCGATGATTTTGAGAACCTCGCAGGCGGTGGTGCGAGCTACGCCGGAAGGCCTGACGGAGGCATTGCCAAACGCCAGCCCTCATGTGCTGGTGATGGTGCACGGCCTGGGTTGTTCCGAGCAAAACTGGGGCCGTCAGGGTGCCGTGAACCTTGGCGCCCGCCTACAGGAGGCTGGCGGGTACACGCCGCTATACCTGCGTTATAACACCGGTCGTCATATTTCGACCAATGGAAAAGAGCTTTCACAGCGGCTACAGCAATTATGCGATGCCTGGCCGGTGCCGGTGAAATCCCTGGCCCTGGTGGGACACAGCATGGGCGGCCTGGTGATTCGCAGCGCCTGTCATTACGCAAGCCAGGATGAAGAATCCTGGCTGCCGCATCTGCGGCGGGTATTATTCCTGGGCACGCCGCATCATGGCGCGCCGCTGGAAAAAGCAGGGCACTTTTTCGATGTCGCGATGCGGTCCATCCAGTATGTCGAGCCGCTGATGTTCGGCAAGCATCGCAGTGCGGGCATCAAGGACTTACGGTACGGGAATCTGCTGGATGAAGACTGGCAGGGGCTGGATGAAAATCGCCCGTCGGTTGACTCCCGGCAGCTCGTTCCCTTGTTGCCCGGGGTAGACTATTTTATTGCCGCGGCGACAGTGGGAGAAGATGAAGTCAGTCTGAAAAGCCATATCCTGGGCGATTTGCTGGTCCGACTGGGCAGCGCAACCGGTTCGCACCGCGATCAGCTCAAACAACTGGATATTAAGCCCGAGAACTGCCGGATTTTTCCGGAAAAGCATCATTTCGATTTGCTGGGCGACTCGCGAGTGCACGACCAGGTCATCGACTGGTTCGTAAAATAATACGTCATTGATTAAACGAACAGGGAAAGCATCATGCCGGATACAGCAGGAAATTCTGGTCAGACCATGAACACGATTCGTACGGGTCAGGACTATATTGACAGCCTTCGCGGCCGTCATCTGAAAATCTATCTGTTTGGCGAACGCGTCGAAGAGCCGGTCGATCACCCGATGATCCGGCCCTCGATCAACGCGGTCGCGGCGACTTACGACCTGGCGGTCTCCAACCCGGAGCTGGCAACTGCGCTGTCGCCTTACACCGGGCAGCGAATCAACCGGTTTTTGCATATTGCGCAAAGCCGCGATGATGTCGTGAACCAGAACAAGATGCAGCGTCGCCTGGGGCAGTTGACCGGCACCTGTTTCCAGCGGTGT
>Ga0102946_1000769_pt1 | contig 11169 bp, 1 predicted proteins | sample SalPon2A_A_D1_MG_FD_78209 | JGI IMG/M metagenome (GOLD analysis project Ga0102946, IMG submission 78209) | Soil microbial communities from South San Francisco under conditions of wetland restoration - Salt Pond MetaG R2A_A_D1_MG | ecosystem: Environmental > Terrestrial > Soil > Wetlands | place... | reverse complement strand
GGGCCGGTTCGATCCTGGACGGCCTCGAGGACGACGAGGCCGACATCGTCGCGATCCGCATCGACCTGGGGGCCTTCGGGGGCGGCATCGGGTCCTCCGCGTTCGACCTTGGTGTCAACTCCTCGAGCACGGCAACGGGCAGCCTGTACCTCTACGCGACCGGACCCATCCGCGTGACCGAGACCGCCGGCGCGATGCGCCTGCTGGCAGCGATCTCCACACAGGGACTGGTCAGGCTCACCATCCCGGACACCAACCAGACGCGCGCACCCCCCACGGCGGCCGGCGACAACTCCACGCCCGAGGACCTCCTCCTGCTCACCCAGGGCAGCGCGATCATCTTCCAGGGCGACGTCCGCACGATCGCGACCGACCCGGGCACGACACCGGCCCCGACCCCGAACCGCAGCGGGATCTGGGCAGCCCTCGACATCTCCCTGTGGATCGGTGACGACCTGCTCGCCCCGGCCGGCAGCTGGATCGTCGCCGGTGGGACGATCTTCATCCATGGTGACGTCGATCGCGAGACCGCGAGCCCCACCGCCATCGATCCCGACCCCCATGGCACGCCCGCCGGCACCAACCTCGACCCCGGGGGCACCGTGATGGTGTTCGCCGGCACCCTGGGTGGCGTGTTCGACGCCTGCTGGACGGGCATCGCCTGCGGCGGTGCGAACCCCACGGACCTGGTACGCATCTTCGGCAACACCGAGACCGACTGGGTCACCTTCGACGCGACCCTGTTGGGCGCGGTCACTCGGGTCTACGGCAGTGACGACCTGTCCGCCACCAACGAACCGGCCGGTGACGGCGACGACGTGGTCCTGGTCGACCGGCTGCGCTCCACCCCCCACCGCCTGACGATCGACGGACAGCAGGGCTCGGACTTCACCGAGGTGCGCACCACTGGCAGCCAGGGTGATCGCCGCTCCTACGTCGTCAACGTGCTGGACACGGGGGCGGCCGACGACGGGATCGACCGCCTGCTGGTGCGTGGCACCGACCTGTCCGACGACGTGTTCCTGCTGCGTGGGGCCAGCGCGATTGCCGGTGAGGTGTCGGACCGCCCGGCCTTCGTGGCGCTGCTGCACGACGACGTGGCGGACGCTCGCTGCGCCGTCGACGCCGATCCGGCCTGCACGCGGCCCGGTGAGGTCCAGCGCATCAACTACGACGCCGGTCTCGACGACCTCACGGGTGGCGTGGAGGTTCGGGGCCTGGCCGGCGACGACACCTTCGCCAGCGACGACACCAGCGCCCCGGTGCGGCTGGACGGTGGCGTCGGCGACGACACGTTCCAGGTCGGTCAGTTGTACGGCAGCCGACGGGACCTCGCCGCGGTGGCGGCCGTCGATCGATTCCCGACCACCGCCACCACCCGAGGCTGGCTGAGCCGGGGCAACAGCCGCGCCATGCTGGCAGCCGGCGGCGCCGGTGACGACGTGTTCCAGGTCTACGCGAACCAGGCACCGCTGCGACTCGAGGGCGACGCCGGCAACGACCTGTTCACGGTGCGAGCCTTCGCGCTCGCCGAGACCACTGGTGACTGCGACGATCTCGCCAGCACGACGTGTGCTGTGGTGTGGCGCGACGAGGCCGGCCGGGTCGCCATGCCCGTGCTGGTCGGGGCCCAGGTGCAGTACGTGGTGAACGAGGTCGTCGAGATCGACGGGGGAGCGGGCTTCGACAAGACCGTCGCGATCGCGACCGAGTTCGGTGACCACCTGGTCGTCGACGAGACTGGCGTGTACGGGGCCGGCCTGACCGTGTCCGTCACGACGATCGAGGCGCTCGAGGTCGACGCGATGGAGGGCGACGACCGCATCGACGTGGTTGGCACGGCTGCCGGTCTGGGCACCCGGGTCATCGGTGGACTGGGCAGCGACATCGTCGGGGTCGCCGGCGACGTCGTCGACGACGTGGTCTCCCAGAAGTCGTTCCCCAAGCGTGCCCATGTCTTGACCGTGCTGCGGGGTCCCCTGGCCGTCGAGGGTGGCGAGACCGGCGCCGACCGCAGCCTCTGGATCGCGCTGCTGTTGCCGGGCGAGCGCAACGGGCCGTTGTTCGCGATCGCCGCCCAACCGACCGAGCGCGAACAGGTCGACCTGCTGGGCGTGTACGACGACGGCCGGCCGGTGGGTGCCAGCGGGGAGTTGGGCGCGACCACCGTCACCGGCTTCGGGATGGCCGGTCCGCTGACCTTCGCGTCGACGGCGTTCGGCGAGTCGGCCACGTTGCCGGGGGGCATCTCGTTCGCCGCAACGCTGGTCGCGGGCGGCGTCGTGACCACGGACCCGGCCAGGACGACGCTCGAAGTCGTCAGCCTGCTGCTGGGCCCCGGCGCCGACGCGCTGCTCGTCACGGGCTCCGTTGCCCCGGCGGTCGACCTGTCCACCGGGGTCGTGGCAGCCCATGGGGGACTCACCGTGGTCCACGCTGGCGGTGGCGGCGACCTCGTCACGGTCACGGGCGGCGGGGGCCCGGCTTCCCCGTTGGTGCTGTACGGCGACACCTCACAGGACGGCCGCTGGTACGGCGGCAGCAGTGCAGCCCTGTCGTTCGTCGACCTGGGCAGCAAGCCGTTCGTCGGCGTCGTCGGCAGTGCGCCCACGTTCGTCGTCGGCCAGGCGGTCGCGTTCACCGCGCCGGGCAACGACACGATCGACGCAGCGGCCACCGGCACGCCCGGCGCGGCCATCGGGGTGATCGCCTTCGGCGGGCCGGGCGACGACACCCTGGTCGGGTCGGTGGCCGCCGACGTCCTGGCTGGCGGGTCCGGCGACGACCGCATCGAGGGACGTGCCGGCGACGACCACGTCTACGGCGACTCCGGCATCGACGTCGACGTGCGCTCCCGACTGCTCACCGTGCCCACCGTCAACAGCAGCGCCCAGCCCAACGCTGATCCCCTCGTGGCAGGGCGTGACCACCTGCTCGGTGGCGCCGGCCACGACCTGGTGTTCGGCGACCATGGCAGCGTTTCGCAGGACGTCGAGGAGGCGACGGTCGGCCCCGACGGCTGGCGTCGGGGGTTGGTGCTGCCCCAGCGGATCGAGACGACGCGTCGGGTCGTGTCACTGGCCACCGTGCAGCCGCTCAACGGCGCCGCCGACCGGATCGAGGGCGGGGCCGGCAACGACGTCGTGCTGGCTGGGGGAGCCGGGGACACGGTGTCGGGCGGCTCGGGCAACGACCTGGTGTTCGGCGACTTCGGGCGCGTCGACCGGACCACGGCGTTCGTCGACGAGGCGCTGCCGCTGTTGCCGCTGAACCTGCCCGTGGCCATGCACCCGATCACGTGGACTTCGATCGACACCGGCAGCGACCGCAATGGCGCCGATGACCTGTTGCGGGCAGACGGTGGCGACGACGTCGTCATCGGTGGCCAGGGCGGGGACCGGATCACCGGCGGGGACGGTGACGACGACATCGTCGGTGGCCACAACGTCGCGGGTGGCCAGGACGGCGACGACGTCGTCGATGCGGGCGCCGGCAACGACGTGGTTGCCGGGGACAACGCGAACCTGCTGCGCACGGGGACGACGGTGGGGCCCCGCATGCGGGTGCTGGTCGGAAGCGCGATCTTTGCGGTCGAGACCGGCGAGCCGCTGGTGACAGGTGAGTTCCAGGCAGACCCGCGCGGTGCGAGCGTGCGTCACGTGACGCTGTTCGACCACGTGCTCGGCGCCGACCCAGCCACCTTCGGCGACGACGTGCTCGCCGGCGGGGCCGACGACGACGTGCTGTTCGGACAACTCGGCGACGACTGGCTCCAGGGCGACGGTGCGACGATCGACGATGACGGGATCGTTGTCCTGGACGTGGTCCGAACCGGCGTCTCGGTGGAGGACTGGGCAGGGCCAGGCCGCGACGGCGACGACTGGATCGAGGGCAATGGCGGCAACGACACGATCTTCGGCAACCTCGGCCAGGACGATCTGGTCGGCGACAACTCGTCACTGTTCAGCCTGGTCACGCGTGCCCAGCGCGAACCGGTCGGCCACGACACGATCTTCGGTGGAGGGGGGACACGCCTGGTGCGCAACGACAGTGCCGGCTGCGGTTGCGACACCGTCAAGCACGCCACCGATGCGGACGTGATCCTGGGTGACAACGGCGACATCTTCCGGCTGGTCGGCACCTTCGGTACCGCCTCCGGGGACTTCCTGCGCTTCAACCACGACCTGTCGGGCCCCGACCGGTGGATCATCCCGCGGGCCCATCGCCTGTTGGACTACACCCAGGGTGGTGCTGCCACCGACCTGGGCCGGTCCGACCTGCTGCACGGCGAGCGGGGCGACGACACGCTCCACGGCATGACCGGCGACGACGTCGTGTTCGGCGAGGCCGGTGACGACGACCTGTATGGCGGGACCGGCAATGACCGGCTCTACGGTGGCAGCGGCGTCGACGGGATCCTCGGTGACGACGGCAAGATCCTGACGAGCCGCAATGGCCGCAACGAGCCCCTGCACCGGCTGGCGACGCCCAATGCCGAAGTGCTGCTCAGCGTCCCCGGTCCGTTCATCGGCACGATCGAGTACCGCACGGGTGCCTTGACCAAGGCGGTCGACCTGGCCGCCTGGGAGTCAGGCGGTGCCGACGTCATCTACGGCGGGATCGGTGACGACTTCCTGCACGGCGGAGCCGGCGATGACGCCATCTCGGGCGCAGAGGCCACCCGCGACTTCTACACCGACGTCGCCCAGGACGCCGCGCTGCTGGGCTACGACCCGGCCGACCCGCTCGGCCACGACCCGGTCACGCGCATGCTGGCTGCCTACGACCCCGACGACCCTCGAACGAGGATCGACGGGTTCCTGCTCGCGTTCGACCCGTGGATCGTCGACGAGGCGACCGGTCTGCCGATCGTCACGGTGTCGGGCTGGGTGCCGCGCGACGACGGACGTGATCGGATCTTCGGCGACAACGGTCACGACTGGCTGGTCGGCGGCACCAACTACGACCGTCTGTTCGGTGGCCTGGGTGACGATCTGCTCGACGCCGACGACAACCACGACACCAACGGTGGCCGCAACGACGGCCCCGAGACCGACGCCACCCCGGACACCAGCAGTTGGTTCGCGCAGGGGGACTTCGCCTTCGGTGGCGGCGGGTTGGACGTGCTGATCGCCAACACGGCAGCCGACCGCCTGTTCGACTGGACCGGCGAGTTCAACAGCTTCATCGTGCCGTTCAGCCCCTTCGGATCCCCGACGGTCAACCGGCGCTTCAGTCCCGCCACGCGCGACTTCCTCCGGGATCTGGGCGCCACCAGCGGCGCTGACACCGCGACCCTGGCCGAGCCGTACGACGAGGTCGCCGTCGTCGAACCCGGCGATGACCTGTGGGGCGACCAGCACGGCGGCCCGCGTGATCCGCAGCCCGGCAACCTCCCCGGGGTCATGCGCGACGACGTCGGTGGTCCCGAATTGTCGTTGCTGATCGATCCCTGCGACATCACGTTGCTGCTGGTCGACAAGGCGATCAACGCCCTCCAGCCACTGGTGCCGACCGGTGCAGAGGATGCGGACACCGCCCCGGGTCGTCGGCTCGCGGAGGGCGACGTCGTCGTGTGGACCTACCTGGTGTCCCACCAGGGGACCGGCGCCGTGCAGGTCACCGGGATCGTCGACGACAACGGCACCCCCGACGACCCGTCCGACGACTTCGTCCCGGTGCTCGTGTCCGGCGACACCGACGGCGACGGCCTGCTCGATCCCGGCGAGACGTGGCTCTACACGTCGGCGGGGGTCGTCACGTACCGAGCGGTGCCGGGCGAGTACGCCAACTGGGTTCGCGTCACCGGCGTCGACACCGCCACGGGCCACGCCCTGGACGCCAGCGATCCCAACCACCACTTCGTCCCCGACGATCCGCCCCCAGCCATCGACGTCCAGAAGGCCATCAACGCCGCAGATCCGTTGGCGCCCACCTCCACCGAGGACGCCGACGCAGTGGCGGTGGTCCTGCCGACGGGGACACAGGTCGTGTGGACCTACCTCGTGCGCAACGACGCGGACGTGGCGTTGGACTCGATCGTGCTGATCGACGATGCCGGGACACCGTCGGATCCGACGGACGACTTTGTACCCAGGCCGGTCGTGGACGTGTCCGGCTTCAACGTGGGCGACCTGGATCGGGACGGTCGCCTGGACCCGGGCGAGACCTGGCTGTTCACGTCCGAGGGCGTGTGGATGCACACCGCCAGCGGCGCGTACTGCAACCGGGTCATGGTGACGGCACGGGATGGCACCGCCGTGCTGACGGGCTCCGATCCCAACTGCCACGACGTGCCGCCGCCCCCGCCGCCGCCCGTGGTGGATGTCGAGAAGGCGGTCAACGCGGTGGATCCGCTGGCGCCGACGGTGCTCGAGGATGCTGACTCGGCGACCGCCGCCCCCGTGCTGGTCGTGGGGGACGTGGTGACCTTCACCTACGTGGTGACCAACCCCGGGACAGTGGCTGTTGCCGTGTCGCTGGTCGACGACAACGCCACCCCGGATCCCGCCGACGACTTCATGCCCGTCCTGGTGTCGGGCGACACCGACGGTGACGGGTTGCTGGATCCCGGGGAGGTGTGGCTGTTCGTCGCCACGGCGACGGTGCAGGAGGGGCTCCACACCAACCTGGCCACGGTCACCGCGATGGACCCCACGACCGGGGCCGAGGCCGACGACCGCGACCCCGCGAACTACGTGGGTCAGGTCCCGCCGCCTCCCACCTCCATCACCATCGACAAGCGCCTGGTGGTCGTGGCCAGCGGAGCGGAGTTCGATGCCGCAGGCCCGGGGCTGCGTCTCCCGGTCGGCACGGTGGTGCGCTGGACCTACGCGGTCAGCCTGACCGAGGGTGGCCCGGTGTCCGAGGTGACGGTGGTGGACGACAACGGGACGCCGGACGACCTGACCGACGACTTCCTGGCGGTGTACGTGTCCGGCGACACCGACGGTGACGGCCTGCTGGACCCGGGTGAGGTGTGGGTGTTCCGCAGCGGCGAACACGTCGTCACTCGGGGCGTCTATCGCAACGTGGCCGAGGTGTCGGCGTCCGTCGACGGCTGGCGGGTCACCGCGCGTGACGCCGCGCAGCACGAAGGCACCGTCGCCGGCATTGACGTCGAAAAGGCGTTGGACCCCGCCGACTGGCGCAACCCCACCGAGGCCGAGGACGCCGACACCGGCCCCGGACCGGCCCTGCTGCCCGGCACCGCCATCACCTGGAGTTACCTGGTCACGAACACGGGCACGGTGGAGTTGGTGATCATCGACATCATCGACGACAACGGCACTCCCGACGACCCCACCGATGACCGTCGTCCGGTGTACGTCTCGGGAGACACCGACGGCGACGGCCGACTCGACCCGGGGGAAACGTGGCGCTTCACGCTGGACGGCGTGGTCGGGATTGGCGACTACGTGAACGAGGTCACGGTGATCGCGGTCGAGGCAGTGCCGGGCCCCGTCGCCCACGACCCCGTCACCGACAGCGACCGCAACCACCACCGCGGGGTCGACGAGGGCGAGACCGGCCAGCAGGGGCTGACCCCGGGGTTCTGGAAGAACAATGCCCGACACCACGATGCCAACCAGTGGACATTCCTGGCGCCCGAGCAGGCCCTGGACACACTGTTCGTCGTTCCCGCGAGTCTCGGACTCGGCTCGGTCACCCTGGTCGATTCGCTCGACCTGAACGGTGGTGTGGCGGCCGCCCTGCTGCGCCACGCGGTGGCCGCCGTCCTCAACGCCCTGCATCCGGACATCGCCTATCCGATGACGGTCAGCGAGATCGTCGCTGAAGTGAACGCCGCGCTCGCCTCGGGCGATCGTGGGCAGATCACCGCGCTCAAGGATCGCCTCGACGGGTTCAACAACCTCGGCGCACCGGTCAGCCAACAGCCTGGATGATCCTGATCGTCGTGACCCCGGCACGTCGATTTCGCCAAGTCGTGGAGCTGCCACTAGCGTGCGTCCTCGTCGGGCCGGTCAGCCCGCGATGAACCGCTCCCGAGGAGGCCTGCCAGCGTGCGTGCGCATGCCCCACGGGATCGCGGGTCGGACACGTCACCTTTCGTGGGCCGCGACGACGCAACGGACCAACTTGCGCGTGCCCTGGATCGGGCGCATGCCGGTCGGTTCTCGTCCGTGTTCGTCTCCGGTCCGGGCGGGATGGGCAAGTCGCGCCTGGTCGGGCACTTCCTCGACGGCCGGGACCGACGCATCGGCACGCTTGTCTCGGGCGCATGCCTGGACGAAGGTGGGGACCTCACGCCGTTCGGCGCGGTCGAGCAGGTCGTGCGCCAACTCGAGGACCAGGCCCTGTCCCTGCCCGATGCCGACGTGCCCGCCGAGCACCGCATCCGCGCCATCGTCGAGGCGATCCGGCTGGCGGCGCGGTCGAAGCCGGTCGTCGTCATCGTGCTCGAGGACCTGCACTGGGCCGGCGACACGACCCTCGAGTTCATTCGGTTCGCAGCCCATTCGCTGGCCCGCGAGCCGGTGTTGTTCGTCGGGACCCATCGAGATGGTCGCCACCTGCACCCGCCGTTGCGCCGGGTCCTGACCTCGTTGGCCAGGGACCCGGGCTGCACCCGACTCGACCTCGGTCCGTTGGACACCAGCGCGCAACGGCAACTGGTGGCTGCCCGGGCCGGCGGCCGCGTGGACGACGAGATCGTGGACGGACTGGTCGAACGGTGCGGCGGGATCACCCTGTTCGTCGAGGAGTTGGCGCAGGCCATTGGTTCTGGCGGCAGGCCGGCCATTCCACCACGCCTGCGCGACGTCTTCGTCGATCGCCTCGGCGAACTCGGCATGGGCGCCCGTGAACTGCTCGACTGGGCGGCGGTCTGTGGACAGCAGTTCCCCCACGAACTGCTCGCGCTGGTCGCGGAGCTTCCGGTGCCGACACTGGAGAAGCGGATCGACGAGTTGCTGGATGTCGGCATCCTCGTCGTGTCCGACCACGGTGGCGGGTACCGGTTCCGCCATGCGCTCCTGCACGAGACCGTTCGGGACGAGCTTCGTCCGATGACGCTGCGCCGCCTCCATGGCGGGTGCGCACGCGTGTTGCAACGTCGACCCGACCTGACGCCGGGAGATGCGCTGCCCAGCGCCGACCTCGCGCGTCGCTGGAGCGTCGCTCGGCAGGCGGGGCCGGCGCTGCGTGCCTATGTGCTGGCCACGTCCGAGGCAACTGATCGTGGTGCCCACGGTGAGGCCGCACGGCTGGCAGCCATCGCCTGCGAGTGGTTCCGGCGGCTGCCGGCCCAGGAGCCCGGTGAAGGCGACTTCGATGAAGTCGACGTGCTGCTGCGTGCGGCGGACTGCGCCGACCGTGCCGGCGACCACCACGAGGCCATCCGGCGTGGCCGCCAGGCGCTCGCCGTCGCCGCGTCCGACGACGACGCCCGGGCGGAGTCGTGGATCCTGGTGATCCGGTCGTCGTACCTCGCAGGCGACATCGAGGGCGCGATCGAGGCCGCCGGGGGTGCCGTTGCGGACCTCCCCGCCGATGGGTCGCCAGGCCTTCGCGCACGGCTGCTGGCGGTCTCGGCAGCATTCCTGCCGACCGAACCGAGCGAGGCCGGCCCACACCTGACCGACGAGGCGGTGCGCCTCGCTCGCCGGTCGGGCGACCCGAGCGCCCTGTGTGACGCCCTGTGTTCCCATGGCCTCGCACTGGCCCGATTCGGTCGTCCACGCGAGGCGCGTACGGCCCTGGCCGAAGCAGAGCGTCATGCGACCGGGCTTTCGGACCCACGTGCGATCCTGCGCCCCACCGTCTTCCGGATGCTGGTCATGCACGGGAGCGGAGCCACCCACGCCGTGTGTGACATTGGCGGCGACGGGTTTCGCCGGGCGGACGACCTGGGCGTGGCCCGCGGGGTCGGCCGGGAGATCCGCACGATCCTCGCGGACTGCCTGGTGGCGGTCGGTCGATGGGACGAAGCCGAGCAGGTCGTGTCGGATGGACTTGCCTGGGGCGACGACGGTCTTGCCGGCACACTCCTGCAGCTGACCCGTGCCGACCTCGCCACCCTCTCAGGTCGATTCAGCCAGGCGGAACGTGACCTCGCAGCGGTGAGCGAGCGCGTGCCGCGCGGCCACTTCCGTCTTTCCCTGGCCGCGTCGGAGTTGGCCTGGTGGCGTGGTGATCCCATGGCCAGCCGCGACCATGCGGCCGACGGACTCGCACGGGCCGGCCTCCTGGCCGATCCGGACGAACTCGGACGATTGACCCTGTCGTTGGTTCGGGCGTCTCGGTCCGTCGCTCCCGTCGACGTGGGGATCCCGCCCCCGGAGGACGTGATGGACACCCTGTCCCGCCGGGCGGGGCATCCGGTCGTCGACGCGTGGTTGGCGACGGCCGCTGCGACCCTGGCCGCCGACGGGACGGACGCAGTCGACGCCTGGGAGGGCGCGCGTACGGCGTGGCGGGGCCTGGACCGACCACCGATGGTCGCGCTGGCGACCTGGCACGCGGGGATGGCTCACCTGGGTGTCGGTGATCGTGGCACCGCCGGCATCCGGCTCAGCGAGGCGCAGGCGATGGCGGAGGAGATGGGGGCTGTGCCGCTCGCCGTCGAGGCGCGCGCAGCCCGGTCCACGGCCGGCCTGGGTCCAGCACCGGACTCTTCACCGCCGAACCCACGCCATCCGGCGGAGCCCAGCGTCGCCGGTCTGTGGCCGGACGCCGCGGACACCGTTCCCGACCATTTCGACCTCACCGACCGAGAAGGGGAGGTCCTGGCGCTGGTGGCCCGCGGCTGGACCAACAAGCGGATCGGTGAGGAGCTCGTGATCAGCCCGCGCACCGTCAGTACGCACGTTTCACGCATTCTCGACAAGTTGGGGGTCGCGACTCGCGGTGAGGCGGTCGCGCTCCGCCACGGCTCGACCGTCGGCACCGACTGACGACTGCTGCCCGTGTGGCAGCCGGCCGACCCGGCCGCGGCGGTCGCACGGTGGGCACGGGCCTTCGTTGCAGTCGGCGTGGACGCGCCACATGAGCGAGTCCGCAACTGTGGCCGCGGTGGCAAGTATCGTCGCTCGCATCAGTCCGTCGACGCTGCCAGGAGTCCCGATGCCCCGGCGCATCCGTATCGGCATCGACACCGGTGGGACCTTCACCGACGTCGTGGCCTTCGACCAGGACACCGGTGCCCTG
>Ga0102946_1000768_pt1 | contig 11173 bp, 11 predicted proteins | sample SalPon2A_A_D1_MG_FD_78209 | JGI IMG/M metagenome (GOLD analysis project Ga0102946, IMG submission 78209) | Soil microbial communities from South San Francisco under conditions of wetland restoration - Salt Pond MetaG R2A_A_D1_MG | ecosystem: Environmental > Terrestrial > Soil > Wetlands | place... | reverse complement strand
ATCGAGCGAATGACGGTAGCCGGGGCGTGAGTGTTTTCAAACTCATGCGCGTTGTCGCGCTGTTGAGTATTTTGTTCGTGCTGGTGGTTGGGACCTGGATGACCGAGAGGAGGCTGGCCAGTTGGGAGCGTCCGGCAACGGTGACGATTTACCCCATAGCCGCCGATCACGATGCGCACACTTTGCGCTTTGTCGAGAAGCTGGAGGCGTCCGATTTCGATCCTGTCAACGATTTCATGGCGCGCGAAATGCGGCCCTACGGCATTTCAGTCACCCCCGCATTCCACCTTCAGCTGGCCGAACCGGGGCGGCGGTTGCCACCCGAGATACCGGACCAGTTCAGTCCTGCAGAGATCGCATGGTGGAGCCTGAAAATGCGTTTCTGGGCGTGGATGCAGGATTTTAAGGATGATCTGATCCAGCCAGATATCCAGATGTTCGTGCTCTACCATGGCGTCAACGGGCGAAGGGAAGTCGAGATTTCGGTCGGTATGCGCAAGGGGCGCTACGGCGTCGTCAACGTGTATGCTGAACGTTCGATGCACCCGCGCAACCTGGTGGTCTTCACGCACGAACTGATGCACGTGATGGGCGCATCGGATAAATATACCTTGACCACTGGCGAGCCGGAGTATCCGTTTGGATTTGCTGACCCCTTGAAGCAGCCGCTGTTTCCGCAAACCCGTGCCGAAATCATGGGCGGTCGAATCCCGATCAATTCATACAGTTCGCTAATGCCGGCGTCATTGGAGGAATGCAAGATCGGTCAGATGACTGCCGCGGAAATCGGATTCATGGCTCAATTGATTCATAACTGAGCCCGGGGCGTTTTACTGGGGCAAGAAGATCCGGATTTCGATGACCGGTGTCACATTTGCGCACTTGGCCACTTGCGGTTGAATGAGGTGGTGGTTATTCTACCGCGCGTTTACCAGGACCAGAATGATGAGAAAAATATTACTTGCCGGAAATTGGAAAATGAATGCTTCCGAGGCCATGGTGGCTTCACTTTTGGGCGATCTGCTCCAGGCCAGCTCGGTCGACAGTCCGATTGACATGGCGGTATTTCCCCCGTTTCCCTACCTCGGTCAGGTGAAGTCCCTGCTGCGGGGCAGTCCGATCGCCTGGGGAGCGCAAAATGTAAATCCGGCGTCGCATGGCGCTCATACCGGCGAAGTGGCTGCCAGTATGTTGCTGGAGTTCGGTTGCAAATACGTACTGGTGGGTCATTCGGAACGCCGCAGCCTGTATGGTGAGACTGATGACGCGGTTGCAAGGCGATTCCAGGCAGCCGTCAACTCGGGTCTCGTACCCGTGTTGTGTGTTGGAGAAACGCTCGAGGAGCGGGAATCGGGTACCACGGAGGCCGTGGTGGAACGCCAGCTCGATGCGGTCCTGGACTTGTGCGGCGTCGAGTCACTGGGGCGGGCTGTTATCGCCTACGAGCCGGTGTGGGCGATTGGAACAGGCAAGACGGCCACGCCAGAGCAGGCCCAGTCCGTTCATGCATTTATTAGGCACAAAATCATTTCTCAAGCTGCTATAATAGGCGGTCAAATACGTATACTGTACGGCGGCAGTGTGAATGGTTCCAATGCCGCCGATTTATTTGCCCGGGAAGACATAGACGGTGGCTTGGTCGGAGGGGCTTCATTGAAGGCGCAGGACTTCCTGGCGATTAGGAACGCCGTGGTCTGATCCCTTCCTTGCGAGATGGATTTTTTATGCAGTTCTTAAATATTTTTCATGTGTTGGTGGCGATTGCCCTGGTGGCCTTCGTTTTGATCCAGAAGGGTCAGGGAGCGACGGCCGGTGCGGCTTTCGGTAGCGGAGCTTCCGGTACGGTATTCGGCGCCCGTGGGGCTGGAAATTTTCTCAGCCGGACGACCTGGGTTCTGGCGGCGTTGTTTTGCACCATCAGCCTGACCATGGCCGTGATGGTTTCACGCACTGTGCAAACGCCGGAAGATAACCTCGGCGTCGTAGGGTCAGTACAGCCGGCCGCGGAAGTGGACAACGGTGCCCAGAGCAATGAAATCAGCGTCAGCTCCGACCAGACGAACGGAACCGACCTTCCCGTATTTGAAACCAGTTCGGGACCGGCCAGCAGTCAACAGCAAATGATTGAAGATGCGGTTGATGATCTGCCAGGGCTTGACAGCGTGGTGACTGAAGAGGCGCCACCTGTTGAAGACGATGCGGCTGGTGAAGAGCCGGAATCTGGCGGTAATTGACCCGGGATAGTGTTTTAGCCCAAGTGGTGGAATTGGTAGACACGCTATCTTGAGGGGGTAGTGGCGACAGCCGTGCCGGTTCGAGTCCGGCCTTGGGCACCATTTATTTACCACGGTGAATTATCGCCGTGACAAGAGAGACGACCATGCTGCAAGAATATTTTCCAGTGCTGGTGTTTATCGCAGTCTCGCTCGCACTGGGTATCATTTTACTGGTGACGGGTGGCTTGCTGGGCCCCAGAAGCGCCGACAGCGAAAAATCCTCTCCCTATGAATGCGGTTTCGAAGCCTTCGAAGACACCCGTTCGAAGTTTGATGTCCGCTTTTACCTCGTTGCGATTCTTTTCATTATTTTTGACCTGGAAATTGCCTTTTTCATACCCTGGGCGCTGGCGCTGGATGGGCTTGGCCCATTCGGCCTGGCGGCAATGGTGATTTTCGTTCTGGAACTCGTCGTCGGGTTCTTTTACCTGTGGAAGAAAGGAGCGCTTGAATGGGAATGAACAACCCGGTGCCCCTGGGCTCGGTGGACGATATCCTTCGTCCGAACGCGAATGACAATCCGCTCCTCGATCGCGGTATGGTCACCACCTCGCTGGACGCCCTTCTCAACTGGGCGCGGACCGGTTCGATGTGGCCGATGACGTTCGGGTTGGCCTGTTGCGCTGTTGAAATGATGCAATCCGGCGCCGCCCGATATGATCTGGATCGGTTTGGTGTCATGTTTCGGCCCAGTCCGCGTCAATCCGATGTCATGATTGTCGCCGGCACGCTCACCAACAAGATGGCTCCAGCCTTGCGCAAGGTTTACGACCAGATGCCCAATCCAAAATGGGTGATTTCCATGGGTTCCTGCGCCAATGGCGGCGGATATTATCATTATGCTTATTCCGTCACGCGCGGTTGCGATCGCATTGTTCCTGTTGATGTGTATGTACCCGGCTGCCCGCCGACTGCCGAAGCCCTGATTTACGGCATTCTGCAGCTACAGGCGAAAATTCGCCGAGAAACAACCATCGCCAGGTAAACGTATGACTGATACACCAAAAGAAGTTGCGGAGATTTTCGACAGCCGTTTTGGAGACCGGGTCAGTGTCGGCACAACGAAGTCCGGTATCCTGACGCTGGAAATAGGCCATGAATACTGGCTGGAAGTGTGTCGTGCCCTGCGCGATGAAGAAGAATTCTCATTCGAACAATTAACGGATCTCTGTGGTGTCGACTATCTCAGCCACGGCCTGTCCGAGTGGGATACGGAGGGCGCCAGTTCCGAAGGCTTCAGCCGCGGGGTGGAGGGTCTCGGCCCGGGCCGCTTCAATTGGGCGGATCGCCCTGAATCGAGTCAGATTGAGCGCCGGTTTGGCGTGGTGGCGCACCTGTTGTCCTTCCGGCACAATCGCCGTATCCGGATCCGCTGTTTCGCGCCTGATGATGATTTGCCCATCGTTCCTTCGCTGGTTGAGATCTGGAATTCGGCCAATTGGTACGAGCGCGAAGCGTTCGACCTGTTCGGCGTGATTTTCGAAGGTCACCCGGACCTGCGGCGGATCATGACCGACTACGGTTTTACGGGCCATCCCTTCCGCAAGGATTTCCCGTTGATTGGCAACGTGGCGATTCGTTACGACCTGGAAAAGAAGCGCGTGGTTTACGAACCGGTTGAGATCGAGTCTCGGGTTCTCGTTCCCCGGGTCGTCCGCACTGATTCGCGCTACAAGCCCGACGATCTCGACCTGGCAGCCGATCAGAAGGCCGAAAAAATTGCTGCCGGTGAGCAAACAGGTAACTCAAAGGCTGACTGACATGGCAGAGATTCGCAATTACACAATGAATTTCGGTCCGCAGCATCCGGCCGCGCACGGTGTGCTTCGGCTGGTACTGGAAATGGACGGTGAAACCGTGGTGCGGGCCGATCCGCACGTTGGCTTGCTGCATCGCGCCACCGAAAAGCTCGCCGAGAGCAAGCCGTTCAACCAGACCATCGGTTACCTGGATCGCCTGGACTACATGTCCATGATGTGCAACGAGCATGCTTACGTCAGGGCCATCGAAGAACTGCTGGGCATCGAACCCCCGCCGCGCGCCCAGTACATTCGCACGATGTTTGATGAAATCACGCGATTTTCCAATCACTTGCTGTGGATTGCCTCCTGCGGTCTGGACCTCGGCGCCATGTCGATGTTCATTTACGCTTTCCGCGAGCGGGAAATGATCATGGACATGTACGAGGCGGTTTCCGGGGCCCGGATGCACGCCACGTACTACCGTCCGGGTGGCGTGTACCGCGATTTGCCGGATGTCATGCCGCAATACCAGGAATCACCCTGGACCAAAGGCAATAAGCTCAAGCGCAAGAATGAGTGGCGGGAAGGCTCTTTGCTTGATTTTATTGAGGCCTTCGCCAAGGACGTCCCAAGCAAAATCGACGAATATGAAACCCTCCTGACCGATAACCGCATCTGGAAACAGCGTACGGTCAACATTGGTATCGTATCGCCCGAGCGCGCGGTGCAGATGGGTTATTCGGGCGTCATGCTGCGCGGTTCCGGCGTGGAGTGGGATCTGCGCAAGAAGCAGCCCTACGCCATGTACGACCAGGTCGATTTCGATGTGCCTGTCGGCGTCAATGGCGATTGCTACGACCGCTACCTGGTACGGGTGGAAGAAATGCGCCAGTCAGCGCGCATCATTCTGCAATGCGTTGAGTGGCTGCGAAAGAACCCCGGACACGTGATGTTGAAGAATTTCAAGGTCATCCCGCCAACCCGGGAAGAAATGAAGGACGACATGGAAGCGCTGATCCATCATTTTAAACTATTCACGGAAGGGTATTGTGTTCCGCCTGGCGAGACATATGCCGCGATTGAAGCACCTAAGGGTGAATTTGGCTGTTACCTGGTGTCCGATGGCGCTAACAAGCCTTTCAGGGTGCATTTTCGCGCGCCCGGATTTGCCCATCTGTCCGGTATCGACGAACTGTCCCAGGGCCACATGCTGGCCGACGTCGTGGCCATTATCAGTACGCTGGACCTGGTGTTCGGGGAAGTCGACCGATGAGTGATCAGAAAACGGAAAAAAAGGCAATGTTGACCGAAGAAACCCTCAAAACTATTGACCACTGGGTGGCCAAGTTTCCCGAGGACAAGAAACGATCGGCACTGATCCAGGCGCTGATGGCCGCACAGGAACAGAACGGGGGCTGGATTACCCGCGAATTGACCGAGGAAGTGGCGCACTACCTCGACTTACCTACGGTGTGGGCCCACGAGGTCGTGTCTTTTTATTCCATGTTTTTCGACAAGCCAACCGGACGCAACAAGGTTCACATGTGCACCAACATTTCCTGCTGGCTCAACGGCGCGGAAGGCCTGGTTGAGCACGCCGAGAAGAAACTGGGTGTGAAGCTGGGCGGAACCACGGCAGACGGCCGGATCACCATGGTGAAACAAGAAGAATGCCTGGCCGCCTGTTGCGGTGCGCCGATGATGGTCGTCAACGGGCATTATCATGAAAATCTGGATGCCGACAAACTGGACGCCATCCTGGATGGCCTGGATTAAGGGCTGCGAGTAGAAGCTATGGCAGATTACAACGTCGTTTTCACCACGTTAAACGCAGACCGCCCCTGGTCGATGGACACTTATCTGTCGATTGAGGGGTACAAGGCATGGCGTAAGATTCTCGAAGAAAAGACCCCGCAGGAAAAAATCATCGATATGGTGAAGGATTCCGCCCTGCGTGGCCGCGGCGGGGCGGGTTTTCCGACCGGCCTGAAGTGGAGTTTCATGCCGCGGTCGGCGCCGGTGCAAAAATACATCCTGTGCAATTCGGATGAATCCGAGCCGGGTACCTGCCACGATCGTGACATCCTGCGGTTCAACCCACATGCCGTGATCGAAGGTATGGCCATCGCGGGTTACGCCATGGGCGCGACGGTGGGCTACAACTATTTGCGTGGTGAGTTTCACCACGAGCCATTCGAACACTTCGAAGAAGCACTGAAAGAAGCCTACAACGCCGGGTTGCTGGGCAAGGATATTCTCGGTTCCGGCATCGACATGGATATTCATGCCGTCCTGGGCGCCGGCGCCTACATCTGCGGTGAAGAAACGGCACTGATGGAATCGCTGGAAGGTAAAAAGGGCCAACCACGATTCAAGCCGCCGTTTCCGGCCAATTTCGGCCTGTATGGAAAGCCCAGTACCATCAACAACACTGAGACGCTGGCGTCCGTGCCCGCGATCATGCGCAATGGTTCGGACTGGTTTTTGCAAATTGGCAAGCCCAACAACGGGGGGCCGAAGTGTTTCTCGGTGTCCGGACACGTCAACAAACCCGGCAACTACGAAGTTCCGTTGGGCACGCCTTTCTCCGAATTGCTGGAGATGGCCGGTGGCGTGCGCAACGGCCACACCCTCAAGGCGGTCATTCCAGGCGGTTCGTCCATGCCGGTGTTACCCGCCGAGATCATGATGGAAACCACAATGGACTTTGACGCCCTCAGCAGACTGGGTTCGGGTCTGGGTTCCGGCGCCGTGATCGTAATGGACGATTCCACTTGCATGGTCAAAGCCTGCAAGCGAATTGCCCGGTTCTACCATATGGAGTCCTGCGGACAATGTACGCCGTGCCGTGAAGGTACCGGCTGGATGCACCGCATGCTGGAACGCATCGTTGCCGGCAAGGGCCAGGAGGGCGACATCGAACTGCTGCGATCGGCGGCCGGCCAGATCGAAGGCCACACGATTTGCGCCTTCGGCGAAGCCGCGGCCTGGCCGGTGCAGGGTTTTCTGCGCCACTACTGGGACGAATTCGAATACTACGTAAAGCACGGCCGTTCAATGGTTGAAGAACAACAGGGGCTGGCTGCATGAGTGCTGAAATGAAACCTTCCGTCGACATGGTCAATATCGAAGTGGACGGCGTTCCGATGCAGGCCCCAAAGGGCTCGATGATTATCGAAGCGACGGACAAGGCCGGTATCGAAATTCCCCGATTTTGCTATCACCCCAAGTTGACGATCGCCGCCAATTGCCGCATGTGCCTGGTGGATGTTGAGAAAGCCCCGAAGCCGCTCCCGGCTTGTGCCACCCCGGTTATGGAAGGCATGAAGGTATTTACCGACTCGCGGCGCGCGATGGACGCTCAGCATGGCGTAATGGAATTCCTGCTGATCAACCACCCGCTGGACTGTCCGATTTGTGACCAGGGAGGTGAATGCGAATTGCAGGATCTGGCCATGGGCTATGGCCGTTCGGTCGCGCGATTCACCGAGCGCAAGCGGGTAGTGAAAGACAAGAACGTCGGGCCCCTGGTGCAGACTGAAATGACCCGCTGCATTCACTGCACACGCTGCATCCGGTTCCTGGAGGAGATCGCCGGGACCGCCGAGATGGGAGGCGCCGGAAGGGGCGATCGGCTTGAAATCGGGACCTGCGTCGAGAACAGCATCGACTCGGAATTATCGGGCAACATCATTGACCTGTGTCCTGTCGGGGCATTGACCAACAAGCCCTTCCGTTTTGCGGCCCGGGCCTGGGAATTGGTGGCCAAGCCTTCGGTTGCGGTACATGACTCGGTGGGTTCCTGCCTTTTTCATCATGTGCGCCGGGGCAAAATACTTCGCACCGTGCCACGCGAGCACGAAGCGACCAACGAAGCGTGGCTTTCAGACCGTGACCGCTACAGTCATCTGGGTCTGTATGCCAACGACCGTGTGCTGACGCCCCAGGTCAAACAGGACGGCGATTGGAAAAGCGTTTCCTGGGACGAGGCTTTCGATGCAACCGTCGTGGCTCTGAAGGGTCAACTGGAGAAGCATGGCCCGGAACGATTCGGCATGTTGATGACTCCCTCGAGCACCAACGAAGAGTATTTCCTCGCCCAGCGCCTGGTCCGGCAGCTGGGCAGCGACAACATTGATCATCGCTTGCGTGAGCAGGATTTTTCGGACGATTCGGGTGGCCCGCTTTCAGCTGCTTTCGGCATGAAGACTGCAGATATCCAGACAGCCGATACCGTGCTGCTGGTGGGTAGCAATCCGCGGCAGGAAGCACCCATTATCGGGCACCGCCTGCGCAAGGCGTCGCTTAACGGCGCGCAAATCTCGGCCATGAACCCGGTCGACTGGTCCTTCCATTTCGCCACCAGCCTCGATTCCATCGTTGCACCTCAAAACATGGTCAGCGAATTGGCGGCTTTGGCCGCCGCCGTGCAAAAAGTCACTGGCGTGGCGGCCGGGGATTCTCTGCAACCGGTTCTGGGTTCGGCACGTAGCGAATCGAACCATGAAGAGCTGGCAAAACGGCTGCACCAGAGTGGGAACAGCCTCATCCTGCTGGGCAACTTTTCCATGAGCCACCCCGATGCGGCCTGGTTGCGAAGCCTGGCCGGTTATATTGCCGATGCCACGGGATCATCCTTGAACGTATTGCGACACGGCGGGAACCCGGTCGGCGCCCGGCAGGCAGGTGCGGTACCGCATCACGGCCCCGGCGGGTCCGAAACCGGCGCAGGCAAAAACACTTCAGGTATGCTGAGTGACGGAGTTTCAAGCCTGATCGTGTGGGATCTCGAACCCGAGTTCGATATCGACAATCCCGGCCATTCCATGCAAGCTATTGAAAGGGCGGAGAAAGTCATCGCGATCAGCAGTTTTGCCACGGATAGCCTGAAGTCCCTGGCCGACGTCATACTGCCGCTCGCACCGCTGGCCGAATCCGAGGGCAGCATTACGACTTTCGATGGCGAGACGCTCAACTTCGGCGCGGCAGGAACGGCACAGGGCGAAGCGCGCCCGGGCTGGAAAATCCTTCGCTTGCTCGGTCAGAAACTGGGCCTGGCGGGTTTTGACCAGGTTAGCCTGGCCGAGATTCAGAAGCAGATGTTCGAGGCCATGACGCCAATAGAGCCGACGAATACGGCCGTCACACTGGTTCAGCCCGATTATCAGGAAAGTTTGTACCGTATCGGTGAGTTGCCGATGTATTCGGTCGATCCGTTGGTTCGCCGATCAGGGCCTTTGCAGCAAACCGCCCAGGCGCAGGTTCATTATCTCGGTCTGAACCCTTCCGACGCGGAACGGTTGGGTCTGGACGAAGGCGCCATGGCCCGGGTCAGCCAGGCTGATGCCTCGGTCGAAATTGAAGTTCGCGTGTTGGACGAAGTGCCCGTCGGAGGCGCCTGGTTGCGCAGCGCTACCTGCGCGGTTCGCGAACTGGGATCGGCTGTGGCGCCAATCTTCGTGGAGGTGGCCTGATGCCTGAGACACTTTTCGACCAGTTCATCTACATGGTCATCCTGATGCTGAAGATTATTGCAGTGGTAGTACCGCTGATTCTCGGCGTGGCGTATTACACCTACATGGAACGAAAAGTCATCGGGTTCATGCAGGTGCGAATCGGCCCCAGCAAGATCGGCCCGTTGGGATTGTTCCAGCCGTTTGCCGATGTGTTCAAGCTGCTGCTGAAAGAGATTGTCCTGCCGGAAAACGCCAACAAGTTCCTGTTCATACTGGCGCCGGTGTTGTCCCTGGCCCCGGCTTTTGCTGCCTGGGTTGTGGTGCCATTCAATGACGGTATGGTCATTGCCAATATCAATGCCGGTCTGTTGTATATCCTGGCGATGTCTTCTCTGGGTGTGTACGGCCTGATCGTTGCCGGTTGGGCGTCAAATTCCAAGTATGCATTCCTCGGCGCCTTGCGTTCGTCGGCACAAATGGTCTCCTATGAGATCGCAATGGGTTTTGCCATCGTCAGCGTGTTGATCCTGGCGGGTTCGCTGAACCTGTCCGAAATCGTGCTGGCGCAAAAGGGGAGCATGCTGGACTGGTACTGGCTGCCGTTGCTGCCGATGTTCGTTATCTTCGTCATCTCCGGAACCGCCGAAACTAACCGCGCACCATTCGACGTGGCCGAGGGCGAATCCGAAATCGTGGCCGGCTTCCACGTCGAATATGCCGGAGCGGCGTTCGCGGTGTTCTTCCTGGCCGAATACGCCAATATGATCTTGATATCTGCAATGACAGCCTTGATGTTCACCGGTGGTTGGCTGTCTCCTTTCGAAGGCGTGCCCGGACTAGCGGATACGTTCATCGCGCAAGGGAGCATCTTCTGGTTCCTGGCGAAGACGGTTTTCTTCATGTACCTGTTCTTGTGGTGGCGTGCCACCTTCCCGCGATACCGTTATGACCAGATCATGCGGCTGGGCTGGAAGGTTCTGGTGCCGATTACCATGGTGTGGGTGATGGTGGCCGCGTGTTTTTCCGTATTCGGCCTGGTCGTGAGGGGAAGCTGACATGAATACCGTTACCCGATACCTTAAAAGCCTGATGCTGCTTGAATTACGACAGGGCCTGGCGGTTACGCTGGCCTATTTCTTCAAGCCAAAATTCACGCTTAACTATCCTCACGAGAAAACACCCAAATCCAACCGTTTCCGGGGGCTGCATGCGCTGCGGCGCTATCCCAATGGAGAAGAGCGGTGCATTGCCTGCAAGTTGTGTGAAGCTGTGTGTCCGGCGCTGGCCATTACCATCGATTCGGAACTTCGAGAAGACGGCACTCGCCGTACCACCCGTTACGATATCGATCTGTTCAAGTGCATTTATTGTGGATTCTGCGAAGAGTCGTGTCCGGTGGATTCCATCGTTGAAACGGACATTCTCGAATATCACTTCGAAAACCGCGGCGAACACATTATGACCAAGGACAAACTGCTCGCGATCGGAGACCGGTACGAGGAAAGCATTGCAGCCAGTCGCCGACAGGACGCAGCGTATCGCTGAGCGGAGCAAAACAGATGCCGATTACCGAAATAGTATTTTATGCGTTCTCACTGGTGTTGGTGGGTGCGGCAGTGGCCGTGATCACCTCGCGCAACCCGGTGTACTCAGCCCTTTACCTGGTGCTGGCTTTTTTCAGTGCATCGGCCATCTGGCT
>Ga0102946_1000767_pt1 | contig 11184 bp, 8 predicted proteins | sample SalPon2A_A_D1_MG_FD_78209 | JGI IMG/M metagenome (GOLD analysis project Ga0102946, IMG submission 78209) | Soil microbial communities from South San Francisco under conditions of wetland restoration - Salt Pond MetaG R2A_A_D1_MG | ecosystem: Environmental > Terrestrial > Soil > Wetlands | place... | reverse complement strand
ATTTGTCACATTGAAGCGGTACTCAACCGCATCGGAAAACCGTGTGGCTTCGTTCGCAATGGGGTTGACCGTCAGAGCCAGAATCAATTCATCGGGATTGTTCGGATTGATAAAGGCATAGGTATCATTGATATCGGCTGCCGGGTCATTTACGACCGCGGGCGCATCCAGGTGATCTGCTGCGAAACCGCTGGTACTCATTGCGAGTAGCAGCGTAGTGCTGCATAGCTGTTGCTTGATTGTGTTCATTGATTCGCTCCGTTTGTGTGTGAGGGTATCGATACATTGAACATTCAAAATTCAGGTATCGAGGATATATACGGAGCAGGGTCGATATTGGATGCACCTGCCGGCAAATTGAGTTTTTATCCGAGACGAACAACGGCAGTGCAGGCCAATTGCCTGTATGCTGTTTTTCCACTGAGGGATGGGGACCGAGAGCTCAACACAATGTGCGGATTTGCAGGGCAACTTGACCTCAATGGCCTGGCGGGCAGCCCGCAAGGGCGCATGGAGCACTTGCAAGCCATGGGCCGCCAACTGGCCCGCCGCGGACCGGATGATGAGCAGTTTTACGACGATGGCTACCTCTCCCTGGTGTATCGCCGCCTGTCCATCATCGACCTCGATGGCGGTCAGCAACCGATCTGGAATGAAGACCGCAGCAAATTCACCGTCGTCAACGGCGAAATCTACAACCATCAGGACATCCGGGCACGCATAAGCGCCAACCACGAGTTCAGAAGCCAGTCGGATTCAGAAGTAGTGATTCACCTTTTTGAAGACCGCGGCCATGAACTGATGCAGGAGCTGAATGGCATGTTCGCCTTGTTGGTCTGGGACAGTGAAAAACGAGAGCTCCTGCTGGCCCGTGACCGCCTGGGTATCAAGCCTCTGTTTTTTGCCGTGGTGGATTCCACTCTGTTCTTCGCATCCGAATTGAAAGCCTTGCTGGCTCACCCTGATTGTCCAGGTAGTATGGACTGGCGTGATTTCGGCGCGAGCGCCAGGCGACGCTTCAACATTCCGACTTTCGTTAACGGCGTTCATCACCTGCCCGGGGGTTACTACCTCCATCTGCAACGCGCCGGACAGGCCGTGGAGCCCAGGGCTTACTGGAACATTCGCGATCATTTTCCCGCTGATGCAAAGGGCGCGGATCGCCGCGCAAACGAGTACTCGAGCCAATATGGCGAATTGCTGCACGACAGCGTGCAGCGACAACTGATGAGCGATGTGCCACTGGGGCTTTTTCTGAGTGGCGGAATCGATTCCTCGCTCCTGGCCGCGATGGCCGGAAACATGGGCAAGGACCTGCACTGTTTCACCGTCGTCGAAGACAGCACACTGGACGCCGGCGATGTGGAACAGGCGCGCCGGGTGACTTCTGAACTGGGCCTGAGTTTTTACCCGATGCACTACGATGCAAACACGGCTCTTGACGCCCTGGGGTTCGACCTTGGGCAGATGGAATTCCTGATCTGGGCCATGGAAAGCCCGCATTTCAGGCTCGAGTGGCTGATAAAGCACGAGTTACATCGATTTGCGAAAACACACATTCCCGGCCTGAAAGTGATGTTGCTGGGACAGGGTGCGGATGAATTTGCCGGCGGTTATTCACAAAGCATGGGCAACGAAAGCCAGAGCTGGGCTGCTTATCACAAACGTATTTCGAATCAACATCTTGAAGCACGCCGGGCGAATCTCGGCATTCCACCCTTCATGCTCCGGGCTCTATCTGATGACTATCCGCCAGCAGCCTTCCCGGCCGGAATGGGTGAATACCATCAACACATGGTGGACAGGACCATCGTGCTTCAGCGCTACAACCTGTGGCATGAAGACCGCAGCAGCTCGAGTCAGAGCGTGGAAGCCAGGGTGCCTTTCCTCGACCACCGGCTGGTGGAGCTGCTGGCATCGGTTCCTGCCCCTTTGCACCCGGAGCTGTTTTTCGACAAGAGCATCGTGAGGGATCAACTCGCCAGGTCACTGCCTTCCTACCCAAGGGATAAACTGAAAGTAAAGTTTTATTCAACCGGAAATGACGCATCAACCAACAAGATCCGTCTGGGCCTGATTCAACGCTGCTTCCCTGACTTCAGGGAAAAATACCTGGTCCAGCCGGGCGCGATTTTCAGCAGCGACCGGATGAGCGGGTTCTACAGGCATATAACGAGCGGCGGCCAGGCTGAAAAACAGGACCTGGATGACTTTCTGAATTGCATGTCCATCACGATTTTCTCGGAGATGTGCCAGAACCTCGCGCGAAACGAACCACCGCCTCCGATCACGCCGCCATCGCCGTTACAAACCTGGCAGCCCGATTGAAGAGGCTACTTAATGACCCGCAGCTTCCGGAGCAGATGTGAAGCTCGCAGCTTCTATCCCCTCCGAATCAACGCATAGCGGGTTCAGCACTGCACAACGACCTTTTGATAGAGCCCGCCAAAATACGTTTTGGTCTTAACCTCGGCTGCCTGGATCTCCGGTGGTAAGAATTCGTCCAGACCGGTGCGCCAAAGGCCCAGGGCAAAAGGTTCGAGGTAGCGCAGCACCGGATACATCACGTACCGCAGTGGATTGGTTTTTGCAGGCGCGTGGTAGTCCACAAACACCACCTTTCCTCCGGGACGAGTGACACGAATTGCCTCCGCCACCGTTTTGCGCCTTACTGCTTCAGGCTGCTCGTGCAGCAGAAAAAACACTACGGTTTGGTCATATAAATCATCAGCGAACAAGAGCTGACTCGAATCCTGGTGGTGCAGACTGACGTTGTCATGACCTGCCAGCTTTTTTCGGGTATTTCGCAATTGTATGGGCGCAATGTCCAGGACATGCAAACGAGAGCGGCTGGCGTGGAGATGGGAAGCGAGCCGATTTGAAAAATCACCATAAACACAAGCCACCTGTAACACCTTACTGTGAGCATCAGGCCGCGTTTCCTGCAACACGGCTTCGGTCAGCCGGCGCATGTTTCCCCACAGGATCAGGTTTACCAGCCATTCCCGCTCAAACAGCCAGACCGCGCCGGGCCGAAGGTAAGCCCACCAGTAGGTTTCTTCCAGGTAGCTGGGGATGGGTGGCGCGAGAAGCCTGTCCCTGGCCTGAAAGCCCTCGAGACTTAGAGAGCATTCTTCCGCTACGGAAACTACATCATCATTCATTTGAAATCACCGGATAGTCCATAAAAAATAAGCGGTAAGTAAAGTGCCAAGGGCTGCAAGCACATAGAGAACGCTAGCCATGAAGGTGTCGGCACGCAAGCCAATGTCATGAAAAATCACCCGCAATCGATGCGCTGCATGCCATATCGAAAGGAAAAGAACACCAAACAGGAACATTTTCCCAAGCCAGCTTTGAGAAAAAGCCGTCGCATTCCCAAATGACAGGCCATCGGGAACATGGCCAACTGAAATCAGCAGAAAAATGACCATCAGGGCCGGAAACAGAAGCGCTGTCATTGTTCCACCGACCGCGAACAGGCTCCAGACCAGGGCTTTTTTCGCAATAGCCATGGTCAGATCACCCCGGCAATCCAGAAAAGAGCCGCAGAAAGAACCAGCCAGAGCATGTAGTGCGCCGCCACGATAAGGCCGCCGGGCACGGTCCGGTCACCCATTTGCAGTGGCATGGCCTTGGGCGCCAGCCCAAACCAGGCAATGGACTGGTAGACGGTAAAAAAGACCAGGGCGAAGCCGTGGAACAAGATCCAGGCCAGGTGTTGCTGGCTCGCCAGGAATTCGTCCCACCGCGTCTGTGTGCCGGATGCCAGTGCAGCAAGACCACTCAATATCAGCACGCAATACACCGCGACCAGGACACAGGTCAGTTCCCGCAGCATGTAGCTCTTGTAGCGGACATGCGTCATATACCAGGCCGTCCGGGAAACAGGGCGGATGTAGGGCCGCCGGCTCATGACGGCATTCCCGGCAGCAGGTTTTGCTTCAGCCACTCAACAGACGCCTCGATTTTCATCTGCTGGATTGCTGCAGCCGGATCAACCTGCTTGGGGCACACTTCTGAACAGGCGCCTACGAAAGAACAGTTCCATGCTCCATCATGATCTGCCAGGAGATTGAGTCTCTGTGCACGGCCCTGGTCGCGGGAATCCAGGTTGTAGCGATGCGCCAGCGCCAGAACCGCCGGACCGATAAACTCAGGATCAAGGGCATACTGGGGGCAAGCCGCATAGCAAGCCATGCAGTTGATGCACATGGTGTATTGCTTGAATTTTTTCAGCGCGGCCGGGGATTGTTCGTGCTCACTTGATGGATCTTTCGCTTCCCCGCTCCGGATGATATGCAATTGCGCTCTTTGCATTTTCTCCATCACGTCATCCAGCACCACGACGAGATCGCGTTCAATAGGAAAATTGGCCAGGGGCTCTATGCGCACTCTGTCCGGCAGATCTCGCACGAATACTTTGCAGGTAAGACTGGGCTCTCCGTTGACCATCATGCCGCAACTGCCACACACCATCATGTGGCAGGACCAACGGTAGCTCAGGGTGGTGTCCAGGTTTTCCTTTATGTAGTTCAATGCATCGAGAATGGCCCAGTCTTCCTGGCAGGGTACGGAATAGGTCCGGTATGCCGGTTCAGCGTCCTGTTCCGGGTCATAGCGCATGATTTCAAGCTGCAGTACGCGGTTGCTCATGCCTGAGTTTCTCCCGAATAGTCCCTCACGCCGGGGTGGGACCGCGTGATATTCACATCAAGCCAGGCCATGCTCGGCTGCTCTCCTTCCTGCCGCCAGCACAGGCTGTGCCGCAAACAGTTTTCATCATCACGCCCGGGGAAATCCAGCCTTTGGTGTGCGCCGCGCGACTCCTCCCTGGCCAGGGCGCTGGCACTGACGGTTTCAGAGATATCCAGCATGTTCTGTAACTCGAGCGCTTGCTGCAAATCGGTGTTGAACACGTTGCTCTTGTCATGCACCACGATATTCGAAAACCGCCCTTTGAGCTCTGCCAGCGTTCGGCATGTCTTCTCCAGGCCTGCAGCCTCGCGATAAATGCCGGCGCCCTCCTCCAGGCTGTTCATCATCTCGCGCCGCAATCCGGCCAGGCTTTCATCTCCTGTTTGGCGCTGAAGGAGTTCACGCACTTTTTTTACAGCAGTTTCCGCCTGTGAACGTGATCCAGCGCCACCCTGTGAGTCAGCATCAGCGGCAATATATTCAATCGCCCGCTGTGCGGCCCGCTTACCAAACACCAGTAGCTCGGTCAGGGAATTGGACCCCAGTCGATTGGCCCCGTTGAGGCTTCCACAGGCGGTTTCGCCAATGGCGTAGAGACCAGCCATCGACGTTTCGCCATCGATGTTGGTATCGATTCCGCCCATCATGTAGTGGACAACCGGCCGCACAGGCACCGGGTCTTTTACCGGGTCAACCCCCACATACGATGTCGCCAGCTCCCTGACCAGCGGCAGCCGTTCATTGATGCGTTTTTCACCCAGGTGCCGCATGTCCATCAGGATGCAATCGCCCCACTGGGTCTCCACCGTGTTGCCCTTTTTCTGTTCGTGCCAGAAGGCCTGGCTGAGGCGGTCACGCGGCCCCAGCTCCATGGTTTTCAGTACCGGCTCACCAATAGGTGTTTCAGGCCCCATGCCGTAGTCCTGCAGGTAACGGTAACCGTGCCGGTTGACCAGTACCCCGCCCTCACCTCGGCAACCCTCGGTCAACAGGATGCCGGTACCGGGCAAACCAGTGGGATGATACTGAACAAATTCCATGTCCTTGAGCGCAACGCCGGCACGGTAGGCCATGGCCATTCCATCGCCCGTCTTGATGGCTCCATTGGTGGTAAACGGAAAAATCCGGCCGGCCCCGCCGGTAGCGAGAATGACCGCAGCTGCTTCAAAGTGGAAAAATTTTCCGCTTCGCATTTCCAGGGCAACGACACCCGTGCACCGACCATTTTCGTGGACCAAATCCAGGCAGAAAAACTCATCGTAACGTTTGATCGACGGGAACTGCATGGAGGTCTGGAACAGCGTATGCAGAATGTGAAAACCGCTCTTGTCCGCAGCGTACCAGGTACGCTTTTTTTTCATGCCCCCGAAAGGCCGCACCGCCACCGAGCCGTCTTCGTCCCGGCTCCAGGGACAACCCCAGTGCTCGAGCTGAATCAACTCCAAAGGGGCCTGCTGCACGAAGTAGTCAACCACGTCCTGGTCACACAACCAGTCGCCACCGCTCACCGTATCGTTGAAGTGCATTTCCAGCGAATCGTCTGCCCGCTTGACACCTGCGGCCCCGCCTTCCGCGGCACAGGTATGGCTGCGCATGGGGTAGACCTTGGAAATCAGGGAGACATCAATCTCTGGATTGGCCTGGGCAATGGCGATTGCAGCGCGCAAACCGGCGCCTCCAGCCCCTACAATCACAATGTCCGTCTTGACGTGTTCCATATACCCCGAATTCGGCTAACAAAAGGCACCGGGAATCCCGGTGCCCAGTCGGTGCGTGTTTCCTAGATCAGAATTGGTATATCCAGGATCCTGTAATCAGCAGGATGTCGTAATTCGCGGCACTTTCGCCCAGCAACAATACGTTCACCAATGTATCGGTTTCAACATTGTCCAGGGCAAAATTGGCGGAGTTCAACTGCGTACCTTCAACCACGAACCTCAGGCTTGAATGACTGCTCACGGCAATTCTCGCCCAGGCGCTGAAGGATCGCCATCGGTCGGTAAGACGTGGCAGCGGTGCCGTGGTTGCCGTGGCTGCTGTGACATCTATTACACCGCGGGTGTTGGACAGTGTGTAATCAAAACCCAGGTCGAACTTCTTCCAGCCACGGTCGGCTCCAATGTCGGTAAAGTTCAGCGCCAGGTTCCAGGTGTCAACCTTATCCGTGGTGCTGGCCCACCATTGGTTGTCAGGATCCGACTCTCCAGCTGCGTTCCTGAAAGAGACTCCGGACTGGTCGGCATCGTACTTTTCCTTGGTGTAGAAGCCCGTGACCGAGATGTTCTCGATTGGGTACCATCCCACGTCTATCGTACCGGATGTGATCTTGGCCCGGTTCAGCCCGTAATAGCCGTCAGCATAGTCGTCTTTGAAGTAAACCAGTGCCAGCCCGAAATTCCATTCGGGCACCGGAAACACATCAGCCCGGAAGCGAAATTCCTGCCGGTCCCGATCGGTCAGGTAGTACTTGCGCAGTAAGGGGGAGTTTTCCCACTCATCTTCGTGGATCACGCCGGGCAGGTGGGAGTCGATCAAAGGAATATTGCCGATGTAGGAATCGACATCCCGGCTGGAGTCCCGGTAATCAAAATTGAACGCGGCCGTTTGGAAACCGCCGAACTTGATGCCGGCCACCCAGGCCCATTCTTCCGCATCGGAAACCTCGGAGTAGTCACGATGGGTGTCGTAATATTCCACACCGCCTTTGAGCCGTGTTCCGGCGCCCAGGCGGTACGTCAGGATCGCGTCTGCCCTCTGTTTTGTGTAACTGTAGGGCAGATTGATGCGGCCTTCTTCATAAGGCCTTTGATCTTGAGAATCACCACCAATATAGGGGTAAACGGCCCGCGGTGTTTTATTGTTGCGGTCGTTGTAAGTGTAATTGACCGCGAGGTTCAAAGGCCGCGCCAGGCGGCTTGTCAGCCGGGCTGAGAACATGGAGGTGTTCACTTTTCCATCCAGCGAAGCCAGTGGAACGGGAATTTCTACCAGCAAGTCCGGATTGACGGTATAAGGCAAAAGCGCATCATTCTGTTTCATCTGGCCGTAGGAGGCATTTGCGGTCAGCCGTGTCGTGCGTGTGAAATTCCAGGCCCCGTAAGCCTTGACCTGCCAGTAACTGTTATCCGGTTCCAGCGCGAGCCGCCCCTGTGAGCCCGGATATTCCACGCTGGGGGCCCACTGTGACTGGTGACCGTAGGCGTTTTGCCAGGTAAGCGAGGTCTCGTCGTTATTGAAGAATGAGGCATACACCCCGAAGCCGAACTGGGCCCGGCTTGTTGCATAGTTGAACATGGCCTCCACGTTGTTGGTCATGTAATCAACCGGGGCCGCCAGAATTACGGCGCGTGGATTGCCACCCGTGTAGCCGAAAATACTGCCGATGGTGCGTTCACCCTTCTTGGAAATGTAATCGTAGTTGACCGCAAAATTCCAATGCGGGCTGAGCTTGATCGTGTAATCCATGTCCAGCCAGCGGCGCTTGGTCTTGACCTTGAGGTTAAGCAGATTTTCCTGCAGTGTCAGAAAACCGCTCGTGTTACTACTTCCCGGGGCCACTTCCCAGCTGGAAGGCAAAGTCTGGGTGTTCTCTCCCGCATTCAGATAGGGCGATTGCCCATCATCAAAGCGGTAATTGGGGATTTCACGGTAGTCCGCGTTGAAGGACTGCTTTACCGGGTCGTTGTAATTGTAGACCAGGCGCCGTGAATCCAGACCCAGCCTCCAACCCTGAACCTTCCAGCGCCTGGTATCACCGCTGTCCCAGGCCGGCCGTTGTTCAATGCGAAAATCAGCCAGCGCATAAAAGCCCTCATCCACCAGCCCTGTGTACTTGCCGTAACGGTAAGAGTCATGATCAAGGTAGTACAAACCCACCGAGACTTCGTTTTCTACTACGGAACTTTTGTTTGTCTTTTTTTCATCGCTGTCAGGTTCTTCTTCTGCTGTTTCCTGGCCCCATGACATCAGTGGCAAAATCAGCAAAGCCAGGAAAAGGAACCTGAAAAGTAGTTTTTTCCTGGATTTCATGTCTCGTCTCCTTTCGCTGCGCCCAATCATTTAGCGTGTTAACCGGATGCCCGATGGGTGGTTAGACCCGTGAACCTGGGAATGACAACTCAGGCACTCCTTACCCAGGATGCGTTGGTCCGCCCCCAGGGGTGGAACGCCGGTGCCGCTGTACACACCACTCGGGTGAAACTGCGCCATGTGGCATTGCTGGCACATCCAGGGTTGCCGGGCGACCAGCAGGTCCTGGAAATTGGAGCCGTGTGGTGTATGGCAATTCGCGCAATCTTCCTGCACGGGTGCGTGCTCCCACAAAAATGGGCCGCGTTTCTCTGCGTGGCAGTCATAGCAGGTCTCATTGACCGTATTTTCTGTGAGCATGCCCGGGGTGGAACTGCCGTGGGGTTTGTGGCAATCCGTGCAGGACATCATCCCGGTAAAGGACATGGATTCCGTGGCCCCTTGTACGGGATGGCGTGACTGGCGAAGAAATTGTGCGCGTTGCTCCTGGTGGCATTCATAACAAACCTGGGGCTGGGTCTCGAGAGCGAGCACCGGATCATTTGTTTCATGCACATCGTGGCAATCAACACAGGCGACGGCCTCAATGTCGTGCACGCTGCCCGGCCAGTGGAATCGGGCGCCATCGGCATGGCAACTGAGACACACTTCGTTCTTGGTTTCGACAGGCGTCGCATGATCGAAGGCAATGGCAACCGGAGGACGGGTACCATCAGGCAGCTTTTTCAAGTGATCCCTGGAAGGCCCGTGACAGGTTTCGCACTGATGGTTCCCCTCACCGAAAGGGGATTCCGGATCGGCAGTTGATGCCATCGGTGTGTCCAGAATCTCGTGAGCGGGAAATTCCTTGCCTTCCTTGTGACAGCTGAGGCACTGCTTGGCGCCTTTGCCATACTCACCGTCAGGAATCAGCTCTTCATCCTCGGCAGCCCAACTCAGACCGGCTGCCAGCGTGAGTACGGGCAACACCATTGTCAGCACTATTCTGTTCATTGGGAAATTTCCACTGGGCTTGCAGATCATGGTGTTTGCTCACTCTATGGGTTTATTGCTCTTTGGAGCGTTGTGCAACAGGACTCTTGGTTCCACTGCCACCTTTTTAATACCATGCAAGCCAGGGCGCCTTGTTGATTCATATCAATAAATGAATCAATGGCAGATCAGCGAGCCAGTTCAAAAGCTCCGCATTAATTCACATTCATGCATCAATTCTGATCTGGATCAAAAACTCTCAAGGCATCAGAGGCTAAAGTGTGTTCTGCGTAGAAATTTGTCATGCAAATGGCTGGGTTGTTTACAGGCCAGGCACAATAAGCAAGGAAGAATATGACCTTGGCGACTAAGCATTTCCTGGTTCTGCAGATTACCCTTACCCTGTTGTTGCTTTGCTGGCTGGGATCGGCCCTGGCTGAAACAATAGACCCGAAACTCAGCAATCCACGCTGCCTGAAGTGCCACGGTAAGGAAGATTATTCCCGCAAGGATGAAAACGGAATTCCGCGCGACCTGAGCATCAGGTCGGGAGATTTCGAGCACAGCGTTCACGGCGAGTTGGATTGCGTGTCCTGCCACCAGGACATCACCAAACCCAAGCATCGAAAGGGCATTGAACGTTCGGTTGATTGCGTTGATTGTCATACAGATCTATGGAACCAGGCTTTAGTCCTGGGCACTACGGAGCAGAACAAAAGACTGGGCGAAATCGCGCAGCAAATTGACAGCTACTTGAATTCGGTACACGCCCAGCCGAGCACTGATAACCCGTCACAACCCAATGCCCGCTGCTACGACTGCCACGATGCCCACTACCTGCAACCCTTTGATGCCGTCACGGAAGCATCCGACCGCATGGACACGCCAGAGGTCTGCGGTCGATGTCACACCGAGCAGCGTGATGATTATTTCATTTCGGTTCACGGTCAGGAAAACCTGGAAGGCAACCAGGATGCCGCAACCTGCATTGATTGCCATACCCCACACTCTATCGAGAAGCCAAAAGAACTCACCGGGCGCCTGGTGATCACGCAAAACTGCGGCGGCTGTCACCAGGAAAATCTCAACTCCTACATGCAGACCTACCACGGCAAGGTGACTTTGCTGGGTTATTCGGAAACGGCGAAATGTTTTGACTGCCATGGCTCACACGGCATTCTACGTCTGGATAATCCGCTATCGAAAATGCATGCAGACAATCGGCTGGAGTCCTGCCAGGATTGCCACGCCAACGCGACACAGGGTTATGTGAGTTTCCAGCCACACGGAACCACGCATGATTTTGAAAAGTACCCGGAAATGTGGATTGCCTCCAAGTTCATGATCGGCCTACTGATCGGAACCTTCGGGTTCTTCTGGGCACATACGGCCCTGTGGTTTTACCGCGAATACAGGGATCGCAAAGAAGGCAAGAACCGGCTGCACATTGATACGGAATTCCTTTCGATTGACGGTAAAACGCAT
>Ga0102946_1000766_pt1 | contig 11192 bp, 8 predicted proteins | sample SalPon2A_A_D1_MG_FD_78209 | JGI IMG/M metagenome (GOLD analysis project Ga0102946, IMG submission 78209) | Soil microbial communities from South San Francisco under conditions of wetland restoration - Salt Pond MetaG R2A_A_D1_MG | ecosystem: Environmental > Terrestrial > Soil > Wetlands | place... | reverse complement strand
CGCTGTGGTGGCCGGCGTGCTCGACGGCTTCCCCCTGCTGGTCTCCGTGGTCGCTCTGGGCACCACCGTCGCCGCCGTCTGGGCCCTCACGACCCAGCCGTACTGGGTGTATACGACGTTCCTCACTCCCGCCGTGATCCTCCAGACCTCCGGCGGGACGAGTCCGATGCTGTGGGCCGACCTGCAGCGCGTGGCCTTCACCGTGGTCGCGGCCGCCGTCGCGGTGGGTGTGCTGGCCGTCGGCCACCGGATGCTCCAGCGACGGTGAACGCCCACTGGCGGACCGCGCCCGGCAGCAGGGGTGTCCGCCCTCGCCTGGCAATGAGAAGATGGCCTACGACGTCAGCGAATGCCGCTTTCGGCCCGTGAGGAAGGCAGGATCCAGGTGAGCATCGAGCCCGACATGCCGTGGTGGCAGAAGCTCCTGATGGCGTTGAAAGTGTGGCGTCCGCCCCATCGCACCAAGCACCACGACGTCAAGAACATGCCGCGCCCGGAGCCGCCGCCGGTCACCGGCGCCTACGGCAACGAGGTCGTCTCCAAGCCCCAGCGTCGAGTGCCGCAGCGTAAGGACGCCACGCCCTGAGCGAGGTCCTCGACCGCTTCTCCGCCCCTACCCGCGCCTGGTTCGACGCGTCCTTTCCCGGTCCCACCGCAGCGCAGGTGGGAGCCTGGGATGCGATCAGCCGCGGCGAGCACACCCTGGTCGTCGCCCCCACTGGCTCCGGGAAGACCCTTTCTGCTTTCCTCTGGGCCATCGACCGGCTCTGGGCGGCGCCGGCCATACCCGACGCACCGCGCTGCCGCGTGGTGTACGTCTCCCCGCTCAAAGCGCTCGCCGTCGACGTGGAGCGCAACCTGCGCTCCCCACTCGTCGGCATCCGTCACGCCGCTCACCGCCTGGGGACACCAGTGCAGGATCTCTCGGTGGCCATCCGCTCCGGGGACACCACCGCCACCGAGCGGCGCGCCTTCGCCAAACAGGGCGCCGACATCCTCATCACCACACCCGAGTCCCTCTTCCTGTTGCTCACCTCGGCGGCGAGGACGGCGCTGGCCGGCGTGCAGACGGTCATCGTCGACGAGGTCCATGCGGTCGCCGGCACCAAGCGAGGGGCGCACCTCGCGCTCACCCTGGACCGCCTCGACGCTCGGCTGAGCCACCCCGCCCAGCGCATCGGCCTGTCGGCGACCGTGCGACCTGTCGACGAAGTCGGCCGTTACCTCGCCGGCGGCCGTCCGATGAGCACGGTCCAACCCCCGTCGCACAAGCAGTGGGACCTGCGAGTCAGCGTTCCCGTCGCCGACATGACCGACCCCGGGTACGTGCAGCCGAGAGCCGGTGAGCCCACGCAGGCCCCTCCTTCCGACGAGGCCACGGCACCTTCGGCGCCGGGGGGGCCGCCGGCGCCCGACGACGGCTTCGAGGCCGGTGTCGGCCCGGTGCTTCCGGATGACCAGGACGGCTTCTGGAACCCAGCGCCGGACCCTGCCGAACGGGCCTCCATCTGGCCGCACGTGGAGCGCGAGGTGGTGGACCTCGTCTCCCAGCAGACGTCGACCCTGGTCTTCGCCAACTCCCGCCGGCTGGCCGAGCGCCTCACCTCCCGGCTCAACGAGGAGTGGGACGAGCGGCACGGCCACCCCAACGACGGCGCCGCCACCGATGAGACACCGCGAGACTCGAGGCCGGGTGCACCTGCCCCCGCTCAGGTGATGGCGCAGTCGGGGTCATCGGCGGCAGCCCCCGCCGTCCTCGCGCGCGCACACCACGGGTCGGTGAGCAAGGAGCACCGGGCGGAGATCGAGGACGCTCTGAAGTCGGGGCGACTGCCCGCCGTGGTGGCGACCAGCTCTCTCGAGCTCGGCATCGACATGGGCGCGGTGGACCTGGTGGTGCAGGTCGAGTCGCCACCCAGCGTCGCCAGCGGGCTGCAGCGGGTGGGGCGGGCCGGGCACCAGGTGGGCGCCGTCTCACGCGGGACGTTCTACCCCAAGCACCGGGGGGACCTCGTCCAGACCGCGGTCGTCGTCCAGCGGATGCAGGAAGGCGAGATCGAGGCCCTGCAGGTGCCTCGCAACCCCCTCGACGTGCTGGCCCAGCAGGTCGTGGCCATGACCGCCCTGGACGAATGGCCGGTCGACGCGATGTTCGACCTCGTCCGCCGCAGCGCGTCCTTCTCCTCCCTGCCGCGACCCTTGTTCGAGGCCACACTGGACATGCTCGCCGGCCGCTACCCGGGCGAGGACTTCGCCGACCTGCGCCCCCGGCTGGTGTGGGACCGGGTGGCGGGCACGCTCACGGCCCGTCGCGGCGCCCAGCTGCTGGCGGTGACCTCCGGGGGCACCATCCCCGACCGCGGCCTCTACGCCGTCATGCTGGCGACCGGCGACGGTCCGGGTCGTCGGGTGGGTGAGCTCGACGAGGAGATGGTCTACGAGTCACGCGTCGGAGACGTGTTCACGCTCGGAACCACCTCCTGGCGGGTGGAGGACATCACACGAGACCAGGTCCTGGTGACACCGGCGCCCGGCCAGATCGGGCGGCTGCCGTTCTGGAAGGGTGACGCCATCGGACGACCCGCCGAGCTCGGTCGTGCCGTCGGCACCTTCGTACGCGAGACCGCGGCGCAGCCTCGCGCCGAGGCCGAGCGTGAGCTGGCCGTTCGCGGCTTGGACGGACACGCCGTCACCAACCTGCTGGACTACCTCGGAGAGCAGCACGAGGAGACCGGACGCGTTCCGGACGACCGCACCTTGGTGGTCGAGCGGTTCCGGGACGAGATCGGCGACTGGCGCGTGGTGGTGCACAGTCCCTACGGCACGCCCGTGCACGCGCCGTGGGCCCTGTGCGTCGCGGCCAGGATGCGCGAGCGGTTCGGTGCCGACGTGCAAGCCATGGCCGCCGACGACGGGATCGTACTCCGGCTGCCCGACCTCGTCGACGATGAGGGAGGCCGCTCGAGCAGCCTCGACGCCGATCTGCTGGATCTACTGACGCTGGATCCGGACGAGGTGCACGACCTGGTCACCACCGAGATCGGCGGCTCGGCGTTGTTCGCGGCGCGGTTTCGCGAGTGCGCCGCCCGGGCACTGCTGCTTCCGCGGCGCTCCCCCGGGCGCCGCCAACCGCTGTGGCAACAGCGCCAGCGCTCGGCTCAGCTCCTGGAGGTGGCCTCCCGCTATCCCACGTTCCCGATCGTCCTGGAGACGGTCCGGGAGTGCGTGCAGGACGTCTACGACGTCGATGCGCTCCAGCGGCTCATGGGTGAGCTGGCCGCGCGCACCGTCACGATGGTGAGCCTCACGACGCAGAGCGCCTCACCCTTCGCCCGGTCACTGCTGATGGGGTACATCGCGCAGTTCCTGTACGAGGGTGACTCCCCGCTGGCCGAGCGCCGCGCGGCCGCCCTGTCGCTGGACCCGGCCCTCCTGGCGGAGCTGCTCGGCCGCGGCGAGGGTGCACAGCTGCGTGACCTGCTGGACCCCCAGGTGATCGCGGACACCGCGGAGCAGCTCCAGCGCCTGAGCGCGGACCGAGCGTGCCGGGACTCGGCTGAGGTGGTCGACCTGCTGCGGACGCTCGGCCCGCTCACCACCGACGAGGTCACCCAGCGCGTCGTGGCCGACTCGCGAGGCGACGTGCCGGCGTGGCTGGGCGACCTGCTCGAGCGACGCCGGGTGATCGAGGTCCTCATCGCCGGCGAGCGGCGATGGGCGGACGCCCAGGACGCGGCCCGCCTCCGGGACGCCCTGGGGGTCGCCCTGCCGGTCGGGGTACCTGCGGTTTTCACCGAGCCGGTGGCGGACCCCCTGGGGGATCTGGTGACGCGCTATGCCCGTACCCATACACCGTTCACGCTGGACGAGCTCGCGAGCCGGCTCGGGATCGGGAGGGCCGTGGCGCACGAGGCGGTGCGGCGCCTGATCGACTCCGGTCGCGTGGTGCAGGGGGCACTGCGCCCTCTCGAGGGGTCGACGAACGGGGTAGGCGGCGCCGAGGACCTGTGCGACGCGGACGTGCTGCGCATGCTGCGCCGCCGCTCCCTCGCGGCGCTGCGACAGGAGGTCGAGCCGGTGACCCAGGACACCTACGCGCGGTTCCTGCTCGGCTGGCAGTCGGTCGGCGAGCTGCGCGGCGTCGACGGTGTCCACCGGGCGGTCGAGCAGCTCGCCGGAGTGCAGCTCCCGGCCAGCGCGGTAGAGACACTGGTGCTGCCGGCCCGGGTCCGCGACTACTCCCCCGCCATGCTGGACGAGCTGATGACCGCCGGCGAGGTCCTCTGGCAGGGTCACGCCTCACTCCCCGGCGACGACGGGTGGGTGTCTCTGCATCTGGCCGAGTCGGCGCACCTGACGCTGGCTCCGGCCTCGGCCGCCGCCGGTTCGGCCGCGGATGCCCCCGAGCACGCTGCCCGGGTCCTCCGGGTCCTGGAGCACGGCGGGTCCTACTTCTTCCGGGCCCTCGCCGATGCCGTCAGCGCCGGCGGGCCTGTCGACGACGCGGCCCTGGTGGAGACGATGTGGCAGCTGGTGTGGTCCGGCCGGCTGACCGGTGACACCCTCGCTGGGCTGCGCATGCTGCTCTCGGGAGGCAAGAACGCGCACAAGTCGCGGCGCGCAGCGACCCGCACCAGTCGGTCGACCCGCTGGTCGCGGCCCTCCCCAGGCCTGACTGGGGCATCCCGGGCGGACCGGCCCCGGATGCCGAGCCGACAGGGGCCGCCCGCTGCGGCGGGCCGGTGGTCCCTGTTGCCCGAACCGGAGGCTGAGACCACCGTCCGCGCGGTGGCCACGGCCGAGCAGCTGCTGGACCGCTACGGCGTGGTGACGCGCGGCAGCGTCATGGCGGAGGGCATCGAAGGCGGCTACGCCGGTGTATACCGCGTCCTCGCCTCGGCCGAGGAGTCGGGTCGGGTGCGCCGGGGCTACTTCGTGGAGCATCTCGGGGCGGCCCAGTTCGGGTCCACCGGGGCGGTGGACCGGATGCGAGCCCTGTCGGACACTTTGGCGCGGGGCTCTGGGAAGCCCGAGCCGCACGCCATGCTGCTGGCCGCCACCGACCCGGCCAATCCCTACGGCGCCTCAGTCACCTGGCCGCTCCGGGAGGGCCCGGAAGCCGGGTCCTCCAGCCAGGATGCTGCGGAGCCCGCGCCGGCCCACCGGCCGGGCCGGAAGGCGGGCGCGCTGGTGGTGCTGGTCGACGGAGCGCTGGCGCTGTACCTCGAGCGTGGTGGGCGCACCGCGTTGACGTTCACCGACGACGAGGAGGCGCTCGGCGCGGTGGCCGCCGTGCTCGCCGACCACGTACGCCATCGGACTCTCACCTCGCTCACCGTGGCCAAGATCGACGGAGCCCCGGTCTTGTCGAGCGGCCATCCGCTGACTCACGCCCTGCGCGACGCCGGGTTCCACACCGCGCCGCAAGGCTTGCGGATGCGGCGCTGAACCATGCCGGAAGGAGATGCCGTCTGGCGGACTGCGCGACGGCTGCACACCGCGCTCGTCGGCGACCCGATCGTCGCCAGCGACCTGCGGGTGCCCTCCTTGGCCACCGTGGACCTCAGCGGCCGTCGGACGGTCGAGGTCGTCTCACGCGGCAAGCACCTGCTGCACCGGATGGAGGGCGGCCTCACTCTGCACAGCCACCTCCGCATGGAGGGTCGGTGGAAGGTCTACCGCGGGCGGGGTCGGGAGTCGGTGCGCCGATCCCAGCGCCACACCATCCGGGCCATCGTCGTGACCGAGTCCGTCGCCGCGGCCGGTGAGACCCTGGGGATGGTGGACCTGGTGCGCACCGACCAGGAGTCCCGGGTGGTCGGGCACCTCGGACCCGATCTGCTCGACCCTGCCTACGACGGGGGCACCGCGCTGGCCAACCTCCTGCGCCGGCCGGAGCGCACCGTCACCGAGGCCCTGCTCGACCAGCGCAACCTCGCCGGGATCGGCACGATCTTCGCCTCCGAGCCCCTGTTCCTGCACGGAGTCAACCCGTGGGCCTCGGTCGAACAGGTGGGCGAGAGCGAGCTGGCCGCTCTGGTGGACACGGCACGCCGACTGCTCATCCAGAGCTGCCGGCTGGGCCGCACCACGATCACCGGACGCAGCGACTATCTTGACGACGCCTGGGTGCACGGGAGGGTGGGGCTGCCGTGCCTACGGTGCGCGAGCACCGTCCGGCTGGCGACGATCGGCACCCAGCCGCAGGAGCGTGTCATGTTCTACTGCCCCTCGTGCCAGGCTGGCCTGGCACCCACGGACGACGGGACCCGTCAGTCGCCACTCGGGCATGGCCGCGAGAGACGCGAGTGAAACGGATCAGGCCGCGGGCGTGACCGAGACGTCCGCGTCCACGGCACTGCGGTGGGTCAGCGCATCGCGGTGGATCGGCTTGGCCAGGCCCCCTGCCAGCATGGCGTTCATCTGCTGCTCGGAGGCCTCGGCGAGACTCACCCGGTCCGACACACTGCTGAGCATGTCGCCCATGGACATGTCCAGCGCCTTGCAGATCGATGCGAGCAGCTCTGAGGATGCCTCTTTCTCGCCTCGCTCCACCTCCGACAGGTAACCCAAGGAGACCGCGGCGCTGGCTGAGACCTCGCGCAGGGTCCGGCCCTGACCTTGGCGTTGCTCGCGCAGCACGTCACCGAGCTCGCGTCGCAGAAGCACCATGGGCCGTCCCTCCTTCGCCGTCGGTCATCAGCATGAACCGGGTCGTCGTCTCTCTTCGTGCGTCACGCCGATGCGGGGTGATGGTCCTACGGTACCCCGCGGTCCCCGGCTTCCGTCGAGGGTGGTGCCCCGGGCAGTGTCCGTAAGGCCAACACCAAGGCCGCACACACCGTCTTCTCACGGATCTCGGGCCGAGAGCCGCACAACATCAACGCCCGCTGCGCATGTACTTCTTCCCCGTCCGCGTCACGCATCTGCACCGCGAGATGCACCGTGCCGACCGGATGGCCCTCGCTGGGGTCCGGGCCCGCCACCCCGGTGGTCGCGATGGCAAGGTCACTGCCGAGGACGCGCCTCGCCCCGGCGGCCATCGCCTCGGCGCACGCCCGGCTGACCGTACCGTGCTCCTGCAGCACCCGCTCCGGCACTCCGAGGACGGCCCGCTTCACCCCGGGTGCATAGGCCACCACGGCGCCGCGCACGACCGCACTGGCCCCCGGCACTCGGACGAGCCGTTCGGTGAGCAGGCCCCCGGTCAGCGACTCGGCCGCCCCCAGGGTGAGCCCCCGCTGGGCGCACCGGGTGACGAGCTCGACCGCCAGACGGTCAGGGTCGTCGAGCTCAGGCCGCGACATCCGAGCCGCGCCAGATCCGCCACGCCTGCGCGAGGTAGTCGATGCCGGTGACCACGGTGACCGCCAGGGCCGCGTACATGACGACGAGTCCGAGCAGGTGGAGCAGACCGGTCAGCGGAAGGATCAACAGCACCAGACCGACGGACTGCAGTGCCGTCTTGAGCTTGCCGCCCCGGCTGGCCGGCATCACGCCACGACGGATGATCACGAAGCGCAACACCGTGATGCCGATCTCGCGCACCATGATCACGACGGTCACCCACCAGGCCAGCTCGCCCAGGAGCGACAGGCAGATCAGGGCTGCGCCGGTCAGCGCTTTGTCCGCAATCGGGTCGGCGATCTTGCCGAAGTCGGTCACCAGGCCCTGGCGTCGCGCGAGGTCGCCGTCCAGCCAGTCCGTCGCGATGGCCACGACGAAGATGACGGCGGCCCAGATCCGCATGGCGGAAGAGCCGCCGTCGTCGGCGACGAACACGACCACGAACACCGGGACGAGCGCGATCCGCAGCACGGTCAGCGCGTTGGGCACGTTCCACACACTGGGCTTCGATGAACTGGACGGGGCACTCATCGGGCACCGGTCACCGCCTTGGTGCGATCCTCGCCGTTCTGGCGTCCCTCGAGCACCCGGGCGATGAGGTCGACTCCGGCGCTGTCGCAGACCTCGGCCCGGACGAGGTCACCCACCTCGAGGTGCCCGCCTGCGAGCAGCGTGGTGGTGCCGTCGACGTCCGGCCCCTGCTGCTCCGCCCGCCCCGACACCTCCCCGGTCTCGGGGTCCCACTCCTCGACGAGCACGCTCACGCACTGGCCGATCCGGTCGGCGGCCCGCTGGGCGCTCAGCTCCTCCACCCAGGCACTGACCCGGTTGACCCGCTCGGCGATGACGTGCTCAGGGTGCTTGCCGGCATGCTGCTGCGCCTCCGTGCCGTCCTCGTCGGAGTAGCCGAACACACCGACGACGTCCAACCGGGCCTGCTCGAGGAAGGACATGAGCTCGGTCACGTCCTCCTCGGTCTCCCCCGGGAACCCGACGATCACGTTGGTGCGCACCCCGGCCTCCGGCAGCCGCTCACGCACCTGGCCCAGCAACCCCAGGAAGGACTCGCGGTCACCGAACCGCCGCATCCGCCGCAGCAGCGGCCCGGACGCATGCTGGAAGGAGATGTCGAAGTAGGGGACCACCCCGGGGGTGTGCGCCATCACCTCGAGCAGGCTGGGGCGGATCTCCGCAGGCTGCAGGTAGGACACGCGGACCCGCTCGATCCCCGACACGGCGGCTAGCTCGGGCAGCAGCCGCTCCAACAGCGTCAGGTCGCCCAGGTCCTTGCCGTAGGAGGTCGTGTTCTCGCTGACCAGGAAGAGCTCGCGCACTCCGCGCTCGGCCAGCCACCGGGCCTCGGTGAGGATCTCGTCGGGCTGACGCGAGACGAACGCCCCGCGAAAAGTGGGGATCGCACAGAAGGCGCAGCGCCGGTCACAACCGGAGGCGATCTTCAGCGGCGCCCAGGGCGCCTCACCGAGACGCGCCCGCAGCACCGGGGGCCCGGACGCCGGCGCGACCTGGCTCAGCGGCGCCTGGCCGTGACCGGGCAGGGAGACGGTGCCGGCGCCGGGACGTGCTGCCGGGGCCAGGGGCAGCAGCGTGCGCCGGTCGCGAGGGACGTGCGGCGTCACGGACCCACCGTCGAGGATGGTGCGCAGGTGCTCCGACATGTCGGCGTAGGAGTCGAAACCCAGCACGGCGTCCGCCTCCGGCAGCTCTGCGGCCAGGTCAGCGCCGTAGCGTTCGGCCAGGCACCCGACCGCCACGACGGCCTGGGTGCGTCCGGTCTCCTTCAGCTCACCCGCCTCCAGCAGCGTGTCGATCGAGTCCTTCTTGGCCTGCTCGACGAAGCCGCAGGTGTTGACCACCGCCACGTCCGCGTCGGCGGCGTCGGCGACCAGCCGCCAGCCCTGTTGCTGCAGCCGCCCGGCGAGCTCCTCGGAGTCGACCTCGTTGCGGGTGCAGCCCAGGGTCACGAGGGCGACGCTGGGCTCGGTGGGCATAGGGGGCAGCCTAGAGGTCATCGGCGGAACTTGATGAGCGTCAGCCCCAGCAGCCGCGCGATCACGAGGGCGACGTAGTTCATCCCGGTCAGCATCTGCAGCATGACCACCGAGCGGGCAAAGTTGGCGCCGGCCCGGACGTCGGGGCTGTCCGACGTGTTGGGCGCGATGTCGGACAGACCGGTGCCGGTCAGCGTGGTGGTGGACAGGAACAGCAGCTCGAACCAGCTCAGCGGCCGGATCTCCCCGCCGACCGAGAAGGAGTCGGGCAGGATGATCTGCACCGCCCCGTAGGTGTACGCGAAGGCCCAGACCAGGACGGTGAACGTGGCCCCGGTCGCCAGCAGCTCGTCCCGGCTCACCCACGCATCGGCGAACATGTACCGCAGGAGCGACACCGCCGTATAGAAGTAGAAGACGGCGTGTGCGCAGTTGGAGACGAAGGAGATCCACGCGACGTCGCTCCAGACCGCCTCCGCCAGGGTGAGGACGACCACCGGTGCGCCGAGCGTGTAGGCGAGCACGCGGGTCGACGGGGTGCGGTTGACGGCCATCACCGCGACGGCGAGCACGAAGAGCCCGAAGATCGAGATGACGGTCCGCCCGGCGCCGGCCTCGTCGGTGAAGGGAAAGACGAGGATCCCGAGGAGCTGGGCTGCCAGCAGCACTCCGGAGGGGTGCTCACGGATGGCGTCCCACCACCGCTGAAGCCGGTTGCGACCGGCCGCGCCTGCGTAGGTGAACATGGGACGACGATAGTCAGCGGTGGTCGGTCAGCGCCCAGGCGTCGGTGCTGGAATCCTCGTCGTCGGTGTCGGGCTCGTCGAACTGCGACTCGACCGGGTCCACGGCCACGGCGTCCCGACCCGGGTCGTCCACGCCTCCGGTCGGCGAGTCACCTTGCAGGGCAGCCAGCGTGGCGGCGAGGTCGTCCGGCTTGACCAGCACGTCGCGCGCCTTGCTTCCCTCCGACGGCCCGACGATCTCGCGCGACTCCATGAGATCCATCAACCGGCCCGCCTTGGCAAAGCCCACCCGGAGCTTGCGCTGGAGCATCGAGGTCGACCCGAACTGGGTAGTGATGACCTGCTCGGCCGCCTGCAGCAGCAGGTCGAGGTCGTCACCGATGTCCTCGTCGACCTGCTTCTTCGCCGCAGCCGCGGTCACGTCCTCACGGTAGACCGGCTTGAGCTGCCCGGTGACATGCGAGACGACAGCCGTGATCTCGGTCTCGGTCACCCACGCACCCTGCACACGCATGGTCTTCGCCGCACCCATGGGCAGGAACAGCCCGTCACCCTGGCCGATGAGCTTCTCCGCGCCGGGCTGGTCCAGCACGACGCGGGAGTCGGTGACCGAGCTGGTCGAGAAGGCCATCCGGCTGGGGACGTTCGCCTTGATCAAACCCGTCACCACGTCCACCGACGGCCGCTGGGTCGCCAGCACGAGGTGGATGCCCGCCGCACGGGCCAGCTGCGTGATCCGGACCACCGAGTCCTCGACGTCGCGGGGCGCGACCATCATCAAGTCGGCGAGCTCGTCCACCACCACGAGCAGGTAGGGGTAGGGGGAGAGCACCCGCTCTGAGCCGGGTGGGGCCGAGATGCTGCCGGCCCGCACGGCCTTGTTGAAGTCGTCGACGTGCTTGAACCCGAACGCAGACAGGTCGTCGTAGCGCTGGTCCATCTCCTTGACCACCCACGCCAGCGCCTCGGCCGCCTTCTTCGGGTTGGTGATGATCGGGGTGATCAGGTGCGGGATGCCCTCGTAGGCGGTCAGCTCCACCCGCTTGGGGTCGACCAGGATCATCCGGACCTCGTCCGGGGTGGCCCGCAT
>Ga0102946_1000765_pt1 | contig 11194 bp, 11 predicted proteins | sample SalPon2A_A_D1_MG_FD_78209 | JGI IMG/M metagenome (GOLD analysis project Ga0102946, IMG submission 78209) | Soil microbial communities from South San Francisco under conditions of wetland restoration - Salt Pond MetaG R2A_A_D1_MG | ecosystem: Environmental > Terrestrial > Soil > Wetlands | place... | reverse complement strand
GGATAACTCATCGTGAGGTGCATTCTTGCGCGTGTCATCCCGACATAGAAAAGTCGTCGGTCATCCTCTTCATCACCGGTCGCACTGATAGGTGATAGATTCTGCGGCAATTTGAAATCACTTCCCCCACCGAATTTTCCATCCCATACATTCTTCGTACAGCCGATCATGTAAACGTGATCAAACTGCATTCCCTTGGCACTGTGCGCAGTCACAAAGTGTACTCCATGCGGCGCGCTAAGGATTTTGTGAACGGGCAATTCAATTCCATGCTCGCGCATCAACTCAATATCCTCGAGGAATCTCTTCAATGTGATCTCCGGCAACCTTCGCGCCTGATCTTTGGCGTGATCAAAGAAGGTCTTGACCAGCTGCAGGTGCCAACTCCTGTTTGGCCCGTTGAATATCCGGTTGAGTATTCCTCCCTTTGTCAGTATCTCTTCGAGCAATTCCTGAAGTGTATACTCCATGCGCTTGAAGGTCCATGAAGTGAGAAGAGCGTCAAATTCAATAATATCCTCCACGCCCTTGATGCCCATGTTCATTAGCAGCTTACTGTCAGCCATCACCTCTCTCCAGTAGGTTCGTGGAGCAGACCGCATTTTCCTGCATTCGAGTGCCAGCACACCTGCATCGCGCGAACTGATATTGAAATATGGAAGCTGCATCAGGCCGTAAAGCAAATGTTCGCCTGCGCCGTACTCTTCGGATTCGAGAGACAGGTATTCCATGATTGTCAGGACATTCCTGATCAACGGTCTTTCAAGAATATTAACAGGCCTCTTGACATTCAATGGCACCTCTCGCACCTCAAGCGCATGCACAATATCCTCTACCTGGCTATGCCTTCTATAAATAACGGCTACAGACTCCCGTGCAAGAGAACCGCTCTCATGCATCTCTGTCAAATTCTTTAGCAGCGAGGCGGCCTCTTGTGTTCTGTTTGGATAAACATGCACCTCGGGCATCACCTCACTTGCCGCATGTCCCGACTGTGCGAGTAGGTCCTTGGTATACTCGGGAAACTGAACAACAAGACGCTCCTTATTGCATTGGATCAAGTCAGATGCTGCGTCAAGAATATGCTGCGTCGACCTATAATTGTCAGTCAGTACAACGACTTCCGGGTCGTAAGCTGCCTTAAACTGCAAAATATTTTGCATCAGCGCTCCCTGAAAACGGAATATCGACTGGTCGTCATCCCCAACAATAAATACATCGGAATCCTTACCCCACTGATTGAGCAGCAAATTCAATAATGCCATCTGGATACCATTGCTGTCCTGAAACTCATCGACGAGAAAATACTGGAACCGCTCCTGGTACCTCGCAAGCAGTGATTCATTATCCCTGAATTGATCGTGTACCCACGTCAGCATATCGTGATAGTCATACCTGCCCTTCTCCTTAAGCAATTCATTATATGTGGGGAAGGTATCAACCGCCGCTCTGAGAAGCTCCATTGGCTTTCTCACTTTCTTTTCAAACTCGTGTTCTTTCAGGTCACCCTTGGTATAGGTTTTATTACCCCGCGTAGAACTACGCTTGTACCTGAAATCGGGGCTTTCGAGCATATCCTCCTCCCAGTCATCGATCGCCTTGTGCATGTCTTCAACCGACCACTGTTCGAGCTTCATGGTATCATAAAGTGACCTGAGTCGGCGCGTCTCATAATAGATCTGCCCCGTATATCTCTTGAGGGGATGATCCATCGGCTGCATGTCGATGATCTCCTTTAGTATTTGAAACTGCTCCAACTCGGAAACAGGTTGGTGCTCGCGGAACACACCGAACATTTCAATATTCTCATGGATGACCATGTTGCAGAATCCGTGGAACGTATACACCTGTGCATTGTAAGCCGCCGGCCCTACATAATCGAGAAGGCGCTTCCGCATTTCTACGGCGCCCGCTTCCGTATAGGTCAGGCACAGGATGTTGTGGATCTCGGTATCAGTTTTTTCCAGGATGTAACCGATCCTTAGGCCAAGGACGTCGGTCTTACCGGTCCCGGGTCCGGCGATCACCATTACCGGTCCGTTGATCTTCGTGATCGCGCGCAACTGGTTTTCATTGCGCGACTTTAGTTTTTCATAGAATTGCTCTCTGATCTCACTCATCCCCGGTGGCTTGTTTATATCTGCTAAGGTCAGGTTTATGTGCCTTCTCCCTGGTTAATTCGTAATTGTATATCTGGCGGCCCAGTTCTCCAAGAAACGGTATCCCTACCTCATCCACTTCGTACTCACCGTCATTGTAGATGTCATTGGCATTCACATGGACGGTGGCCGCAAGTATGAATTCCACATTGTTCTCGTAGTCTGCGATATAAGCACAATCGGTCAAATATCCATATGCCGTTCCCGCTCTGTTGAATATCCGAATATTCTCCGGTATAGGCCCGGTCTTGTCGCCGAACATAAAAAACTTGGCGTACCCGTCATTAAAATCCCCCGCTGGATAGACTGGATAATTTGATTCCCTGGGCAATAAAGACATTTCGCGCCACAAAAAACTGTAGTCATCTTCTGACAGAACAAAACGCGCACTGTCCGGAAACACCTCAGGAAACATCAGTCTTTTCAAAATGCTCACCTGGTCAGTGAGTGGGTAGAAGTTCTTTTTTGAAAAATCAAACGGCGCCGGGACAAGCTTACCATCGACATCCACATGGGCCAGCCCTTTCATCTCACCTGCTAGTTTCGGATGCGGTCTCCCTTCAGCATAGACTTCTTCCCGCGAGTAAACCAATGTGTCATCATTGAAGAACATCACTGGGTTGGTGTAGCGATCTTCGTCCGGACCAAAACGCGGGTCCGAAAGGCGATGGATTATCCTGGTATGCGAAATATCCAACTCAGTGAGCCGATCGTGAATATGATCCTGTCCTAAAAATTCATACAGCCTGTTGTACGCATCCACATCACCGACGGTCAGAATCTTATGAATGTAATGTTCGACTGAAGGCAGGCTGTCAGCGCTCGTCAGGTCGAGCCAGACCGGCGACTGGGGATAGCGCATGGAATCGACCTGCATCCTGGCTACTCGCGAAAAGCCCGGAATGTTCAGCCTGTTGATCTTGTCAAGGGCGAGTGCGGCAACCGGTAGCTGAACTGTCGAAGCCGGATAGAAATATTTGATCCTGCTGACGTTGAAAAGGTGCTCCGTGAAGGATGGCACATTGTTCTCATCGCGATCCACCTGGATATAGATGATCTGAACTTCGTACGTCTTCTCATCTGAAAGCACCTGCCTGAATGAAAGCGGTGCATCCTTTGTGACCTCCTCGACAACTGACTCATGTGAACAGCCGGTCAAAGCGATCAGAATGCAGAAAAACAAAAAAAATCGGGAGGGAATTACGTCCATGATAGTGCGGTAAAATACAGATTTTCGATATTCGCTAAAGGACGCGTTCAGCAAGGCGGGAAGGATGACCTAAAACCAGGATCGATGGACAAGTATGTTAATCTCATCGGCATCCCATTCGATGGAAAATCGTCTTACTTAGGTGGGGCCGGTTTCGCACCGGAACGCCTTCGTAAAGAAATGTCATCCTCAGCCTACAACATGTATTGCGAACGTCGCTTCCCGGTCCTCAATAAAGATTTCCTTAAAGACTGCGGTGACCTAAAGGCAAATTCCTACGAGAAAATGTTGCCTGCCCTCCGTCAGCAAATCAGGGCAGGCGAGAAATATGTCTTTATCGGCGGCGACCACTCCTTGACCTTCCCTATCGTGGAGGCGATGAATGAGATTCATGGCACGTTCCATATCCTCCATTTTGATGCACACGGGGACCTTTACAATGAATTTGAGGGCGACCCGCATTCACATGCATGTCCGTTTGCAAGGATCATGGAGAAAGGACTTGTTGAGACACTTACCCAGGTGGGTGTACGCAGTCTCACTCCGCATCAATATGAGCAGGCAGAGAAATACAATGTCGAGGTATACGAAATGCGCAACATTGCACATTTCGATCCTTCCTGGGTCGAAGGTCCGCTTTACATTTCCCTGGACCTGGATGTCCTCGACCCGGCCTATGCTCCGGGAGTCTCCCACCGCGAGCCCGGAGGTGTATCACCCCGCATGCTTATCGACTGGCTCCATGAGATCAAGGTGCCGGTCATTGGAGCTGATATAGTGGAGTACAATCCGCTCAGAGATGTCGGTGATATGACGGCTTCGGTAGCGTACAAACTGCTCAAGGAGTTGCTTGGGGTGTTTTGGTCTGAGGGTGAGGAAGGCTAGTCGCAGTCGCAGTTTGGCAGTCACAAATGGCAATTGGATTGATCAGTTTTAGCTTGATTGTACACTGATTGATACTGATGCGACAGGTTTTTACGGATTTTTCCAATCACCCTAAAATGCAGCGCTGTTCAATCTGTCACAACCCTTGGCATCCGTCAAAATCCGTGTACCATCAATAACCAAAATAGAAGTAAAATTCCTCGGACCGGGAACTATACGTACACATTACTCATTACTGTACGTACATTGAATATATTATGGACCGGAAACTCACATTAAAACTCAATAGCGAAGTCATCGAGCGCGCGAAGGTTTATGCAAAGGAGCACAGCATTAGTTTGTCAAAGTTGATAGAAAGCTACCTCAATGCCATCACAAGTTCTAATTCGGAAAAAGAGCAGATCTCACCATTGGTCAAAGAGCTTTCCGGAGTGATATCGCCGGAAACCAAAGACGTAAAGCGCGATTATGGCGATCATCTTGAGAAAAAGTACAAGTGATGCGCAAGCTCCTAGTGGACAATGACATTATCATAGACCTCCTGGCCGAACGGCATCCGTTCGCGACAGATGCCCAACAGCTATTTACACATGCAGAAGGCCACCGGATCCAACTTTATGTTTCTGCATTGACATTCGCCAATACACACTATCTTCTTTCGAGACAATTATCACGAACAAAGACGCGGCAAGTGCTTCGCCAACTTTCATCGCTTGTCAGCGTCATTGCCCTGGACACCCGGTTACTGGACCTCGCATTGGAGTCTGAGTTCGGCGATTTCGAAGATGCAATTCAATATTATTCTGCCGTGTCAGTATCAGCAGACGTCATTATTACCAGGAATCACTCCGATTTCAAATTTTCCAGCATACCGGTAATGTCAGCAAAGGAATACCTGGCACAACCCAATTAAGCCCAGTCAACTCAGAGATGTACAATGTCAAACAAACTTAAAATCGACAGGACAACGATCACCACCAACAACCCATAAGCCCACTTCTCAGCAGCAGGATGCTTCGAAGCAATCCTTGCGGTATACCACCCACCGATAAATTGACCAGCACCCATCAGCAGCCCGATCGGCCACTCCATGTATCCACGGATCTGAAACATGATCACCATCAGGATCGTAAACAGCATCACGACCGTCACCTTTATCGCATTGGCGTGGATGATCGTATAGCCATCCAACAACACAAGGACGGCAAGGAAAAAGACTCCCATACCCATCTGAATGAGTCCTCCATAGATACCGAGAAGGAAATAGAGAAAGATCATGATCGGCTTTGGCAGAAGGGGTTTCCCCTGGGATGTCCGCAGCCATCGCTTCGGATTCACTAGTATGACCAACAACATAGCGATCATGAGAAAGCGGAATACGCTCATAAACTGCTCGCTGGTTATACTGATCGCAATAAGTCCGCCGACCACCGCGCCAAGTACGACCACACCGATCACCACCTTCGAATTATCGAGGTTGAGTTTTCCGCCCTTGTAGAATCCGTATGTACTGCCCATCCCGTTCATAAGCACACCGATCCGGTTAGTTCCGTTGGCGATGTTTCCCGGAAGGCCAATGAGTTCAGTGAGTACACTAAGAGTGATCGCCGAACCATTACCGGCAAGTGTATTCACACCTCCGGCTATAATGGCCGCGACAAAGGCAATGAGGTAGATGTACCATTCATGGTTCATTCATCAGCCGCTTTGAACTCCTGGCACAGCTCCACGAGGACACCGCCCGCACTTTTAGGGTGAATAAAACAGATGAGCTTGTTGTCTGCACCGCGTTTGGGCTCGTCATTGAGAAGTTGAAAACCTTTCTCTTTCAGGTGCTGCATGGAGGCGTGAATATCTTCTACTTCAAATGCCACATGATGGATCCCCTGGCCACGTTTTTCCACATACTTCGCGATCGCACTATCGGGAGATGTGGCCTCAAGGAGTTCGACTTTTGATTCTCCAGTTTGGAAAAATGATGTACTGACGTGTTCGCTTTCGACTTCTTCGATCTTGTAGTGGCTTTTACCCAGGAGTGCTGCAAAAAGAGCATTTGCCTGGTCGAGGTTGTCGGCGGCGATGCCGAGATGTTCTAGACGGATGATCTTGTGCATACGGTAGTTTTGCCACCCCTTGCCCCTCCATGCTATGGAGGGGGGCAGTATTCTTTAACAAAAGTACTTTCCTCTCCCCCTCCATAGCATGGAGGGGTCGGGGGTGGCCAAGATGAAGAAATTTCACCATTTTCACATTTAACAAACAGCTTCAGCATGAATCGCTACTTCACAACTACCCTTCTCGCCCTTGCTTTTTCGCTTTCTCTCAGTGCCCAATACCTCATCAGCTCCGAATTCCTCGGGCAGGAGACCAAGGCTGATCTGGAGGCGCGTTTTGGTTTAGACCTGAGAAATGGGATTAAAAAATACAAGGTGACATATATGACCACCGGCACCAATGGCGAACCGGATACAGCCTCAGGACTAATCGTGGTGCCAACGACCCGACTTGAAGGTAAGCTGGCACTAGTCGCCTATCAGCATGGGACAACATCTGGCCCGGATGACGTTCCGTCTCTCGAGGGATCAGGCCTCGACGAGGCCCGCGCATATGGCGGAAGCGGATATTTTGTCTGTGCCGCCGATTATCTCGGACTTGGAGACAATGACTCATTTCACCCATACGTCCATGCGGGTACAGAGGCGAGTGCCGGTCGCGACCTGATGTTTGCTGCGAGTGAGTTCATTGAGGATGAGTTTGGAGATATTGTATTCGATTTTACGTTCATCTCCGGTTATTCGCAAGGTGGGCATGCGGCGATGGCTCTTATGCAGGAGATAGAAGAAAACTGGAGCATTATTTATCCTCTGACTGCTGCGACTCCGATGTCCGGCCCATACAGCATCTCGGATGTGATGTTTGACCGGATGGTTGGCGATCAGGCATATTTATTTGTGAGTTATCCTATTTATGCGATACTCGGCTACCAGGAGGTTTATGGCAACATTTACGATTCGCTCGAGCAGGTTTTCAAACCGGCGTATGTATCAGCGATTGAATCCTTTTACAACCGCGAAGTGAATCTGGTGGAGCTTACCACGTTCGTACTTACCAATCTTATCGTTAGCAATGGCGCGCCGATTCCCAAGTATATGTTCAGGGATGCGTGGCTTGCGGATATCATTGCCGATGAGGATCACCCTCTGCGGGTTGCAATGCGCGAAAACGATACATATAATTGGACGACGCAAACGCCGACGCGCCTCCTGTATTGCACCGCCGACGACCAGGTACCGTTCAGAAATACAATTGTAGCAGATTCAATATTAAATGAGAACGGCTCGCCTGATGTGGAGCTTATGGACATGGATCCGGATGCCGACCATGGCGAGTGCGCGTTACCGGCCATCGTCGAGTCTATTCGGTTCTTTGATAGCTTTATTATTACTTCTTCAAGTGAAGATATTGCCGTTACCGAAACACAGATCGCCTTTCCAAATCCCGCAGATGACAAATTAAATATCAACTTCGGGATGCATGGCGAAAATTATCGCTACTCAATGATTAGTGCTTCCGGGAGAACTGCAATGGAATTTAATGGATCGTCAGTGACTACCGTAGACGTAAGCGCAATGGCTCCGGGATTATATATTTTACGCGCTGAAAACGACAACCACGCGGCCATTCAAAAGATCATTATCCGCTAGTATGAATTATCACGATTTTGACAAGCACCTGCACGCACTAATCCTCGAGTCGGGTTGGGATTATTTTGACAAGGGGCGCGTTGCAGACCTTGAAAAAACTGAGTCCGGCTGGAAGTCAGTCGTTAAAGGTCAAAAGGAATATGAAGTCTCCCTGAGCGGCACGAAAGGACTTGAGGGATGGATCTGTGATTGTCCATATGATCATGGCCCGGTCTGCAAGCACGTTGCGGCTACACTCTACGCAGTGAAGGACAAGGTCTCGGGAGAAATCACACCCCGTCTCTCAGAAATGAGTGAGAAACAATTGAGAGACCTTGTGATCGCAGGAGCGCTGGATTCAAGAGAATTCAGCAATCTATTGAGTCAGATCCTCGATAAATAAAACTCGCGTCAATTGGTGTAATTCGTGGTTTGCAGACAGCGTTGGACTACAAATTGCCACTTGTACTACCACCCCAACCCCTCCTTCGCGAAGGAGGGGCTAATATTACTTGTGCATATTCTGTTTGTGTCTGCTTTGGCCTTGTTCAAACGCAAAACTGCAGAAACCCCTAAACTGTAAAATGTGATTCTCCAACTTAAAATGTGGCGAGCAAACTCCACTGCTAACTGCGACTGAGACTGCCAACTCCTACAAACACCCCGTCCGCCCGCCATCAACGACAACATTCGTCCCGGTGATGTAGCTCGCCGCCGGTGACGCGAGAAAAGCCACAGCATTTGCGAGCTCTTCGGGGGCGGCGAAGCGGCCCATTGGGATCTTTGACCGCATCGCATCGGCCACCGCATCCTCTGTTTGACCTGTCTTCTTTGCTTTCCCTGAGATGATCTCCTGAAGGCGGTCGGTGGCAGTTGCCCCAGGCAGAATGTTATTCACGGTAATCTGATCGGGTGCAAGTTCACCTGCCAGGGTCTTGGACCAGTTGCCCATCGCACCGCGGATAGTGTTGGATACGCCGAGACCAGGAATAGGTTGCTTGACGCTGGTGGAAATGACGTTTATGACTCGGCCGTAGCCAGCTTCACGCATTCCGGGGAGAACTGCGTTAACGAGGATACGGCTGCATAACACATGCATGCCGAACGCGTCGAGGAATGCTTCTTCTTCCGCTTTGTGTACTGGCCCTGCAGCAGGACCTCCGGTATTGTTGATGAGTATGTGTACTGTGTTTGTTGACACAAGTTGTTCAACCGCATTTTTCAGGGCCTCGCGATTGTGAAAATCAGCTACAAGGTATCCGTGGCCAACTCCATCAACAGGCGGCAGATCAGTGACATGCTGCTTCAATGCTTCTTCTGATCGGGCCATAAGGATCACCCGCGCACCCAGCTTTGCGATCGCATGCGCTGACGCCAGCCCGATGCCTTTACTTCCACCGCCAACTAGGGCGCACTTACCTGTGAGGTCTATATTCATGTTTCATACATTTGCCGTACTGAATGCGAAAATACTGAAGCACATGGAAACTGGTTCGAAAGTCATCGAAGGCAAAGCCACACCAAGAGGAAAATACCCGCATGTCAAGGTCGTGGGTGACCTGATCTTTGTCTCCGGCACGAGTTCGAGAAGAGCTGACAACTCCTTTGCAGGTGTTGAAGTCGACGAAATGGGCACTACCAATCTGGACATTAGGGAACAGACACGGGCCGTCCTCGAAAACATTCGCGATATCCTGGCCACTGTTAATGCAGACCTGTCCGACATTGTGGACGTGACAACCTTCCTTGTCAATATGAACGACTTTAGTGGTTACAACGAGGTCTACGGTGAGTTCTTTGATTACAATGGCCCCACCCGTACCACTGTGGCTGTTCACCAGCTGCCTCATCCGCATTTACTTATCGAGATCAAGGTGATCGCGAAAAAACCTAACTGATAAATCAAAACCATGTCGGATAAATATACTTCCGTACACTATCACTCCTACCTCGACCTGGACCGGCTCCTGAGTGCACAAAATCCGCGCAGCGCTGAACTGGGGGAGCCAGCTCACGAGGAAATGCTTTTCATTATCCTACACCAGGTATACGAATTGTGGTTCAAACAAATCATCCACGAGCTTTCATCCGTGATGGAAATGTTCGAGGATGACCTGGTCGACGAAACTGAAATATCGACCGCTGTGGGTCGCCTTCAGCGCGTGACAAAGATCCAGGATCTGCTCATCCAACAGATCAAGGTGATGGAGAGCATGACGCCGCTTGACTTCCTGGAGTTCAGAAATTATTTATTTCCTGCAAGCGGGTTTCAGAGTTTTCAGTTCCGGATGGTGGAAGTGTTGCTCGGCCTCACTCATGACGAAAGGCTTACATACAACGGTGCACCGTTTGATATTGTATTTGATGAAAGCCGCCGTTCAATTTTGAAACAGGCGGAAGAAGGTCGTTCAATGTTACAATTGGTTAACGACTGGCTTGAACGGACACCATTTCTTGAAACAGACGATTTTAATTTTGTTGAAGCATACAAAGGCTCGGTTCAAAGTATGCTCGACAAGGAGAAAAAAGCCATTCTCACCACTGACATTCTCACGGATGAGATGAAGGAGATGCGCATAAAAATGTTGGGTGATACGGACACATACTTTTCAAATGTTCTTGACCCTGCGCAACATGAAGAACTTCTGAAAGAAGGGAAGCTTAAATTCTCGTACAAAGCGACGATCGCAGCTTTGCTCATCCATCTGTATCGCGAAGAGCCGATATTACAACTGCCTTACCAGCTGCTCTCGGTCATTATGGACATCGAGGAGAATTTCACCACATGGCGCTACAGACATGCACAAATGGTATTGCGCATGATCGGGAGAAAGACTGGTACTGGAGGATCGTCCGGGCATAACTATTTGAATCAGACAGCACAGCGCCATCATATATTCGCAGACCTTTACAATATTTCGACACTTCTGATCCCGAGATCAGATCTGCCTGAACTACCGGTTGACCTGAAAGAAAAACTCAGCTTCCATTATACCGTCAGCAAATGAGAATTCAGAATTACATCAACGGCAAATTCGTCGACCCCATCAATAATAAGTGGATCGACAACTACGAGCCTGCCAAAGGGGAAGTCTACAGCCAGATTCCCAATTCTACCGAAGAGGATGTAGCCCGCGCTGTCGACGCTGCGGAAGGCGCATTCCCGAGGTGGAGTAAATTATCCATTGGCGCTCGCCACGACTATCTAATGCAAATCTCCAGACGGATCGATGAGCGCAGTGATGAGCTTGCGAAGG
>Ga0102946_1000764_pt1 | contig 11210 bp, 7 predicted proteins | sample SalPon2A_A_D1_MG_FD_78209 | JGI IMG/M metagenome (GOLD analysis project Ga0102946, IMG submission 78209) | Soil microbial communities from South San Francisco under conditions of wetland restoration - Salt Pond MetaG R2A_A_D1_MG | ecosystem: Environmental > Terrestrial > Soil > Wetlands | place... | reverse complement strand
GTCTCTTTGGGAATAATCGGGGCCGGGCAGTTTTTTACAAAGACACATCTCCCTAACCTGATTGAGATGTCCGACCGTTATCAGATTGTTGCTATTTGTAGCCATACAGGGTCCGTTGCCCAAGACCTTGCTCGGCGCTGTGGAGCCCCTTTAGCGTGCACCGACCCTGCTGACCTCATATCGGATCCCAAAGTTGATGCTGTCATGATATGCACGCGACATGATACCCACGCCGAACTGGCTATGGCTGCATTGCTCGCTGGTAAGCATGTGTTTGTAGAAAAACCTTTAGCTGTAGATCAGAGGGAGTTAGATGATCTTGTCAGTACTTGCCTAAAGTCAAATGCGTATCTCATGACCGGCTTCAACAGACGTTTCAGCCCTTGTGTTTCAAAGCTCCACGAGGTGGTTCAGAAAAGAAGGTCACCACTGAACATCTTGTACCGGGTCTTTGCAGATCAGGCCTCATCCGACAGCTGGATATACACGGATGCCGGGTTTGGCAGAGTAATAGGTGAGTCATGTCACATGTTCGATTTTTTCAACTACCTGATGGGAGACAAATATGAGATCGTTGAACTGGATGTCGTAAGCAGTTCTCCAGCAGAGAAATTCCCACCAGGTGATAATTTTATTGCAGCTCTCCGCTACGAGGATGGTTCACTATGCACTTTGGTGTACACAACATTGGGCAAGAAAACCCCTGACAACGGCAAAGAGCGTATTGAAATTATGTGGGACGGGAAAACATGCATAATAGATGATTTTCAGCATATTGAAGGGATTGAAGCGTCCAGAGAGGGTTCTGTGCAGAAGGGGCACAGAGAAGAACTTCTAAGATTCTCTGATTATCTGCTTGGCGGTGGTCCAGAGCCAATAAGTTTGACAGCAATGATCAGGGCCACAGAAATCAGTTTCAAAGTCGACAGTATATGTCGTAGTCAAAGCTAATATGCATATCTTTAACTTTTCAAGCCGTTTCAATATTATTACTGGTGTGGTTTCGGCCGCGACGCTATTTCTAGGGGTATTTGCGTTCTTTCTAATTGATTACAATATGAAATATTCTGTTTATTTCATCTTGTTTTTTGTTGTTGCCTCATTCTACATAATGTCAGAGTCTCAGGTTTTAAAAGTCAGCTCAGTTTTGTTTCTGCTTGTTTTTGTGGAAAATATCTTAGTTTACAATCGATATTTTCTGGATGTTTTTATTGTAGGTATTTCAGTCGTTTTTGCACTCATGCTTGTTTTCTTATCGACAAGAAACATAGGAAGATTGGGCGGCATATATTTTCAGGGATACTGCTGGTTATTCTTTCTCATATTATCTTTTTTGACAATATTTTTAACAGATGGCCTTACTTTAGATTTGTTTTATGAACAACTCATCATATTTCAAATGAAATATGTTGAGTTTTTTCTCTTTTTTTTGGTTGGTTACTTGGCTTTTGATGAAATTGAAGATGTTGATAAGTTTCTAAAAGTCATCATCTTGTTTTGTTGCCTTGTCGCGATCACACACATTTTCTCGTTGATTACGGGTTATAACATTGAGGGTATCAGAGGTGCTGAGGCTGTCACTCAGGAAAGAGACCTTGCAGATGAAAAGAATTGGCGTTACGGGGGTGTCTTTGGCAATCCAAACTACATGGCGGCTTTCTATACGATGGTAGCGCCGGTCTGTTTAATTGTATTTATTAATGAACGAAAATATCTCTATAAAATCTTAAGTGCTCTGGCGGTTTGTCTTCTTTTCCTGTCTGTGTCGACGACCGGTTCTCGAGGGGGGGTCGTTTTTGTCGTTACAAACATCTTACTTCTCCTTGCTTACTATAAAGCCAGTGTAGCGAACAAGACCAAGTACTTGCTGTGTTTATTGATTTTTTTGATTTTTTCATACTTTATGGTGGAAATTTTCTTTTCTGAATTTTTGTACAGGTCACTAGAACGAATTTCTCAAATAGATGTTGCCCAGGATGTGAGATGGGATATGTGGTTAAGTACATTGCAAATGATTTTTCAAAATCCATTTGGGATAGGTCTTCTCCCTGAAAGCTTTGGCTTTCGACTCTATAATGATATTGGCGTTTATCTTGGTCATCCTCATAACGCTTATCTGTACCTGATTGTCAGTAATGGGCTTATTGGCTTCCTTTTGTTTGCAAGGATTGTTTATGTCCAGTTAAAAAAAACCTTTCAAAACACAAGGGAATATAGTGGCGAAAAACTTGTTTATATAAACTATTGCATCATTGCTTTAATCTTAGGCTTCATGCTTTCCGGTCTGGTTAATGGAGCTTTTATTAACAACTATAAACTGAACCATGTTTTTGCTTTATTCCTTGGCCTTTCAGCTTTTGTAAATCACAAGTATGGCGAAAGAGATGTCTGACTTAACAGACTAATGTTGATTACTGAATTTACGCCGGATAAAACCTTGAATAAAGAAAAAATAAAAGTAATGATTTACGGTGTTTGCCCATATGGCAATGGAGGCATTTCAAATCATATTAAAAGGCTGGTGTCATATGTAAAAAAAAATGAACCTAGCGTAGACCTTAGTTATTACCACCATGATAAATGTTATAGTTCAGAAAAATGTGGTTTATATGCAAGTGCTTATCAATTAATCAATATTTACAGGAAAAATAAATACGATGTGGTACAGATATATTCTCTTATAAACTGGAAAGTCCAGCTTTATACATACCTCTCATCATTTTTTTTGGGATTTAAGATTATTTTATCATTAAGGAACGATAGATTCCCAGATACATATAACTCTCTCAGGTTTTTTGAGAAGTTAATATTGAAATTATTTTTTTCCAGAATCGATAAGTTTGTTTGTGTCAACAGTGAAGCAGACTACCTATTCATAGACAGAAAAAAAATATGTATTATCCCCGGTTTCATCCAGCCCGCAGATGATGAATACAACCGGACTCTTCCCCAGAAGATTCTGGACTTCATAGATTCTCATGAATTAATACTCGCAACCAATGCAACGGCACCTAAAATTCATAATGGAGTAGATCTTTATGGTTTTGATCTGGCAATAGACCTGATGGCTGAACTGAAAAAACAAAAGTTTAATGGGGCCGGTATGGTTTTCCTTATGCCAGAAATCAATCTTCGATATAAACCCCATTTTGACGAAATGATCAATAGAATCTCGGCCTTAAACCTGAGAGAAGACTTTCTTGTCTGGGACTCACCTGTCTCTTTTCCTGCTTTATTGAAGAAATCTGATTTGTCCCTGAGATTGACATCTAATGACGGCGACTCCTCTTCTGTTAGGGAGTCCCTGTCCCTTGGCGTGCCTGTCGTGGGCAGTGACGCCGCACCCAGACCCGACGGAACGGTCCTCTTTAGGTCGAGAGACTTGCATGATCTCACATGCAAAACGGCACATCTCATAGAAAATCTGGATGATTGGAAGAATGATTTCAAGAAGACAAGCCCGGTTGATAATGCTCAGAAGATGATCCATCTGTGGCATTCCTTGTCATGAAATGAAGACTGTAATGTTTCTCGATTCTTTGAACAGAGATTTCGGCCGGATCTTCAAGTCGGGAGCTATCCATGTATTGGTCATGCTCATTTGTATCAGGGGCATTTCATTTGTTCAACAGGTTGGACTTGCACGTATTTTTGAACAGGATGAACTGGGGACGGTCATTTTTATATTGAGAGTAACTACTATTGTATGTGTTTTTGCAGACTTCGGAATAAACACAAGTGTTCTCAAATACTCATCAGAAAATATTGATAAAGATAGTAAACGAGAGGTATACAAAACAGGCTTACTCGGTGTGTTTTTTTTGAGTATTTTTGTATCTTTTGTATTTATTTTAATTGTTTATTTGACAGAGGGTTTCGGTGATGAAAGGTTAATATCGGTATTATATTTCTTTTCTCTCTATATACCTTTTACGGTATTAAAAAGAATCCCACCATTATACTTGCAAGCGCAAAAACAGTTGCAAAAATCTACAAAGATATCAGGAGTTCTGCATTTTGCTCTGGTGGTATTTATTTTGAGTTCTGCGGCACTTTACGGTCTTTGGGGGTATTTTGTAATATTGGTTGTCGCGCAGCCCTTAATATTTTTTATATTTGCTTACGTAACGAGGGAGGACCTGTTAGGTGTCAAGTGTCGATGGAACACTTTCAAAAAGATGTTCCATTTCGGTTTTTTCAGTGTCCTCGCAAACTTTTCAGGAGTCATCAACTCTACACTCGGAGTGCTCCTGTTGAAGTGGTTTGATCTCGGTTATGAAGAAATAGCCATATACGGCGTAGCGACCATTATCATTGAGGCGATGAGGCTGGCGCCCAAAAGCTTGATACAAACCGTTTTCCCCTATCTGGTTGCTGCCAAGGATGACCCGAAAACCTTGAAACGCAAAATCTATGAGATCATGTGGAAGCAGGGGTTGGTCGTAATGAGCATGTCCTTGCTCGTCTCTATTGCAGGTTATTGGATGATCCCTCTTCTTTTCGGGGAAAATTATATGGCCAGCTGGCCTTGTGTCGTAATCCTGTCGGGAGCGCTGACTCTCTGGTCGATTGGAGCACCTTTCGGGAAACTTCAGATGACACTGGACCAAGTCCGGTTAAATTTTACCGTTTCAATCGCTCAACTTGTCATGAACTTCATTTTTTGTTGTCTCTTAATCCCTGACTACGGGGCAGTTGGAGCAGCCTGGGCACTGTTGTTAAGCAGGTGTCTACACTGCCTCCTTCAGGTTTCGTTAGGTTATAAAACACTTAACGCTCTTTCCTAATAGACCCAGCCGTCTGTGAATGGGCGGAAAGATGGTCTCGAGCTATGGCCAAAGGTATTCCATATATTCTTCGACGTTGCAGGCAAGAAGGGCTGAGAAACGGCTGTCGACTTGTCATTAAGAGACTGAGAAGGCCTTTTTATTTCAAATGGCTGAGGCGTAAGTATACCAATTATAGGGTAGGTCTCCCCCTCACAAGTAGGCGTATCGAAGCTTCTGCTGAACCGACCTTTTTTGTGACGAATCAAAATGATAACAACGAGTTCAATACATATAAAAATGTATATGTGGCTGAAATTAAAACGACTCTGGCAATCGCCAATCGGATCTGCCAGCATGATTTTGTTTGGCTCTGTCCAAATTGTCCGAGATTCGACAACGGAATTCGATGGCATGACAATTTTTTCGATCATCGTCAATGGCCCCTAGATTTTTATCTGGATATGGATTATTCGAGTGATGCTCGACTGGGTGATGTCAGACAGGTCTGGGAATTAAACCGTCATCAGTATTTCGTGACGCTGGCAAAAGCTCATCTTTTGACTGGTGACAAAATTTACGTTTCCGAGTTCAAGGCGCAGCTCAGTGACTGGGTTGATAAAAATCCTGTCGGCTATGGCATTAACTGGCTTCACGCCCAGGAGGTTGCATTGAGAGCAGTTGCCTGGACTTGGTCTTTTCATCTGCTAAAGAGCGCTCTTGATGATGACTTTAAAGAGTTTTTTCTTTCAATGATCTATGCTCACGCCGAATATGTCGAATACCATCTTTCCGATCGCACCGTGACTCATAACCACTTGGTTTCAGAGGTGTGCGGCCTTGCCTTGATCGGCCTAATGTATCCTAATTTTAAGCGCTCTGAAAAGTGGCGGGAAAAAGGTATAAAAATCTTTTTTCGTGAAGTTCTCAAACAGATTTGGGAAGACGGCCTCTCTGGCGAGTTGTCGACTAACTACCACTGCTTTGTGCTCGACTCGTTTCTACAGCTTTACATACTGTTGCTGAAAAACGGCATTCGAGTACCGAAAGAAGTAACTGTTAGAATTGAGAGAATGGTGGAGGCCGTAATGTTCATGCTCCGACCTGACGGCAGACTCCCTTTGATAGGAGATTGTGACAGCGGTCGGGCGTTCAGACTCACAGAATATCGTATGTGGGACCGTCGGGCATATCTGTCGATAGGGGCTGTTCTTTTCGGGCGGGGAGATTTCAAAGCTGTCGCCGGGAAATTCCACGAAGAAGCATTTTGGCTGCTAGGTGAGGCCGGATTATATAAATATGAGCAGTTGCAAGTTAACGCTCCCACTTCTCACGACAAAATGTTTACGCCCGGAGGGCTTGCCATCTTCAGGTCTTCCTGGGAAGAGAGTTCTGAGCAACTACTGGTCCGTGGTGGGCCCACAATGCTGAGAAGTGGAGTAGGAACCACCCACAACCATGCAGATTTTTTGAGTTTTGAATTCTACACAAAAGGTCGACCTATCTTGGTCGATCCGGGCGTCTATCTTTATGGACAAGATGATGATTGGAGGTTTTTCTATCGGAAAACACTTGCACACAATACGATTTCTGTTGACGGTGTAGACCATTTGGATGTGTCGTCGACGCGATTCGGCATTCCTCATTTGCCAGTGTCAACATTACACAATTATCAAGTTGACGGCGATTGGGTGATGCTGGATATGTCTCACTCTGGTTATAGTGACTATGGAATATCACATCGCAGGCAATTCAACTGGCAAAAGAACAGATGCCTGGCAATTTTCGACCATTTAGGGGGATATGGCGTGCACAGGGTTGAGCAATACTTTCATTTTTCACCGGAGCTAAAACTTTTGGTTGAAGATAGTAAAATCATTGTGCTTGCTCCTTGTGGCGAACGCCTTCTCGACATCTTGCTTTCGGCTAATGACTTTTGCTTGGCTGTTGATGTTGTCAATGGACAAACGGAAGGCCACTTGCAGGGATGGGTTTCTGAGAAGTACGGTGAAAAGAAAGCCGCAAATGTGGCAAGGATTGTTTACGAAGGAGAACTGCCTGTAAAAATGATCACAGTCTTTGCCGAAGTTGATGGCCTGAATATATCAGCTTTGTGCAATGATATGACAAATAGAATCAAAGGATATTAAACCAGTGTCTAATAACCAAAGGAAAAAATATATAGCGATAAACTACGGAATTCCGGGGCCTGTTGTATTTTCTCAGTTGATCGAATATACACTGCAAATGGGCATCTTTGACATGCATTTTGATTACAACTTTTTGATGTCAGGTAAGAGTTATTTCACAAAAAATGCCCAATTAGAAGAAAATATACAACAACTTAAGAAGAAGGCAAAAGGGAAGGTCTCTGTTTTCCCGACACCATTTGTCAATAAAATTCCGATGCTCTACTTGTACAGTTTCTTCATTAAGTATATGTCTTGTCATAAAGATGATAACAGTAAGACAATAATACACCCTCGGGGTCTTCCAAGCGCTTTAATTGCGAATTATATGAGGGAGAGAGATGATGATGTTTCTTATATCTATGATATGAGAGGAGACTCGCTGGCCGAATTTGCATATCAAAACAGAAAATCGCCCGATAGTCTCGAGCAAAGAATGCAATTATACAAGGCATTGGAAGAAAAAGCCGTACATGGTGCTGGACATGTGATCTGTGTGTCGAACGCCCTGAAGGAAATAGTCCTGAAGCGTTATAAAATCGATAGCAAAAAGGTGACTGTGATTCCTTGTTGCGCTGACGCCAATTTATTCAAACCAGATCTTGCAAAAAGAGTAGAAGTCAGAAAGCATCTCAAGCTCGACGACCAATTAAACCTTATTTATTGTGGTGGGTTGAACATGTGGCATTGCGCTGAGGAAATGTTTCAACTCATTGGCGGGGTGTTGCAAGCTGTTACGGAGGCATTTTTTATAGTGCTAACTCCGCACAGATCAGATGCATTTCGATTGGCAGAGAAATACCTGCCGAAGCATCGCTACCTTATAGATGAGGTCTCCAGAAATGATGTCCCCAAATACATGCTTGCCAGCGATATAGGAGTCATTCTCAGACAAAACACGGCTGTGAATAAAGCTTCATCGCCTACGAAGATTGCAGAATATCTCATTGCTGGATTGCCTGTCATCTTGACAGGCAACATAGGTGATTACAGTAAACTCATTATAGACAGTGAGGTAGGGTTTTTATTGAGGGATGATCCCATTGATGTTGTAAAAGATCTCTCCCCGCTAATTAAGTATGTCAACAAGAGAGACTGGCCTGAACGTGACATAATCTCGGATTTCGGGATCGATAATTTTTCTAAAGCGAAGTTCATCCCATGCCTTAAAGACATTTATGATTCTATCTGACCCTCTCGATAAAACCTGAATGAGACAGGTTGCATATATGACCATTTATGACAAACGAATTGCAATCTTTCTCCCTACTCTGGAAGGCGGTGGCGCAGAACGTGTCATGATAAACCTTGCAAAAGGCTTTATAGATTTGGGGAACCAGGTGGACTTTGTTTTGGTGAAGAAAAAAGGAGTATATATCGAAAAAGTCGCTCCTACCGTGAATATCATCGATTTTGACTGCCGAAGTACCTTGCGTTCATTACCCAAACTCGTAAAGTATCTTGGAGATCGAGAACCTCATCTCCTGATATCGACATTGAATACTCCTAATGTTACAGCTTTGGTAGCTAAATTTTTTCACAAAGGGCAGACCCGATTTGTCATCAGAGAGGCGAATACGCTTTCGTTGCATCTTAACAACAAGGGGATCAAGCGGTGTGCCCTGACTTGGCTTACAAAAAAAATCTATCCTCATGCTGATGCGATTGTTGCAGTCTCAAAAGGAGTTGCGGAGGATCTGAAGAGTTTTTGTTGTCTTGACGAGAGAAAAATAAAAATTATCCAGAATCCCGTAGTTGTCCCGGATGACGTTCACGGGGGCCATGACGACCACATCCATGAATGGCTGCTGTATAAAAACAAACCGACGATCATTGCGGTGGGGCGTCTTGAAAAACAAAAGAACTTCGAACTTTTGATCCGTGCCTTCAAAAGGGTTAGAGATAAGATCGACATAAGGCTCATTATCCTCGGAGAAGGTTCCATGAGAGCAGCACTGGAAACCCTGATTGAAAGTCTAGACATTCGTCAGCATATCTCCATGCCTGGTTTCCAGATCAACCCTTATTCCTACATGGCACGCGCTGACCTCTTTGTCCTGTCATCCCTATGGGAAGGGTTTCCGAACTCGCTTGTCGAAGCGTTGGCCTGCGGATGTCCTGTCGTCAGCACAGATTGTCAAAGTGGGCCAGCCGAGATTCTAGATGATGGTAAGTACGGAGCTCTTGTTCCTCTTAATGATATCGAATCAATGGCCACGGAGATCGTGTCAGCTTTGTCATCTCCTCGGGACAAAAAGTCTCTGATCCAACGCGCAAATGAGTTCTCGTTGGAAAAGACAGCAAGACTATATCTCGAATCGTAGAAAAACTAATTGTTGAGGATAAAGTGAAACTCGCATATGTCACAGTAAGGATACCGTATGGAGACCAGGAGACTTTCATCATCACGGAGATTAAGGAGTTGCTTCGCCAGAAACAGAGTGTCGAGGTCTTCCCCTTTCGACCATCCGGCAATATATATCATGACAATGCGCGCGCAATTGAAAAACATACATACCGTTACGAGATGTTCAGCACTAGAATTGCTGTCATGGCTTTATGTTACTACTTCAAGCGCCCAATGACTTGTTCGAGACTGATCGGGAGGATTTTGACAAAGAGCCGGAATCTAAAAACCCGGCTGCTCAACCTGACGGCGACCATCAAGGCGCTGGCGATTGCAGACAGGTTTGTCAATCTGGGAATTGAGCATATCCATGCCCACTGGGGAACAAGGCCGTCAACCTTTGCTCTCCTCGTATCTGAGCTGACGGGGATCCCATGGAGCATGACCCTGCATCGTTGGGATATCTACGAGAACAATTTGTTGCAGCACAAGGCATATAGCGCCTCTTTTATCAGATGTATTTCGGAAAAGGGCAAGTCGGACCTGTTGAATATTGTCGGTAAAGAGTTTGCCGGGAAAATCAATGTCCTCCGCCTTGGCGTCAACCTTCCGCCCAGAATGATGAATCATGAGAACACGGGTGCAGGAAGTCAAATGTCAGCATTTAACATTGCAGTGCCAGCTAACCTCTACGGGGTAAAAGGCCATCGATATCTGATTGATGCAATCGAGCTTCTTGTCAAAAATGGCATAAAGGAAATTAAATGCTCGTTTTATGGAGACGGCTATCTGCGCGAAGAGTTGCAGGGAGAAATTAATCGCAGACGTCTCGACGCAAATATCTTCATGCCTGGACGAGTTGAACATGATCAACTCTTGGATATGTATTCTCGGCAAGAAGTGGACCTGGTCGTATTGCCCTCCATCGTAACAAAATCCGGTCATCACGAAGGCATCCCAGTCGCGTTGCTTGAGGCAATGGCTTATTCCATTCCGGTTGTTTCAACAGACACCGGTAGTATCGCTGAGCTGATTGGAGATGGAAGCGGTGAGATGGTCAGACACAGCGATAGCGTGTCATTGGCTGACGCTATTCGCAAGCTGGTTACGGACCAGACTTATTATGACAAGTTAGCTATGCAGGGGCGATTAAAAGTCGAAGAGCAATACGACCTGAAAACCAATGTCGCCTGTTTGGTTGATCTCTTTGCCAATTTTCGTTGCAAGCCGCAAATGATGAAGCCTGTAACGGAAACACCGTCGGATTGAACCCTATGCATGTACTTTATCTACATCAATATTTTGTCCCTCCTGACGGTTCTGGCGGTACACGTTCTTACGAGATGGCCCGTAGACTGGTTGGCGCTGGCCACAAAGTGACACTCGTGACTTCGAGCGCCGCGATGCCTGTCAGCTATGATCTGCAGCAATGGCGGACCGACTTCCTTATCGACGGGATTGATCTGGTGGTACTACGGGTCCCGTATTCGAACCGCATGACATATCCGAAGCGGATCGTCTCTTTTCTGAAGTTTGCTTTCGGTACGCTGCTGGAAGTTGTCAGGACAAAAAAAGTGGATGTCGTTTTCGCTACAAGCACTCCTCTGACAATCGCCATCCCTGGTGTTTTCGCAAAGACACTACACCGCTGTCCTATGGTCTTCGAAGTCAGAGACCTCTGGCCAGAGTTGCCGATTGCTATCGGTGCTTTAAACAACAAGCTGGCGATCTGGCTGGCAACTAGCCTCGAGAAATTCGCATACTACCAGTCCAGAAGGGTCATCGCATTGTCGCCGGGGATGGCCGATGGTGTTGTAAAAACAGGCTATCCCGTAAATCAGGTAGAAACTATCCCGAACAGCTGTGACGTCTCCCTGTTCCGGGTCCCCCGGGAATCAGGATTGGCTT
>Ga0102946_1000763_pt1 | contig 11214 bp, 10 predicted proteins | sample SalPon2A_A_D1_MG_FD_78209 | JGI IMG/M metagenome (GOLD analysis project Ga0102946, IMG submission 78209) | Soil microbial communities from South San Francisco under conditions of wetland restoration - Salt Pond MetaG R2A_A_D1_MG | ecosystem: Environmental > Terrestrial > Soil > Wetlands | place... | reverse complement strand
GCCGTGTTCATGGTCGGCATGGTGGCCGAAACCCAGCGACCGCCGTTCGACCTGGCCGAGGCCGAGGGTGAACTGGTGGCGGGGTTCCACACCGAGTACTCCGGCATGCGCTTCGGGATGTTCATGCTCAGCGAGTTCATGGGTGTCGTCATCCAGTCCGCGGTCGTGGTCACGTTGTTCTTCGGTGGCCCCAACGGCCCGTTGTTCGGCCCGGGCTGGTTGCAGGGACTCTTGCCGGTCGTCTACTTCATGCTCAAGACGATCGTGTTCATCATCTTCTTCATCCTGCTGCGTGGCGCCGAGCCCCGGATGCGCTACGACAAGCTGATGAACCTGGGGTGGAAGATCATGATCCCCACGGCACTCGTGTGGGTCGTGGCCCAGGCGGCCATCATGCTGGCCGACCAGGAGTTGACGGCGTGGCCCGACGGGCGCATGCCGGCCCTCGTCGGCCTGGTCATCATGGTCGCTGCACTGGTGATCACGCCGATCGTGCGACGTGACCCGACCCAGCGCGACCAGATGGCGACATCGGTGGCTCGCGACGTCGAGCACCACATGGACGAGTTGCCGCCGCTGCACCAGCAGCCCGACCCGTCCCTGCCCGCGCTCGTCGAGGCTGCACCCGACCACCAGCATCCGCAACAGGCCCCCGACCCCGACAAGGTGGTGATCTGATGCCCGAGTTCCTCGGAACCGTCGTCTTCTTCGTCATCCTGGTCGGAGCGATCGGCGTCGCCCTGCACTCGACCGTCATCGGTCGGGGCTTCGCGATGCCGCTGCGCCAGATGCTCAAGAAGCCGTCCACGTCGTCGTACCCGGAACAGCCACGTCCGGTGACCCCGCGATTCCACGGCCGCCACCAACTCAACCGCTACGAGGACGGCCTCGAGAAGTGCATCGGGTGCGAACTGTGCGCCTGGGCCTGCCCGGCCGACGCGATCTACGTCCAGGGTGCCAACAACACCCCGGAGGCCAGGTTCTCGCCCGGCGAGCGCTATGCGAGCGACTACCAGATCAACTACAGCCGCTGCATCCTGTGCGGCCTGTGCATCGAGGCCTGCCCGACGCGTGCCCTCACCATGACCCACGACTACGAGTTCTCGGCCGACGACCGCGGGGAGCTGACGTGGACCAAGGACCAATTGTTGGCACCGGCGCCCGGCGGCCAGGACACGCCCCACCTGGATCGCCAGGTGCGCGAGCGTGGCCTCAACTACTACGGCGGGGAGGCGGTGACGCCACCGGCGACCGTGGGTGGCGAGTACCTGTCGGCCACGAACCGACCGCGCTACAAGGCCAATGACCTGTTGCCCATGGCACCTGCCCAGTCCAGTGCGGACGGGGAGGACGAGTCGTGACCAGCCTGTCCGTGCTCGCCCAGGCGACCACCGGCTCGACCTCCGAAGTCGTGCTGTTCGTGGTCTTCGCCGGCATCGCCATCGGCGCCGGCATCGGCATGGTCGCCATGCGCAACATCGTCCACGGCGCGCTGATGCTCGTCATCAACCTGTTGTCGCTGGCCGGGCTGTACCTGCTGCTGCAGTCGTCGTTCCTGTCGATCGTGCAGATCATCGTCTACGCCGGCGCGATCATGGTGCTGTTCCTGTTCGTGATCATGCTGCTGGGAATCGATCGCGACGACCTGCTCGTCGAGGTCAGTCCGGTCGGTCGGGGACTGGCGGTGGTGGCCGGCCTGGGTGTCGTCGCCATGCTGGGGTGGGGCCTGATCGGTCCCTACACCTCGTCGGCCTCGGTGTGCGATCCCGACGCCGCGGTGGTCCACACGTCCGACACGCAGACCTGTGCCGGCATGGACGCGCTGCTGGACCAGGCCGAGTCCGGGTCGGTCGAGATCGTCGCGACCGACCTGTTCACACGCTGGACGTTCCCGTTCGAGGCCTCGGCGCTGTTGTTGATCGTGGCCACCCTGGGGGCCATGTTGCTGGGACGTCGCCACGACACCGATCCCGACGACGATCCCGCATGGGAGCCGTCCATGCGTCTGCCCGACACGGATGACACCGGTTCGACCGGCGATGGGCCCGTCGACGGCGACACGACCGAGGGCCCGGCCGAACCCGGCGACGAGGTCGACGAGGTCGAACCGGACACCGAAGCGCCCGACGACGCCCCAGAGATGACACCGCTGGGCCACGACGACGCCGAACGCGACGACGCCGAACGCGACGATGCCGAACCCGTGGCCGTCGGCGGCGACACCGGCGTGGGTGCGAACCCTGCGCCCGGCGACGCCGGCGACGACGCCACGCGCGGGAGGGATGCCTGATGCCGATCGGTGCGTACTACCTCGTTGCCGCGATCATGTTCGCCACCGGCCTGGTGGGAATCCTGGTCCGACGCAACCTGATCGTGCTGTTCATGTGTGTCGAACTGATGCTCAATGCGGTCAACCTGACGCTGGTGGCTGCCTCACGCATGTGGGGTGGAGCCGACGGGCAGGTCTTCGTGTTCTTCGTGATCGTCGTCGCTGCCGCCGAGGTGGTCGTCGGCCTGGCGCTGATCGTCAACATCTTCTTCCGTCGCGGCTCGTTGGACGTGGACGCGCAGCACCTGTTGGAGCACTGAGATGGGAGCCCTGCCGATGCACGTGCTTGCGACCGAGGCCACCGAGGGTGGCGAGGCCGTCGTGAACGCCGTCATGACCGCCGACGGCGTGTTGTCGCTGGTGTGGCTGATCCCGCTGGTCCCGTTGCTCGGATTTGGCCTGACCCTGGCGCTGGGGGACCGGGTCCGCCACTGGGTTGCGATCGCGGCGACGACCTTCAGTTTCGTGATGGCCGTCCTGGTCTTCTTCGCCGTCCAGGGCCAGCCCGACAGCTACGTGGCCACGCTCGCCCCGTTCATCGAAGTGGGCACCTTCCGCGTCGAGTGGGCCTTCCTCGTCGACCAACTGACCACCGTCATGTTGCTCGTGGTGACCGGTGTGGGCCTGTTGGTGCACATCTACTCGATCGGCTACATGGAAGGTGACTCGCGCTACACGCGCTTCTTCGCCTACCTCAACCTGTTCCTGGCGGCGATGCTGGTCCTGGTCACCGGCTCGTCGCTGCTGGTGCTGTTCATCGGGTGGGAGGGTGTCGGCCTGGCCTCGTTCCTGTTGATCGGGTTCTGGTTCGAGGACGCCAGGAACTCCTCGGCTGCCACCAAGGCCTTCGTCACCAACCGGGTCGGCGACGTCGCCTTCATGATCGCGATGTTCTTCGCCTTCAGCCAGTTCGGCACGCTCGACTTCTTCACCGCGGACCACACCGGCATCCTCGAACAGGCAGGCGTGCTCAGCGCGACCGGGGCCCTGGTGCTCGGCCTCCTGCTGCTGTTCGGCGCGGCTGCCAAGTCGGCCCAGATCCCGCTGTTCGTGTGGTTGCCCGACGCCATGGCCGGACCCACACCGGTGTCGGCGCTGATGCACGCCGCGACGATGGTGACCGCCGGCGTCTACCTGCTGGTCCGGACCTCACCGATCCTGGTGCAGTCGCTGGACGCCATGACCGTGATCGCCTGGGTCGGCACCCTCACGGCCCTGCTGGCCGCGCTGATCGCGATGCGCCAGGACGGGATCAAGAAGATCCTCGCCTACTCCACGGTGTCCCAGCTCGGCTACATGGTCATGGGTGTCGGTGTCGGCGGGTTCTCCGAGGGGATCTTCCACCTGGTCACCCACGCCTTCTTCAAGGGCCTGCTGTTCCTGGCCGCCGGATCGGTCATGCATGCATTGGCCAACACCGAGAGCGTCTGGAAGATGGGCGGGCTGCGCAAGATCATGCCGATCACGTTCTGGACCTCGTTCGCCGCATGGCTCGCGATCTCCGGCATCCCACCGTTCGCCGGGTTCTTCTCCAAGGACCAGATCCTGGCCACGGCCTACGACCACGGCTTCGTCGCCATCTGGGTCATCGGGGTCGTCACCGCGGCGCTGACCGCGTTCTACATGACCCGCTGGTTCGCGCTGGTCTTCCTGGGCGAGCCGCGCTGGCGCGAGGGCCAGGAGGTGTCCGACCCGCACGGGCACGGCACCACCGAACTGCACCCGCACGAGTCACCGACCACCATGACCGCGCCCCTGGTCGTCCTCGGTGCGTTGTCGGTGGTCGGTGGTGGGCTGCTCAACTTCACCCACGGCGGCCGCCTGTACACGTGGCTGCAGCCGGCGGTGGCATCCATCGCCGACCTCGGCCTGCCCGAACACGGTGCCCTGTCCGAACTGGTGCTGATCATCATCTCGGTCGTGGCCGCAGTGATCGGGATCATCGGTGGCTTCATGCTGTACGGGCCCCAGCGCGACCTGTCGCTGGGCAGCTCGGCTGAACCCCTGCGCGGTCCGGCGGCCGAACTGCTCGAACGCAAGTTCTTCATCGACGAGGCCTACTCGGCGATCTTCGTCGGAGCTGGTGGCTGGCTCGCACGGGCTGCCGCCTGGTTCGACAGCACCGTGATCGACGGTGCCGTCAACGGTGTCGCCGGCGTCAGCCTCTGGTTCGGACAGGAGTCACGCCGCGCCCAGACCGGACGTGCCCACACCTACCTGGGGGTGGTGGTCGGGAGTGTCGTCCTCCTGGCCGTCGTCCTGATCGTGCAGGTGCGATGATGGAGTTCTTCACCGACAACCTCGTCACGGTCACCCTGGTCCTGCCGATCCTGGGGGCGCTGGGCATCGGCCTGTTCACCGAGTCCGAGGACGGCGCGCGCTGGACCGCCCTGGGTGCATCCGTGCTGACGCTGGTGGCCAGCCTGTGGCTGGTCGTCGACTTCGACCCCGACGCCGGTGTCCAGGCGGTGGACTCGCTGTCGTGGATCCCGAGCATCGGCGCGTCCCTGACCGTCGGCGTCGACGGGATCTCGCTGATCCTGATCGTGATGACCGCCTTCCTGACGCCGCTGATCGTGCTGTCGTCGTGGGAACACCCGGATCGACTGCGGTCCTACCTGATGGCGTTCCTGGCCCTGGAGGCAGCCTCGATCGGCGTGTTCGCCGCGCAGGACCTGCTGTTGTTCTACGTCTTCTTCGAGTTCAGCCTCGTGCCGATGTTCCTGGTGATCGGGATGTGGGGTGGGGCCAATCGCCGCTACGCGGCCGTGAAGTTCTTCCTCTACACCCTGGTGGGCGGCCTGACGATGCTGGTGGGCATCATCTACATCTACAACTTCATCGGGGGCACGTCGCTGGCGTTCGCCGACATCGGCCTGCTGCTGACCGAGACCCCGTTGTCGCTGCTCGAACAGCGATGGCTGTTCCTGGCCTTCTTCCTGGCGTTCGCGATCAAGGCGCCGCTGTTCCCGGTGCACACGTGGCTGCCCGACGCCCACACCGAGGCCCCGACCGCCGGATCGGTGTTCCTGGCGGCCGTCCTGCTGAAGATGGGTGGCTACGGGTTCATCCGCTTCTGCCTCACGTGGTTCCCGGATGCGAGCACCGAGTTGGCGACCGGTTCGGGCTCCGGGTTCTTCTCGGTGCCGTGGCTGATGGTGCTGTCGGTCATCGGGATCCTGTACGGCGCCGTCGTCGCGCTCGTGCAACCCGACATCAAGAAGTTGGTGGCGTACTCGTCGGTGTCGCACATGGGGTTCGTGGTCCTGGGCATCTTCGCACTCAACGCCACCGCGACGTCGGCGGGCGTGGTGCAGATGGTCAACCACGGGTTGTCCACCGGCGCCCTGTTCCTGCTGGTCGGGTTCCTCTACGACCGACGTCACACGCGGATGATCGCGGAGTTCGGCGGCCTGGCCAAGTCCACGCCGGTCTACGCGGGCATGTTCCTGCTGGTCGTGATGTCGTCGATCGCCCTGCCGGGCCTCAACGGCTTCGTCGGTGAGTTCCCGATCCTGGTCGGGACCTTCAGCGTCATGCCATGGGCGGCTTCCCTGGCCGCCTTCGGCGCACTGCTTGCCGCCATCTACCTGTTGTGGGCCTACCAGCGGATGTTCACCGGTCCGCTCGACGGCGCCGCAAACGAAGCCACGACGGACATGACCCAGCGCGAAATCTGGGTGATGGTGCCGTTGGTGGTCGTCATCGTGGCCATCGGGCTGTACCCGCAGCCGCTCTACGACCTCGTCGAACCGTCGGTCCAGCAGGTGCTGGCCAACGTCGCGCAGTGAGGAACGAGCCATGACGGAAACCCTTGCCGACCTGTCGTCCGACGTGTCCATCGCCTGGTCGAGCTTCGCTCCCGAGATCGCGATGACGACCGCGGTCGTGATCCTGCTGCTGCTCACGATCGCCGGACGCCGGCGGATGTGGGTGGCGACGCCACTGGGCCTGGGCATTGCCGCCGTCGGGGTCTGGCTGGTCGCCGCCGGATCCAGTGTCGGCGGGTTGGTTGCGCTGGTGGGCGGCCTGGGGCTCATCGCGGCCACGTTCGGTCTCGCCGGGGCCCCTCGCGCGTTGCACGCCTGGATTGCAGGTGGCGGCGTCGCGGCGGCGCTCGTCCTGACGGTCTGGATCGCATTCGACGTGCTCGCGGTCGGCGATGGCCAGATGGCTGCCACGTCCACGATGGCCGGCTCCCTGGCCGTTGACGGGGTCGCCGTGTTCACGCGGGTCACGGTCTACCTGACCACCCTTATGGTGATTCCCCTCGGCCACGCCTACCTGGGCGACCACGGCATCCACCGGCCCGAGTTCGAACCGTTGCTGTTGCTGTCGGCCACCGGGATGGCGCTGTTCGGCGCTGCCAACGACCTGATCACGATCTTCGTCGCGCTCGAGATCCTGTCGATCGCGTTGTACGTGCTGGCCGGGATCGCGCGTCGCGACCGTCGCTCCCAGGAAGCCGCCACCAAGTACTTCGTGATGGGTGCGGTCGCCTCGGCGCTGCTGCTGTACGGCTTCGCACTGACCTACGTCGTCACCGGCACGCTCGACCTCGCCGACATCGCCACCCAGCTCTCCCAACTGGACATCCCGCTGCGACTGGCGGCCGTCTCGATGGTGCTGGTCCTGGTGGGGATCGGCTTCAAGGTCGCGCTGGTGCCACTGCAGTTGTGGACCCCCGACGTCTACCAGGGTGCTCCTTCCAACGTCACCGCCTTCATGGGCGCGGCCACCAAGGCCGCTGCCTTCGCGGCGATGCTGCGACTGTTGCTGGTTGCCTATGCGCCGTTGTCGGACATGTGGGTGCCGGTCCTGGCGGTGATGGCAGCACTCAGCATGGTCTACGGCGCCTACACCGCGCTGCGCCAGACCGACGTCAAGCGCATCCTCGCCTACTCGGCGATCGCCCACGCCGGCTATGCCACCATCGGCGTCGTGTCGCTGAGCAACGAAGGGCTCACGGCCACGCTGTGGTACCTGCTGACCTACGCCATCACGACCATCGCCGGCTTCGGCGTGATCATCGCGGTCGAACGGACCCATGAGCGTCTCGTGACGGTGCACGACCTGCGTGGCCTCGGAACGACCTCGCCGGCATTGGCAGGCATGTTCGCGGTGGCGCTGCTGTCGCTGGCAGGCATCCCGCCCACCATCGGGTTCGTCGGGAAGTTGACGGTGTTCACTGCCGGTGTCGAGGCCGGCCTGACCTGGCTCGTCGTGATCGGCGTGGTGTCGTCGGTGGTGGCCGCCGCCTACTACCTGCGCCTGATGGTCGTCATGTTCGTGGAGAAGCCCGGCGACGACGCCGTCGAGCCCGCCTACAGCCCGGGCTGGAACATCGCGTCCGTGGCCGCCGTCGTGTTGGTGGTCTACCTCGGCCTGCAGCCCCAGTACCTGCTCGACTTCGCCGAGCGTGCCGCCGGGCTCGTCAGGTGATGGCCCCGCCGCCTGTCCGCGACGACGTTGGCCGCCTTGCCGCGTTCGTGGATCGCCCCTGTCTTGAGGTGACGACGTGAGTGCCGTCCGCACCGCCACCGTGGCGATACCCGCTGCCGTCGTGGAGGAGTTGGAGGGCACCGGGATCGAGCTGGGTCCGACCCTGGATCGTGTCGAGGTGCTGCTGGCCGAACAGGTGCAGTCGTCGCGTGCGTTCGTCAACCAGACCGCCGGCTACCTGATCGAGGCGGGCGGCAAGCGCTTCCGCCCCATGCTCGTGGCGCTGTCGGCCCACCTGGGTGATCCGACCGCGGCCGGAGTCGTGCCTGCCGCCGCGATCGTCGAGCTGGTCCATCTCGCCACGCTCTACCACGACGACGTCATCGACGAGGCACCCGCGCGACGAGGGGTGGCATCGGCCAACGCTCGCTGGGACAACACGGTGGCGATCCTGACCGGCGACTTCCTGTTCGCCCGGGCGTCGGAGCTGTCGGCCGAACTGGGCGTCGAGGTGACACGCATCATGGCACGCACGTTGGCGGCCCTGTGCGAGGGCCAGATCGCCGAGGTCCAGGGCTCCGCCGGCGCCCTGCCACCCGACGTGCCCCGGTTGGAGCCCACGGTGGAGCACTACCTCGACGTCATTGCCGGCAAGACGGCGTCGCTGGTGGCGACGTCGTGCCAGTACGGGACGCTGCTGTCCGGGTGTGGGCCCGAGGTCGTCGAGGCCGCCACGGCCTACGGGTTCAACGTCGGGATGGCCTTCCAGTTGTCCGACGACATCCTGGACGTCGCCTCGGACCACGAGGATTCGGGCAAGACCCCGGGCACGGACCTGTTGGAAGGTGTGCGGACCCTGCCGATCGCCTTCGCCCTGGAGGATGACCCGGACGGACGCTTCGCCGCGCTCGTGGCCGATGGTTCGGTGGCCGAGGACGACCTGCCCGAGGCCCTGACCCTGCTGCGAGGCTCCGACGCGCTGGACCGTGCCCGTGAGGCCGCCAGCACCTACGTCGTCACCGCCATGCACCACCTCGAGGAACTCGGCGATCACCTGGACGACGACGCGCTGCCCGCCGTCGGCGCGCTCGCCAGCCTGGCCACCTACTCGCTGGACCGCGTTGGATGACGCGTGCCTGGCGAGGCCCAAGGCTGCGGACACAACCACATGCAGGCACGTTGGAGTTGCTCGCTGCGCGCCCTTCGGGCGCATTGGAGTTGCTCGCTGCGCTCGCAACGTCCAGCGTTGGGGATCCGGAACCCAGTGGGGTGAGTGTTGGAGGCGCCACCCATGGTGGTGGGAGAGTGATTGGGCGTATGTGGTCGGATCGACGCCCACGGTCGAGGCGATCGCCGAGGCTGGCGCCGGGGGCGGGGCAGTGTGGTTGTGAACCATCCGTGGTCAGCGGGTGATGCCGACGTCGGCCATGTGCGCGGTCTCGGAGAAGGACCGCAGGCCGAAGATGGAGGCGTTGGCGATGGGGCGATGGCGCAGGCGCGAAATCGAGGCATGCGCCGACGAGAACCGCTCCCACTCCCAGGGCTGCGGCGGCAGCCCCAACAGGTGGGTCAACACGACCGAGTTGGTCCCGGCGTGGGTGATCAGGGCGATCCGTCGTCGGTCGTCGTTGTCGACCGTGTAGAGGTCGTCCTCGTCGTCCAGCCGCATGATCCCGAGCTCGGCCAGTTCCCGGTCGAGGCCGGTGGTCACGCGCGCATGGAAGTCTCGGAACGATTCGCCACCGTGTGGGGCGGACGCCTCCCACCACTGGTCACGGTCCTGGTGCCGTGACGTCCGCAGCCAGGCTTCGACCTGTTCGGCGGGAGCTTCGTCCCACCCGGGCGGGAACTGGATCTCCAGCGCCCAGTCGGACGTGCGCACGGGGGCGTCGTGGTGGGCGACGATGGCCTCGGCGGTTTGCTGCGAGCGACGGGCAGGCGACACCCAGATCTGGTCGAGATCCAGCTCGGCAGCTGCCGCTCCGACCGCATCGGCCTGCTGACGGCCGAGCGGTGACAGGTCGGGGTCGTTGCGGGCGAGGCCGTCGACGACCCACTGTGGTTGGGCATGCCTGATCATCACGAGTTCCATGGGCGCGACCGTACAGCCAGCCAGCGACACCTCGTCGCGGGCGATCCGACCGACTGCATGGCGTGGCGGAAGGCGACGTGGTTGGCTCCCCGTGCATCGGGGCCCCGGATGCCAGCCGGCCATCGGGGCCACGGACGACAGCCCCGGCTGCCGCCGTCATCAGGATGGCGACACCCCTCGGCCGGACATGGAGGCGATGTGAAGACCATCAGGAGCGTGTCCACGGCAGGCGTGGTGATCATGGTGACGGCGATCACGTGGGCGGTCGTGACGGGCGACTTCGCCGTCGAGGGAGCCGAGATCGTCGGCCTGCCGTGGGGGGTGGTGTCCCTCATCGACATCTATGTCGGGGTGGCGCTGGTCGTGGTCTGGATCCGGTGGCGTGACGGCAACGCCACGGCGCTGGGATGGCTGGTGCTGCTCGTGCTGCTGGGTCATCTCGGTTCGGCGCTGTACGTGGCGTGGCGGGCCTGGACGACGCCGGACGTTCCCACCCTCCTGCTGGGTCCCCGGCGAACCCTTGCCGCCACCGTCAATCCGTTGACGGGCACGGACTGACGACCACGCCGCCCCCGGGAGCCGGGACGGCAGTGACCGTCGCACGTCCGTGCACTCGGGCGCATGGCCGACACGGGCTTGACGAGTGGAGCGACCTCGCCCATGCTGGACGTGGCGGCTTCACGGTCGAAGCCGCGCCAGCGCGACAGGAGCGGGCATGGCCGAGCGAGCACAACATGCCGACGATCCCGAGATCGTGATCAGGAGAACCCAGCCGGACGATGCGGCCGCCTTCGCGGCGGTGCTGGCCGGTCCGCGCGCCGTGTGGGGGACCATGCAACTGCCGTTTCCCTCGACGATCCAGTGGCGCGAGCGGCTCGAGTCGAATCCCGACAGCCTGGTGTCGCTCGCGGCGTGTGTCGGAGATCCCGGAGGCGACGTGGTCGGCAGCATCGCGCTGATGGGCATCGAGGCCCCACGGCAACGTCACGTCGCGTCGCTGGGCATGGCCGTTCGCGATGACTGGCAGGGTCGAGGGGTTGGCACGAAGTTGATGGCCGCCGTCCTGGACCTCGCCGACAACTGGTTGCAGGTGACCCGGGTGGAGTTGAGCGTCTTCCCAGACAACGAGCCCGCCGTGCGGCTGTACACGGCATCGGGCTTCGAGGTCGAGGGCACGTCGCGCCAGGCCGTGTTCCGCGATGGCGAGTACATCGACATCCTCCAGATGGCGCGTCTGCACCCCAGGCTGGCCGCCGAGGCCTGAGCCGTCAGCGGGCCTGCTCCCGCTGGCGGTCGGCGCCAGGGACTGCCGCCGCCTGGGCGCGCAGGGATCGGACCAGGTGGTCGCGTT
>Ga0102946_1000762_pt1 | contig 11223 bp, 12 predicted proteins | sample SalPon2A_A_D1_MG_FD_78209 | JGI IMG/M metagenome (GOLD analysis project Ga0102946, IMG submission 78209) | Soil microbial communities from South San Francisco under conditions of wetland restoration - Salt Pond MetaG R2A_A_D1_MG | ecosystem: Environmental > Terrestrial > Soil > Wetlands | place... | reverse complement strand
CTTTTCTTGCGATCCGCCAGTTGTTTGAATTTGACGAACAATGTGTTCAATTGTTCCTTGTCGACGGTGAAACCGAGCGTTTCCAGACGATCGCGAAACGCGTGCCTTCCGCTGTGCTTGCCCAGCACCAGGCTGTTCTCAGGCACGCCAACGTCCTCTGGCTTCATAATTTCATACGTTTCCGCATGCTTCAGCACACCATCCTGGTGAATGCCTGCTTCGTGCGCAAACGCGTTGCGACCAACAATGGCTTTGTTGGGCTGCACGCGTGATCCGGTTACCGCACTCACCACCCGGCTGGCAGGGTACAGGCGCGTGGTATCAATGCCGGTGCGCAGGTTGTAAAAGTCTGACCGGGTGCGTAACGCCATGACAACTTCTTCCAGTGAACAATTGCCTGCGCGCTCGCCAATTCCATTAATGGTGCATTCCACCTGGCGGGCGCCACCCTCAATCGCTCCCAGGCTGTTGGCGACAGCCAGGCCCAGGTCATTGTGGTTGTGGCAAGAAAGGATGACTGAGTCGGGCTTGTTCAGACTGTCGGTCAGGTGCTGATACTGGCGGCGAATTTCTCCCGGAGTCACGTAGCCCACGGTATCCGGTACGTTCAGTACATGTGCACCGGCATCGACCGCGGCCTGGAAATATTCCACCAGGTAATCATCCTCAGTGCGGCCGGCGTCCTCAGCGGTGATTTCAATGTCATCGAACCACTGCTTGCCATATTCAACCGCAGCGGTCATCTCGTCGATAATCTGCTGCTTGCTCATGTTGAGCTTGAATTCGCGGTGAATCGGGCTGGTCGCTATGAACACGTGCAAACGCTTGTTGGGCGCTGCCTCGAGTGACCGGGCAACCGCATCAATATCTTCGCGGCGGGTGCGCGACAGCCCGCAGATCGTCGCATCCAGCCCGAGACTTCCGACTGCCCTGACGGACTCGAAGTCACCTTCGGAGGCGGCTGGAAAACCGGCTTCAATCACGTCAACACGCAGTTCATCAAGCGTCCTGGCAACCTGTAGCTTTTCCTGGACATTCATTGAACATCCCGGGGACTGTTCGCCATCGCGCAGCGTGGTGTCGAAAATATACACGTAGTCACTCATAAGTATTCTCCAGTCGTTCCAGCTTCAGGTTATTCCTAAAATCGTTACTATTCAGTGCCATTGTTACCGTTGAAATCCGGGAAGGACGTCACGGCGCCCTGGGACGCGGATGAAACCAGGTAGGCGTATTTGGCCAGCGCGCCGGATTCGTATTGACGCGGGCGTGCCTGCCACTGATCGCGGCGGGATTCCAGGTCTGCATCGGTATCGATGCTGCGCCGATCCACGTCGATCGTGATCTGGTCATTTTCCTGCAACAGGCCAATCGGCCCGCCGCGCGCTGCCTCGGGTGCAATATGGCCCACCATGAATCCGTAGGTCGCACCACTGAAACGGCCATCGGTAATCAGGGCCACATCCTTATCCAGACCCTGTCCAACCAGCGCCGCTGTGACGGCCAGCATCTCTCTCATTCCGGGGCCGCCACTCGGCCCTTCATTACGGATAACGATCACGTCGCCGGCATTGATCTGGCGCTTCTGCACGGCGGTAAACGCAGCTTCTTCGCCTTCGAATATGCGCGCCGGCCCGGTAAAACTGAATTCGCCATGTCCCGCCAGCTTGGCCACGCAGCCCTCGGGTGCGACATTGCCATACAAAATGCCAAAACCGCCGCGTGGCTTGAGCGGTTGGTCGAAGGGCACAACCACTTGTTGGCCGGGTGTTTCTTTGACGTCAGCGCATTCTTCAAACAGGCTGCGCCCGGTGACGGTGGGTGTATCGGTCAACAGGCCGGCTTTTCTGAGGCGGTCAACCACCAGCGGCGTGCCGCCAGCGGTAAAGAGATCAGGCGCCATGAAGCGGCCCGCCGGTTTCAGGTCACCAATGATCGGCGTCTTGCGGGATATTTCATCGAACTCATCAATGTCAAAATCAACGCCTGCTTCGCGTGCGATCGCCAGCAGGTGAAGTACGGCGTTGGTTGAACCGGCCGTCGCGGTCACCACGGTGGCCGCGTTGCGCAGCGACTCCCGGGTGATGAGACCGCGGGGTTTGAAGTCTTCCCGCACCTGTTCAACCAGGCGCATACCACTGCGCCGCATCGCATCAAATTTTTCTTCGTGTATGGCCGGGATGTCATTCACACCCATCGGTGACAACCCCAGCGTTGTCAGTGCCATGGCCATGGTGTTGGCCGTGAACTGGCCACCACAGGATCCGGCGCCGGGGCAGGCTTCCTTTTCGATTTCCAGCAACTCGTCGTCATCAATCTTGCCGGCCGCGTGAGCGCCCACCGCTTCGAACACGTCCTGGATGGTGATCGGAATACCTTTATGTGATCCGGGCATGATCGAGCCGCCATATAACACCATTCCGGGGACGTTAAGCCGGGCCACTGCCATGGCGCCGGCCGGTATCGTCTTGTCACAGCCGACCAGCGCTACGACGCCGTCCAGGCAATGGCCACGGGTGACCAGCTCGATGGAGTCAGCCACCAGTTCGCGCGACATCAGTGAGCACTTCATGCCTTCTGATCCCATCGAAATGCCATCCGAAACAACGATGCTGCCGAATTCCACAGGCGTTCCGCCGGCAGCGCGAATGCCTTCTTTCAGAGGCTCGGCCAGCAATCGCAAATGCTCGTTACACGGCGTCACGTCCGACCAGGTATTCACCACCGCAATCAGCGGTTGATAGATCTCCTTGTCGCCCATACCGGTCGCCCTGAGCATGGCCCGGGCAGCTGCCCGGTCTGGTCCTTTTTTGATTTGGTCGCTTTTCATGGTTGTCATATTTTTGTGTTGTTAAAAAAAAACCCGCACCTTCAGGGCGCGGGTTTTTCAGGTTGTTTTTGGTACTGCCTAGCCTGCGCCCGCGCCCCTTCCAATAATTAGAAGCGCTAGGAGTGAACCCAAAGCAAGCAGGTCCAGGCGGATGGGCAAAGCGCGCGTCAGAGCTTTCACACCGGGTCGGCGCGTGGCTGGTTGCTGCTTGTGTCCGTTGGAACGCATGCTTCGATTCGACCATAGCGGATTTTTGATGTCAACCATTATTTATCAGTGACATGCAATCGGCCCGGAAGCAGAACTGCCGAGGTAGTTTCGGAGAACGCGCCATGAAGTCGGTCGCCGGGTGCAGGCCCTGTTGGCAGGTTACGGATTTGTAATCCGGATGCTGGAACCTGTTCAGCCAGGTTCCAGGTTACGCCCAATTATGCGGGAATTGATCCAAAAGCTTGTTATTACGCGCATTTAGGGCTATTCTTGCCGGCGTTAGGTTGTGATTTTGTATTGCAATCGCGCACCACAAGGTTTCGCTTAACGTTTAAGATTGATTGCACGTCTTCAATTATAGGTCTGCTCAGAAGTCCCTCATCGGTATTTCCTGTTTTAACCTTTCTCAAGATATGCAAACAATTATTTTTTTTTCTTAGATAAAGGTAAATCAAATGACTACAGGTACCGTAAAGTGGTTCAATGAAGCCAAAGGCTTCGGTTTCATTGCTCCCTCGGATGGCAGCGCTGATGTGTTCGTTCACTTTTCAGCAATTCAAGGCAGCGGTTTCAAGACGCTCGCAGAAGGACAGTCAGTAAACTTCGAAGTGGAAAACGGACCTCGCGGTCTGCAAGCCACCAACGTTACTGCAGCAAGCTGACCGGCCAGACCGACAGTTTCTGAAAGGAAGCCCCGCTGTTGAGCGGGGCTTTTTTTTATCCCAAGACTTTTTTCACCCGCATCACGTTGCCCGGAGTATCGCAGCATGTTGAAGATGTTTATTGGCAACCTCCCGGCGGATGCCACCGAATCATCCGTTCGGAAAATGTTTGAACCCTATGGCCAGGTCCGTTCCATTGATGTGGCTTCTGATATTTTTTCAGGTAAATGCAAAGGCTTCGGGTTTGTGGAAATGGAAGGACACGAAGCGCGCGCGGCGCAGGCTGCGCTGGATGGAAACATGGTGGACAGTGATCGATCACTGCGCGTCAGGTTTGATAATCCACGCGGCGGAAAAGGGCGCAAACGTCGCTGAAAGACCGACTTAACGTCGTCACCAGTGACCGGTGCCGGGCTCGCCCTTGAACGGCCCGACGACGTCACGGGTAATCCAGCCTCCGTAAAAATGTCCCGGTTGCGGCTGAACTCTCTCGTCCTCAACAAAGCAGGCAATCCGTGCTGGATAGAATGACAGGTAACCGGCGATGACTCTGAACGGGTGCGCCGGGTTTGCGTAACCCCATCCTACCGATTGTCCCTGCTGATCCGATTTCAATGCCCAGTAGTGGGCCATGCCTTTCCATTCGCAGTGTGATTGTCCGGCTGCCCGGGTAAGCGTAGACCAGTCAATGTCAGCCGGCGGCAGGTAGAACGTCGGGGGACTGGCGGTTTCGCACATACGAACCGCATTTTCCGAACAGGCTATCTCTGTTTCACCATCAAGCACACGAACCGTGCGATGGTCAGTTTCGATTCGGGGCGGGCGCGGATAATCCCATACTGACTCCTGTCCCGGGCCTGGTTCGATCGCAAAATCTGGCCTCCGCTGGCCGCTATATCCCCACACGATGTGATTTCCTGAATGAGAGTCCGATTGAAATCGTAGGCTGAACAGGCACAATATTTTGTGATGGAGTATCAGCAGCGGGCTCATCCAACCGGCAGCAACGACGGGTGACCCAACCGTGGAGTGAATTGCGGTATTCAACGGATGCGGGCGTATGATGGCTGATCAACAGTCAAAGCACGTCAACGCCAGGCTGGGGCCACCCTGAACCTTGTTGGCCGGCCGGGCCAGGAGCCAACCCGTGAAACTGTCCGAAATCCGTGAATTTGCCATGTCGCTGCCCGAGGCGACAGAATCGCCGCATTTTGATCTGAGTTCATTCCGGGTGCGGGGCAAGATTTTTGCAACCATCACTGCGGACGAAAGACACGTGCATGTGTTCGTTGGAGACGAGGACCGTGAACGCGCCGTTGCCATCGATGCCGCCAATTTTGAAAAATTATGGTGGGGTAAAAAAGTCATGGGGTTACGCGTTCACTACCAACAGGCCGAACCTGGACTGGTTTGTGAGCTTATCCGACATGCCTGGATGCGCAAGGCGCCAAAAAAGCTCCTGGCTAATCCAGATTAACCAGGAGACGAAGGCGACCCGCGGCCAGCCGTCACGACTTCAAGGCTTCTTGACCCGTGGGCAATCCGCCTTTCATCCGTTACTGGTCTGGCCCCGTTTGGGTGAGAAAGCGAATCGCATCGACAGGTGAACAAACCCGATTACGGATAGGAATAACTCGCCTGCAGCCCAAGCGGAAATCCGGCTGCCCAGTAAAGCAAGAGAAACCCTGTCCATAAAGTGATGAAGGTCACTGAGTACGGCAGCATCATTGCAGTCACGGTTCCAATGCCGGTGTTTTTCACGTAACGCTGACAATAAACCACGACCAGGGGGAAGTAAGGCATCAGTGGCGTAATGATGTTGGTGGTGGAATCACCCACGCGATAGGCTGCCTGGGCCAGGTCAGGAGAGATACCCAACCCCATCAGCATGGGAACAAAAATCGGAGCCAGTAAAGCCCATTTTGCCGATGCCGAGCCAACAAACAGATTCACCAGGCCGGTGAGGAGGACAATGCCGGTGATGGTCAGGCCTGAGGGCAGGGCCACGGCTTTCAACACCGCAGCGCCTTCCAGTGCCAGCAGAACGCCCAGGTTGGATTGCCCAAACGCATAAATAAACTGCGCGATGAAAAACATGATCACCAGGTAATACGCCATGCTTTCCATGGACTTGGACATCCCCTCGATGATATCGCGTGAGCTCTTGACAGTACCCGCAAATACGCCGTAAACAATGCCGGGCAACAGAAAGAGCACAAAAATCAACGAAATTATCGAGGCCATCAACGGTGCGCCCAGTTCCGTCAGTGAACCGTTTGGCCCCCGCCATGCCGAGTCTTCAGGCCAGGCGCTGATGATCAGCAGCAAAGTAGCTACCCCCATTGATATCACCGCAAACTTCAACCCTCTTCTCTCCTCGGCAGTGATGGGTTCTGCGCTGTCAGCCTGATCGATATCATCATCCACGACGGTGGATCGAAGGCGTGGTTCAACAACCCGGTCGGTCAGTAACCAGCCCAGACCAACGATCAAGAACGTCGAAGCGGCGGTGAAGAAATAGTTATTCAGTGGGTTGAGCGTGATGTCCGGGTCCAGGATCTGGGCCCCGGACTGGGAGATCCCCTGCAGCATGGGGTCGATAGCCGAGGGAATGAAATTAGCCGAAAATCCGCCTGACACGCCGGCGAAAGCGGCCGCGATTCCCGCCAATGGGTGTCTGCCGGCAGCATAAAAAATGACGCCACCGAGCGGAATCACCAGCACGTAACCGGCATCAGCGGCCGTGTGACTGATAATGCCGACGAAAATGATCATTGGTGTCAGCAACCACTTGGCCGTTACCGACAACATGGCCCGCAAACCGGTATTGATGAACCCGGTATGTTCCGCCACGCCGATGCCCAGCATTGCGACCAGTACAACGCCGATGGGATGAAAGTGGGCGAAATTCGTGACCAGCGATGACATGAAGGCCGTCATGGACGTACCCGACAACTGGTTGACGATAACCAAAGGCTCACCGTTACGCGGATCAATCACACCATAATCGAAATATGACATGAACCAGGACAACAGCCAGGTGGCGACCAGCAGCGCAACAAATAACATCGCGGGGTCGGGCAACTTGTTGCCGACTCGCTCAATGGTGGCCAGCACCCCCTTCTTGGGAGCGATGGTTTCGACAGCAGTGGAATTCATCCGCAGATTTCCTGTGAGTTGAAAGCGGACATAATTATAGAGGAGTGGCGATGCGCGCAAACCAATTACCAACGATGCGCTGCCATCAGATGAAAACCCGGTCAATCGGGATATATTCGTTTAATCTTACCCAGGGCGGTTGGCGGCGGTGCCTGGTGACGGCGGCAAGACGATGAGAGGAGTGACAGGATGAGTGAAAAGAGAAAATGTCTCGAGATCGGATTGTTACTGTGTTTCGCCTGCACGTCGGCTGCAGCGGACACGATTGCAGATCAACAACGGGTGCTGCAAATTGAGCAAGCTTTTGCCAAAACGATGGCTGATCGGGATTTCGAGGCGTTCCGGTTCTTTCTTGATGACGAAGCCGTTTTCTTCTCCGGTGATACACCGCTGGAAGGCAAGCAGTCGGTAGCGGATACCTGGGCAGCCTACTTTGAATCGCCAGAGGCGCCGTTTTCATGGGAGCCGGAAACGGTTGTCGTGCTCAGTTCTGGCACGCTGGCTCACAGTTCCGGGCCGGTGTATGACGCGACTGGAATCGAAGTCGCCAGATTCAATTCTGTCTGGCGCAAAACAGTTGATGGCGATTGGAAGGTGGTGTTCGACAAGGGTGCGGCAGTATGCCGCTGCGACGATGAGGCTGGTTCGGAAGCAGCTGACTAGCCGCAGGTTTAGCCCGGGTTGAGCGCACCGATGCGCATGGCAGCAGACAGCGGCGATTTCCGCCGACCACCAGCCGATATCACTCCGCTTTCAGGCTGGCGTAATAAGCCGCCAGGTTTTTGATATCCTGATCGCTGAGCCCCACGGACATGGGCGCCATCAGTGGGTCATTCCGCTTGCCGTCGCGAAAGTCCCTCATTTGCTTGGCCAGGTAAGGCGCATGCTGGCCGGCAAGATTGGGCCACAAGGGGTTGGTGCTGATGCCGTCGGGGCCATGGCAGCCGGCACAAACACCAGCCTTTTCCTTGCCGGCTGCTGCATTTCCGTCCGCCCATGCCAGGGGTGCTGTGACGGCCGCCACTATCGTCAGAAGGACAACAATGCCTCTGCTCATATCACACTCCTTCGGCAACAAGATCATCACTGACATACTCGGCCGGCCGTTTCTCACCCTTGCCGATCACCACCAGGTCCCAAAGCAGCAACACGACTCCGAGGGTGGTCACGTAGCCCCAGACTTGCCGCCAGAACATGCCCTGGATAAACCACTTGGCCCGTTGGGCCTCGAAGTAGCCAGCCCAGCTTGATCCATTCAATGCCCGCTCAACGAAGGATTGCTCGTATCCGGAAATCAGCAAGGCAACCGTCATTCCGACAACGCCCACACAGCTCAGCGTCAATGCCCATTTCCAGCGCCAGGCGCCGGCCAGTCCACTGCCCATGAAAATATCGCCGCGACTCTTCTGAATGGCGATATAAATCATTGCAATAATGATTGTGGCGTAGGCGCCAAAGAACGCCAGGTGGCCGTGGGAAGCGGTCCACTGGGTACCATGGGTATACAGGTTGATTTGCGGCAGGGTGTGCATGAAGCCCCACACGCCGGCGCCAAAGAAATTACCGAAAGCGTGTGCAATCAGCCAGGCAAGGGCAGGGTGATTGGCATTCTTGAAGCGATGGACACCCGAGTCATAAACCGCATGAACGACCATGGCGACCAACGGGATCGGCTCCAGCGCAGAGAAAAAGCCACCAATCGTGAACCAGTATTCAGGGGTGCCAATCCAGAAATAATGGTGACCCAGTCCGAGGATGCCAGAGCCGAACATCAGCGCAACTTCGATATACAGCCAGGTGGTGACGATTATGCGACGCGCACCCAGCGTTTTCATCAGCCCCCAGGCCATGATGCAGCCCACCAGTACCTCCCAGGTTGCCTCCACCCACAGGTGAATAACCCACCACCACCAGTGTTGATCCATGGAGATGTTGGCCGTGAAGAACATGCCAAAAACGTACAGGCCGGCGAGGGCAACGAGGTCCAGCACCAACACTCCTGAGATACCGCTCCATTTGCCCTTCATGAATGTAGCGGCGACGTTGTAGAAGAACACCAGCATCACCGCGACAATGCCAATATCAGCCCAGCGAGGTGCTTCGATATATTCCCGTCCCTCGTTGATCAGCCAGATCGTTGAGTGTTCGCCGGGACCAACCTGGACCACGAGATAAACCAGCACCACGATCGTAACCGCCAGTGTCAGCACCCAGAACGCCAGGTTTCCCAGTTTTGCACCGACCAGAGTAGTGCCGGATTCGTCCTCGACCAGCCAGTAGACCGAGCCGATGAATCCATACAGCATCCATACGATCATCGCGTTGATATGCACCATGCGCGCGACGTTAAAGTCGATCACGTTATACAGAAAGTCCGGTCTGAGATACTGCAACCCGGCAAGAAGCCCGAACAAAATTTGCGCCAGGAACAGAATCATCGCGACTGTGAAGTACTTGACCGCCAGTTTCTGGCCGACAGAAAGCCGGTCGGTACTGAAAGAGCCCACCTCGAGGCGGGTGGTAACGGCTGTGGTCATTGGTCGCCCTCCTGTGCAATCGGCTTGAACCCGCGCGGAAAGCCATTGGTATCGATAGCTGACATCCACTTCAGAAACGCCACCACGCTGCGGGCTTCCTCCTCGGTAATTCCAAGGTCGGGCATCTTACGCCCGGTGCCATAGCCGCGGGCATTGGTTTCGGGGTCCATAAGAAACGTCACCATCAACTGCTCGCGAACCGGCTCTGCACCCCAGCCGGGATCGAGCCAGGCCTTGGTCAGGTCAGGCGCGTAATAAGCGCCGTTGCCAAGCAGGGTGTGGCAGTTCATGCAATTTTTGGCCTGTACCGTCAACTTGCCTCGGGTGACCATTTCTTCGGCCTCCCCGGCGCTCAGTACAGTGCCGAACAATGGAGCCGAATCACCGATGACTGGCACTTCGAAACCCCGATCTGCACTAAACCGGTAATAGATACGATGGTTGATAACGTCATAACCCGGGACACGATCCGAGCCGGCAGTAATTTTTGCGACCGTGTCGAATGTCAGGAAGATCAGCACAACGAGCATCAGGGCAGTCACCCAGATGGCCATCTTGCGCCACAGCGACTCACCGGCCCACCACGGAGTATCGGTCATCAATTCTCTCCTTCGGAAATCGATTCAACATGCATATGCGTGCCAACACAGAGATGCCACACGGCATGCGGTGCCAGCAAATAACCCACCAGCATCACGCCGATGACCACCAGCCAGAAGCCTTCGAAATGCAACGAGTCCGCCAGCACCCAGGTTGACGCGGCGAATAGCGCATAAGCGGCGTAGGCAAAGGGCATGAGACTGGCGTGACGAAGCCTGGATAAAGCGAAGACACCGGCGTAGATCGCACCGAACAACACGACCAGGGCGCCGGCCAGTGCAGCCAACATGATCTCCTGGGCCTGCAAAGTCTCGCTCATTTCACTCTTCCCTCGTGCTGGCCAGGGTTCAGAACCCGGGAATAAATGCCTGGAAATTAAGCTAGCACTGTCGGTTAATGGGGCGATTGACGCAGGTCAATAGATTCATGCAAATTGCATGTTTGAATTATCCAGTCTCTGGCGGGCTTGCCGAATTGACTTTGAGAAGCGCAACAGATTTGTTTCGCTTGATCTCCTATACTACGGACAGAAATTTAAATGAAGAGGGGGGTGACATGTTTGACCAAAGTAACCATCTACGGTTGATTCTTTTTACGGTTCTTGCCTTATTCATGTTTAGCCAACCGGCCGTTGCGGTTGAGACGCTGATTATGATCATTTTGATAACGAGCAGGTGCCGCAAGGTAATCTGAATGGATTTGCCAGTCCTTCAGACTTCACGATTCCACCGCAACCCCGACCGACCGGGGCGTTCTTGTCACGCAAACTGTGGGATGCGGGTAATTCAGATCCCTATGGTCATCGCGGTGACCTGACCACACTCACCGAAGCCATCTGGTTTCATGGTGGCGAGGCCAGGCAAGAACGTGACGCATTTTTTAATCTGCCCAAGACCCGACAGGATGAAGTCATTGAGTTCCTCAAGTCGATGATCGTGGCGAAGTAGTATCAGCCGTGCGGGTTCGCCCGTTGCAGAATAGTCTCCAGATCCAGCCCGCGAGGCAGCGCTCCGTAGTTGCGTTCGCCCTGCTGTTCCAGTCGGGAAGCGATAAATGCCTCGGCCACCGATGCGTTGTCTGCCTGCAGCAATAAGCCGGCTTGCAAGGTCAGTGCAATCTGGTCGATGATCTGGCGGGCCCGGTACTGAGCTTCGTCCGGATCACTCAGGGCATTCTGCAGATTGCTGACAGCCCGGTCGAGCGTGGTGCTCATGCCGTGGGTTTT
>Ga0102946_1000761_pt1 | contig 11224 bp, 8 predicted proteins | sample SalPon2A_A_D1_MG_FD_78209 | JGI IMG/M metagenome (GOLD analysis project Ga0102946, IMG submission 78209) | Soil microbial communities from South San Francisco under conditions of wetland restoration - Salt Pond MetaG R2A_A_D1_MG | ecosystem: Environmental > Terrestrial > Soil > Wetlands | place... | reverse complement strand
AATGTCGCCGAACATATTCTCGGTGACCAGAACATCAAAGATCCACGGCTGCTTGACCATCCAGAGGCCAACGGCGTCGACGTAGGCATGATCGGCCTTAAGTTCCGGGTGCAGGCGTGCTCGCTCATCGAAGATTTTGCGAAAGAAAGCAAATGAGCCCAGTACATTGGCCTTGTCGACGCAGGTGACACGGCCCTCGTGTCCCTGTTGCTTGCGCCTGTCGGCAAGTTTGAACGCAAAATCGAACAGCCGCTCGCTGGTCGCACGCGTGATCTCCATCGTATCCCGGGCGACTTCGTCGTCGACCAGCTCGCAATTGTTGCGGGATTTAAACAGGCCCTCGGTGGATTCCCGAATCAGTACAATATCAAGATCCTGCGCACGCGGATCCGCCAGCGGAATCGGCAGTCCTTTTATTGTGCGAATCGGACGAACCCCGGCATACAGGTTCAGTTGCTCACGCAACTCGAGCTGCGGCGCGATTTCTGTGCCGTCCGGGTAGCGAATACTGGGCATACCCATCGCGCCCAGCAGAATGGCATCGGCCTTACGCGCCACGTCCATGGCCTCACGCGGCAGCGATTCGCCGGTCCTTTGATAGTGGGCCGCGCCCGCTTCGAGTTCCTTGAAATTGAAATGCAAGTGCTGCGACGTGGCCACAAGTTTTAGCAGGTCGATCGTGGGTTGCACGACTTCCGGACCAATACCGTCGCCAGCCAGAACCGCGATATTGATGGGTGCTTGGCTGATCACGCGTGGGTCTCGAGCTGGGTCCAGGTATCCACATGTTTTGCCGCAACCCAGGGCGTAACCAGTGCGTCGAATGCAGCGAAATGCTCGCTCTGCAGGTGAGTATCGAAGGCAGCGGCATCGGAATACTTCTCGTAGAGGAATATTCGCGTGGGCTCGTCATCGCACATGCACACATCGAAGACATGGCACTCGGACTCAAGTTGAAGCGAGTTTTGGGCCTGCTTCAGGACAGCGTCAACAAACTCCGCTGCATGCGTTGCCTCGATATCAAATGTCACAGAAACAATAAACATGATGCTGTTCCTAGCTTGGAAAACGTTGTTGTAGATCGGCGATCTGTTCTGCAGTCAGTGCACTAACAGCACGCCCTTCAAGCAGCAGGTCGAGCTTGGCAGCCTCTTCGAGTTCTTCAATTGCGTAGACCGCAGCATCGAGTTCCGTTCCTGCCACGACCGGACCGTGGTTCGCCAGCAGGATCGCATGATGATCTTGTGCGACCGCTGCAACCGCGTCGGCAAGCGCTTCATCGCCGGGTGGAAAGTATGGCAATACTTTTAAATTGCCTATCTGCATAACAAAGTAGGCTGTCAACGGCCGAATTACATTCTCGCCAGCCAGGTCGCGCAGACAGGAGATTGCCACGGCATGCGTCGAATGCAGGTGCACGACCGCATTCGCGCTTTGCCGCTTGCCGTACATCCGCGCATGCAGGAATGCCTCCTTGGACGCAGCGTCGCCACTGACGTGTTGGCCGTTCAAATCGAGTTTCGCGATTCGGGCAGGGTCCAGCCGACCGAGGCAGGACTTCGTAGGGGTGACCAGGAATCCGTCGGGCAAGCGCACGCTGATGTTGCCGGAGCTGCCTGGTACGAAACCACGCATATGCAGCGACCGGCCATGCTCAACAATTGCTTCCCGCGCCCGGGATTCGGTCAGGGTGGTCAAGGCAGCATCTCCAACGCGCGCTCAAAGAAGTCCGCTTTACCGAAATTGCCACTCTTGAATGCCAGGCATTTCACTTGTGGTGACCGGGATACCATCCAGGGTACGCCCGGCGCTATCGGTGCACCTATTTGTAACTCGTCAATTTCCAGCGCCTCGGCTACTGCGCCAGAGGTTTCTCCGCCGGCAACGATAAACTTGGTAACGCCGTTGTCCGCCAGCTGCCTGGCAACGAAAGAAAGTGTGTCCTCGACCAACCGGGCCGATGTCTCTACCCCCAGCTCTGCTTGAGAGTGTTTTAGACTTTCGGTGTCTGTGCTCGAATACACAAGTACGTCGCCACTGATAGTCGCTCGCTGCGCTGCGTCTGCAATGGCTTCCTTGCTACTGGTGCCGCCATGTAAAGCTACCGGGTCGACAACTATTGTGGTTGCGGAATCGGCAAACGCGGCAACCTGTGCACGGGTTGCCTGCGAGCAACTACCTGCAAGTATTGCGGCATGGCCGGGCAGGCTCTGCAATTCAGCGTTTCCTGTGTGATTCTGCAATACACCTTGTTCACGCAATGTTTGCGGAATCCGGGCCCCAATCCCCGAGCCGCCTGTTATCAGTCTCAGATCCGATATGGCTTCGGCAATTGCCGGCATATCATCGTCATGCCGGGCATCGATACTGACATAGCGACGGCCGTTTGCCTTTGCCGTGGCGAGAGCTGCCCGGATGGCGTTAGCGCCAGCATCTACAATGTCTTGATCGATCCAGCCGGTCAATCCGGTAGCCGTTTGCATGTCCATTAATGTGGGCAGGAAGGATTCGGTCATCGGGTTCAAGGGGTGATTGCGCATCGAAGATTCGGATAGCCGGTTCTCACCCACGTACAGATGACCAGACCGGACGGTACGGTCGTTCTCGGGAAATGCCGGCAGCAACACGGTCAGGCTCTCGTCGACCCGCTGCAATAGCGCGTCGGTGACTGGCCCGATATTTCCCTCGCTGGTCGAGTCAAAGGTAGAGCAATACTTGTAAAACAGCTGCCCGGCGCCGTGTGCCAGGAGCCAGTCAGCGGCCCGGGTGGCCTCACGAATCGCCTGCTCAGGCGGGCAGCTGCGAATCTTCAAGGCAATTACGACAGCCTCTGTTTGCGGGACGCGGAGGTCATCAGGAACACCTAAATAGAGCGTTGTTGGCAGCCCATGGGCGTTCAACATGAGCCCGAGATCGGTAGCTCCAGTAATATCGTCTGCAATACAACCTAAAAGTAATGGCATGATTTATTTATGATTTTTAGCCAAATCGATTCATTGTTCGACGGCCTTTGACAAACCAGAAAATAACGTATACGTTACTGCGTACGTTGTCAAATACATAGCTTTTAGCGTCGAATGTCCACGAAGGGGGATTTACCAATGTTGAATCGACTGCTGTTGTTGTCCGGATTCATTAGCCTGAGCATGATCTCGTTTGTCGCCGTCGCACAGGAAGATGACGAGGAAGACGGCGACATCATTGAACTGATTGAAGTTGTAGGAGAAGCAGGATATCGCGCGACCAGCGCCAGTAGCGCCACCGGTCTTAGCGTTCCGCTGGACGAATTGCCGGTTAATCTGCAGGTGATGACTGCAGATGTGGTTTCGGATTTTCAGTTGTTGTCGCAACGTGATGCTCTACAGTTTCATGCTGCGGTCGACGACAAGAAAATCCGCGGCTTCAACAGCGGCGAGTTCTTCCGCAACGGTTTCATTCACCTGAGCGATACACCGGGCTACACGATTGAACGCCTCGAGATCATCCGCGGGCCAAGCGCAGTCCTTAATGGTCCGGTCACACCAGGCGGTGCAGTAAATATCATCGCCAAGAAACCCCAGGTTGACGAAACTTTTGGCGAGTTTGGGACGTACTACGGAGTCAGCGGCAGTAGCCGCGAGAACTCCGGTATCAATGCTGATGTCAATTTCGGCTCGATCGGACTGGAAGGCGATCACGGTCCGCTTGCTGCTTTCCGTTTTGTCGGCGGATTTCAAGAAGACACCGGCTTTGGCACACGGGCCAACAATGAGTCGTCTTCATTACTGCCAATGCTGGAATTTCGGCCCACCGCAGATACGATCATCAATCTCGAGTACTACCAGTACCAGATCAACACTGATCGCACCGATCGGCCGATGGGGATCGAACTATTTATTCCTGGCGATACGGCTGGCGAGGAAGTTCCGCTCGCGCTGGCGTACGACGGCGTCGACCCGCGCACGAGCTGGTTTGGCGGCGATACGGAAATTGAAGAGTCTCTGGATGACTATACTGTTTCAGTCGCTCATCAGTTCAACCCAAACTTTCTGGGCCAGGTTTCCTACAACAACCACAGTCGAGATTTCGTATTCGGGCCCGGCAACCGGCCGCGTATCGACATCTTCTACCGCATGGTACCCGATGCCGCTGCACCGCCCGGATCCAGTGATCCGGCAGATTACATGTTGCGGCGACTGACGGAAAATTTGTCTTTGGAAAACGACATTGACCAGGCTACCGCCTCGCTGGCATTCACTCCGGACTGGGGTGATGGCAACCACCAGATCGTCGCTGGCGTGCATATGTATGATCAGAATGCATTGCTGGAGATTCGCAGGCCCCGGCCAGCAAGCGACCTGGGCACTTTTTACTTTGATTTCTTCAACCCGGCGACCGTCAAGAGTGACGACCTCGGGTTCAACCAGGCAGGCGAGAGCATTGTTTGGGCTACCGTATTGAAGCGCGTTGAAGAAGTGGAGCTGAATAACATCTTCCTGAACTACCACGGCACGTTCCTGGATGATCGTCTCAGCGTGCTGCTGGGCTTGACGGACAGTGACATTACGATTGCCCGGGGCGACCCGCGCAACGAGCCCCTGGTTATGAATACAATTGCCGACAACAGCGAAACTCTTATCCAGGCCGGGTTCGTATTTGATTTCACGGACAGCTTTTCGGTGTATGCGAACTACTCCGAGTCGCAACTGCCGGATGTGAACGACCCGGACTTTAGTACGGCGCCGCCTGTGCGAATTGGCGAGCAAACCGAAGTCGGGCTGCGTTTTTCCGCTCTCGATAACGCGTTTGACGCCAGTATTGGCTACTTTGAAATTGACGAGGAACTCCGCGGTGAAACGTCGCGCGATGCGGAAGCGAGCGGCTTTGAAATCGATGCCTCGTATGCGCCGTCGGATAGCCTCACTTTCGTATTCAGCTACGCCAATGCTGATACCAAGGTGAAAGCCAGCTCGAATCCTGCAGCCGTCGGGCTGCCGTTGGTGGACGAAGTACCGAACAAGGCCGCCCTGTGGACTCTGTTCGACTTCAATGAGGGCTCGGCTAACGGGCTGTCCATCGGTGGTGGCCTGGTCTGGACGGATGAACGCGTCCGCCCAACCGCGGGTGCGGCGCAAGCGATCAAGATGTTGAACGGCGAAGTATTACGGTTCAAAGCGGAAACGCGCATTGACCTTTTTGCCAAGTATCGGCTGGATCGTTGGGAGTTGTCGCTCAACCTGCGCAACCTCACCGAAGAAGTAAACCTGAGCAACAATGTACCGCGCGTGCCTTTGCAAGGCGGTGTTAAACCGAATGGTGACCCCTACGTCTTCGATGGCGATATGGAAGTCATGTTCGGCGTGCGCTACGCCTACTAGAAAACTCGCCCCCCGGGTTTCTGGTACCAAAACGCCTGGCACTGCCAGGCGTTTTTCTATATTCCTGATGCTAAAGTTGCAGTACCAAAAACCGGCAAGAGTCAGCGGCTCCCGATATTGTGAAAAACTCGTTATTGGTGTGGACAGCATTTGCCGCAACAGTGGTCGCAGCGCTGGTGTTGATCGCATTGACGGTCGTGTTGTGGCCACCAACTCTGGTGACCGGCTTGCTGCTGACTGCCCTGTTCGTACTCCCGGCAGTCGCGATACTTGCCAATCTCTCCAGGCAACGACGAACACTTCGCTCGCTGGGACTGTCCGCGCGAGACATCATCCAATCGTCTGACGGCGAGCTGGACAAGCTGCAGCTTGATGCACTGGCGGATCTCGAAGCGGGCCTGGAGCTGCGCGAGTTGCGCCTTGCCCGCCGAATTCGCACGGCTCACGTCTCCTCACAGGATTACCTCGACCTCCTGGATCCTGAACCTACGGACGAAGAACTCAATACATTGCTTGAGAGCGATCGTGAGCTGGTCGCCCTGATCGAGAAAGAAAGCCAGCTCGTGTTTGACCGGATTCTTGCCAACCGTTATGGCAAAGACGGTGGCGTTGACACTCAACTCATCGTGCTGGACGCGCGTGATTTCGTGGAGAAAGTTGCGCAGCTCTACCGTCCCGACTCCGAGGACATTCTGCTCGAGACCGAAATCGAGCGAATTGCGAAGGGCCTGAGTAGCGCGTCGTTGCATATGCTGCTGGTTATCGATGGCTTGCCCCTCAATATCAAGTCCTACAACATCGGCAAGGTCTATCGCCTGATTCGTCGCGGGGTCTCGTACTACGGAACGTACAAGGCGTTTCGCCCCTACCTGGAACAAGGCCTGAACACCGTGCAACTTGCACGTCTCGCTATAGGCATAAATCCCGTGGCGGTCGGCGCCACCTGGTTGGCCGGGAAGCTCGCGACACATGGCGCGAAAGCGGTCGGGGAGCGACTTCTGCAAAGGGCCTCGCTGCAACTTCTTAACGATTTTATTCGCGTGCTCGGTTTCGAGGCGGCGATGATGTATGGGGGCGGGTTTCAGCACCGCGACGCAAACTGGATTTTTGGTGCTGCCCTGGTGAACCTGGAGATCAGCAGGGAAGATGACCTGACTGGCCGCGACGCAGCGTTACGCAGCTTGTGCAGCCTGGTGCTACGCAATGAATTTGATCGCGTGCGCCTGCTGACGCATTTGTCGAAACACAATACTATTGACATTTCGAAGGCCAGGCCCCTCGTTGTGTCGACTGACTCGGAGCGTGTCAACATAGCGCGGGAGCTGGCGACACATTGTGAATCTACCGGTGTAGATCTGGACCGCCCCAGGGTTGATCAATGGCGCCAATCGACTAGCGAACTGTTAGGCGCCGATCCCGGTGTAGTACCGCCAGAAGAACCCAGGGAAACAAAGAAGCGCAGATTCTGGTTCAGGAAGAAAAGCTGAAGCCTGTCCGAGCCCGGTTCGCCTCAGGGAAATTGCGTGTATTCTGTATCTTGAATAATCCCAAGCCATCAAGGAGGTTCACCATTGGCTGCAACTGAATCCACAATGCTTGAGCTGGGCACCGCTGCGCCCGATTTTGAGCTACCAACACCGTCCGGCAACCTGGTTAGACTGTCGGATTTCGACGCCGCACCAGCTTTGGTCGTTGCGTTTATCTGTAATCACTGTCCGTTCGTGCAACTTATCCGGGAAGAATTGGCCCGCTTTGCCCGCGAATGTGCAGCGCGCGACGTCGCGATGGTGGCAATCAACGCAAACGATTTCGCCAATTACGATGGCGACGCGCCGGATAAGATGCAGGCAGAGATTGATGAATTCGGCTATACCTTCCCCTACGTCTATGACGAAACCCAGGAAGTAGCCAAAGCTTACCGGGCGGCTTGTACCCCTGAGTTCTACCTGTTCGATGCCGAGCGCAAGCTCGTATATCGGGGCAGGTTCGATGCAGCGACACCCGGCAACGGTATTCCGGTAACCGGCGAGGAACTGCGAGCAGCGACTGATGCATTACTTGCGGGCGAGGCACCTGACCCCGAGCAAAAACCCGGCATAGGCTGCAACATCAAATGGAAGCAGGATAACGCGCCCGACTATTTCAATGCCTGACCTGCTGACAGCAACCCTGCGTCGTGGCCACTGTCTGCGATTACTGCCGTTGCTGCTCGTCGTCGCAACTTTCGCGATACCAACGCAAGCCAATGGTTGGCAGGAACCTGTCGCAGAATCCATCCACGTTGATGACGCTGGACCTACGGATGTGCAAATCGAGCAACGGCTGCAGGAGATCTATGGAGAAGTCGAAGGTCTCGAAACTGTCGTGGTCGATTCAAAGGTCGGTGTGGTCACCCTCAGCGGCCAGGTGCTGCGCACCGAACTGGCTGATGAGGCCGAGGAACTGGCGGCTGCGGTAGAGGGCGTGGTCGCCGTACAAAACGAGATCAGTCGCGACAATCGATTGTCGCACCAGGTTCGGCCGCTCGTCACCCGGCTCAAGAATATTGCGAAGGGTGTGCTTGTCAATCTACCGTTGTTGCTGCTCGCGTTGGTGGTCGTTGTATTGTTCTGGTGGCTGGGCGGTCGCGTTTCGAGGAGCATGCGCATATCGCCAAAGTGGGCGCCAAACTTGTTTGTCGGCGACCTGATTCGGTTTTCGGTGCGGTTGTTGCTGACGCTGATCGGCATAATGCTGGCCGCTGAGATGCTGGGAGCAACCGCATTATTGGTCAGCGTGCTCGGTGGCCTGGGTGTCGTGGGCCTTGCAGTAGGATTCGCCATTCGCGACACGGTTGAGAATTTCGTTGCGAGCGTTTTGCTCAGCATTCGCCAGCCGTTTGGCGCTAATGAACACGTCAGTATCAACAACCAGGAAGGTCGCGTTGTTCGGCTCACGTCGCGCGCAACTATCTTGCTCGACCTCGATGGGAACCACGTCCGCATTCCGAATGGTACGGTCTACAAGAGCACCATTTTGAATTACACGCGAAACCCCCTGCGCCGTTTCAGTTTTGAAGTTGGCGTGGACACAGAAATTGATCCGAATCACGCGCAGCAACTAGCTGAAGCGGCGCTTTCGGCAGTGCCCGGCGTATTGATGGACCCCAAACCGAAATGCGTTGTTGACAAACTGGGCGACTCCAACGTCGTGCTGCGCGCATTTGCCTGGATTAATCAGGAAAACTCAGACTATGCTGGGACTCGCAGCGCCGGAATGGTGGCGGTAAAGCGTGAATTCGAAGATGCTGACGTCACGATGCCTGAGCCGATCTACAGGCTTCGAGTAGAGAATATGGATCCTGCTGGGGCAGACGCGGCGCCCAGCCAGAAGAAACCCGAGCAACCCGTCTTGCGGCTGGAAGAGGTGCAGCCTGACAAAGCCGTCGAGCAGCAGGTTGAGGAGCATCGCGACGGTTCCGATTTGCTGAGCACTGAGGCCCCGCGCGAATAGCAGCCACCACCGGATACTCGGGCCGCTGCAGCGAGTAATAGCCGGGTACTGCGATTTCTTGCAGGTCTTGGATGCATTAGGAAGTTCACCTTTAGCGCTTATCGCAATAATTGCGATAACGCAACTATTGTGTTAGTATCACCCTTCAACTCAAAGGAGGGCTACTACTAATATGATTCAGTCGAATCTACCTTACGACTATGACGCACTTGAACCTTATGTGTCCGAGAAGACACTTAAGTTTCACTATGACAAGCACCACAAGGGCTACGTCGACAAGCTGAACAAGCTTATTGTCGGCACGGAATATGCTGACTTGTCGCTTGAGGAACTCATTAGCAGGGCTCGCGGCGAGGCAAAAATCGATATCCTGAACAACGCACAGCAGGCATGGAATCACGCCTTCTTGTGGGAAAGCATGGCCGCCAGCGGCGAGATGAGCCCGGATGGCCGCATAAAGGAGCTGATTGAACACAGTTTCGGGGATGTCGCGACGTTCAAGGAGCGATTCCGCACGGCTGCTCTAACACTCTTTGGCAGCGGCTGGGTATGGCTGGTACAGGACGGCGATGAGTTACGCATTTTGCCGACAGGCAATGCAGACTCACCGGTCGGTACACACCTGACTCCGCTACTGGTGCTTGATGTTTGGGAGCACGCTTACTACCTCGACTACCAGAACGAAAGGGCGCGGTATGTGGATGCGTTCCTCAACAAACTGATTAACTGGAAATTTGCAGCATCAAATTTGCGTGAAGTTCGCGCGAGCAAAGCTGCATGACTTATGTAGTACCCGAGGTATTGCATGACAGTGACGAAAGCCAGCCTTTGGGCTGGCTTTCTCTCGTTCATAGCCGGCAATCCTTGCCGGCACACAGTCGGTAGGCGAGCTCATGCACGGTAATGACCTGTTTCTGCTGAGCGGCATCGTTGTTGCCGGCTTTGCCTGCCAGTGGCTGGCCTGGCGGGTCAAACTACCGTCAATTCTGTTTCTGCTGCTAACCGGAATAGTCGTAGGCCCCTGGCTTGGCGTGTTGAACCCGGAAGAGCTGTTTGGCGACCTGTTGCAGCCCATGGTGTCGATCGCGGTTGCTGTGATTCTTTACGAAGGCAGCCTGACGCTCAAGCTCAGCGAGATTCGCGGTCACGGCAAGGTGGTGCGCAATCTTGTGACCGTTGGCGTACTGATTACCTGGTTCATTGCTACCCTGGCTGCACGGTACATTCTCGGATGGGACATTCTGCTTGCCGCACTATTTGGCGCAGTCGTGACGGTGAGTGGCCCGACGGTTATCGTACCGTTGATACGCAGCGTGCGGCCTAACAGCGAGTTGTCCAGCGTTCTACGCTGGGAGGGCATCCTGGTTGACCCAATAGGAGCCATTCTGGCGGTATTGGTCTTCGACTTTATCGTCGTGACGCAAACCGCTGCTTCGACCGCACATGTCTTTACGACCTTTGGCCTGATTGTCGCTGGCGGGGTGACCCTGGGCGTCACAGCCGGACACCTGTTCGGCATTGTGCTGCGTAATCACTGGCTACCGGACTTTCTGCGCGACTACGCGGCGCTGGCAACTGTAATCCTCGTGTTCGCGCTATCCGAAAGCATTGCTGCCGAGTCCGGCCTGCTGGCCGTCACCATTATGGGTGTTTGGCAGGCGAACATGCGCGACGTCGATTTCGAAGACATTCTCGATTTCAAGGAAAGCCTGACACTGGTCCTGGTGGCCGGCCTGTTCATCGTACTTGCGGCTCGTATCGACATGAATGCGCTGCTGTCCCTGGGTGGCGGCGCCTTGCTTGTTTTGCTTCTCCTGCAATTTGTCGCCGGACCAATCCGCGCTGCTATTGCATCGATCGGCAGTGAATTGCGCTGGCAGGAGCGCGCTTTCCTGGGGTGGATTTTCCCGCGCGGAATCGTCGCCGCAGCCGTATCCGCACTGTTCGCGCTGCGCCTTGAATCCATGGAGTTCCCGGGCGCCGAAAAGCTGGTCCCGATGGTATTTACGATCATCGTGGGTACAGTCGTTATCCAGAGCCTGACGGGCAGCCTTGTCGGCAATATGTTGGGTGTTACCAGTCCCGAGCCCAAAGGCGTGTTGATCGTTGGTGCCAGCCGGCCAGCCCTTGCTTATGCGAAGGCGTTGCACGACGCAGGCCATCGAGTGGTCGTTGCATCACCCAGCTGGGGTGGTGTCAGCCAGGCGCGGATGGCCGGCATCCCGGTGTTCTATGGGAGCGCGGTTTCCAGATATGCCGAGCTGCATATGGACCTGACCGGAATCGGCAAGCTACTGGCAATGTCTTATCAGCCAGGCCTGAACGAACTTGCTTGCGTCAAGTACAGCTACGACTTCGGCAGAGACTCCGTATTT
>Ga0102946_1000760_pt1 | contig 11260 bp, 11 predicted proteins | sample SalPon2A_A_D1_MG_FD_78209 | JGI IMG/M metagenome (GOLD analysis project Ga0102946, IMG submission 78209) | Soil microbial communities from South San Francisco under conditions of wetland restoration - Salt Pond MetaG R2A_A_D1_MG | ecosystem: Environmental > Terrestrial > Soil > Wetlands | place... | reverse complement strand
TCCGCTATGACTGCGACGCGGACGCCCTACTCGCGCTGGTCGACCCGGCGGGTCCCGCCTGCCACACCGGCGAGCGTCGCTGCTTCTACAGGGACGTCGAGCGTGACGGGGAGCCGGCGCCGGAGGCCGGCGAGGCGCTCACCGAGCTCGAGCGAACGCTCGCCGAGCGCGCACGGGAACGTCCGGAGGGCTCCTACACGGTGACGCTTCTCGAGGACCCGGCCCTGATCGGCGCGAAGATCCGCGAGGAGGCAGACGAGGTCGCACGCGCGATCGACAGCGAAAGTGACGAGCGCGTTGCGGAAGAGGCCGCCGACGTGCTCTACCACCTGCAGGTTGGGCTCGTCTCACGCGGGCTGCCGCTTTCCCGCGCGCTCGAGATCCTGAACTCCCGGCGCGGGTGAGCAGCCCGTGAGCGCAGGCGCCCAGACGCTGACGCCCGATCTCGACCGGGCCCGGGAGCTGGCCCACGACGCGAACGTGATCCCGATCGTGCACCGGTGGGTGGAGGACGCCGAGACGCCGGTCTCGGCCTTCTTGAAGCTGCGCGGGGATGGACCCTGCTTTCTGCTCGAGTCCGCTGAACAGGGCGGGCGCATGGGGCGCTACTCCTTTATCGGGGTTCGGCCGCACGCGGTGCTGCGGTGGGCCGATGGCGAGCTGCTCGAGTGGCGGGAGGAGGCCGCGCTCGATCCGGCTGCCCCGCCAACGGCGAAACACGAGGCGCCCGACCCCTATGCCGCCGTCGCCGAGCGCGTGGGTGCGCTGCGACTCGCCGAGGTCGATGGACTGCCGCCGTTCCCGGGCGGAGCGGTCGGGCTCTTCGCCTACGACCTCGTTCGCACCGTCGAGCCACTCGGCGAGCCCAATCCGGACCCGCTCGGTCTTCCCGACCTCGCCCTGATGATCGCGGAGGCGATGGTCGTCTTCGACCACAACAGCCGCGAGCTCGCGGTGATCGCGAACGCGTTCGTCGACGGCGACGGCGGGGTGGAGGGGGCCTACGCGAGGGCGACCGACGCGATCGCCGAGATCCGCGAGCGACTCCGCTCGCCGGTGCCGCGGGCGCCGTCGCCGGTGGACCCGGCCGCGGGGGGCGAAGCCCCCCCGGCCGATGAGGCGGTCGGCGGCGAGGGCCTGCCGCCGGGATTCAGCTCGAGCGTCAGCCGGGAGCAGTTCGAGGCGACCGTCGCGCGGATCGTCGAGTATGTGCGGGCCGGCGACGCGTTTCAGGTCGTCCCCTCCCAGCGCTTCTCCGGGCCCTGCCCGGTGGAGCCGTTCTCGATCTATCGCGGGTTGCGGGCGGTCAATCCCTCTCCGTACATGTACTTCCTCGACTTCGGCGACTTCCAGATCGCCGGCGCCTCCCCCGAGCCCCTGGTCAAGGTCACCGGCCGCCGGGTCGAGACGCGGCCGATCGCGGGCACCTATCCGCGCGGCAGCGACGCCGAGGACGATCGCCGCCGCGCCGAGGGCCTGCTCGCGGATCCAAAGGAGCGGGCGGAGCACGTGATGCTCGTCGACCTCGGCCGAAACGACCTCGGCCGGGTCAGCGAGTACGGCACGGTCAGCGTCGACGAGTTGATGGTCGTCGAGACGTACTCGCACGTGCTCCACATCGTCAGCCAGGTTTCGGGTCGGCTCCGCGAGGGCCTCGGCGCGATGGACGTGCTGCGTTCGTGCCTGCCGGCGGGAACGCTCTCGGGGGCGCCGAAGGTCCGGGCGATGGAGATCATCGATGAGCTCGAGACCGTCAAGCGCTGCTCCTACGGCGGCGCGATCGGCTACCTCAGCTTTACCGGCGACTTCGACGCCGCGATTCACATCAGGACGGTGGTCGTCAAGGACGGCACCGCGCATGTGCAGGCGGGCGGCGGCACTGTCGCCGACGCCAAGCCCGACTACGAGTACCGCGAGTCGCTCCAGAAGGCGCAGGCGTCTTTCAAGGCGATCCGGCTCGCCGCGGACCATCCGGAGTGGGAGTGAGCCCGGTGCCCCGGATTCTGGTCATCGACAACTACGACTCCTTCACCTACAACCTCGTCCAGTACCTGGGCGAGCTCGGCGCCGAGCTCGAGGTCGTTCGCAACGATCGCGCCGGCGTCGATGATCTCCTCGGCGCCGGCTACGAGCGGCTCGTGATCTCGCCCGGTCCCCGCACCCCGGCCGAGGCCGGGATCTCGGTCGAGGCATCCCGCCGGTTCCCCGAGGCCGGTATCCCCACCCTCGGCGTGTGTCTCGGCCATCAGTCGCTCGTCGCCGCGTTCGGGGGCGAGGTCCATGTCGGCGAGCCCATGCACGGCAAGGAGGCCGACATCGCACACGACGGCCGCACGATCTTCGCGGGGCTCCCGGAGCCGCTGCTGGTCGGCCGCTACCACTCGCTGATCGCATCCTCCGAGCTGCCGGACTGCTTCGAGCTCAGCGCCTGGCTGGACGGCCGGGTAATGGCCGTTCGCCACCGCGAGCTTCCCGCGGAGGGAGTCCAGTTCCATCCCGAGTCGGTGCTGACGCCGGACGGCAAGCGAATGCTCGAGAACTTCCTGCGCTGATGGCGACTCCGAGGCTACTCACGATCCCGATCAGCCACTACTGCGAGAAGGTCCGCTGGGCGCTGGAGCGCGCTGGCGTCGACTACGTGGAGGAAGCTCACCTGCAGATGATCCACCGCTTCTACGCGGTCAAGGCCGGCGGCGGGCGCAAGGTTCCGGTGCTGATCACCGATGAGGGAGTGTTCAATGAGTCCTCCGAGATCATCCGCTGGATCGACGAGCGGCTTCCGGTGGAACGGCGCCTCGTCCCCGCGGATCTTCGCCCGCGGATCGACGCGATCGAGGGGCGCCTCGACGAGGGTCTCGGGGTCGAGGGGCGACGCTGGATGTACTCGATGCTGATGACCACCGACCTCCCGCGCCGGTACGGACTCGGCCCGCTCCCCCGCTGGGAGCGCGCTGCGGTCCCGGTCGTCCTGCCGGTGATGAGGCTCTACCTGAAGGCGTTCATGGATGCCGAGCCGGCGAAGGCGGCGGATGCGCTGGCATCGGTGGACGAAGCATTCGACTGGATCGAGGAGCTGATCGCGGATGGCCGCCCGTACCTGGTCGGCGATCGCTTCACCTCGGCCGACCTCACGTTCGCGGCGCTCTCGGCCGCCGTGCTGGCTCCGGAGCGCTACGGCGTCGAGCTACCGCAGCCCGAGGACGCGCCGCCGGGGATCCGCCGGGAGATGGAGCGTCTCCGCGAGCGCCCCGCCGGCCGCTTCGCCGCCCGCCTCGTCGCGGAGGAGCGACCGTGGCCCCCCGCGAACCGCCCGGCCCGGGTCAACTAGATTGCGGCCGATGCCCAACGAGATCGTCACCCGGGCCCTGGACGCCGTTGCCGACGGAGAGCACCTCACGGCCGACCACGCCTCCGCGGTTCTCACCGAGATCATGGAGGGCCGGGCCGGCGAGATTCAGACAGCGGGCTTCCTGGTGGCCCTGCGGGCGAAGGGCGAGACGGTCCCAGAGCTCGTCGGCCTCGCGCGCACGATGCGCTCGCTCGCAGCGCCCGTCGAGCTCGACGGCGAGGAGCTGGTCGACACGGCCGGGACGGGCGGGGGTCCGTCGACGTTCAACATCTCGACAACCGCGGCGCTGATCGCGGCGGGAGCCGGATGCTCGGTCGCCAAGCACGGGAACCGCTCGAACACATCGAAGTCCGGATCAGCAGACCTGCTCGAGGCCCTCGGGGTCCGGATCGACCTCGAGCCGGCGCAGGTGGCGCGCTGCATCGAGGAGACCGGCTTCGGGTTCATGTTCGCGCCCGCCCATCACGCTGCGATGAAGCACGTCGTCCCGGTCCGCAAGGAGCTCGCGGTGCGGACCATCTTCAACTTCCTCGGGCCCCTGACCAATCCCGCCGGGGCCAGCCGTCAGCTGCTCGGCGTCGGCGACCGCCGCTACCAGGAGACGATCGCCGAGGCCCTCGCCGGGCTCCGCTGCCGCCACGCGCTGGTCGTCACCGCCGAAGACGGGCTTGACGAGCTGACGATCTCCGGCGCCACGCGACTCATCGAGGTCCGCGACGGCGGCACCGAGGAGTGGCACCTGAGCGCCGACGAGGTCGGACTGGCCGAGGCGCCGCTCGAGCAGCTCGCAGGCGGCGAACCGGAGGAGAATGCGGAGGCAACGCGCGCGGTCCTCGCCGGGAAGCCGGGCCCGGCACGCGACGTCTCGGTGCTCAATGCCGGCGCGGCGATCTACGTGGCCGATCATGCGGACGGCATCGCCGAGGGAATCGAGCTTGCCGTGGAGGCCGTCGACTCGGGGCGGGCGACGGAGACGCTCGAGAGCCTCGTTGCTTTGACGGGCGAGCTTGCCGATTCCTGATCGCGGCCGCTCGGTAGCCCGGGCGACCGATACCCTGCGTTCGAAGATGAGCAGGCTCGATCAGCTCCTCACCAGCACGAGAGAGGACGTGGCACGGAGGCGTTCGGAGGTCCCCGCCTCCGAGCTGCGCGCGCAGCTGGGTACTCGCACCGGGTCGCGCCCGTTCAAGGAGGCGCTGACCCGCAGCGGCCTGTCGCTGATCGCGGAGTTCAAGCGCGGCTCACCGTCGGCGGGGGAGATCCTGCCCGGGGCCACCGTCCCCGACGTGGTCGGCGCCTACGAGCGCGGCGGCGCGGCGGCACTGTCGGTGCTCACCGAGCCCCACCAGTTCCTCGGATCGCTCGACGATCTCCGCGCGGCGAAGGCCGCCAGCGGCCTTCCGGTCCTCCGCAAGGACTTCATCGTCGATCCGTACCAGCTCTGGGAGTCGGCCGCGGCAGCCGCGGACGCCGTCCTCCTGATCGTGGCGGCGCTCGACGACGATGACCTTCGCACCCTCTACGCCGAGACCGTCCAGCTCGATCTCGACTGCGTGGTCGAGGTGCATGACGGCGAGGACCTCGAGCGGGCGCTGGCGATCGACCCCGAGGTGATCGGGATCAACAATCGCAACCTGAGGAGCTTCGAGACCGACATCCAGACCACGCACGAGCTCTGCTCCGACATCCCCGCGGGCAAGACGATCGTCTCGGAGTCCGGGTACGGGCGCCGGGATCAGCTCGACGACCTCGAGCGGATCGGCGTCGACGCCGTCCTGATCGGTGAGACGCTGATGCGCGCCGACGACCCCGAAGCCATGGTTCGCGAGCTCACGCTCGACGAGGAGCTCACTCGCGAGCACCTGCTGGACGACCGCTGAACGGCGAGGCCTTGAGGTTTCCTTGTGGAAGCTTTTAGGCCACTCTCAGCGGCGATTTCGGCAGCGCTGAGGAGCGGGGTCGATGATCGCTGCCATGAGCAGAATCAGAAGCTTCTTCAGCAGGCCCTTCGTCGCCGGTCTCACCGGCGGCTTCGTAGTTCTCGTATTCGGCTGGCTCGCGGTTGCCGCGGGCTGGATCGAGGCAGACGACTCCCGGCCGGTCACGGCCCAGGCGGCCGTCGCGGAGGCGCCCCCGCTCTCCGAGCCGGTGGCTGAGGGGGATGCCCTGACGGCCGGCGAGATCTTCGAGAAGGCCGGGCCCGCAGTGGCCTTCATCGAGGCTGAGCAGGCAGGCGGCGCCGCAGCCGAAAGCCCCTTCGGCGTGCCCGGGGGTGGCGGGGCGGCGACCGGCTCCGGCTTTCTGATCGATAACGACGGCACGATCCTCACCAACGCCCATGTGGTCGACGGCTCCGACTCGATCACGGTGCAGCTCGGGGAGGACGGGGATCGCCTCGACGCCGAGCTGGTCGGTGCCGACACCTCGACCGACGTCGCGGTCCTCCGGGTTGACTCGGGCAAGATCCAGGCGGCACCGCTCGAGATTGCGGATTCGACCAAGCTCGATGTCGGCGACGCGGTCGTCGCGATCGGCAACCCCTTCGGTCTCGATCGGACGGTGACGACCGGGATCGTCTCCGGCCTGCAGCGCGAGATCAGCGCCCCGAACGGCTTCACGATCTCCGAGGTGATCCAGACCGACGCCGCGATCAACCCGGGCAACTCCGGCGGCCCGCTGCTCGACGCGGCAGGTCGCGTCGTCGGCGTCAACTCACAGATCGCGACTGCCGGGGGCGAGGGCAACGTCGGCGTCGGCTTCGCGGTCCCGACCAGCACCGTTGAGAAGGTCAGCGGCGAGATCCTCGAAGACGGCGAGGCCGACCATGCCTTCATCGGGATCCGCGGAGGCGATCTCACGCCCCGGATCGCGGAGCTGCTCAACCTCGGCATTGACGAGGGCGCCCTGATCCAGGACATCACTCCCGATGGCCCCGCCGACGAGGCCGGGCTGCGCGCGGGCGAGGAGACGATGACCACGGATGACGGCGAGGTCCGCGTCGGTGGCGACGTGATCGTTGCGGTCGACGGCGAGCAGGTGAGCGGCATGGACGACGTGATCGCCACGATCAACGGCAAGGACCCGGGCGACGAGCTCGAGCTCGAGATCTATCGCGACGGCGGGACCAGGTCGGTCACCCTGGAGTTGGGCGACCGCCCGAGCCAGGCAAACGGTTGAGCGGCTGAGCGGCTTAAGCGGCTTAGGCGGCTAGCAGAGGCTCGCGCCCAGTCGTGCGAGCGTCTCGAGGACGAGGTCGAGGTCGCGGTCTCGGGTCCTGAAGTTGACGAAGCAGACCCGCAAGCAGGTCGAGCCGTCGAGCTGGGCGGGGGCGAGGAAGACACTCCCGTCCCGTTGGATCTCGGCGGCGAGGCGGGCGTTGTGGCCGTCGAGGTCGGCTCCGGGTTCGCGATCCGGCGGCAGATGGCGGAAGAGGACGGTCGAGAGCGTTGGCTCGAGCATCAGCTCGAGGTCGGGCTCGGCCCGAACGCGCTCCGCGAAGTCGTCGGCCAGCGAGAGCGTGTGCTCGATCCAGACTCGGAATGAGCTCGCGCCGTGGACCCTGAAGGCGACCCAGGGCGCGAGTGAGCGAAACGGGCGGGAGTACTCGAGGGTGCGCTCGACCGCGTTCGGCACCTCGTCGTCCTCGCGGCGCAGATAGGTGTCCTGGTGGCCGAAGCTCGCCTCCAGGCAGCCGCGATGACGGACCAGGATCGCGCTGCAGCTCTTCTGCACGCCGAGCCATTTATGCAGGTCGATCGTGACCGAATCGGCCCGGGCGATCCCCTCGAACAGGTGGCCCCGGCTCGCGCTCGCGGCCGCCGGCAGCCCGTAAGCGCCGTCCACGTGCAACCATACCCCCTCGCCCGCGGCGATCTCGGCGATCTCGGCGAGCGGATCGACCGCGCCGCTGAGCGTGGTCCCGCCGTTGGCGACGACGGCGACCGGAATCACTCCCGCGGACCGGTCTTCGGCGATCGCCGCGGCGAGGTCGGCCGGGCGGAGGCGCCGGCGACCGTCGATGCCCAGCACCCGGACGGAGTCGGAGCCGAGGCCGGCGGCCTCGACCGCCCGGATCACCGAGTGATGGGCCTCGGAGGAGCAGTAGACGGCGTGGCGCCCGGCTCCGAGCCCGCGCTGCCTGCTCCCGGGCAGCGCCTGCTCACGCGCGACGAGGATTGCGCTCAGGTTGGAGATCATCCCGCCGCTCGTGAAGGCGCCCTCGGCCATCGGATAGCGGACGAACTCCGCCAGCCACTCGAGCGCCTGACGCTCGACGAGGTCGGCGGCACGCGCCGTCGCGGCGAGGTTGACGTCATAGGTCGCGACGAGGGCGTTGGCGAGCACGCCGACATCGAGCCCTGTCGAGCCGATGTAGCCGAGGTACAGCGGCCTGGTGGGTGAGATGCTCGCGTCGAGCACCCGGGCGGCGTCGTCGAGGACCGCGTCGGCGGGCGAGTGCTCCTCGGGCAGGGCCTCGCGGAGCCGTGCGTCGAGCGCGGGAGTGATCGGGGGCTCCTCCGGCCGAGGGCGCGAGAAGGACTCCCAGGCGGACGCGATCTCACGCGTCAGCAGCCTCAGCGTCGCCTCGCGATCCCCGGGCCCGAGGTGGGGGGAGTCGGCCCGCGGGGCCACGCCGCTCTCTGCGTCCTCGGTCATCGCCTCCACCGTATCGCCGGGAGCCGATCTGCGATCTTGTCTGGTGATGCGGGTGAAGATCTGCGGCATTACGAATCACGAGGACGCCGAGGCGGCCGTCCACGAAGGCGCCTGGGCGATCGGCCTCAACTTCGTGCCCGAGAGCCCGCGCTGCGCCGACGGCGCCGAGGCCGAGGAGATCGGGGCCGCGATCAAGCGCCGCGCGGAGGTCGCGGGCGTCTTCGCGAACGCCAAGCTCGGCCGGATCGCCGATCTCGCCGAGCGTTGCGCGCTCACGATCGTCCAGCTGCACGGGGAGGAGGGTCCCTCCTTCTGCCGCGAGGTCGGGCGCCGCACGGGCTGCAAGGTGATCAAGGCCTTCCGGGTGCGCAGCTCGGCCGAGATCAGAGGCGCGGCCGCGTACCGCACCGACTTCCACCTGTTCGATGCCTATCGGCCCGGGACCCGCGGCGGGACCGGTGAGAGCTTCGACTGGGAGCTGGTCGGCGACCGCGACACCGGGATCCCCGCGATCGTGGCCGGCGGGCTGACGCCGGAGAATGTGGGGGAGGCCATCACCGTCTCCCGGCCCTACGCCGTCGATGTGGCCGGCGGGGTCGAGGACGGCCGTCCGGGCCGCAAGGACCACGACCTGATCCGCCGCTTCATCGGCGCTGCCAACGAGGCGGGCGCGACGATCACAGGCGGCGGCCCGGACGAGGCCGAGAGCGAGCGGACGCCGGCGTGAGCGGCGATCGCGCGAGCGACCCGGTCGCGCCGGCGACCGGGATCGAGGGCCGGTTCGGCCCCTACGGCGGGCGCTACGTGCCCGAGGTGCTGATCGGCGCGCTCGACGAGCTCACCGAGGCCTTCGTCGCGGCTCGCTCAGATCCCGCCTTCCGCGACGAGCTCGCGGGGCTCCTCCGTGACTTCGTCGGTCGCCCGACTCCCCTCTACCTGGCCCGCCGGCTCTCCGAGCGCGCGGGGCGCCGCGTCTATCTGAAGCGTGAGGACCTGACCCACACCGGCGCGCACAAGATCAACAACGCCGTCGGCCAGGCGCTCCTCGCGCAGCGCATGGGCAAGCGGCGGATCATCGCCGAGACGGGCGCCGGCCAGCATGGTGTCGCGACCGCCACGGCGTGTGCGCTGCTCGGGCTCGAATGCGTCGTCTACATGGGCACCGAGGACATGCGCCGTCAGCGCCCCAACGTCGAGCGCATGGAGCTCATGGGCGCGACGGTCGAGCCGGTCGAGGCTGGCGCCCGCACGCTCAAGGAGGCCGTCAGCGCGGCCATCCGGGACTGGGTCACGAACGTCTCCGATACCCACTACATCATCGGCTCGGCGGTCGGTCCGGCGCCCTACCCGGCCCTCGTGCGGGATCTCCAGCGTGTGATCGGCGAGGAGGCGCGGGAGCAGATCCTCGCGGCCGAGGGCGCCCTGCCCGACCGGGTCATCGCCTGCGTCGGCGGCGGCTCGAACGCGATCGGCACCTTCGCCGGGTTCCTCGGCGACGACGGCGTTGAGCTGATCGGCGTCGAGGCGGCGGGAGAGGGGCTGGGCGGCCGTCACGGAGCCTCGCTCGGCGCCGGCCGGACGGGCGTGCTGCACGGCGCGCTTTCCTCGGTGCTCGCCGACGACGACGGGCAGATCCTCGAGGCCCATTCGATCTCGGCGGGCCTCGACTACCCGGGCGTCGGGCCGGAGCACGCTCAGCTCCGGGATGACGGCCGCGCGCGCTACGAGGCCGTGACCGATGAGGCCGCGCTCGATGCCTTCGCCGAGCTCTCGCGGCTCGAGGGGATCGTTCCGGCGCTCGAGTCCTCCCACGCGGTGGCGTGGCTGCTCGCCAACTCCTCCGGCCCTGGCATCGACCTGCTCACCCTCTCCGGCCGCGGCGACAAGGACCTCGACGAGGCGCTCGCCAAGCTTGCCGAGCGCCGGGGCGGGGGGTCCGGAGGCGGGGATGCCTAGCGGCGTCGAGCGGATCGAGGCCGCGTTCGCGGCGGCCCGCGATGAGGGCCGGGCAGCGCTGATGCCCTATCTGATGGGCGGCTTCCCGGACCTGGAGACCTCGGCTGCGGTCGCCGAGGCCTACGTCGAGGGGGGTGCCGATCTGGTCGAGCTCGGGGTCCCGTATTCCGACCCGCTCGCCGATGGCCCGACGATCCATGCTGCCGGGACCAGGGCGCTCGCCGCCGGAACGAGCCTCGACGACGTGCTCGCGCTCTGCGAGCGGATCTCCGGCCGGGTGCCGGTGCTGCCGATGGTCTACGTGAACATGGCGCTCGCCCGGGGCGCCGAGCGATTTGCGGAGGCGCTCGCGGAGGCAGGTGCGTGCGGGGCGATCATCCCCGACCTGCCGCCCGGCGAGGAGGCGGACCTCCCGGCAGCGCTGGCCGAGCGCGGCCTGGCTCTGATCCCGTTCGTCGCGCCCACCACGGCGCCCGGACGGAGGCGCCGGCTGCTCGGCGACGTCTCGGGCTTCACCTACGTCGTCTCGCTCACCGGAGTCACCGGGGAGCGGCAGGCGCTCCCGGAGGAGCTCGGAGAGCTGGTCGACGCGGTCCGGAATGAGTCGAGCGCGCCGGCCGCTGTCGGGTTCGGGATCTCGACGCCGGAGCGCGCCGCGGAGGTCGGGCGCCACGCCGACGGAGTGATCATCGGCAGCCGACTCGTTCGTGAGGTGGCCGAGGCTGAGGACGCGGAGGCGGCGGCGCGGGCGGTCCGCGAGTTCCTCGCCGAGACGCGGGAGCGGCTCGCGGCGGGCTGAGCGCCGGACTCCAGCCCGCCGGCGCTGTTAGATTTCCCCGCCGATGCAGCTTCTCGTCTTCACAGCCGTTGGACTCGTCCTCTTCCTGCTCGCGGTCGGCTTCGACCTCGGCGGCACGATCGGGATCATGATCTTCCTCACGGTTCTGCTGATCGGTGCGGTCCTCCGCGCGTGGGCTCCGCTGATCGAGTGGGCGCGCGGCCCGGCCGCAAAGCTCTGAGCAGACGCCGGCTCTAGTCGTAGAACCGCTTGGCGAGCTCGAGCAGCTCGAGCGGAACCTGCTTCACACCGTCGACCTCGGAGACGTGCACGGAGGTGATCTCGTCGCCGCGCAGGGCCGCCATGCGCCCGAACTCACCGGCCTTCGCCATCTCGTACGCCTTCACTCCGTAGCGCGTGGCGAGCACGCGGTCGCGCGCGGTGGGAGTACCTCCGCGCTGGATGTGACCGAGGATCACGCAGCGTGACTCGAAGCCGGTGAGGCTCTCGAGCTCCCTCGC
>Ga0102946_1000759_pt1 | contig 11265 bp, 14 predicted proteins | sample SalPon2A_A_D1_MG_FD_78209 | JGI IMG/M metagenome (GOLD analysis project Ga0102946, IMG submission 78209) | Soil microbial communities from South San Francisco under conditions of wetland restoration - Salt Pond MetaG R2A_A_D1_MG | ecosystem: Environmental > Terrestrial > Soil > Wetlands | place... | reverse complement strand
ACCGAAACGGTACTTGGCGCAACATGGCGCGAATAAGAGAAGGATATCGTTCAATGACTCCCGCTAAAACAATCTAAGGAATTTTATGTCTTGACTGGAGACCACATAAGAGAATGGCCCCTCCTAGGCGGAAGGTGTATTTTTGCATCTTATTGATGGTGGTTGTTAATTTAAAACCTTAAAAATCTTCTTGAAATCGAGATCTTTTCCAGTTTTTTTCTTTCTTCAGAACTTGTCTCAGATGTATTTGACCACCCTTCTTTATAATTACTTGAAATATTTCTTCTATTGAATTTATCACTTATTACAAGGCGGGCTTGTTTGTACCCACACTTATCACACTTGAGACATTTTAAGACTTCCTCTGTAATTTTAAAGCCACAATACTCAAGATCCTGCACTATGTTTTGTGGGAACCGATCTTTCAATATTTCGAGATAATTCGGCTCTATCCTTTTTGTGTGAGAGCATCTACCACAAATAACTGTGTAATCTTTATTTATTATATTAACAATTTCTTCCATTGCTTTGCCTCTTCATTCGACAATGGGACACAATAGCTTTGCGTTCCTCACTTCTAAGAGGGACGCGAGGAAAGGTTCAATGCCTAAATTAAGCTACACATTAGTGGAAAGTAGTTAACTATCCGAGAATCCTTTTCCTCTTTGACTCAAGGCAGCTGCTACGATGGATGGATCGACATCAGTATGAATACCTTTTTTTCTAGCTCTTTCTTTAATCTCCTCATGCTTACGATTTTTCTCTCTCTCCTGAAACACTTCCCAATTATCATCTGGGACTAAAGAAATTTTAGCTTCTAATCGCTCAATAATGTCCTCATATTTTCTTTGTTGTGCAACCAATTCATTTTGGGTTTGATCTTTCTCCTCTGTCGCAGACTTAATGTTGTCTCGAAGGAATTTAATTTTATCCTGAAGCAATTTTATTTCATTTTTTAAGCTCTTGTTGTTAAGTATTTCCTTATCTAATTTGTTTTTTAAAACTATAATCTCTTTTTCGCTACTAGGCTCATCATCAGAATTTTTAGCACATATAATTTCGACCTCATATTTCCCTACACCCATACCCTTTAATACAGAGCCTGGATGTTTTTTTATACATACAAGGGCTTCTTCATAACTTGAAAAAACAATAGTATTTTTGTCCTGCGATTTTGGAAGGTTATTTTTAAAATCATCACTCTTTAAAATGTCATTAAAACTATCAGGAATAATCCCAGAGATTAAAAATTCAATTTCTTCTTTAGGTATAGATTTAATAGCTTTTTGGAAGGGTATCCCTTGTTCAATTAAATCAAACTCTTTTTTTAGGATCTTTACACTAAATGAATTACCAGTAATGACATCCGGGCCTGATATTTCAACGTAAGAGGTCCCATCTAAATCGAAAAAAGAGATCACACAATTGTTTTGATAGTAATGATGAGCAGACATTATTCCTCTAATAAGCTTTTCGGTCCAGATTTAGTTCACGATTTTACCTGCATTTTTTATTCCATCTCCCATGGAACATATTAAATAATACAAGCCAATCTACTTTAGCCTGACAATCTGGTCAAATACCTCTTCCTGTAAATCTTCTCATATTGAATTGAAAGTATCTGATTAGTAGATAAAAAGAGATTTTTGATGATTTTGATATTTGGAAATGATTAGGCCGAATCTTATCACTAGAATTGTCTCTTTTTACTAGTCCTATTCCTGGTCCGGAAGTGTCACAAAATAGAGAGTCTGAATTAAATCTTAAATAGGCTGCAATGTAAGAAAAGCCCCCGATCCGAAGATTGAGGGCTTTCATGTTTTATAAATGGTGACAAATAAAAACGACCACCCGTTTCCAGGTGGTCTTATTCCGTGTGCTGAAGGCTCCATCACGTATCTACGCGAATCAAACAGTATTGATTTTGGCAATCTTTAAAGTTTGGTGAAACTGAACTTCTGTCCACCAACAGTAGCTTCGTACATTAATCCACCCTTCGTGATAGTGAATGTGGCCATGCCTTTATTGTAGTCTCCGCCAGCTGTTGTAGCATTATTTTTCCCTCCGCTGGCTGTCGCGGAACTCCCGGTAGTATTGGCAGAGGCGCCTGCAGATGCAGTTATGGCAGTGGCCTGTGCTTCTGCACCGAACTCGAAGTTACCATTGGTAAACTCATTTAGAGCACGTTTGTCCTGGAAAAATACGACTTGACTGAAACCTGCAGCACCAAGTTGAAAACCGACGGTCGCCTGAGTAATTTCTGTATTGCCAATGTGCTTGCCTTGCTCGTAGACACGGCCTTTTCCATAAGCTCCACCAACAACAAACCCGGCCTTACCGATCGTTGGAAACAGTGCATAACCATAGGCACTGCTAAACATATTTGAGATGCCAGCGTCCTCAAACATCTTTTTTGTATCTGAGTACTCATCAGCATATGCACTTGAGCAGAAGAGTGTCACCAGTAGTCCGACTGCCAAAGCCTTTAATGTTGATTTCATCTAAGGTCTCCTGTTTTCTAGTTCTATAATTTAATTTTGAGTATACCTGCTTAGTAGTCGTCGTCAAACATGGAGAGCCCTATTTGTCCTACTGTTGACACGTTCTCAGTTCACTTCTTAATGGCATCATACGTTGCTATCTTAGACTCAAGTATTTCAGAAACAGTGACCCGCAACATGTCAGAGTCTATGGATATGTTTCCGCAACTGCACTCATCGTATTTAGCCCCCTTGAGGACATAATATAGACACTTTGGACATTTGAGATATTGACAGCACCATATTCCATCAAGAGGGCCTTTAGATACGAACTCTAAATCATAGTCTCTTAACAGTATGGCTTGGTCAGTGATCTGTGGCATCCTATCTACCTGTCTTAAATACCCCGTCGCTGACACACTCAATTTTAATTATTTAGACATCTTAACAGTAACAATATCGGGCTTGGTTGAGTCGATGATTTCCATCAAACCCTGCTGCTCTGGAGTTGGTACTTTATGTTTGTCCAGAACCTCCTTGAAAATAACTACCATTCTGTCCCATTCTGCTTCAGAAATATTTAGATGGGCGTGAGAATCCTTCATGTTACGTCCGACATATTGACAAGGACCACCAGTAGACTGACAAACCAAAGCCGTTACCTGATATTTGAGATACGATGCAGGAACACGCTTCCTCGCCTCATCAATTGTGGGATTCTGGTTCATGAATGGATCAGGGACAATGGCATCGATGAAGTCGTTGACGACAACCGATATTGGCATCAAGCCGCCAAGGCGATCATACAATGACCTATCTTCGGTCTTTTTGTCTCCAGCCAAGGCTAATGTTGTAGATATAAAGAGTAAGACAATAGCCACTAAACCGATTTGGAGAATTTGTGCTTTTCTTCTGTTCAGCATATTGCACCTCCAGCGAATCTAGTTGTTGTCTAAATATTCTACCTTTTTTTTTCATTCGCAAAAGATCATATAGCAATAACCCAAGAGACCTTATTTATATCTTTCTCAGACACTTGGTCCTGACACACCCGTTTTCATGTTCCAGAGGCGTGACTTATGGGAGACGATATAAGGATTTAACCAGTGAAGTAATAATAAATCAGTGATAAAGAAGAAACTATCAAAGTCGTAAATGTCATACTCATCCCAAAAACACGAAACCTATAATTTTCTTTTTGTTTGCTCACTCCATAAGCGTGTGAAAACCGTCCGATTATCAGAAATACACCCAACAAATGTACGAAAAGAGAATTTGCTCCAGAAGACTCAACTATGTAAATAAGCAAGAGGCATAAAGGAACATATTCCGCAAAATTTGAATGAACACGCATCGCTCGAAGCATTTGTTCACTACCCCCATCACCAACACCAATCTGAAGTTCGCGACGAAGGCGTATTGTGCGGATACTCAGAACCACAAAGAACAAAGCCAGAATAGATGCATATATAGAAACTATCATTGTGGGAATCTATTTATTAAGAAAATAGTCAGGCCACTTATATGTGAATAACATATCATTACTAAAATAATATGACCCTTAGTTCTCATTCACCAAGCAACTGACACACTCGGCAATTTACAGAAAATGGGATGAAACGTCAAAAGTCAGGATGTCTCGTAAGTTGTGTCAGACGCCTCATGAGAGCCGAATTTCTCAAATCTGCATGAATCCTAGAAACCCTAATCATACTTAACTTTTAAAAAATCAATCAGTAACGTTTACGCGTCAAAGTAAAGGGATCAAACTCTTGATTCCCCTCCACACGCAGCACTCCCTTGTCAACGCCAGAAAGGTTCATTACCATTATTTTGTTTATATCGGTTATTAACTTGGAAAAACCGTCATGTGAGCCTTCCTTCAAATTCGTTATTTTTATAAATGCCTGATCATATTCAACGGTGTAGTCAAAATCCATAAATGCATTCACTCCGCCGTAACTTGGGACATCAAAAGAAAGAGTATAGACCCCCGTGTTATCATCTTTGAACTTCATAAAGAAGAAAGTTTCTAAGCCACTTTTACTTATAACTTCTGCCTCCCAATAACCTATCAGGTCCTGTTTTTTCACACCGATATTTGGGTTATCGCAGCCTGCAAAAAACACAACAAGGGACAAGATTAAACCAATCCCAATTGACCTCATGATGTTTACCTCCAAATTAGCTGGAATTAAATACCTTATGTCATAGCCGTTCAACTGACACATTCTGTTTTTTAGAAGCTAAATTTTGCTTGTCATTAAAAAGATTCTATCCGGGAAAGGGCTTTTGGTTTAAATACTGAGTCAGGAAACTTGTCCACAAATTGGCGATAATAGTGAAGGGCAAGATCTATTTTGCCAACAAACTCCATCTGACGTGCACATTGAAACATGGCCTTTTCCCTGATATTCGAAGGAGTAGCCTCATCATCTGAGAGCAACTCAAAGCATTTTGCCGCCCATTCATGGTCTTTCTGTTGATGGTAATAACCGGCGACCTTGAAAAGTGTTTCAGGGTTGCATCCTGTTAGATAACGCTCGTAATACTCCTTGAAGGTTGCGGCAACATCTTTCAGTCGGTTGACTGCAAGGATGTCCATACCTTTCCGGTACAGATCTGCTCCTTCAGCGGTCGGCTGGAATTTTGATAGCATCTTAGCGAGCAGAATCATGACTTCTGCGTTGTTAGGATTCTTTTTCAGGGCCAATCGCAACGATTCTTCTCCTTTATACAAGTCTCCTCCTTTACTCAAGGCCTGACTGCCAATTTCCATGTGCCGTTCTTCTACGGCCTCTTCGCCCAGGTTGAACATTATCCCAAGAATGATCCCGCATATCATGCCACCGAGATGTGCCCAATGTCCCACATTGGAACTGTTCTGACCGGCAACCTGACCAATGCCACCATGTAGGTCTGCAAGAAAAAACAGCCCAATGATGACCAGAGAATTGAGCCTGACTTTCAAGCTAACCGGCAGGATCAAAGAGAATATCCCCAGTATCGGTAACGGGAAGACCATACTTTTAAAATAGCATCGGATCGCAAACAGACCCATAGCCCCAGCGATTGCCCCCGATGCGCCTAAACCATGGACCGGTTCTCGGAACGCTATGAAATAGACAACGGCTGAGAGGATGCTTGCCGAGACGCCTGCTAGGAGATAGAAAAGCAGGAACTTCTTCCCGCCAATCCTCTTTTCGACAACAACACCGAGCGTCCATAGGAACAACATATTCCCCCAGAGGTGCCCTCCCCCAGCATGTAAAAACATAGAGGTAAGCAAGCTGATGGGCACGTTGACTATATTGGGTTCCACCGGAATAAAAACGAGATTGTTAAAAATGATTTCCGGATTAACACGCAGCTCGAAACAATAGAAAACAAGGACGTTGATTAAAATCAGGCTGTAGGTGACCCATGCGACACCTTCCTTTTTCCTCTCCCCCTCAGAGTACATCACCGGCATGAAAGTGATGTGCTGTGCGAGCACTGCTGTTGCGGACTGACCTGTTGAGGCAGCCTCCAATTTGACATAGAAGAGGAACAGGACCGGGAAAAGCAGGATAAATAGCACCAGTAACCCGCTCAAGTAATTGGTTACAAAGATGATGCCGGAGATGACGAGAAAAGCCTTAAGAATAAACGCTTGTTCCTGGTGCTCGCTGAAATAATGGAACACACGGTCCATCCTGCTCGCATCAGCCGGCAACGCTGACCCAGAGGATGTTTCATCGGTGGGAAGTTCTCCTCGGGCAATAGCCTCCTTGCGTTTTTGGGCCTGAGCATATTTTGCAAAGACGATCCCGCAGTTCATGCAGGCCAAGCCTTGTGGTTGCCGCTGGCTGCACTTCGGGCACTCGATCATCTCCGGCTCTGCTGGAGATGCTGGCTTTGATGGCAATACTTCTTCCACCGTCGTGACGATACCAGTCTTGTCGAGGGCGGCTTTGTATCTCTGGGCTGTCTCGAGATCGAGTTTACTCTTGATGGTTATCTGCTGCCCGGACAAGAGTTTATCCAAGATTGCGTCGTCGTATTTGCATAGGCGCTTGAGGTTAGCCCTGGTTTCCTCTACCTCAAACCCATAAGACAGTTCTCCCTTGCAAACGATCCGAAACAGTTTGTTGCTCATCCTTGCCCCCATTCAGCTTTGACTACAGGCAGAAAACATAAAAAGCCACCCACGTTAATAATGGATGGCTCATCATCACTTCTCATTATTCCCCCTGACAACCCGGCGATCCATACCAGGACCCGTGGCTTTGCGTCATCAAGTTACCCTGATTTTGCCTTTACAGAAGATGGTTGTCTCAAATACCTCAATAATGTGAGACATTTGCAATGTACATTAATTGTTATTTAATGTCAAAGTTTAGGATGTCTCATAAGGTTATGCTAACAACTCATTGTGTAAATATGTAATGCTATTGTGGACAATTCCCAGGAACCCTGCAACTAACACACTTTAATGTGCTTAAATCTCAAGGCTATCCAATATTTCATATTGAGCACGAAATCCCTCATAGCCCATAAACTAACAGTATATGTGTATAGATTAAAATGTTTGACACTGTTGATTTCTTCCTTATATGAATAAGACTATTGTAGGGTAAGAATCTTAGGGGGGAGGATGATTGAAACACGAAAACTCAGAATAATAGTCATAGATGACGATCCCGCAGTAAACATATTGCTCAAGACAGCATTATCAACGCAAGGACATCATGTTTTTACCTTTCCTGACCCAACAGCATGTCCATGCCATGTACTCAAACAACCCTCCTGCTATTGCCTTCAAGAGTTTCCATGTACTGATATTGTTATTTCTGACATAGAGATGCCGAATATGTCTGGAATAGATTTTTTCAGAACACAAAGAGCGGGCTACTGTAAGGCACCAGATGAAAACAAAGCCCTTGTCAGTGCAACGATAATTGAAGAACATTTTGATGCCGCTGTAGAACTGGGCTGCCATTTTTTTAAAAAGCCATTTAAGCTTGTGGATATTATTCAGTGGGTAGAGGAATGTGCGAAGAGGATTCCTGAAGACCGTGTTCTTGCGGACCTAGGATAAACCTCGCCACAGAAATACAATAGTAATTGTGTCAGTTGCACGCAACTGACACACTGGCCAACTTAAAGTAATCATTAAAAAACGTCAAAGCTCAGGATGTCTTAGAAGTTGTGCCACGGCTAATATAAGCTTAATCCTGCCGATCTGAACGATTCACCAATATCCTGCAATGTAAGAATGGCCCATCCAGGTCGAAAGGGCCATTTTTGTATTCTATAAGTCGTGCTGTTGACATGCTCTAATGTGCAATATGTGATTGCAGCAACCGTCCACAAGCCAAGTCCGAAGGCCAGTCCACCGATCTTCACTGAGCCTTTCCTCTTCCTGGGAAAATACGCAAGCAACTCAAAAAACCAATTCTTATCCGCCATGAAGTAACTGACCACAAACATAAGGCCAGCCAGCATGAGCATGATGAGTCGTATGGCTTCATAAGAGTCGTTCATCTATCTCACTTTTGAGTCCTACGAATCTCGGTCTTGACACTCCCGAAATCATGCGTCAACAGAGTAGTTTATTGTACAGTTGGTCCATTAACCCTCTCAGACAAAGCCTTCCACTCTTCCAGGTCATCCCCTGTTAGCTCCTCTTTGCACAATTCAAGCTCTTTCTTTGCGGCATCGTTGTCACCAAGGTCTTCAATTAATACTTCTGCCAGAGATAACCTCACTGTTGCAGCTTGAAGAGACTCTTGTTCAGCAAGGTTGATTGCTTGTCTGTATAGTTCAACACGTTCGGCTGGGTTTGTCATAATGTCAGCTTTTGTTTCAAACAATACCGGGTGAGGACCATATTTAATAGCCAAAGCTTCAAGGAGGTCGAGGACCTCTTTAATTTTTACAGCTATCAGTTCACCATCTTCTTCATTCGAGACATTCACCAGGTCAATAACCGCCTCTTGAACTGCCTCCCAATCGTCTTCACTAAATGGCCATGCTTTCATTTTACAAACCTCTATTTTGTTGTCCTGTTCACCTCGGTCCTGACACGCCCTATTTTGTGTTCCTGGGGCGTGGTTTATAAGACATCTCTTTCCTTTTTGGGCCTGAAAGCATAGATGCCATAAAATAGACCGGAGACGGCTATTGCTGCTGAACAAATCTTTCTCCATGCATCATCAAAATAAATGACAAGGGCTACCCCAACGATGACACATAAGACACAAAGAATGTCAGAGAGAACCCTATACAAAAGCTTTGTCATCAATTCCTCATTCTAGCAGTCTTAAATACCCCGTCACTGACACATCTGTTTTCGTGATTCAAGGGCTACAACTGACACACCTCCCTCCATTACCCGATGTCGGTAACAGGTATAGTGTCTCTATGATCTCAAAATTTGACAACATTTTTATCAAGAATCACCATTGCAATGCCACCCAAAATGGCAACAGATGCAACTGCGAGTCGAGGTGTTACAGCTTCACCGAGAAAAACAACTCCACCTAATGCAGTAAGAACTGGAACACTTAGTTGTAGTGTCGCTGCGGTGGTCGCTTTTAGTGCTGGTAGTGCTGCGTACCAGATCACATATCCAATCCCGGAAGTAAGTGCTCCCGACATTGCTGCACACCAAAATCCGGCATTATCCAAACTGTTACTTTTGAGCATAATGATGCTTAATATGACTGCAAATAGAACTGAGCGGGAAAAGTTGCCTGCTGTAACCCAAATAGGGTCGCCTAGGTCTTTACCTCGTAACGAATAAACGCCCCATGCTGATCCAGCAAGCAACATCATTACTGATCCAAACAGCGGGGGCGATGAAAGCCCGGGCATCAACAATACTATAAGACCACCAAAAGCTATAACAAGGCCTTTTAGTTGCAGCTTGTTTAGGCGTTCTCCTCTCCAGACGCCATAACCTATCATCGTTGCCTGAACGGCTCCGAAAAGTATCAGAGCACCTGTTGCAGCAGATAGCTTTACATAGGCAAAGGAAAACCCAGCAGCATATACAAACAACATAAATGCAGACATCCAATTGCCTGCGCGGGTATTCGATGGGCGCCTTAAACGGGCTAAAAGAAAGAGCATTAAAGCGCCGCTAATCAAGCGAATTGAAGTAAAGCTGGCGGCGTCAATACTTGAATAATTGAATGCAGCTCGGCAGAGTATTGAATTGCCTGCAAACGCAAGCATCGAGACAGTTGTTAATATTATAATGCGCAAAGATGGTTAATCCGCTGTATGAGTTTTTTGCCAGCAAGCAAACAAGCCATCCGCACATATACATGCAGATGGCCTGTAGTTATTCGTCATATTCACCCTAAATTCTCAACGCCAAGCAACTGACACTCACGGCATATTACGCCGATTCATAGAAAACGTCAAAAATCAGAATTCTCATAAGTTGTGTCAGAAGTCCCATTAAAGAAAATCTGTCTGAATCATGCAATTCTCACAAACCCTGCGACTGACACACTCGGCCTGATGTTCCTGGGCCGTGGTTTGTAGGACATCTCAATTCTAGTAATTCAAACATGGTCTGACTCTCGCTGCAAGATTTGATTGAGATCAAAGCTGCATATTTTGCAACGATTCTTATTTGTCAGGAGCAGTAAGAATCTGACATTTTTTCAAATTCGACACCCTGCGGACAATTCGAGACGATAAAAAACAATTCCCATCTGATTGAACAACCTACCAAACAAGGTAAACTACAAACGGTAATAGCCGTAAGGTTGACAACGAAGCGGACAAAGGCAACTCGTAAGACTTAAGATTATTCTCTGCCAGGCCGTATCTCATGTCTTTCCAGTGACCTAGTCACATCTCCCTGCCGTGATCAAGGTGAGAAGATAAAAGCAAGAATCAAGGCCACACAGAGTCCTGTTCACAAACATGAAGGAGATAAACTCATGAAACAGTTTCTCAGGTCATTAACCTTATTTACCTGTTTTATGTTAATCGCATCTGCCCCGGTAGTGGGGCAGGTGACCAAAGAAACTCTCAAATCTATTTCGGTCCCCGATAAAGTTGAGAGCCGCATAGGCACGCTCGAATACACAGACGGCGTGCCCACCGCGGAAACCGCTGAGCGAGTCCGCGATACTCTGGATTTCACCCGCGCATTGAACGCGTATAACAATAGTTTCCGTGGGGCATCAGCGTACGCCTTGGGCAAGGGGTTCCAGAGCATAGGCGCTGAGGACAACAGCATCCTCATATTCTCCGAATTGTTGGATAGCAGATCACTGTTCCTTACCGGTAACACGGATACGGTTTATTACATGGGAGTCATCAACCTGACGAAAGGTCCGATGGTCCTTGAGCAACCACCCAACGGGCTGGGTACGATCAACGACATGTGGTTTTCGTGGATCATCGACATCGGGCGTCCAGGTCCCGATCGTGGAGAGGGTGGCAAGTACCTGATCGTGCCGCCGGGCTACGATGGACCGTTACCGGAAGGCGGCTATTTTGTCGCTCACTCGAAAACCAACCGTGTACTATATGCGGCCCGAGCGTTCCTCGTGAATGAGGATCCGAAGCCTGCGGTGGACAACATAAAAAAACACCTCAAGCTCTACCCATATACGCCTGGAGGCGCAGGCACCAGCATAGCCACGGCGCTTGATGGCACGGTCCGACTAGCGCAGAACCCGCCAGTCCCTGAAACTAAGTTCGTTGAAGGCAGCGGCAAGTGATTCAACACGATTCCGCCTGGCGACTTTGGCTTCTTCGAAATGATCAATGAAAATGT